>OJRA01000448.1_pt1 | contig 18358 bp, 19 predicted proteins | sample 1599101 | NCBI WGS metagenome assembly OJRA01 (sample SAMN03922526, study PRJEB24848) | human gut metagenome | isolation source: stool sample | host: Homo sapiens | place: Germany | collected 2010-05 | reverse complement strand
CCAGAGCCCCAATCAAATACAGAACTTATTGCATCATCAATCAGAGATTTGATTGATTGAATTTCTGTATTAATTGATTCGAGTTCCGTAGAAAGATTATCCATATCAATATCAATAAAGTTTTCTTTTTCAGTAATTCTTTCTTTTTCAGCATTGTACCATGCAGTAATTTCTTCTCTAACATCAGAATCTGTTCTTGATTCAACGAGTCCAGCTGTTACAAAGTAAGTCAAAGAAGTATCAGGATCATAGTTTCCATCTTCATTTACTGTTGCAAGCTGGAAAGAACCACTGACAATAGCATCACTAACATAGTCGTCGTTAGTTTTCATTTCATTGTTATATTCTGTAGTCCAGCCGTTTGCCGCAGCAGCTTTAAATATCGGTTCATAAAAATCAATTATGCTCTGAAGTATATTTGTACTGGTTTCAGAGTTATTAACAGTAGTTGAAGTACCTGTTTCTTCACCTGTTATTGTTTGTACCCCGTTGGCTTCATAGCTTGTTTCTATTCCATCACCGTCCATAACAGCCTTAAATTGTTCTGCAGAATAACCTGGAATTAACTCTGCCAGAATTTCAGGGATTTTTTCTGTAGAGAATGTACCACCTCTGCCTTGCGAATCCATTGCAGAAGAACCAAGTACAGCTGTTATGGCATTTGCATAAGCTTCACTCATAACAACCTGTCCTTTGTAATCGGTCAAAATCATTGAATTTTCAGATTTCAATGGTTTTGTTCCGGCAGTAATAGCTGTATAATTTGCACCATATCCCATTAAATAGTTATAATTAATTTTATTATACTGTCCGTTATTATAATAAGAAATTGTTTTTGCCTGTAACTTACTGTAATATTCTTGAGACAAAGCACTCTGTTCTCTTGTGAGAGCCATCTTTCTCATAGAGTCAATGGAAATACCGTACTCGCAATCGGCTTTGCGGGCGGTTAATGTTAATAGTCTAATATTTGAGCAGGCTAATCCCATTTTTCTTTCCTTTATTGTCCCTTTTATATTATTGTTATCGGCACTTTTCAGTAAAACTTTAGCAATATTATAGAAATTTTTACAATTCTTTACAAACGGCGCAATTTTTTCCAATGTCCGGTTTTATACATGTTAGAAGTACTAGTGTTAGGAGTTCGTATGAGCGAAATTAATCCGGTAGGAAATATCTCTATTATTCCTTCAAAAAGAAACATAAACTTTAAAGCTGCCGGCATTATACCTGCTGATAATGATTATGATGTCTTTATAAAAAAGCAGCAGAAAGAACAAAAAAACGCGAAAAGGAAACAAAATATCATGACAGGTCTTCAGGCTGGAGCTCTTTTAGCCATAATTGCTTCTGTCTTTGTAATGCTTAGAAACGGAAGCGGGATGGGTAAAAAGACGAGTGAATTAAAGGAGATTTGGTCAGATTTAGGCAAGTCCTCAAAGCTTGATGATTTAGCACTTCCTGACAGTTTAAAAAAATTCACCGCAAGCTTTAAAAACAGCGTTGATAATCCAGAGGTTCTTAAAAACAGAGGCGGTAAGCCGACAAAATCTGTTTTAATGTATGGCCCTCCTGGTACCGGTAAAACAACTTTTGCCAAAGCATTGGCAAAAGAATTTCCTGACTCGAAGTTTGCGTCACTTGATGTTACAAGCCTTGGTTCTGAATACCAGAGTGTAAGTGAACGTAACTTAAACAAAGCTGTTGATATGATTTGTAAAGAAGCTGACAATAATCCGTCAAAGAAATTCTTTGTATTTATAGACGAGATTGATTCTGTTATGATGGTAGATAACAGCCTGAGTGCAAAACATTCAAATGATATGTTGAATGAATTCAAGAAATGTTTCACTGAAAAACTCGGAAAGCGTGACAACATAATTACAATAGGAGCTACAAACCTTCCTATTGATGTCGAAAAAGGTATTGTTCTTGGCGGTAAAAAATTAGACAGACCAATGCTCGATAGGTTCAGCGAAAAAGTTCTTGTTGATTTGCCGACAAAAGAACAGATAATAAATTCTGTCAAATTCCATTACAAAGATTCTTCTCTTGTAAGCGATAAATTAAAGACAGATTCAGCAGAGCTCAAGGCAATAGCAGAATTTTTATCAAAGAAAGAACACAATACATCATTTAGAACGTTAGATGCAATATATGACGCAACTGCTGCTTCAATAAAAGGACAGGACAGAAAAGTTGATGTAATTGATATAGTTAATACAATCCGAAACAAACAGCATGAAATGAATTTCACTGATGCAGAATTTGCAAAATTATTATCAGATTTGAAAGTGTAGAAAGGTTAAAAATGTCATTACAGATTAATAATACAGGTTTTAAAGCTGCAGCAGCACCGGTAAGTTATAATAACAGATATACCCCGCCAATGTCGGAAGAAAATGTAATGAACGACATTTTTCTTATGCAGCAGGCAGAACAACAAAAAGCCAGTAAGCGTGAAAAAAGCCGTGACAGATGGGGAAAAGCCAATACTATTGCTCAATTTGGTATTGCAGCAGGATTTATCAGCTCAGCAATAATTGCATTTCTTGCTCTAAAATTTTCAAAAGCACAGGCTGCAGGCAAGCTTGACAGCCTAAAGGATAAATCTGTATTGAAATTTAAAGAGATTGCAAAAGATTCAGTGCCGGAGCTTTCAAGCGACAGCGTTAACCCTAAAGCAAGAGATTTCATCAAAATGGTTAAAGAACGTACAGGAATGGATGAAAAAGTGGCAAAATATGCCGGTTCAAAATCAGCCGAACAATGTGTACTTTTCCATGGTCCATCCGGAACAGGTAAAACATTCAGCGCTAAATTAATGGCAAATGAACTCGGAGCTCAATACGCAGAAGTTGATTTCCCGAAAATAGCTTCTCCTTATGTTGGTCAGGCTTCTAAAAACATTAATCAGGTATTTTCCGATATTGCAGCAAAAGCAAAAGCTGAACCAAATAAAAAATTCTTAGTTGCTTTTAACGAAATAGATTCTATGCTTATTCCAATGGAGAAGTCTGGTTCCAATCAATCTTACGTACTGGAGAATAGAACTGCATTTCTTAATGGGCTTGATTCAATAAAAGAATTTAAAAATGTTAAAATTGTCGGCACAACAAATGCTAACCCGAAATCAGGCAACCTTGATTTAGCAGCACTTAGCAGATTTGGAAACCTGTTTGAAGTAGAACTTCCAACAAGAAAAGAAATCATTGCTTCACTAAAATGGCATTTGAAAGATTGCGAGGCTGCAAAGAAAGGTTTACTTAATAATAAGAATGAAAGAGAAATTGAAAAGTTCGCAGACGAGCTCTTGAAAAAACATTTTTCACAAAGAGATGTGGAAAAATTAGCAGAAAACGCTCAAACCCGATTTGCTATTGATATTGCGAAGAAATCAAATCCTATGGAACAAAAGTTTGATATCAAATACTTGAAAGAAGCTCTTAAGAATAAAGAGTTTACAACCGGCTCAATGAATAAAAAAGATAAAACTCCAAAAGGCACTTCTTTTCAGGATTTAACCTTCATCCAAAAATTATTTCTATTGTTCAGTAAAAAGTCTTAACAAAAAAGGCAATTTTTAAAAACAAAATGACTTTATATATATGTAGACCAGATGTAAGATCCAAAAAGCAAAACAGTTAAGACGTTAGACTGCAACGCTTGAAAAAAGATTTATACTCTCTCTTAATATCCTCGTGTTTATTTAATGCTTGTCAAGAATGCACAAGCATTTTTTTTGTAGTTTACCTGCCTGACTATCCCTTTAAACCTTTGCCTTTTATCTTATCAGCAATTTTCTTACACCGGATTTTATCAATCTCTTCCATAACCTTGCTGACAGGAGTTTCCCACTCACCGGAAGTAGGGCACTGGAACGGTTTGATACTCTTATACCAGGCAATATCTTCGCCTTCGACCTTAAACCATCTCCATTCAACAATTCTATTGAACAGGCCGAATGTTTTAATACCAAGGGCACCTGCAAGGTTCATAACACCGTTATCGGTTGATACCATAAAGTCCATGCAATTCATAGCACAGGCAGTATCTTCCCAGTTCTTAAATGTTCTGCCTAATCTAATCAGATTTGCATCAGGCGGAACTCTATCCATCTGGTTTGTAAGGTCATCTACCTGAAAACTGTAAACTTCTACATCAGGAAGTTTCATCAAAGGGTACAGATATGACAGCGGAATATCTCTGTCCGTTTCTTTGGATGCGAGTGTACCTTCATAGCAAATACCAATCTTAATTTTATCATTGTCATTAATATACTGTTTTTTATAAGCATTAATCTTGGCTTTAGGCACCTTAAGATACCCTCCTGCCTTTGGAATGGTACTAGGTTTTGTTTCACATACAATTGGCAGATCCATCATAGGAATCCAGTAATCATAGTTTATACTCGGAATTTGCTCTTCTGTATAAATCTCAACCCCGAGTTTTGAATCCTTAAACAAATCTACAAGCTGCCTCTGTACTACAAGAGAAACTTCTTTACACATTTTTTTAAGTTCATCAATAAATCTTACAAACATTATTGAGTCACCAAACCCTTGTTCGAAGTGAACCAGAATACGTTTATCCTTGATATCAAATTTTATATTCCACTTTTTCTTCTTTGTAGTAAGAAGTTGAGGGAATGCAACATTATTCAAATCTTCTTTCTGGAATCTATGCTGGAGGAATTTAAAACCTTCTGCAAAACGCTGGTGTCTTACAAGATATGCACCATAAGCGTGTAAATCTGAATGAGTCGGGCTTAGATACATAAGCTTTGCATAAAATTCATCAGCTTTCTGAACCTCGTCAAACTTACCGAGAACGTAAGCAAGGTTCTTAACAACAATTCTGTTATTAGGTGCAAGTTCATAAGCCTTTGTAAGATATTCAATTTGTTTATCTTTATACTTGTCTTGATAGCAGGTTGAATACAAGTGTCCGAGCATATTGTATATAGAGAAATTGTTCGGATTTTTTTCAAGCGCTTTTTCGTAGTACTCAATAGCCTTTCTGTTATCTTTGATATCTGTGTATGTAAGGTCAGCTAAATAAACATAAACATCTTCTTTATCAGGAGAAATTTCTTCAAAACGTTTCAGGAATTTTATAGCCAAATCTGCATTACCGATTGACTTCATACAAAGACCAATGTTTTTATATATGTTAATCGGAAATCCCGAATACTTCATAATATTTCTGTACTGTTCGATTGCCTCAATATATTTTTTATCAAGATTAAGCTTCTGAGCATAGTTAATTGCCTGATTAATGTACTGGTTGATAACACAATTTCTTTCAGCCTCATCTGTAATAGAAGATATTGCCTCCCTGTAAATTTCCAACCCTCTATCGTAATTATTATTTTTACAATAATATTCAGCCATAGCAACATCCATGGAGCTAATCAAATCTCTTGAATTATCCATAGGAATTTCTTTTCTTACAACCAGCCGTTTTGAAACTTGCATAATTCCCTCTCTGCTTCTATATATCCTAATAAGATAATAACATATATAAAAGCAAGAGAAATGGGTTATTTGGTGTAATTACCCTGCTTAATCAAATATCTACTGAAACAGATTCAACTGCGGTGCTTCAATTTCTAATTCTGAACTTCTTTTACGTCCTGCAAGATTTTTTGAAAAATCTCTCTGCATCTTGCTCATCAATTCTTCAGAGCGCTTAATTACAGTATTAGGAAGCCCTGCCATTTTAGCTACCTGAATACCATAGCTCTTGCTTGCTCCGCCCTGTACAATTTTTCTTAAAAACTCTATTTCACCATTTTCTTCACTAACAGTAATTCTATAGTTCTTAATCTGCGGGAATGTTTTTGTCATTACATTTAGCTCATGGTAATGTGTAGCAAAAATGCATCTTGCACCAATCTGATTTGCAATGTATTCCGCAACAGCCCATGCAATAGCAACCCCGTCATATGTGCTTGTTCCGCGTCCGATTTCATCAATCAAAATAAGGCTCTTGTCTGTCGCACTGTTCAAAATGCAAGCTGTTTCTGTCATTTCAACCATAAATGTAGATTTACCCAATGTCAAATCGTCACTTGCACCTACACGTGTGAATATTTTGTCTACGATACCAATCTCTGCGTAATCAGCAGGAATAAAAGAACCTATTTGAGCAAGTATAGCTATTAAAGCATTTTGCCTCATATAAGTTGATTTACCGGCCATATTTGGCCCGGTCAATATCATAAACTGAGTCTTGCTTCTGTCCGTACTAGAAAGCTCAATATCATTTGCAACATAATTACCCAGAGGAAGTATTTGCTCCAGTACAGGATGACGTCCATTCTTAACGAAAAAATCACCGCTTTCATTCATTACCGGACAAACATAATTATGCTCAACTGCAACAGAAGCAAATGAAGTAAAGACATCCAGTTTTGCAATACATTCAGCTGTTTCTCTAATCAGACTCACAAATTCTTTTGAATAATCTCTGAAATTACAAAAGAGTTTATACTCTAACTCAAATGCTTTAACCTGAGCTGTTAGAACTTCGTCCTCATGTTTTTTTAGCTCATCTGTAATAAATCTTTCTGCGCCTGTTAACGTCTGTTTTCTAATATAATCAGCCGGAACTTTGCCGAGATTTGTATTTGTCACCTCAATAAAGTAGCCAAAAACTTTATTATACCCGACTTTCAAAGTCGGAATACCGGTACGGTCTTTTTCTCTCTGTTCAAAATCTTTAAGCCAGCTTTCGCCATTATACATTAAATCTCTAAGATAATCTAAATCAGAGCTTACACCAGCCTTAATTATCCCGCCTTCCTTAATTGCTATAGGCGCATTATCATTAATCGTTTGTTCAATAATATCAGCATATTCTTTTAATTTATCAAGTTCGCCTTCAATTGGTTCAAAAGTGGTTAAACCAATAGATTTAGCCGTTTCGACGATTTCCGGAAGCGACATTAAAGATATTTTAAGGCTTAAAAAGTCACGCGGGAGTCCTGTGCTGTTGCTTAATTTCGTAGACAACCGCTGAATATCATAAATATTTTTCAGCTGTCTTTGAAGATCATAACGTTCAGTAGAATTATCCACAATACTTTTTACCACTTCCTGACGTTTTATAATTCTTTTTAAGTCTTTTAACGGCTGACAAATCCAGGATTTCAGAAGTCTGGCCCCCATATTTGTTGAAGTTTTGTCTATAGCCCATAGAAGCGAGCCATACTTGTTCTTTTCTCTCAAAGTTTCTGTAAGCTCAAGATTTTTTCTTGTTCCGGCATCAATTGCCATATACTCTGAAAGTTCATACGTTTCAATTCTTTCAAATTTAGGGAACCCTTCTTTGAGGTTCTCCCAGATATATGCCAGAACCCCTGCCGCAGCTCTGAAACCAAGAGTACAGGAGTTATATCCAATAGCATCTAAATCACCAATTTTAAGTACCTGCTTGAGATTTTCTTTAGCAAAATTTTCTTCAAAGACCTTAGCCGGAACTTTTGAACAATTATAATTCTGTACAATCTCATCCGGTAAATCTATAGTTTCTTCCGGAACAATCTGGAAAGGCTGCAGCTGCATTTTCTTGGCAGGAGCAACTATTTCAGCTGGCTGTATTCTCACGAGCTCAGTTAAAAGAGTTTGATAATCAAGCTGTGTTGCTTTAAACTCTCCTGTCGAAATATCAGTATAAGCAAAGCCCCATTTTTCATTCTTTGATTTATCAGAAAACACTGCACACATATAATTGTTGCTATTCTGGTTCAAGAAATTGCTTTCAATAAGAGTCCCTGCAGTGATAATTCTTACAACTCCGCGTTTTACAATGCCTTTAGCGAGTTTTGGATCTTCTAGCTGTTCGCATATAGCGACTTTGATATCTTTAGCAACAAGTTTTTCAAGATACCCGTCTAATGCTTTGACTGGAATACCTGCCAGCGGTATTCTTCCAAGCTTGCCGCATTCCCGGCCGGTGAGAGTTAATTCTAGTTCTCGTGATAATGTAACCGCATCTTCAAAAAATGTTTCATAAAAATCGCCCATGCGGTAGAGCATAAGACACTCAGGATGTTCACGCTTGACTTCTAAAAAATGCTTCATTGCAGGAGTCAAGTCGTCCATATTGATGTCTGTAGTATTTATTAGATTGATTTCAGGTTTTGTCATAGTTATAATTGTACATAATATTTAGAATAGGTGCAAGTAATGTTTAGATTAATAAAGATTATTTTTAACGCATTTTTATTAGTACTCGCTATTATTGGATTTAACGCTATCGGCGGCCAGAAATATGTTGAAGCAGTCAAAGTCAGTGTAGGAAATTTTATTCAGGAGCATGCTCTTGAAGGTGCGAAAAAAATCGGAAACTTTTCAGGTCTAAACGAAGAATTTCAGATTGATAATTCTGTAAACCTTGTAGGCTATAAGGCTGTAATTGCCGAGCATAAAGCATCCGGCCAAAAAATGGTAATTGTAGATTCAGGCAAAAAACCTTTGTTGACGCAAAATGATATTAAGAGCGATAAAGTTGATAAGAAACTCAATGACCTTGCAGACAAATTCAAATATCAGGCCGTAACTGTACAGGATATAAAAATTACAGACCGCGGAACAATGAAAGTTTACGGAAAAGATGTGCCTTATGCAAAATTTGAAGCGCACGTTACAAAACTGCCATTCAAAGATGTTGCCGGAGTTGTAGCAAGCGTTACAACTTCAGACGGCTCTGAAAAGCTTGCATTTTCTATCAGTGAAAAGAAAAAATACTCCCAGCTTATTACTAACGAATTTTACAGGGGAGTTGCAGAAGGCGGAGAGAACAATTAATATTCTCACATGCCGGCACAAATTAACAGAATAAGGATATGGATTATGAAAAAGATTTTATTAGTTTTTATTTTAATGTTATTTGCCGTGAATACAGGGTTTGCTGCAGATAAATACTCAAAAGATTATCTGCAAAATCATAGACATTTTGCTATTATGAACCCGATTGCAGAAAGCATGGCCGAACATATTATTAAGTCATCGTTAAAGAAAGAAACAGGCGGAAAATATAAAGTTAAGTTTGACGGCTACACTGTATCAAGCATGAAAAAGGGTATATTCAAAAATCTTGAAATTACCGGCACAGACATTGTTTCTGAAGGGATAACAATTCCTTATGTACACCTTAAATCTTTGACTGACTATAATTATGTTGACTATACAAAGGATCCTGTTGAATTTAAATCAGATATGAAATTCCAGTATGAAATGATGTTATCAGATGAAAGCATGAATACAGCTCTCAAACACAGCAATTATAAAGCTGTACTTGATAATATTAATAATATTGCTTATCCAATGTTTGAGGTAAAAGGCGTCAGCACAAAAATTATGAATAATCAGCTTTATATCTTAACCGAATACAATTTCCCTATTGCGCCGTCACCAAAGAATAAAGTTTTCGTTGCTTCCTCAGGTTTCAATGTTAAAAACGGTAAAATCAGAGCTGCAAATGTTAAATTGAATAGTGCTTACGGAAATATTTCGCTCAATAAAGTTGCAAATATGCTAAATCTTTTAAACCCTCTTGAATTTACGCTTGCAAGGTTGGAATCAAAAGAGTGCGATGCAAATGTTGAGAATGTAAATATTGTTGACAATAAAGTTAAAATTGATGGTAAAATAATTGTAAAAGGAGATTAAGCCATGAATTTTTCTCAAAAACTGGGTTTATTCGTACTTATAGTAATATCAGTTGCGTATGTATATTTCTCATTTTTCAGCGCAGAAGGTATCCATATGACTCTTCCGCATCACGATGAGCAGCCGCCCATAGAAGAACTTCCTCAAATATCAGAAGAAGTGCCTTCTCCCACAGATGATGAACCAGCAAAAGAACATAGTTACAAAACAGTAAAAATATATGTTGCAGATTCAAACGGAAATATTCGCTCTGTTAATAGAAAATGCGATACTTCTGTTGAAAAGTCATGTTTTGCATATGCAATAAAAGAACTTATTGCAGGTCCTACAAAATGGGAAAAATCAAAAGGTTTTACCTCCGAAATTCCGCTGGGTACAAAAATACTTTCGGTTAGAGAAGGCGACGGGAATATTATGATAGACCTGTCTTCTGCCTTTGAAGGCGGCGGCGGAGCAGAAAGTACTTATACAAGAGTACGGCAGGTCATTAAGACTGCAAAAGCAAATACAAGCCAGCCTGTATATTTGTATATCAACGGCAGACAGGCTGATGTTATAGGCGGAGAAGGGATTATGATTAAACAGCCTCTTAGTGAAAGGTCTTTAGATGACTAATACAAAAGACTTAGATTATTACATGAACCTTGATTGGACTCTTATTGAGGGAACTGATTTGGATTTTAACGGAAATCCTTATCATTATATTGAAATCAAAGAAATTCCGAGTTTTGCATTCTGCGCTAAAACACGAGAAAAAGCCCTTGAAAATTACAAAAAACAGCTAAGGTTGTCTTTAATGCTCATGCTTGAAGACGGCGACCATATTGTAGAACCTGGTGAAGAAACCGAAGATGATATTGATTGGGAAAGCCTATGTCCATAGTAAAATTATCAGAAATTTATATTGATAAAATGACAAAAGATGATATAGAAGGTGTTGTTGAGATCGAGGAAGAGGCTTACGGCAAGCACCACTGGGCAAAATCATCTTTCTATGATGAGATGTCAAATAATCTGGCAAAGTACTACACAGCAAAAACTTCTGACGGGAAACTCGTTGGATATGCCGGAACATGGCATATTATTGATGAGGGACATATTACTACAATAGCTGTAAAAAAAGAATTTTTGCGCAACCATATAGGCGAAGCTATTATACACAAGATTATAGAAGACTGTTACGCTGACGGAGTAAAATATCTTACTCTTGAGGTGAGAGTTTCAAATATGCCAGCTATAAAGCTTTATGAAAAGTACGGTTTCCAGTCACTCGGCACCAGAAAGGGATATTATCAGGATAACAATGAGGATGCACTGATTATGTGGACTGAAAATATTTTTTACGACAAATTCAAAAATAAGTATTTAGAAAATATTGACAATTTAAAAAAACTAATTAAAATTAGGGTTTAGTTACAAAGGGCTTCCTTGAATAGTAAAGAAAATTTAGTAGTATAGCGGGATGAAGCCCGCCCAAATGGTATAAAAATGAGCAAACGAATAGAAAAGCAGATAGATAGTTTTAAATATAAAGGTGAACCGATAAAAATAACTCTCGGAACGCTGATATTAACCTGTCTTTCTGTTTTGTTTATCATTGTAGCAACTTTTACGCAGGTAACAATTAAACATCCTTATTTCCCGCTTGATACTTTTTCATTTCTGGCGCAGGATGTAAATGATTACGAGATATTGCATCATTTTATAAAGAGCTATAAATATATCCCGCAAATCCCTATGGTGTTTTTCATTGTTGCGCTTCTGGGGCGTAAATTCGGCATTCTTTCAATTTTAATGTACATAATTCTCGGGTTATTTTTCCCGATATTTGCCCTAGGAGGCGGCGTTAGATATTTATTTGAATACGGATTTGGCTATATACTGGCATTTCTTCCGGCAATATTTTTTGCAGGGACTTTGCTTAAGGGAAAAACTGATTTCTTAAGAGTTTTCCTCATTTCTGTAATCGGAGTTTTAACAATCCATGTTCTTGGAATTTTATATATGTTCTTTATCGCAACACTAAGACAAGCACCGATGGATTTAGTCACAAGTTGGATTATTTCGCAAAGTGGTATACAAATCTTATACGATATATTTTTCTCCATAATTGCCATTTTTCTTGGGCGTCAAACAAGAAAACTATTATGGATAGTAATGTGCTGATTTTAAGTGAATAAAAAAAAAGGACCGTTGGACACACCTGTCCAACATAATTGTTTATCATAGGGCATCAATCATAAAAATTAAAATCTTGAGGCAATTCTTTTTGTATCATGAGAATAAATTCTTGCGGCGCCAGCTCAAATGTGTTAGCCAATTTCCAAACAGTGCTTAATTTAATATCCGTGGCAATATTCCTTTGTAATTTTGAGAGCATGCCTAACCCAAACTCGTATTCTTGTGAAATTTTTCTTCCACTTTTTCCAGATTGCTTTAATAAATTATTCACTACTTTAGAAACAGCATTCATTAGAACGTTTCGTTTTTCTATAAACTGTTGATTATCGTCAACTTGCATAAGATTTATTTTAGATGTATTCTTGTAATACGGTGTTGATTGCAATCAAAACTCCTACTAAAACTTGTACGTTGAAATATCTATTAACCTAGTTGTTTTGTAAAATAATTAGAATTTTACGTATATTGTCAAGAGTTTTATCATCACAGGCAGGTAAAAGTTTTTTGATTTCATCTATACACACTTCTCTAACCTCAGTTTTTATATTAATATTGGGAGTAAAAAACACTGTCGGAGAAACATTGAAAAAATTACATAATTTTGCTAATGCTTCACTTGAAATAAAAGCTTTACCTCTTTCCACAGTTGATATAGAATCCGATTGTAAATCGATATATTCACCTAATTTATCTTGAGATAAACCTCTTTCAATACGTAATTCTTTAATTTTTTTTCCAAGTGTACATTTAATTTGATTACTATCTATCATATTAAACATGATAGATTTTTTTGTTGCAATTCGCCACAGCATCAAAATACGAAATTTCGGTATAAAACCATGCAACTACGATATCATATTAAGTCTAATACTATTTAAATTCGAAAAGGAGAAATTATGAAAAAATTTTTAGCAATATATTTACTTTTTGTTTTTACTACAAGCGTTGCTAATGCAGACAACAAAATTCCTGTAAAACTAATCAAAATCAAAGATGGTGATACTGTCGACATTAAAATAGATAAAAATACCTTTCCTGTGCGATTAATTGGGATTGATTGTTGCGAAACTAGTAAAATCCATCGCGCATATCATCAAGCTTACGACAATAATTTATCAATAGAAGAAATTGTTGCACAAGGAAAGGAGTCAATGATTTATCTTGAAAATTTGTATAAATCAAACAAAGACAAGCCAGTTTATATTGATTTTAAAGGCATCGACCATTACGGACGGGCGTTAGGCGTAATTTATTTTGGTAAATTGAATGTAAACGAGGATTTACTGAAAAATGGCGGTTGCATGATATATAATTATAATCAAAACTAAAATAAGAAGGAATAAAAAATGGCGGGTTGCTAAATGCAACCCGCCATTAATTAATACTTTCTTACTTGTCGTCCAGCGCAGCAACACCCGGAAGAACTTTTCCTTCGATAAATTCTAAGGAAGCTCCGCCGCCTGTTGAAACGTGAGTGAAGTCTTCTGCCTTGAAGAATTTCTTAGCTGCAGAAACAGAGTCGCCGCCGCCGATTACAGAAGTTGCACCGGCTTTTGTAGCTTCAACAATAGCTTCTAACACAGCCTTTGTACCTTCTGCAAACTTAGGATTTTCAAAAGCTCCTACAGGGCCGTTCATAAGAATTGTCTTTGAAGATTTTAAAACATCAGCAAAAGCTTTTCTTGAGTCAGGGCCTGCGTCAACGCCTTCAAATCCATCAGGAATTTCATTTATTTTCACGAATTTATTAGTTCCATTACCGGAGAAATCATCTGTTACAAGAACGTCAGTAGCCATAACAAGCTTAACTCCTTTTTCAGCAGCTTTCTTTTCAATAGCCTTAGCTGTTTCAATCTGGTCGTCTTCACAAATTGAGTTACCAATCTTACCGCCGTTAGCTTTTACAAACGTATAAGCCATACCGCCGCCTATTATCATGTTATCAACTTTATCAAGAAGGTTTTCTAAAACACCAATCTTAGAAGAAACTTTTGCACCGCCTACAACAGCTGTGAAAGGTCTTTCCGGATTATCAAGAGCCTGTGATAAGCATCTAATTTCTTTTTCCATCAATAAACCTGATACAGCAGGCTTAAGGATTTTTGCTAATTTTGCAGTTGAAGTATGGTTTCTGTGAGCAGCGCCGAATGCATCATTTACATAGAAATCGCCTAATTTTGCAAGTTCTTCAGCAAAAGTCATGTCATCATCTTTTGCTTCTTCAGCCTTATAGTAACGAATGTTTTCCAATAAAGCAATTTGACCGTCTGCAAGTTTTTCAACATAAGGTTTTGCTTCTTCTACAGAAGGAATGAACACAATTTCTTCACCAAAAACTTTTGACATGTATTTTGCAACAGGTGCAAGTGTAAATTCAGGGTTCTTTTCGCCTTTTGGTCTGCCGAGGTGAGCCATAAGAACAATTTTTGCACCCTTTTCTTTTAAATAATTAACTGTAGGAACGATAGCCTGAATACGGGTATCATCAGTTACATTTTTGTTTTCATCTAAAGGTACGTTGATATCAACTCTGACAAGAGCTGTTTTACCTTTGATGTCACCTAAATCTTTAATTGATTTTTTCATTATCTCTTTCCTTTCTTATTTATCCCTTGCATGTTAATTATAGTAAAAACATAAAAATTAGGTAAATTTTTTTTAAGTAACATGAGATTTTTTTAGCTGTTTACTATACAATGTTAAAATGAATTAAGGACGGATTTATGGTGGAAACTTTCGAACTTACAAATTATAATTTCTATTCCAGCCGCCTGGATATGGAACTTATCACAAACATTGTGGATACGCTTAAAGAAATTCTTGAAGAAGACAAAAAACAGGAGCAGCCTTTGTTCCTGAAAGTTGCGGACGACTTTATCATGAATATTGCACGCAAAGTTGTGCAGGAAAAGAAAAAAACTTTCCTAATAGGTATTACCGGCGAAAGCGCCTCCGGAAAAACTGTGTTTGTTGATAACACTATTGAAGCTGTTGTGAGAGATAAAAAAGAAGGGATTTATACTGTTATCCGGCAGGATGATTATTACAAAGACACGTCAAAAGAGCTGCTTGAAGCAGGAAGCTATGATGCTTTGTTTAAAACAGGGTTCAGCTTTGATACTCCGGATGTAATAGATTTGCAGCTCATGAGAAAACACCTGCTGGGTCTTAAACAGGGTGAAACAGTGGTTTCGCCGAAATATGATTTTGTAACATGCGTATCAGACCCTGATGGAGAGGTTAAGACTCCTGCAAAGGTTGTATTAACAGAAGGTTTATACGTTCTAAATGAAGAAGTTCGAGATATTATGGATGTAAAAGTATATGTATTTACTCCTATTGACGTAATTAAAGAACGCTGGTACAAACGTGCAGTATCACGCGGGAAAACAGGAGAAGCAGCTGATTTACAGTTCAAGAATGTAAACGAAACTGCGCAGCAGTACATAAGACCGACATACCAGATTGCAGACTGTATAATTAATGGTATGGTTGACAAAGATTACATAAAAGTAATAACAGAAAAAATCATGGCAAGGCTTGCCGAGGTTTGTTGTTGATATAGAAAATTATTATTCCCTCTCCGACGGGGAGGGTTGGGGAGGGGGTTAACTTGTTCGAGCTCAAAGCACAAATGTATTTTTCGGCAGCACATCATCTGTTAAATTATGAAGGAGAATGTGAGCACCAGCATGGACATAACTGGCTGGTTGAAGCTTATGTTAAAGGAGAAAATCTGGATAAAAGTAATATTCTTGTAGATTATAAAGTCTTAAAACGTGAAATGAAAGCGGTTTTAGATTTACTGGATCACAAGGATATTAACGAACTTCCTGAATTTAAAGGTGAAAGTCCTTCAAGCGAGATGATTTCTATGTTTATTTATAATAAACTTAAAGAGAAAATTGTTCAGGTTTCTAAGGTTTCTGTATGGGAAACAGCAACTTCTTGCGCAAGTTACTATGAGGAATAGGTTTAGTAGGAAAAAATGGATATCGTACAATCAATATTAATGGGAATAGTGCAGGGACTGAGCGAATTTTTACCAATTTCAAGTTCAGCTCATCTTGTATTTACCTCAAATTTCTACAAAGTCTTTAAGGGAATAGAATTGGTGCACGAATCTAATCAGGAAATTTTTCTTGATATTATGCTGCATTTAGGTACATTGATTGCCGTTTTAATATTTTTTAGAAAAGAAATTTTTGAAATCCTCATGGCTTTGTACACAGGTTTAAAAACAAAAAACTACACTTCAAGAGAGTTCAAAAGTGGTATCTATATCATACTTGGTACGATAATCACAGTACTAATAGCATTTCCTCTAAACGAAGTTGCAGGAAGCCTTGTGTTTAAGCCTGCATTTGTAGGTCTTTTACTTATATTCACCGGTATTCTGCTTCTTTTCAGCGAAGCAAGGTCAAAAAAGCTTACAGAGAAAAAAGAGATTACATTAAAAAGCTCTATTTTAATAGCAATTGCTCAGGGTTTAGCTGCAATTCCCGGCTTTTCACGTTCCGGATTAACTATTGCAACGGGACTTTTAAGCGGTTCTGACAGAACAACCTCTGCAAGATACTCTTTTCTCTTGAGTATACCGATAATCCTTGGAGCTTCAATGTTTTACCCTCTTATTAAGCTTGATTTTCATGAAGTTATTACATATAATTGGACAGCCATATTAGCCGGAACAATTGTTTCTGGAGTAGTAGGATATATTTGTATAAAATACTTTTTAAAATTTGTATCAAAATTCTCTCTCGGAATTTTTGGCTACTACTGTCTGATTATGGGGATTATAACCGCTGTATTTTTCACACTGTGTCAATAATTTTAGTAGTTTGTTCCAAAGGGCTTCTTGGAATGGATAATATAAGTTAGTAGTTAGATGGGACGAAGCCCGCCCAAATGGTGTAAAAATGGAATTGAATAAATATATCGAACATACACTTTTAAAACAGGATGCAACACGGGAAGACTTAGAAAAACTTCTTAAAGAAGCTTGTGAATACAGCTTTTTAGGTGTCTGCGTCAACCCTTGCAATGTAAAACTTGCAAAGCAGTTTCTTAAAGAAACCGGCTACAATGAGGTTAAAGTTGTTACTGTTGTAGGTTTTCCACTCGGACAAACGACAACTGAAAATAAAGTTTTAGAAACCGTTGATGCAATAAAAAACGGGGCTGATGAAATTGATATGGTTATAAATGCAGGAAGGCTCAAAGACAAGGATTACAACTACATTGTTGATGAAATTTCTAAAATAAAGGCTTTTTGTCAGGGAAGAAATTTAAAAGTTATACTTGAAACAGACCTTTTGACAAAAGAAGAAATTAAAAAGGCATGCGAACTTTGTATACAAGGCGGAGCTGATTTTGTTAAGACATCAACAGGATTTGTGAAAAACGGAGTGGGTGCAAAAGAAGAAGACGTCAAATTGATGTACGAAACTGTTAAAGATGCAGGGCTTAAGGTAAAAGCCTCCGGCGGAATAAGAGATAAAGAAGCCGCAATAAAAATGATTGAAGCAGGTGCTTTAAGACTAGGAACAAGCTCAGGTGCTAAAATTTGCTCTTAGCACTAGGTATAAAGTATAAGATTAATTCAATAATAAGTTTAATGTAATGATGAAGGGTTGCTTTTATCATAATAAAGAATCCTCATCGCTCAAACTTTCCTCTCTTTTTCAAAGAGAGGTTTCTTTATGTTATAACTTATATATGAATTATTCAAAGCTGTTTGATTTTGCAAGAGATTTTTATACATCACTTTCGTACAATGATAAGTACGGGAAAGCAAAAATTCCTTTCAGGTATTTTTTAGAGCTGACATACCATTGTAATCTGGCCTGCCCTTATTGTTATGTAGGAAAAGAACGCAATAAAAAAGAACTTACGACAGATGAATGGAAAAAAGTTATTGAGCAGCTTCCTTTCTACTCAATAGCGACTCTTGTCGGAGGAGAACCGCTTATAAGAAAAGATTTTATTGATATTCTGGCTTACATCTCAAAAAAAATTTGGAACAAAGTTCATGTTGTTTCAAACGGAATATTGATTAATGATGAAATCATTAAGGCTTTTATCAAATATAAACTTCTTATGCTTTCTGTTTCTCTTGACGGTTACGGAGAAAATCACGACAAAAACAGGGGAAAAGAAGGTATTTTCGATATAATTATCTCAAATCTTGAAAACCTTAAAGCACAAAAGCCAAACCAGATGGTTGACATTAAGACTATTGTACTTGAGAACAACCTTGATGATTTAGTTAAGCTGTACAAACTTTGTGAAAAAATGGGATTTGAATTTCTGTCAATTTCGTTTTTGAGGAATAACAACTGGAAACAAAGTTCAATACTTCAAGAAAGTTTCATTCCTGAATATAATGCAAATTATCCGATAGAACAATATTTTGATATGGCTCATTTTAAAGAAGTTTACAGGGAGCTCGAACTGTCTCTTATACACATCTGACGCTGCCGACGAGCGATCTAGTGTAG
>OJRA01000432.1_pt1 | contig 18726 bp, 19 predicted proteins | sample 1599101 | NCBI WGS metagenome assembly OJRA01 (sample SAMN03922526, study PRJEB24848) | human gut metagenome | isolation source: stool sample | host: Homo sapiens | place: Germany | collected 2010-05 | reverse complement strand
CAGTAGCCCCGGCTGGGTATAAGAATAAGCAGTGCCGTAAGCAGACGTCGGTACCATAGCGTCCTAAGGGACGCATTGCGGTCGTACTGTGACCGCTTATGTACCGCTACGCTCTGCGACAGGAGCGCATCGTACTAAAGTACGAGCGTGCCGCGTTTCTTATACCCTGCCAAGGGCTACGGGGATTTGATAGCATTTCTTTACTAACTTTCTATTTACATCTCTGTGCTGATAGTACCACTTGTAAAGTCTTGTCGGAATCGGTATAATATAGATAGATTGGGAGGTAAAAATATGCTGCTTACATTAGTACCGCTTTTTGATGAAAATATGGCCGTTTGTGCCTACTCCTTTTTTACCCAGAGGGAGAATTTCCTGTTGAATCCTCTGTTGCTTGGAACCGCACAGTTCGACGGGGCATCCCAGATCACGGGTCTGGAACTGATCCAGAAAATGGGTATTGATACCTTGTCTCAGGGAAAAGAAATCTTCGTACCGATCAGCAATATCTCGATTTTTGCGGATATTCCGGAGCAGTGCGATGCACCTCATGAAAAAATCGTACTTTTGATCGATAATACCATTCCGCCGATTGAAATGTATGTCAATCGTCTGAAGGAATTGAAACAGCAAGGCTATAAACTTGCCATTCGTAAGCTTGCGGTCAGTGATTTTGAAAATTACAGAGAAGTCCTGAAGCTGATGGATTATGTCCTTCTGAATAACCGTAAAATAGCCATTGATAAAGCCAAGATTTATTTCGGAAAATTATTTCCGAATATCAATCTGTGTGCCGGTAATATTGATACCATGGAGGACTTCGAGAGACTGAAGGAGACCGGCGGATATCGTTTCTATGAGGGTAAGTTCTATCGTGTTCCCATTACGAAGGGACAGACAGATGTGGCACCCTTGAAGGGCAATTATATTGACCTGCTGAATATTGTGAACAGCCCGGATTTTGAACTCACGACAGCGGCGGATATCATCAGCCGTGATACCGCACTCACGATCGATCTGCTGAAAATGGTTCAGCCACTGGCTGTAAATTCGGAGATTACGTCTATCCGTCATGCGGCTGCCATGCTGGGACAGCGGGAATTGAAAAAGTGGATCAACACGGCAGTAGCCAATGCTTTGTATGCGGATAAGCCGAATGAGGTTACCAGACTTTCTCTGCTTCGTGCCAAATTTGCCGAGAATCTGGCGGAAGCGTTTGGCCTGAAGGCGCAGAAGGATGAATTGTTCCTGATGGGATTGTTCTCCGTGCTGGATGTGATCCTCGAGAAACCCATGGCAGAGGCTTTGAAGGTGGTCCATGTGGCTGGCGAGATCAGTAATGCACTGATCTACCGCATCGGCGTACTGGCACCGGTGTACGATTTTATGCTGCAGTATGAGACAGCCAACTGGGCGGAGGTATCCCGCCTGATGCTATTAAAGAATATTGATATGAATACAGTATATGAAGCCTATACATCGGCGTTGAAGTGGTATCGCACCGTACGTTGATTGTATTAAAAAATGTACTTGTGTTTTGTATACATTTATGTTATTTTCTTGAATGACTTGTAATTATATCCTCCGGCAGTTCAAAGGACGCCAGATGGAGGAATAGTAGCAAAGGCGCAAACAGCGCGGAAAGGAAATTTCATATGAAAAAAAACAAGACACTTGAGATGGTACAATTGGCCGTACTCATCGCGATCATGCTGATTCTGGCGTTTACCCCGCTTGGGTATCTGCGCATCGGACCGTTAGCAATCTCCCTGATGACCATTCCCGTAGTAATCGGTGCAATGATCTTAGGACCCGCAGGCGGAGCCGTACTGGGACTGGTATTTGGACTTACTAGCTTTTACCAGTGTTTTGCAGGAGACCCTTTTGGAGCAGCTTTGGTAGCAATGAATCCGTTTTTCACTTTCCTGGTATGCATCCCTACCAGAACTCTGATGGGATGGCTGTCCGGCGTGATCTTCAAGGCACTGTGGAAGATTGACAAGACGAAGACCGTAACTTACTTCGTGACCGGTCTGCTGGGAGCATTTATGAACACCCTGTTCTTCATGTCTACTCTGATGATCTGCTTCGGTCATACCGAGTATCTGCAGAGCATGAATGCAACCGGAGCGAATCTGTTTATGTTCGCCGTAGCATTCTGTGGTATCAACGGAGCACTGGAGATGCCTATGAGCTGTGTAGTAGGTGGTGGCGTTGCGAAGGCAGTCAGCGTAGCACTGAAGAAGAATGCAGCAACAGAAGAGAAATAATCAGATTTCCCGAAACGAAAAATATATAAAATATACAAACAGACCCCCGGAGTATGACAGATGGTCATGCCGGGGGTTTTCCATGTGGAAATTTTGAATACGGAATTCATGTGCCGAAATGCATATATAGGCAGAAAGTATGGTCATTACAGCGACACCCACATTGTCTGCAGGGTATCTGCCGTGACAGCAACATTGCCCTGGATCATGGGAGCGGATCCGCCGCCTTTGGCCTGAAGTTCCTGCCGCATACGGGTCGCCAGTTCCTGACAGTTACAGGAGGAACTGCCCACGATAAAGCGGTAGCCGTTTGCATCGTTTCCGGCAAAGATGCCGCAGTAGCCGGAATATTTTTCGGTCAGGGAATTGACGGCATTACGCAGGGCAATGGCATCCAGTTCGCCGACGAAGAGAAGCACGTGACAGGTCTCTTCCGGGGAGGGCAGTGCATTCATCTGTACCTTCAGAAGTTCCGCCTGCAAAGCATTGGCGCGTTCTTTTTGCTGGCGTGCATCCTCTTTGACCCGGACAACGGCATCGGCCACTTCCGGCTGCTTTGCGGACAGCAGAGAGGAAATGGCCCAGACGGAATCCTGTTTTTCGGTATAGTCGGCCAGAGCACGGCCGCCGCAGAGAATATTGATACGGACACCGCCTCTGTGACTCTGGACATTCACGATCTTGATGAGACCGATCTGACCGGTAGTATCCACATGGGGAGCACAGCAGGCGCACAGATCCACGCCAGGGATCTCCACGATGCGGACATTTTCCGTGAGAGCCAGCTTACTGCGATAATTTAAGTTCACCAGTTCTTCGGAGGAGGGCCAGCTGATGTTGACCGGAAGATTTTTCCAGACGTAAGCGTTGGCTTCCTGTTCGATAAGGCGCAGTTGTTCCAGAGAGACTTCCCCGTTCATATCCAGTGTCACTTCTCTGTCACTTAAATGAAAACCCACATTTTCCAGACCGAAATGGGAATGCAGCAAGCCGGAGATCATATGCTCCCCGGAGTGCTGCTGCATGAAATCAAACCGGCGGTTCCAGTCCACATGACCGGTGACTTCAGTGCCTGTGGGAAGCTCACAGGTCATTTTATGATACAGGATGCCCTGCTTAATGCTGACATCCAGTACTTCCTGACCGTTTAAGGTGCCTTTATCGGCGGACTGGCCGCCCTCTTCCGGGAAAAATGCGGAAGCATCCAGAACGATCAGATAATATCCTTCTTCTTTGGCAGGAACACATTCGGTCACCACGGCGGTAAAATCCGTCTGATGTACATCTTCATAATATATTTTACGTGTGCCAAGGGAATTCATTTGTGCATTGCTGATACGATCCATAGATGTCTGTCCAATCTGTTATAAATTTTATTCTGCAAACAGTACCAGACATTCAACGAAGATACGGCGCTGTTCACAGGCCTTTTGAATGGTTATCTCAAAATAGAAAATACATTTCTATTCTATATCAGATTCCATAGAAAAAGCAATGGGAAATGTAAGCTTTTACAAAGCTTTGGCAGATTCTCCAAGGAGTATCGAGATTACGGAAATGTTTTTTGTGGGTTTTTACGCAACGACCATCTATTGCGGGCTACTTTCTTGTATGATATAATAAATCGATTATGCAGATACCAGATTTAAAAGGTAAAAAGGCGTTCGTGCTTGCACGATAAGACTTTTGAACTTTTAAATCGCCAAAACATGAGGAAGCAGTGGAATCCGAATGTTTTCAGAATTGCGAGAGCTGCGAAGCAGCGGAGCAATTCGTAGGTATCGTAGACATTGCAGATGCCGAGCGGAGCAATTCGTAGGTATTGTAGGAGACTGAGAGAAATACAAACGTCGCAAAAAGCGGCAGAATGTGAGGAAAGAATGAAGGCATTTTTGATTTTGGAAGATGGAACGGTGTTCGAAGGAACGCACATCGGTGCAGACAAAGAGATCATCAGTGAAATCGTATTTAACACATCCATGGCCGGATATCTGGAGGTCCTGACGGATCCGTCCTATGCAGGACAGGCTGTATGCATGACTTACCCCCTGATCGGTAACTATGGCATATGCAGGGATGACTGCGAGTCGGAGAGACCCTGGCCGGATGGATTCATCGTCAGAGAGCTTTCACGTATTCCCAGCAACTTCCGCTGTGACTGCACAATACAGGAATACTTAGAGGAGAACGGTGTGCCCGGTATCGCCGGAATCGATACCCGTGCGCTGACCAAGATCCTGCGTGAGAAGGGTACCATGAACGGTATGATCACCACCAACGAAGCCTATGACCTGAACGAAGTGCTTCCGAAGCTGAAAGCATATACCACAGGCAAGGTCGTGGAAAAGGTGACCTGCAAGGAGAAGTATGTAGTGAATCCCACCACGGATCTGGCACAGAACGGCCCTCTGTCCGGTGCAGCGCGTTTTGATAAAGAAGCTTATGAAAAGGGTGTCAGAGAGCCCAAGCCCGCACTGGTAACGGAGCTGTCCGGACAGGGACTAAAGGTAGCTCTGTTAGACCTGGGAGCCAAGAGAAATATCGCCAGATCCCTGGCAGAGAGAGGCTGTGAGGTGACCGTATACCCCGCTGGAACTCCCGCACAGGAGATCATTGATGATAATCCCGACGGTATCATGTTAAGTAACGGACCGGGAGACCCCAAGGAGTGTACCGGTGTGATCGCCGAGATCAAAAAGTTATACGATACCGAGATTCCTATTTTCGCAATCTGTCTGGGACATCAGCTGATGGCTCTGGCTACCGGCGCGGATACCCACAAAATGAAATATGGACACAGAGGAGGCAACCATCCGGTAAAGGATCTGATGACCGGAAGAGTATATATTTCTTCTCAGAACCATGGATATGTGGTAGATACCGACAAGCTGGATCCTTCCGTAGCGGTTCCCGCATTTATCAATGTCAACGACGGTACCAACGAGGGTCTGTCCTACACCGGCAAGAACATTTTCACCGTACAGTTCCACCCGGAAGCATGTCCGGGACCCCAGGACTCCGGTTACCTGTTTGACCGGTTCATTCATATGATGAGAGGAGAGAACTAAGATGCCCAAGAATCCTAATGTAAAACGAGTAATGGTAATCGGCTCCGGTCCTATTGTCATCGGACAGGCAGCGGAATTCGACTATGCAGGTACCCAGGCCTGCCGTTCCCTGAAGGAAGAGGGAGTAGAGGTAATCCTGGTGAACTCCAACCCTGCGACCATCATGACTGATAAAGATATCGCAGATAAGGTATATATCGAGCCCCTGAACGTAAAGGTTCTGGAGCAGATCATTGAAAAGGAAAAGCCCGACAGCATCCTTCCTACCCTGGGAGGACAGGCTGGTCTGAACCTCGGTATGGAGCTGGAGGAGTCCGGTTTCCTGGCTGCTCATAATGTAAAGCTGTTAGGTACTACCGCAGCTACCATTCGTAACGCCGAAGGACGTCAGGAGTTCAAAGACCTGATGGAGCGCATCGGTGAGCCCTGTGCAGCATCCAAGGTCGTTGAAAATGTGGAAGACGGTGTGGAATTCACCAATACCATCGGCTATCCGGTCGTACTGCGTCCCGCTTATACCCTGGGAGGTTCCGGTGGCGGTATCGCCCACAATCAGGTAGAACTGGAAGAGATCCTGGAGAACGGTTTACGTCTGTCCCGTGTGGGTCAGGTACTGGTAGAGCGTTGTATTGCAGGCTGGAAAGAGATCGAGTACGAAGTAATGCGTGACAGCGCAGGCAACTGCATCACCGTATGTAACATGGAGAACATCGATCCCGTCGGCGTGCATACCGGAGACAGTATCGTAGTAGCTCCTTCCCAGACCCTGAGCGACAAGGAGTACCAGATGTTACGTACTTCCGCTCTGAAGATCATCAACGAACTGCAGATCACCGGTGGATGTAACGTACAGTTTGCACTGCATCCCACCAGCTTTGAATATTGTGTTATCGAGGTTAACCCCCGTGTCAGCCGTTCTTCCGCACTGGCAAGTAAGGCGACCGGTTATCCTATCGCAAAGGTAGCAGCGAAGATCGCACTGGGCTTTACCCTGGATGAGATCAAGAACGCCATCACCCACAAGACCTATGCCAGCTTCGAGCCGACACTGGACTACTGTGTCGTGAAGATTCCCAGACTGCCTTTTGATAAATTTATCACTGCAAAACGTACTCTGACCACCCAGATGAAAGCAACCGGTGAGGTTATGAGTATCTGCAATAACTTCGAGGGAGCACTGATGAAGGCTATCCGTTCCCTGGAGCAGCATGTGGACTGCCTGCGCAGCTATGATTTCAGCGCTTTGTCTGTGGAGGAACTGTTAGAGCGTCTGAAGATCGTGGATGACCAGCGTATTTATGTCATTGCGGAAGCTATCCGTAAGGGCATCAGCTACGAGCAGATCCACGACATTACCAAGATCGACCTGTGGTTCATCGACAAGATTGCCATTCTGACCGAGATGGAGCATGCGCTGGAGACACAGCCGCTGACGGTTGATCTGTTGAAGGAAGCCAAGAGAATCGAGTTCCCGGATAACGTGATCGCAAGACTGACCGGCAAGACCGAGGAAGAGATCAAGAAGATGCGTTATGACAACGGCATTAAGGCTGTCTACAAGATGGTAGATACCTGTGCTGCAGAGTTCGCAGCTTCCACTCCTTATTACTATTCCGTATTCGGCGGCGAGTGCGAAGCCAAGGAGACCACCGGACGCAAGAAAGTCCTGGTACTGGGTTCCGGTCCTATCCGTATCGGACAGGGTATCGAGTTCGACTATTGTTCCGTACATGCTACCTGGGCATTCTCCAAGGCAGGCTATGAGACCATTATCATCAATAATAACCCGGAGACCGTAAGTACCGACTTCGATATTGCGGACAAGCTGTATTTCGAGCCTTTGACTCCGGAAGATGTGGAATCTATCGTAAATATTGAGCATCCCGATGGTGCTGTGGTACAGTTCGGCGGACAGACCGCTATCAAGCTGACTGAGAGCCTGATGAAGATGGGCGTGCCTATCTTAGGTACCAAGGCGGAGGATGTAGATGCCGCTGAGGACAGAGAACTGTTTGACAAGATTCTGGAAGAGACCGGGATCCCCCGTGCAGCCGGCGGTACTGTATACACCGCAGAGGAAGCTAAGGCGGTTGCTAACAGACTGGGCTATCCCGTACTGGTGCGTCCTTCCTATGTATTGGGCGGACAGGGCATGCAGATCGCTATCTCCGATGAAGAGATCGAAGAGTTCATGGAGATCATCAACCGTATCGCACAGGATCACCCGATCCTGGTAGATAAGTATTTACAGGGTAAGGAGATCGAGGTCGATGCCGTATGCGACGGTACCGATATCCTGATCCCCGGTATCATGGAGCATATCGAGAGAACCGGTATCCACTCCGGAGACAGTATCTCCGTATACCCGGCTCCGACCATTGATAAAGTAGTAAAAGAGAAGATCGCAGAGTACACCAGAAGACTGGCAAAGGCACTGCATGTCAAGGGACTGATTAATATCCAGTTCATTGCCATCGGTGACGAGGTATATGTCATTGAGGTTAACCCCCGCTCTTCCCGTACCGTACCTTATATCAGTAAGGTAACCGGTATTCCTATCGTGGATCTGGCGACCGAAGTGATCATCGGCAAGACCATCCGTGAGCTTGGCTACGAGCCCGGCTTACAGCCTGAGGCAGAGTATTTTGCCATCAAGATGCCCGTGTTCTCCTTCGAGAAGATCCGTGGTGCCGAGATCAGCTTAGGACCGGAGATGAAGTCTACCGGTGAGTGTCTGGGTATCGCCAAGACCTTCAATGAGGCTCTGTACAAGGCATTCCTGGGAGCAGGCGTAGAACTGCCCAAGTACAAGAACATGATCATCACCGTGAAGGATGCGGATAAGGGTGAAGCCATTGAAGTCGGAAGACGCTTCGAAAAGCTGGGATACACCATTTATGCTACCAGAAGTACCGCAGCTGCTCTGAATGAAGCAGGTGTGAAAGCAAGAAAGGTCAACAAGATCTCTCAGGAATCCCCGACCGTTATGGACCTGATCCTGGGACACAAGATCGACCTTGTCATCGATACCCCGACCCAGGGCCGCGACAAGACCAGAGACGGTTTCCTGATCCGCCGTACCGCTATCGAGACCGGTATCTACTGCATCACTGCAATGGACACCGCCAATGCTCTCGTGACCAGCATGGAGCATATGAACGATTGTAAGGAACTGACGCTGGTGGATATTGCACAACTGTAAGATATAAAAATGGATAAGAACAGTGGAGTCGCGAAAGTTGCTCCACTGTTTGTGTTTGTGACAAAAACAAAGTGTTGACAAATGTCCGCGAAAGGAATAAAATACAAACAGTTAAAGACATAAAGGCTGTGAAGAGAAGAGTAGGAGAAGAGATACGTCGCAGAGAGTCCCGGCAGGTGGGAAGGGATATGGAAGGCTTCTTTGAACATGGTCTCGGAGCTTTGCACCGACTTCGTATTCGGACAGGATATCCGGCAGATGCGGACAGGCTGCAACGGGAGTACCCGTTATCGTACCTGACTATCGATGAGCGTTTGTTTGTCCGTAGTTGCAGAGGCCTGATCCCGTGAGAGATGGGCGAATTAAGGTGGTACCGCGGAAGAATGTTCCGCCCTTAAATTTTAATTTAAGGGCGGTTTTTTATTATGTCAAAAAGAGAAGAACTGATCAGAGAATATTGCAGACAGGTAAATGAAAGCCTGCATTTTATACAAAAATACATGGAAGGGATCGTTCCCGCTGGCCGATGCAGCGAAGAACTGTATTGGGAGACCAAGAAGATCAGTGAGGAACTGCAGAAGAGCAATCATGAACAGACCGCATTGATCCGGGCCTATCTGCGGGAGGCGGCACAACTGTACGTAGAGGGGGAGCCCTGGAAGACCCGCATTACGGACCGAAGACTTTGCCGTAATACGATCCTGAATCATTTACAGATGCTGGCGAATGTCAGCTTCTGGCTGAGAGAACAGGGAGAGCCACTGGCAGAGGAAGTCTGTGGATGGCTGTTAGCCCAGGAGACAGCGGATGTGCAGAAAGTTAGATCCGGACAAAGTCTGGAAGTTGCCAGAGAGATCTATCCGGCCGTGCAGAGAAAGAGAGCATAGGAGCGGTCGGCTGTAAAAGCACAAATTTGAAAATAAAATCCGTGGGGACAGCATATACTAGGCGTATGGTAAATATTGTATGATCGTAAGCCTGTTTCCCGCAGGCGGATTGGAGTCTCATGTTAGAAGAACATTATCCTTTTGTTGCGCAGCCTCTTCCCTACGAATATGATGCCCTGCTTCCGGTATTAGATGAGGAAACACTTCATTTTCATCACGACAAGCATTATCAGACCTATGTGGATAAGCTGAATGCCACCCTTGCCGATTATCCGCAGTTACAGCAGATGTCCTTGACGGAACTGCTCACTTCGGAGGATAATATACTTGCGTCCCTGCCGGAGGAAGCCCGGAAAAGCATTCACAATAACGGTGGCGGTGTATATAATCATCAGCTGTATTTTGACAGTATGCGAAGCCCGGCAGGACAGGAGCCCTGTGGAGCTCTGGAGGAGGCGCTGGTCCGGGATTTTGGATCGGTGAGACAATGGAAAGAACAGATGTCACAGGCAGCCACGGGGGTATTTGGCTCCGGATGGGCATGGCTTGTGAGTGACCAGGACGGTACTCTGATGGTCCTTACTACAGCGAATCAGGATGTCCCGGATCTGAAATTGTATACCTCCATATTTCCCATAGATGTGTGGGAGCATGCCTATTATTTACAGTATCAGAACCGCAGGCCGGATTACGTGGAAGGATGGCACAAGCTGATCCACTGGAAAAAAGCGGGACGACGTTACGAACAGGTACTTTGCAGACTGGAAAGAGCGGCCGGGGAAGCGGAAAAATTGCAAAATGACAGCCGCACAACAGAAGCGAACGACAGATAGTGTGCAACGTGCGGAACAGAAGAACAGAAAGAGGAAAATGACTATGGAGAACAGACCGATCATAAAAAAGGAACAGGTAGAGACCGTCTACGACAGCAGATTTATCAAGGTATTTGATCTGCAATATGAGCCGGGAAAACATTATTTTGATGCTACCAGAAGAGCCAAAGATAATCTGGCAGCGGTAAAGAGCGACGAAGAATTCAGACAGATGCTGCCGGATGCAGTCAGCTGCGTTGTGATCCTGAAGATCAGAGGACAAGAACCGAGACTTTGCTTAAGCCGTGAGTATCGTTACCCGGCAGGACATTTTCTGCTGAGCGTTCCGGCAGGACTTTTAGACCCGGAGGATGCAACGGAAGAAAATCCCGTATTCCATGCGGCAGCCCGGGAGCTTCTGGAAGAGACCGGCATCACACTGGAAGAGAGCGACAGTATCCGTCTGGTGAATCCGCTGGTATTCAGTACCCCCGGTATGACGGATGAGAGCAATGCACTGGTGCAGATCATATTGAACCGTGAAGAGATGCCGAAGGTAAGTCAGGAAGGAGCCGTTGGAACGGAATGTTTTGATGGTTTTCTGCTGCTGACCAAAGAAGAAGCACAGAAAATCTTAAAAGACGGCGTGGATGACCAGGGATTTTTTTACCCGTTATATACCTGGGCGGCATTGATGTGCTTTGCGACGGGAATGTGGAAATAATTTTTGAATAAATAAGACGATGAACGAAAAGCGTGTGGAGAGATCTGCACGCTTTTTTGAAATTTGTAACAAATAGCGAAAAATTCTTCGTTATGATTAACAAAGAGGAAGGTTGCCGTTCGCTCAATTGATTTTCCAATTGCTCAATTGTATAATTATGTCATTAGCAAGTACAATTGAGGAGCAAAGACATATCCTGTGATGAATTGCTGAATCCGGAAAAGACATTGGAGAGATTAGCGAATCCAGAACCGCAGAAAGGAGAGACAGAGGAAACGGACGGAGAGCCCCCGAAGAAAAAGAACAGCCTTATAGTAAAAACTGCTGTCCTGGTGGGAATACTGGTGATCGTCGGAGGACTGCTGTTGGGATATATGATAAAGCATAGAGAACCTACTTATCAGCAGATAGGCACAAGATACATCGATGATCCTGACTGGGGGAATGTATCTGAAATTTCGTATGTGGTAAAAGGGGAAGTAACGGCAGAGAGACTTAATGAGCATTTGCGTGAAGTGAGAGAAACGGTGGACCGGGAAGAACTGGGTACCAATGTTGTCAAGACTGTATACTACAGGAACAAGGAAGACGCCCTGGCGTGGAAGGATACGGATATGGGAGGATATACTTTCCTGAATGTAGAATGAAAGGAGCAGCTATGAAGAAGATTTTTTCAAATTACTACAAAATTATTTTGTCTGTTGTGATCCTGATTGTCCTGGTGGCACTAAAGGAGGATTACAAAACTTCTTTTGACGAAATGAGCGGAGTCCGGACGGTGGTACGTATGCTGCTCTATACGGCATGGGGATTCCTGTTGGCGACAAGGACCAGACGGGACAAAGCAAAAGGTGCGGAATATGTTGCTTTTGGCGTTGCCTGTGTGGCAGCGCTCAATCTGTTAATCCCCATCTGGAGCTTCCAGATAGCGTTTTATGCTTTTGTCGCAGGTGTTCCGGGACTCTATTTTATGGTATTTATTCTGACCGGAATATTAGGAGGTTACTTATGGGGACCGAGGGGTTACCGCATTAGGGATGACTTATATATTGCGGGACAGGAAGAATTAGGAGCAATTGACCTGAATGCGAAGGAGTTCCGCTATTGCAGGGAGGAAAAATCCTGGGGGGAAGATATTGCCCAGGGTGTAGAGATAGCAACAGCAGAGTAGAATGACGGAGGTGCTTATGGGTAAAAAATGGATTGAGGGTCTGATGATTTTAGCAGCATTATGGGCAATGACCGGTTGTGGAAAGCAGGAGATGATCCGCTGCGAATACACAAATGAGACAGCAGGGTTTACCTTAAGCATAGACAGACCTGTAGAATGGACAGCGAAGCTTCAGGAAGGGTGGCCTGCGACCGAGACAGAGGAAGCCAGTCCCGACGAGGGAATCCGGATTTATACGGATGATAGCCAGGAGAGCAGTATCTATTTTTGTAACAGTTTTTCTCCTTATTATGCAGGGGATGAAAATGATCTGGAGACCGTGGAAGTGAATGAGGAACTTACGGCGCTTCATGGAATCGAAACAAGCGGTGAATGGATAAGCGAATCCTATGTTTTTAAAGGGGATTTCACCGGTCAGGGATTCTATAATATTACCATCTCTATGTCACAAAAGGATTATAAAAAATATAAAAAGATTATCTCGCAGATGGTTGCCAGCTGCCAGATCCGTGAATGGGAGCCGGAGAATGCAACGGTATCGGAAAGCATTGAAAATGTAGAAAAATACAGCAAATAATGATTTGATGATTCGGGGAACGCTGTTAGACAGAACGAGATGACTACGGATGTGCTGTTTATTATAAGAAAAGAAGATACGGATAACAAATACAAAATCGTAGATGAAGTTGAGATGGATTAGTGATTGCTTTGAAAAATAAATATTGACATATATAGATAGCCGATATATATTATAGACAACGATATATATCGGCTATCTATATAAGGAGGACAAAAAATGGCTGTGGACAAATCACTGATGTCGGGAAGTATGACGATGCTCCTGCTCAGATTACTGGCGGAGAAGGATATGTACGGATACGAGATGATCGATACACTGCGGAAAAAATCCTGTAACGTGTTCGAGTTAAAAGCAGGTACGCTGTATCCGCTGTTGCATGGGCTGGAAGCGAAGGGCCTGCTTACGGTATATGAGCAGGAATATGCAGGCAAGACGAGGAAGTATTACAGTATTACGAAGGAAGGCAGAAAATTACTGGAAACCAAAAAAGCGGAGTGGATGGAATATCAGTCTGCAGTGACCAGTGTTCTGGCAATGGGGGTATAGGGATGGAGACATATTTGGAAAAACTGTTGTCACAGATCCGCTGTAAAAAAGCCAGACCCTATATCGCTGAGGAGATAAGAGACCATATAGAATGCCAGATCGCAGACAATCTTTCCGAGGGAATGAGCTATGAGGAAGCAGAGAAAAATGCGGTTACGGACATGGGAGATCCGGTAGAAGTGGGGATCTCGCTGGACAGGATCCACAAGCCTAAGATTGCATGGAGGTTACTTGTGATCGTAGGAATTTTAAGCCTGCTGGGCATTCTGATACAGCAATCCATTCTCAGACAACCCGGTTATCAGGAGCTGGAAACATGTAGACAGGAAGTGTACCGCTATACTACGGAGGGGTTTGTCTCATGTATTGTGATAGGATTCCTTCTCATGTGTGTGATCTACTTTCTGGATTATACGTTAATTGCAAAGTACTCCAGGTTCATTGGAGTCTTTATACTTATTTTGGGAGGATTGCGGCTGACCAGATTTTTCGGTGTGGATATTAACGGAGTCGGCAACTGGGTTGGATTTGGAATGTTCCGGGTGTCGATTACTTCCCTGATGATGTTCTATGTACCAATTTACGGAGCTATCTTATATAAATACAGGAATGGCGGTGTCTTTGCACTGTGTAGGGCAATCCTGTGGATGATCCTTCCGGTATTTATTACGTCCCGGATTCCCAGCCTTGGTGTAGCCGTCATCATGATGGTCAGTATGCTGATAGAACTTACGGTCTGTCTGGAAGGGGTGGTTTCAACTGCCCGTGAAAAAGACGATTATCGGCGTGTGGCTGTTTTTCACGGCAGCACCTGCTCTGTTACTGACTGTAAAGTACGCATTTCATATGCTGGAATCATATCAGGAAGCCAGGATCCGCTCCTATTTATCCCATTCCGGAGATGCCAATTACATGACGGCCATGCTTCATAAATTTAATGAAAATATTTTACTTTGGGGCAACAGTGGAAAAGATGTGGTGGGAGGTTTGCCGGAATTCAATCAGGATTACATTTTCTCTTATATTCTGAACAGTTACGGACTGCTGGCCGGAATCTTTGTAGCCGCGATCCTAGCAGCACTGGTATTGTTTATGTTCGGAGCTGCGGCCCGACAGAAAAATGAACTAGGCATGGTGATGGGATTCGGATGCGGAATGATCATTTTATTAAATATTTCTCTGAACTTTGCGGGAATGTTGGGATGGATCCCGCTGACATCGACCTTCCTGCCGTTCTTATCTGTTGGCAGAGATAATATTTTACTGTCTTATGCATTGGTGGGAATTATTCTGAGTATTTACAGATACAAAGATGTATATCCAAAAAAGTTCAAGGCGTCACAGGTATCATTGCAGAAGACCATTACTTTGAATCTGAATATGTAACATGGTAATAAAAGTAATGCAAATAAAAAGTCCATGAGCAGGAAAACTGTCCATGGACTTTTCTATATCGTGAGCAGAACTCATTTAATGCATTTCGTAAGCTTACGAGGGCAATACCGATAAAATCAGTATCTCTACACTCATCATATCGTTCATACGTCCGGATTTCACGGCTTCCTCAGTCTCCACGCACTGCTTTACCGCATTTTTCAGCACGGAAGTCTTGAAATGGGATGCCTGTGCCACATATTTTCCGGCGGCAAAGGGCGGTACACCAATCTTGGAGGCAATGGTCTTATTGTCGTGGCCTCTGCTTTTTAATTCCTTGGTCTGGAGCAGCAGGTTACACTGCCTGGCGATCAGGAACAGCACCCGCATGGGTGGCTCCTTCAGTGCCAGCAGATCGTAATAGAGCTGCAAGGCTTTCTGCGGCTGCTTTTCCGCAATGGCATTGACCATATCGAAGATGTGGTTGGTGATGCGAGTGGTGCAGACCGCTTCCACATCCTCTGCGGTGACTACATCCCGGTCCAGACAGTAGCAGATCAGCTTTTCCAGTTCCATCTGGATATTTTCCATGTCCGTGCCGGTTTTGGAGAGCAGCAACTGTGCGGTGTTCTCGGAGATTTTTTTCCCTTCCCGGCCCAGGATACCGGCAATCCAGCGTTTCAGGGAATTCTCATCCTGTACCGTGAATTCTGCCACATAACCCTTGGATTGCACGGTCTTATACAGTTTACTCCGTTTATCCACTTCACTCTCCGTGAACACGAAAAAGGTGGTGTCGTTGGGGTTTGCCAGGTATTCCGCCAGCTTTTCCCCACCGGATTTGAAGAGCCCGGTATCTTTGAAGAACATAACACGGCGCTCTGCCAGAAAAGGCAGCGTCTCTGCCAGATCGATGACCTGTCCCAAGGAGAAATCCTTTCCCTGATAGAAATGGGTATTCATCTCGTCCCCCTCCTGACACAGAGCCTTGCGCAGACGGGTCGTGTACTGGTTCTTCAGATAACGTTCCTCTCCGTAGAGCAGGTAGATCTGTTTGAAATTGCCGGTTTTGATGTCTTCGTTGATCCGCTGCATGAATTGATCCTTTCTGGGAAAATGCGGTTACTTCTACATTAGATTCCTAAAAGAGTATACCCCATTTCCTATTGAGGTTTCAAGGGGGGTATGCTATTATGGAACAAAACAGTTCGACCATGGACATATACGAGAGACAAAATTATGCTTGCATGATTTTGCGAACGAATATGTCCATGAGTTAAGCGCCGATTCATGAGCAAAGGTAGTCACGAAGTGACGGAAAGCGCGGCAGCGCGACTTTGCGAATGGCGTGGTTCGAACGTGGGACAGCGCGGTTCGACCTTCATACCATAAGAGGAAGGAAGAGAAAAATGAGCAAGAAAAGCGGATTCATTCAGGAATTTAAAAAGTTTATTTTGAGGGGAAATGTAATGGATATGGCAGTCGGCGTGATCGTCGGCGGAGCATTCACCGCTATCGTTACTTCTCTGAATCAAGATATCCTGACACCGATTCTGGCCATCTTCGGAGGCACGGATTTTTCGAATTTATATGTAAAGCTGGGAAGCGGCGATACGGCACCGGTATTGATGTACGGTAATTTTATCACGGCAGTTATCAACTTCCTGATCACAGCATTTGTGATCTTCTGTCTGGTAAAATTCATCAATAAGCTGGGAGACACCCTGCATCACAAAGAGGAAGCACCGGCAGCGCCCACGACGAAAAAATGCCCGTTCTGTAAGAGCGAGATCGCTATCGATGCCACAAGATGCCCTCATTGTACTTCGCAGTTAGACAAATAGGAACCGGTAATACAGATACGGCCGTGGAGGAAAGCATGGGAAAAATACACAGGAAAATAGTGGCAGCAGGAGTCTGCTGTCTGATGACAGGCATGCTGACAGGCTGCGGAAGTGATACCACGAAGATCACCGAAGGAATGCAGTTGGTGGAAACTCTGGATTATCAGGGGGCATTGAATGCCTTTGACGAAGCGGAAGCACAGAAAGAGGACAGCCGTCTGATCGCAAGAGGCCGGGGAATCGCCAGCATGGGGCTGACAGAGTATGATCAGGCCGTAGAATATTTTACACAGGCTCTGGAACTCAGTGACGGCTGGGTTCAGAACGTGGACTATGATATGAATTACTATCTGGCGGCGGCATACACCAAGAACGGACAGCCTGCGGAAGCCAAAAAGGTATACGATGCCATTCTGGGCCTGAAGCCGGAGGAAAAGGACGCTTATTTTCTCAGAGGTTCTGCAGAACTGGAGCTGGGAGATTATGAGAGTGCCAAAGCGGATTTTGATCAGGCAATCTCCATGGATCCGAAAAATTATGACCGGTTAATAGAAATCTATGAAGCCCTGGCAGCGCACGGCTACCGTGAGGTCGGTCAGGAATATCTGCAAAATGTACTGGACACAGCCAAACAACTGGATGCTTATGACAGCGGACGGATCTATTATTATCTGGGAGAATACCAGAAAGCTTATCTGGCGCTGGATGAAGCCCGGGATAAGGGAGGCGCGGACAGCTATCTCTATCTGGGAAGAGCCTATGCGGCTACCGGAGATTATAACTATGCGTCCAGTGTGTACAACAATTATCTCTCCAAGCAGGGGCCGAATGCAGAAATCTACAATGAACTTGGTCTGTGCGAAATGGCAAAAAAGGAGTATCAGAATGCTCTGGCGGCATTTCAGGCGGGAAAACAGATCGAAGGAAACAGCCTGATGCAGACCTTGTGCTTTAATGAAATTGTAGCATATGAGTATCTGGAAGATTATCAGCAGGCAGAAGTACTGATGAATGCTTATTTACAAAATTACCCGGACGACCAGACAGCCATCCGGGAGCAACAGTTCCTGTCCACCAGATAAAAAGACAATAGAATTTATGGATCAATCATTGGCAGAGTCTTCCCGGGAGGAAGATTCTGCTTTTTCTCTTAATTGCAGCAGATCCACAAAATCCAGCAGAGAAGCCATGTTTTTCGGATTAAAATGCTGTATCACCTCTACCACATCGGATACGGTGGTGCCGGGGACACATTCCTGTCTCAGAACTTCCGGATTGTAACGATAAGGAGTCCGACCCAACAGATAATCGATGGTTACATCGAAATATTCCGCTAATTGTATTAAAGCTTCCTGATCCGGGAAGTGAATATTGTTCTCGTAATTCGAAATGGTGCCAACGGATACTTTCAGTATGGCAGCCAGTTCTTTCTGATAAATGCCCCGTTCTTCCCGCAGGGATGCCAGAATTTCACCGAAACTCCTCATAATGCCTCGCATTCTGCCGCAGATGCAGCCTATTTAAATGTTTTCTTTTAAGATTTGATAAATTCTATTTTACTATATTTTAGTTTTAAAGGAATATGAATTTAGAAATCGAGGAAAATAATGAAAAAATGCTCATAGAATTAATTTTAACTAAAAAGTAAAAATTATGCAGGAAAATATCCATTGAGAAATCCTCTCATTAACACCTATTGCTATTTTGAAGAAAGCCGGATATAATAATCCAAGAGTTAGGTACAACTAACTAATGAGTGAATCATGTGAAACTCCTCAGAGAAAACGGAGCTGCTGAATCCGCGGACTACCGGGAGGTCATCTTCCGGGAGGAGTTTTTCAGCCCTTATACACAGGGATGAGGGATTCACGAAAGAGAAGGTTTGGGAATAAAAAGTTTAGAATAGAGGATAAAGGAGAAGAACAAGATGAACTATTTAGAGATTGAAAAAGTCATTGGACGAGAGATTCTGGATTCCAGAGGCAATCCTACCGTAGAAGCAGAGGTAACTCTGGTAGACGGTACCATCGGACGCGGCATGGCTCCAAGCGGAGCATCTACCGGTGAGTTCGAGGCACTGGAACTGAGAGATGGCGATAAGAGCAGATATCTGGGCAAGGGTGTTCAGAAGGCTGTAGAAAATATCAATACTGTAATCAATGAGACTCTGCAGGGAATGGATGCATCCGATATTTATGCGATTGATAAGGCAATGATCGACGCAGATGAACCAAGGATAAGTCCAGAC
>OJRA01000372.1_pt1 | contig 20612 bp, 23 predicted proteins | sample 1599101 | NCBI WGS metagenome assembly OJRA01 (sample SAMN03922526, study PRJEB24848) | human gut metagenome | isolation source: stool sample | host: Homo sapiens | place: Germany | collected 2010-05 | reverse complement strand
TCCATAACTTTTGCTGATTTTCTTTCCGGCAAAGATATAAATTTATCGGATTTACTCCTCAGATTATTACGTTGACCCCCAAAAAGAGGGCATTGACGGACAAAAATTAGTACCCAATTCGTACCCCCGACAAGATTTTCAAAAAAGGGGTACGATTTGTCGGAAATTGGCGGAACGCTGTCGGGATTTGGCGACCCTGTATTTATCTCATTATGAGTTAATAAAAGTAGTTTTGTAACTTAAAAAATGAGGTATGAAATCGACATTCCGAGTATTGTTCTTCTTGAAGCGGGACAAGGTAAAAAAGAACGGTAATATGCCTATTATGGCACGTATTACCATTGACGGGAAACTGGCACAGTTCAACACTAAACTTGAAGTCAATCCCAAGAACTGGCAAGCCAAGACGGGAAAGGTGTCCGGACGTGGAGCGGAGTTTACCCGCATGAATGAAATGCTGGACGGTATCAAAGCCACCCTGTACAAGCACTACCAGACCATACTGGAAAGGGACGGTTATGTTACCGCTGAAAAGGTACGCAACACCTTTTTAGGCAAAGAGGAAAAGGCTAAGACTCTCTTGCAAGTGTTCGCACAGCATAACGAGCAGTATGCGCTGAAAGTGGGAAAGACCGCCACACACCGGACATACACCCGGTACGAACTTACAAAGAATCGTCTCGCCGAATATATCCGCACGAACTACCATGTGGAGGACATCAGCTTCCGGGAGATAAACGTGGTGTTCATCGAGGGCTTCTACCTGTTCATCCGTGATAACTATCCATGTACCCACAACACCGCCATGAAGTTTGTGCAGCGTTTCAGAACCGTTGTGCTGTTCGCCCACAATCTGGGCTTGATTAACTTTAATCCTTTCGGGGCATACAAGTTGAAGTTTGAGTATGTGGAAAGGGGGTATCTCGAACAAGACGAGTTAGACCGCATCTATCAGAAGACATTTGCCAGCAAGCGGCTGGAGCAGGTACGTGATATGTTCATTTTTAGCTGTTATACGGGCTTGTCGTATGTGGATGTGTGCGAGTTACGGGCGGAGAACATCAAGGTTTCCTTTGACGGCAACCTGTGGATAATCAAGAAAAGACACAAGACAAACGTAACGTCCAATATCCGTTTGTTGGATATTCCCAAAGCCATCTTACAGAAGTATGACGGGAAGTTGCCTGACGGCAAGATTCTTCCAGTAATCAGCAACCAAAAGATGAACGATTACTTGAAAGAAATCGCAACGGTGTGCGGCATAAACAAGAAAATCACCTATCACGTTGCCCGGCATAGTTTCGCGACCCTCAGTATCAGTTACGGCGTACCCATTGAGAGTGTTTCCAAGATGTTGGGACACACAAACATCAGAACCACACAAATTTACGCTAAAATCATCGACACGAAACTGAGTGCCGACATGGATATGTTCGCCCAAAGACTGAATGAAAGGAAAACAAGCGTTTAATCACAATAAAATTTTGAAGTTTATGGATTATTTGCAGGTCATTCAAAACAAAATCTTTGAAGTCAGGGGTTGCCGGGTGATGCTTGACTTCCATTTGGCGGAACTCTACCAAGTGGAAACACGAGCCTTGAAACAGGCAGTCAAACGCAACATCGGTCGTTTCCCGTCCGACTTTATGTTTGTCCTCTCGAAAGAGGAAGCCAACTTATTGTTATCCATAGGGGTATCACAAAATGTGATACCCCCTGATTACAACTTTGGCGCAGCCTTGCCTATGGCTTTCACCGAACAGGGCGTAGCCATGCTTTCATCCGTCTTGCGCAGCCAGACCGCCATCGAGGTGAACATTTCCATCATGCGGGCATTTGTCCTTATGCGTCAGATGGTCGCAGGGTATGAGGAACTGTTGAAACGCATTGAGGAACTGGAAGCCAACACCGATGCACAGTTCAACGACATCTATCAGGCATTGACACAGCTTTTGAGCCAGTCCCAAGAGCAAAAGCAACGCCGCAGAATCGGATTCGTTACCTATGACGAACCGGGAACAGACAGGTAACGGTTTCGGTAACGAAATGCTGTTTAATGGATTGTATTCCAACAAATAGCATCCATTCATCTTGCGGGCAGTCCACCGGGCTACCCGCATTTTTTTATCTCCTTTTCCTCCGGCACATTCCCCGAAACGCCAGCCGTGCGGGGCATGGCTGACTGTTTTTCGTGAAAAGAGCCTTCGGAAACCCGCACAAGCGTATCGAAAGACGGGCTTCCGACACCCTTGCCTTTCCCGCCCGCTTCGTATAGTGTTCCCTATCAGATAAAAGGGAACAAGAACTTTTATCCCGTTTCCCTATCGGTAAACCCTCCCCCTTACGCAGTCCCCCAGCCGGGAGGTCGTTTTTCACGCTTCAATAGGCAAAGGTAACTACGGGGGCTTTTGGCTCTGCAAATTAGGTTTCATCGAAAAAAATTGTTCCGTCTTCCGTTGGTCGGGGAAAATTTTTTGTCGGAAAAATTTGCATAGCAAGACCCCTTCACAAACCTGCCTATGTGAAACGAAAACGACCGACCCGACCGGAAGACGCATAAAAAAAAGGTCGGATTTACGGGAAACGGAAAAAAGTTCAGTGAAACTTCAACTCCCTCACCTCTCGAATCCGCATAAAAATTAAAAACTTAAAAAATTACAGCGATATGAAAACAACAGCATTATCAGAAGCGAGCGTTTATGTAGGCACTTATGGCAAGTATAACAACGGTTCACTGTTCGGCGCATGGCTGGACTTGTCGGACTATGCGGATAAAGAAGAATTTTACGAAGCCTGCCGGGAGCTTCACAAGGACGAGGAAGATGCGGAATTTATGTTTCAGGATTACGAGAATATCCCGGAGAATTTGATTTCCGAAAGCTGGATTTCCGGGAACTTCTTCACCTTGCGGGATGCGGTGGAAAAGTTGGGCGACACCGAACAGGAAGCCTTTTTCGTGTGGTGCAACTACAAAAACCATGATTTGAGCGAGGAAGATGCGGACGACCTTATTAGGGATTTCTGGGACGAGTATCAAGGGCAATATGATGATGAAGAAGATTTCGCCTACCGGATTGTAGAGGAATGTTACGACCTGCCGGAGTTCGCAAAGACCTATTTCGATTATGAAAAGTTTGCCCGTGATTTGTTCATGTGCGATTATTGGTTTGATGACGGCTTTGTGTTCCGGGCGGCTTGAAAAGGATAATCCGGGCGGGGTGTCAAAGCCCTGCCCACTAAAATAAAACTCGTAACCAACAAAAACAGAAATTTATGCAATCATTGAACAGAAACGGGGTGAGCATCACCCAAACACCGGGAGAAGAAAAGTTCGTGAAATTCCGTTCGGGCGCATTCAGGGGACGGACATTCTACCAATACGATTACCGCCATACGGACGGGGAACTGTTTTCGACAGTGGCTAAGACGCTGGCAGAATGCCGCCGCAGGCGTAACGAATGGATAGAGAAGAAAAAACGGAGTAATAACCCATAAAATTTTAAGGATATGAAAACAACAGAAGTAAGCAAAGACCTAATCGGCAGGCGGTGCGAGTGTATTTTTACGGGCATGATGGTAACGGGCGTTATCGAGGACACGGAGGAAAACGAATATTCGGTAAACGTGAAAGTGCGTTTCGACCATCCGCACCAGTGGGGCGATGATTTCTACACGGAGGACTGGGCATGGGGGCGCAAGATGGACGAGTTCGGCACGTTACACCATTTGCGGTTGCTGGAGGACAAGCCGGACTTTCAGACCATGATAGTAGTTTTCGGCGAGCCAATCAGCCAAATAGACCGCAGCGTTTTCAAAGACGCGGACACGTGGGGCGTTTGTTCCCTGCAAGGCTGGGTAAACAGCTATGAGAGTGTCCGGTTTGTAGCCATAAACGACCATACGGCGGTCATAACGGGCGAATATAACTTTGAACAGGTCAAGGTGTGGTTAGAGAAATATGTGCCCGTAAAGAGCCTTAAAATCAGTTGATGGAGAACGGCGGCGAAATGCCGCCGCTACTTTCTTTCATGAGCCACTGACGAAAAAATGAAAGTAGCCAAAGAAATCATGTGCCCATTACAAAGACAGTCTGTTGTATATTGTCTGGCAGGCTGCCTTCAAATTATGCTAATTATTATCTTTTTCTCGCTCTTTTTCATCATTATATGGATGAAAAGTTAATAATCGTCCTGATGGTTCTATTTCAACCCGATAGTAGTTTCCATTAAAATAAATAGCTCTTTTGCCTTGGCGTTTGAAATTTTTATTAGGATTTACTTTAAATTCCTCTTCTATTTCTTTTTGAGCAGATGTAATAACTGATATTACAAGATTTCTAATGTCAGAAAAATCATACTGAAAAGTTGTTTTTTCTTTATAATTCCCATTTTGTAGGTCTGCAGTATGGCGTATTACAATATGTAGAAACCTTTCTAAATCCCACCATATTGACTTTGACCATGACAGTAGAACTTCATCTTCAAATCTATAGGCAATACACAATAATTTTATTTGTTGTTCAAAAGGTAAATTATTCCAGTTGCTATCAGCACGTTGTATTTCGTTTTTTAATATGGCTTCTTTTTCTTTAAGTTGGATATGCCAAATGTCATGTATTTCCTTCCTCTCTTCATCAGTCAACCCAACATAACAAGATTTTATTTTTAAATATTTCTCTCTAATTGGGAGCTTTTGTTGATTGGTTTTATTATCAATAATATACCGCAAATCTTCGGCTGTAATATTATTGGGCTCAAAATATTGTTTTAAAGCATAGAAATCATTTTTTTCCACATTAGAAAGTACGCATCCGTCTTTTAGTTTAGATTTATACAATCCGAACATCATCATATGACTTTCTTTTTCGGAAATATTGATACCTATTTTTATTTGATTAGGAATTTCTTTTTTGCCATTTTCTATATATGCATTTTTCCTTGGACGACTTACACTGCTTACACATGCAATATCATCATTAAGAATTCCGTCTTTGTCCAAAAAGACTTTTTGTTCTTCAGATAAATTGTGAAGAATTGACGGGGAAAATAATATTCTTTTACTTGAACGAGGAATATGTTTTAATTTTAGTAACTGCTCTAATTCTTTTCGTTGTTCTAATGTATATTTGAATGTCCCCATTAGTGATTGACCGAACTTATTATATGCTTCGCTTCCTTGATGAAAATCTAAGGAAACAAAAGTATCATATTGTCCGTACATACTGTAAATCTCTTCGTAAGAAAAATTCATATTACCATATTTTTTTCGCAATCTACATGTCCCAAATTTTCTCCCAAATGATTTTTTTACTCCTTTCATCTATCTATTAAAAATAAGTTACTTTGCAAAAGTACATACTAATAAAACACCCGGCAATATATCCGGGTGTTTATTAACAAATTCATAAAAAAATTATTCTTCTTCGCTACTATCATTATTGAACGAGAACGAAACCTGCTGCATCTGCCCGAAACTGTCGATGATATAGATGTCAATCGTCTGCTGGTCGGTCGATGCCGAGGTGTAGTAAAGCCGGAAGGTCTCTTTCTCCAGCGGGTACAGGTCGTTGGGGAGGAACACCGTGCCGTCGTCCATTTCCAACTTTCCCTTTCCGTCAGGCTGGAAATAGCGTATCTGGTAGGTGGTCGGCTGGTAGTAACCGCTACGCACCAACTGGCAGCGTATTTCGGCGGTTTCCCCGACTTTCAGTTTCTTGGGTACGGGCAGCGTCTCCACCGTGAACGGATAAGCCTGCTGAATGTCCAAACCGTCATTACAGGCGCAGACCAATACGAGGGATGCCACGATGTAGCAGCCCATGAGGATTTTGTACGTTACATTCTTCATATACATTCTTATATATAGCGGTTAATTGATGATGAATTTCAGTCCCAGCCCCACCTGCGTGTGGAACTTGCCGATGTCCGAGCCGAACAGCATCCGTTCCCTCGCGTTCACGAGCAGGGCGACCCGGTCGGTCAGGTAGGCTTCCAGCTCCAGCGTCAAAGCCCCGCCGTAGATGAAACAGTCTTCATCCGAGAGCGTAGCCCCGTCCGGCAGCAGCTTGTCACCCCGGTTGCTGGTCTCATACCCGGCGAGAGCCGAAAGCCCCAGCGAGAGGAAGAAGGTCTTGCGCCTGTCCGAAAGGAATTTCAGGTAATAGCCGCCCTCCGCCGTGAACTGTTCGACGGGTATTCTCATATCCTTGTAGTCATATTTCTTGTGCAGGTATTCCCCGCCAATCACCCAGCGGTTGGCGTTCTTGGTATAGACGCTGTACGCCGCCCCAATGTGGCAGGCGAAATCCGTGTTGTCATTCCAATGCACCCCGTCCGCCATGCCCGCCGTTACCTGCAAGCCCTTCATGCCCGGCAGGTATCTTTGCGCCCGTGCCTGGTTGAAATGCAGGCACAGCGCAAAGAGTGTCATTATAAAGACAAGTTTCTTCATCGTCTATTTGATTTTGAGTTCGTCTATCTCCTTGGCGTTCACGATATCGGCGTTCTCCACCCGGATGCTTTGGTGGCGACCGCCGTTCTTCTCGTAGAGTTCCACCATCAGCAGCTTGTCGTCCGGGATGGTGAACTTTGGCAGGGCGTACACCGTGCGCACCGTGCTTTTCCCGGCAATCTCTATCACTTCATTATAACTGCGTACCGCATCCAGTACCGTTTCCTGAATGGCTGTCCGCTTCGGCACTTTCTTATCGACAATCTTAAACCGGATGAAATCCGTGTCGAAAGGCACGGCGGAACTGTTCTTCGTCTGCGTATGCACATAGAGCATCCCGTTGTAGGTGTAAATGCCTTTTATCAAGAACTGGATGCCGAAACGCTTGCTGCCCAAGTGCCGTATCTCCCGGTCGTTCTCCTTGTAGATGCTCTGCATGATGAGCTTCACCAAGAGCGGGCTTTCGTTGCCAAGTTCCCGGAAGTAGATGTTCATCCGGGTATGCGAGAAGTCGGACGTATCTTCATTTTCCAAGAAGTCCTTCATTTCAATGTTGAGCATTTCCGGCTCACGGGCGTACTTGGCGTTAAATGAATAGAAACTGCCGTCCTCGCAGATGACAGAGAAGTTCGTTTCCCCCGGAAAGCCCTCTGTCGTGGCTTTCACCCGGATGACGTTCTCCGCGCCGTCAGCCTTGCCCGCTATGATGTGGTTGCTCCCCAAATCGACATAGCGCACGGCGGAGGGGAAAATGATATGTACCGTCTTGGCGAAAGTTACTTCCACGCCGTAGGGCGTTACCATCTGTCGGTATGGAAGTTTCCGGGTGATGCCCCTGTACAAGTCGTTGCCTGCTACATACTTCACCGTGTCTGTTTCCTGTGCATTTGCCGCACACACGCCCAGCAGGAGGGCGCACATTACAAAAATCTGTTTCATCTTTAATTGGAAATTTTAGTGGTTTGTTAAATGATTATTGCTGTTTGGCATAAAGCATCACCCTGTACCCGGCTTTCAGCTTCACTTTCACGGTGCGGAACTTCTTGGCGAGGTAGCCCGATGCGCCCTGCATCAGCCCCCTTGTAACGTCCATCGCCACCTGCTGCCCGGCGTTCTGCGTGAAGGAAATGCTTGTGCCCAGCCCGCTGCCGATATTCGCCATCGCTTCGTTGAAGGCTTCCTGCTCCATCGAGGACGGGACGGAAAGCCCCTTTTGTCCGTCCGTGTCGAACACGGCGAGTTCCACAGGGATGATGTTGCCCGCGTATTCTATCGAGGACACGGTGATGTCGAGCCGTTCGCCCTGTACCTTCGCCGCACCCGACAGGACGGTGTTTTTCGGGATGACGATACTGCCCGCCTGCATGGGTTCCAGCAACCGGAGCTTCACGCTCTGCCCGTCAATCAGCGTCTGGTCTTGGTGGATGCAGGCGGCTATCGTGTTCCTGCCCACAGCATAGCCCGTCCCTACCGCCGTGTTGAAGCCGTAGTTGCGTGGCTGGCTGTACGCCCGGATAAAGTCGGCATCGCTCATGGGCTGGCTCAGCCCCGAAACCGTGTTCTCACGCACCACCCGCACCGACACCGCATCCGACTTCTTTTCGATACCGCCCGTTACAGGCACTTGCGCCGCCTGCCCGCCGCCAGCGTACTTGGCGGCAAGCTCGTAGGACTTCTCCAGCAGGGCAAGCTGGTCGTCCGCAGTGGACGTGGCGGTCTGCTGCCGTTGCAGGCGTTCGGTCAGTTCCGCCACCTGCCGTTTCAGTTCCTCTTTTTCTTCATCCTCCGCTGGCGGTTCATAGAACGTGCTCAGTTGGCGGTTGATGTTCCGGTAAGCGGTCGCCGAAGAAGCACCGCCGCCCCTTGCGGGCTGCGGATCATCTTCCGGCATCGGTTCTGCGTTTCCTTGCCGTTCTTCCGCTTCACCGTCAGGCGTAAAGCCGAAGTCCTGCAAGGACTGGATTCTGTCCTGCCGCTTGCGGCTCACCACCGCCTGCTCGTAGGCGGTCTGCTTGTCGGCTATAATCCCGTCCTCTGCGGGCAGCGGGAGGTCGGCGTTGAAGCCGCCCACGCTTTCCACGTCTGTCTTGTCCTTGCCTGAGGGTGCGAATATCAGGTACATGCACCCGGCAAAGGCGAGGAACATCAGCGGAAAGACTATCATCTTCTTTCGTTGTTGCACCTCTTTCGGGGAGAGTTCCCGTTTGGGCTTCTTCTCCTTTGCGGGCTGTCCGCCCGGCTCATTCTTCCGTGTTTCTTCCATATTCCGGTCTGTTTAATGGGTTGATACTGTCGCCGCCGTGCAGCGGAAATTGCCTGATATGCTCGATTTGCAGCCTTTGCCCGTCCCGTTTCCCGATGTGGTAGATGGACGAGACGGTGATATAGACGGACAAGCCGCCGAACAGGAGGAACATCACGAGGATGACCGCCAGCCGCTTGCCCGGCGTGATGCGCCCGCACATCCGGCGCAGGCGTTCATCCGCCCAATCCTGCGCCCTTTCGATGTAATTTCGTTTTCTTTCCATGCGCTTATCGTTTGATGGTCTGCAAATCCTTGTTTTCGGTAATCGTGAACGCTTCCATGATGAAGCCGTGCGGGTTGTTGTCGCTGCGTGTGGCGTTCAGGAGCCTGCACGTGGTTACAAGGCTTCTGACTGTCAGGCTGCTCTCCCGGACAATCAGTTGCCGGGCATAGGTGTCCACCCGGTAGGGGTACTGGTCGAAGTCGCACTTCATGCTGTCTATCTCCACCGTCTGGTTGATGTTGCCTGAAATCACCCGGTTGTAGTACCCTTTTTCCGACAAGTCCTTGTAATAGTTGTATGCGCTCTTGTCGGCGAGGAACAGCGAACGCCTGACATTGCTTTCGATGGCGTCCTTGTCGGGCGACAGGGTGAAGAAAAGCTCGTGGAAACGCTGCACGTGCGATTTGGCTTCCACAGGGCGGTTCTGCGCCATGTCCTGCGAGAGAGCCAGCATCAGGCTCTTGCCGTTATCGAGGACATAAATCTTCTGCCTTTGTTTCTCGGCGAAGCTGTACGAGTTCCACACGGCAAAGCCCGTTACCAGTGCGCACAGGCAGATGAATACCAGCGCAAAGAGCCGGATTTGCCGGAAGCTCGTTTCGATGTTGTTCAATGACTTAAATTCCATATTCTAAAAATTGAAGTTCGTTATTTGAGAAGTTTTCCTGCCACTTTCCCGCCAGCCGCACCAGCCACAGCCCCGGCGACCGACCCGGCTCTCGCCACGTTGCGGTTGTAGGCGGACGTGCCGCCAGCCGACACAATCCAGCTTGCCACTGTGGGGATGGTGAAGTAGCCCACGATGCCGATAATCATAAAGATTACATAGATGGTGCTGCTGCCGTCAGGAATGAAGTTCGGGTCTGATAGCAGCTCGATGTCCTTCTGGAGCATCAGCGTCTGTATGCGAGCCAGCACGCTGCTGAACAAGTCCGACACGGGAAGCCACAGGTAAATGGATATATAGCGTGAAATCCATTGGGTCAGCGTGCTTTGGAAACCGTCATAGACGGAAATCGCAAACGCCAGCGGACCCAATATCGAAAGCACTATCAGGAAGAACGTGCGCAGCGTGTCGATAATCAGCCCCGCCGCCTGAAAGAGTATTTCCAGCAGTTCCCTGAACCAGTCCCTGACGGACTTTTTGATGTTGTACGCCGTCCTGTCCATGTACATGCCCGCCATCGTTACCATCTCGGAAGGCGACCAGCCGAGTTCGTCCAGTTGTCGGTCAAATTCCTCGTCCGAAGCAAGGTACGCCGTTTCCGGGCTTCGCATCAGGGCTTCGTATTCCAGCCTGTCTTTCTGTGCCCGGTACTCGTTCATGTCAAAGGTCTGCGTTTCCATAAGTTGGTTGCAGCCTTTTACCACAGGCGACAATACCGTGTTGATTGTCCCCAGCACGAATGTGGGGAAGAACAGGATGCACAGCCCCAGCGCAAAGGGACGGAGCAGCGGGTACACGTCTATGGCTTCCGCCCGTGCGAGCGACTGCCACACTTTGGCGGCTACGTAGAACAGCGCACCCAGCCCGGCTATGCCTTTGGCGACACCTGTCATATCGCTGCACAGGGGCATCATCTCGTCATACAGCACCCGCAACACTTGGTGCAGGTTGTCAAATTCCACCGCTAATAACATAGGCATACCGATTGTTACATGTTACCAGTAGCGTTCGTCCGCAGAGCCGTAGAGAGCCAGCACCCGGTCGGTGTCGTTCTTCTTCTTTGCACGTAGGTAGGACACCGAGATATTCTTGCGGGTGTAGTAGTTCACAAGGTTGCGGTAGTTCATCAGGCTGTTGTACGCCCGGTCGATGACCGCAAGCCGTTCGGCATCCGAGAGCGACATGCCCGTAACGTTCACCACGTTTTTCAAATCCTGCAACACGTCCGAACTCTCGTCCAGCAGCATGGCGTAGCCGGAGGATATGGCGGCAAGCTCGTCCGCCGTGAAATTCGGGTCAGTCAGCATGTTCTGGAAGTTGCGCACGTAGATTTCGGAGATTTCCGCCACCAGCGCGATGGACTTGCCCACCTTTACACCGCCCTTCACCACGTCATGCACCGATTTGAGCGCATCATAGAACCGCTTGCTCTGCTGGAATATCTTCTGCGTTTCCAGAAAGCCGTTCAGGGTGTTGGCTTTCGTCCCCGCCGTTTCCACCATTTCTTTGGCGGAGTTGATGATGCTCTGGGCGAGGTTGCCGGGGTCTGACACGACCCATTGGGCGTTTGCCCTGCCTGCGAAGCACAGGCATATAGATACGATTACTAACAGTTTTTTCATCTTGTCCCTTTTTTAATGTTTGAAACTCGCTTGTATTCTCCGCCGGGCGAAAGGATTATCCGGTCTCGCTCCTCGTCATAGGTCAGGAGGATGGCGAAGCCTGTCTCAATGAACAGCTTCCCGCCCTGTTCCGTTATCAGATAGGAGGTTTCCAGAACTTTCCCCCGGATATTCGCTTTCCGGGTAACATTGTATGTGCCGCCTTTTCCCGAAAGGGTGAAAGCCGGGCGACCTTTGACGTGTACCCATTCACCCTGTATCCTTTCCAGTTGCTTTTCCGGGTTATCCTTGCAGGATGCCAGCAACAGGACACAGGAAAAGATTGCCAAAAACTTGCTTGTACGTTTCATATTCCTGATTTTAAGTTGTTGATGATTGGGGATTACGCTTGCTTTCCGCCAGCCGCTTGATAGCCAGTTCAAGGTTGCCGCCCAGCTTGTCGGCGAGGGCGAACAGTTCCATCTTCTCGCTTTCTTCGGTCGTGTACGTGTAGTATTCTTCCAATGATACTTCGGTGGCATATACCGCCGACTGTGTGCCGCCCAGCGAGAAGAACACTTCCTTGTACTTCCGTCCGGGATGGTTCGCCATGTTGATGGACAATATTTGCGAACGCTCCTTGTCAGTCAGTCCCAAGAGGTTCTGTATGCTGTCGAACTTGTTCAGGTATTTTCTTTGGTCTAACAGGATTTTGCAATCGGAGTTATTGATGATACTCTCTTTCACTATGGGAGAGGAAATAATATCTTCCACTTCCTGCGTTACCACAATCGCTTCCCCGAAATACTTTCGGACGGTTTTGTACAAATATTTTATGTAATCCGCCATGTTCGCCGATGCAATCGCTTTCCACGCTTCTTCAATCAGTATCAGTTTCCTTATTCCTTTTAGCTTGCGCATTTTGTTGATAAACGCTTCCATAATGATAATGGTCGTTATCGGAAACAGAATCTTGTGGTCTTTGATATTGTCCAACTCAAAGACAATGAATCGTTTATGCAGTAAATCCAGTTCCTTGTCCGAGTTCAACAGGTAGTCATATTCACCGCCACGATAGTACGGTTCAAGCACGTTCAGGAAGCCGTCAATGTCAAAGTCCTTTTCCCGGACGTTCTTCCGTTCCAGTTGTCGGCGGTAATCGTCCCGCACGAACTCATAGAACGTGTTGAAACATGGCGTAACCGATTTGTCCCCCGTGATGCGTTCGATGTAAGCACTTACCGCATTGGACAACGCCACTTCTTCCGACCGCTTCGGGGCTTCATCGTCCCGCTTCCACAGGGTGAGTATCAAGGTTTTTATACTTTCTTTCTTCTCGATGTCAAACACCCCGTCCTCGACATAGAACGGGTTGAACGCTATCGGGTTTTCGTTGGTATAGGTGAAATAAATCCCGTCCTCACCGTGCGTGCGGTTATGGATTAGCTGGGACAGCCCCAAGTAGCTGTTTCCCGTATCGACCAGCAGCACATGTGCGCCCTGTTCATAATACTGGCGCACCATGTGGTTGGTGAAGAAAGACTTCCCCGAACCGCTCGGCCCAAGTATGAACTTGTTGCGGTTGGTCGTGATGCCCTTCTTCATGGGCAGGTCGGATATGTCGATGTGCAGCGGGCGACCGCTCACCCTGTCCGCCATCTTGATGCCGAACGGCGAGAGCGAACTCTTGTAGTTGGTTTCCTCCACGAACAGGCAGAGAGCCTGCCCCAAGAACGTGTAGAAACTTTCCTCCGCCGGGAAGTCCGCTTCATTGCCGGGTATGCCCGCTCAAAAGAGCGTGGGCACGTCCACCGTGTTGTGGCGTGGCTTGCACTCCATCAGGGCAAGCTGGCTTCCCACATCGTTGCGTATGCGCTTGATTTCCTCCCGGTCATCGCTCCATGCCATGACGTTGCAGTGGCAGCGCACCGAGATAAGCCCCTTGCTGTGCGCTTCGTTCAGGTATTCGTCTATCCATTCCTTGTTTACTTGGTTGGCACGGGAATAGCGGGAGAGCGACTGCATGTTCCGTGCGGTCTGCTCGAAGTTTTTCAGGTTCTCGGCGTGGTCGTCTATAAATATGTATTGGTTATAGACGTGGTTGCACGACAACAACACGCCCACAGGAGCGGCGAAACTCAGCCTGCAATCGCTCCGGTCGGTGGAAAGCTTTTCAAACCGGAAGTCCGTGCCGAGCTTGCCGGGCAAATCCTCCACGTCCGAAAGGGTGTGCAGGCACAGGATGTCATCGCCGATGCGCATTTCCTCCGGGTACAGCCCGATGTCTTTCAAGGAAGTGGTGTCGGTCTGCGAAAGCGAGAAGTATTTCTCGATGATGCCCGCCCGTCCGTCCTCCCCGGTGATTTCCGGTGCGGTCAGCCGGGCAAGCGTGATGAAACCGCTGTCGTTCATGATGCGCTCAAACTGCCCGACCGCTTCAACGAACTTCGTAACCGTTTCCTTGTCCGTAATCTCCTGCGGGACAATCCTGCCCCGGCAGAGCGTGGAGAAGTCGCTCTGTCGGCGGCTTCTTTCTTTGGTCGTCTTGGTCAGGAACAGGTAGCAGTAGTGGTTCAGGAACGGGCGTTCGTTGAAATGCCGCTCAAAACTCCGGGACAGGAAGCTGAGCCCGTCCTTTTCCGTGTCGGGCTGGTAGCTCTCCGTGATGAAGAAGTCCTGCTTATGTACGATGGAGTAGCCTGGCAGCACCTTGATAGCCTTGTACCATGCCGAATGGATGGCTTCGTATTCGGCACGGGTAACGGTGAACAGTTCGGGCAGTTCCACCCGGAAAGCTACCGTGATGTCGGCATCCTTCGAGACGATGCAGCCGTTTTCCACCGCCAAAAGGGGAAATTTCCTTTCCAGCGTGGTAGCCTTTAATGTATTCCTCATTGGTCGGTCTCCTTTCTTTTCTTATAGGTGAACAGCCGGGGTATCGCCTTGCGGTTGATGATGAACCGGGGATGCCGTTTGCAGGCGGCTATCTTCATCAGCCCGTATGTGCCGTACCGGGCATTGAGCCGGAACGTTTGCCACACGAGCAGCAGCGATGCAGACACGATGAAGCCGATGCAGACCCACTGGTTCACGCCCGCCATGAACAGGACGATGAACACCACGAACACGGCGAGCAAGCCGCCCGCAAAGATGAAAAGGTACTGGCTTTTCAGCCCCTTGAACTCCACAGGCTTGCCGATACCCCTGTTTACCGGATATTCTGCCATACGCCCGTACATTAAAGGAAGAACGACCGGAGGATGGTGGCGGCGACAATCAGGAAGATGCAAGCCCCGAACCAGCTTGCGGCGGTCTTGCTGGTGTCCGGGTCGCCGCTTGAAAACTTGTTATATACCTTTACCCCGCCAATCAGTCCGCAGACCGCACCGATGGCGTACACGAGTTTCGTGCCGGGGTCAAAATAGCTGGTAATCATATTCGTGGCTTCGGTGATACCCGCCTGCCCGTTGCCCTGGGCGTAGGCACTTACCACAGCGGCAAGGAGAGCCGCCGACAAAAAGATTTTCTTTTTCGTTTCCATTGCGAATTGAGTTTGAATTATACATTATTATATTACAGATACTCGTTCATGTCGAACGTCCCGTATTCCTTGCCCGTGTCGGCGGCAGCGGTTGGAACAACCGCCGGAGCCAGTTCAGCTTCATTGCGTTTCAGCAGTTCCGCCACCCTTGCCAGCCCGCCATTGATGTTCTCCACCACCGCATCGTAGAGGTTTGTCCCCTCAATCCTCGCCAGCGTCCCGGCGGCTTGCCGCTGTTCCACTTCGGTGGAGGTGTCGGCGTTCGCCGTGCACACCGCTTCGCCCAGTTCCTCGAAACTCACGCCCGCAGCACGACCCGCATCGTCGCCCGCCATGTACCCGGCGATTTCCTCGTCCTCGTAGTCCGGTTCGTCATCCCCATAGCCGGACGTTTCGTCTGTTCCGGCGGCTTCCGGCGCAAAAATAGTATCATTTTCAACCGCTTGCGGGAGGTGTCCGGCTTTGTCCGGCATTGGGTCGATTTGTCCACACTTGTAGCGGCTTTCGCCTATCAGGGTATATCCGGCTAAGTCTTCATTTTCAGGGAGCGTTTCATTGCCTGCGCTGTTTTCCGTCTTGTTATCCGCATATTGATACCAGCCCCACAGGGCAAGGTAGTACACAACCAATACGGTGATGATGCAATAAATTATCGCCATGGCTAAAACGGTTTTTGGAAATTGCTTTCATACAGGGCGTTAATCTCGTCCTGATACTGCTCGAAATGGCGTGTCAAGATGTTTTCCACATAGCTGCTGACCGTTACCTTGCGCCCGCCTATCACCGTTACGATGCGCATCAGCTTCTCGTGGGTCGTTCGGCTCACGTACAAGGGCTGGCGGTCGGTCAGTTCCACTTTCTGGAAATAGGTTTCCCGGTAGTCGCCCGGACTGTTCCTGCGCTTGCGGGGTGTCGGTTTTTCCGCCTGCGCTTCTTGCGATGTGTCATCCGGTTTCCCTCCATCTGGCTTGCCGGGTACGCCCTGCGAGATAAGTTCCCGCATGAAATCCTCGTCTATCTTCGGCATTGTGCCGTTCTGCTTTGCCATATCATTGTGGTTTAATGTAATACATTATTTCCGTTATCAGTTCCTCCAAGTTGCTGCCCCTCACCAGCGGGCGGCTGGCGGGAAAGAGCGTGGAGCGGAACACTGTTCTCTTGTCAGCCGCCAGTTCCTTCTTGTAGCGTTTGGTGTCGGGGATGAAGGTTTTCATCAGCGGCAGTTCCAGTTCCCTGATGGTCTTGTCATAGGCGGTGTAGAGGTCTGTTTTCTCCCGACCGTCCACCATGTTCCAAAAGAGGTACAGACCCGCAAGGCGGCAGGCTTCGTTCTTCACCAGCAGCTTGTGGATAGCCGCCGCAAACGACAGGCTGCTTTCCAGCACCACCTTGTCGGCGGAAATCGGCGTGAAGATGTAGTCCACCCCGGCAAGGGAGCTTATCACGCCCTCGCTGTTCACCGTGCCGGGCAGGTCGAAGAACACGATGTCGGGCTTATAGTCCGTTTCGGTTACATATTCATCGGCGGTAGCTATCGCCTTTTCGGGCGGGCTGCATAATACCGGGTAGGCTTTCTTGCCCAACCGGGTGAACTGTTCATACGCCATGCGTTTGTATTCTTCATCGGAGGACACCGTTTCAGCATCCCGCTTGCGCATTCCTGCGATGGAGTGCTGCGGGTAGTCGCAATCCACCACCGCCACATCGTAGCCTTTGAGGTAGTGGAGGTAGCTTGCCGTCAGCACGGTGAAGGTGGTCTTGCCGACCCCGCCCTTCTGGGTGGAGAAGGCGACATAAAGGGGTGTTTTCCCGTTTCCCATATTGTTTCCGTTCATTATGTGTTGATAGATTTGTTGATTGCTTTCAATCAATCCGGCTATATGGCTTTCCTTGCTTCCACATTGCAATCTTGAACTATTGAAAGATTGTTTTATTCCAATCCCGCTTTCATCCTTTCTTGAAACCTTGCAATCCTGATGTCTTGAAATCTTGTTCTCATCCAGTCATTCCTGCTTGGAATAGGACTTTCCATATTGCTTTCAATCTTGAAATCTTCTGCAAATAAAAGGAGAAAAAACGTCCGTTTTCAGATGCGTCCCGCTTTGTCCCCCGATGTCCCGGTTTGTCCACCAACCGGCTATTTTACAGCATTATAAATCACCGTTACTTTGCAGCGGAGTAATGGATGCCCAAAGTGGAAAGGCGTGGAATCCGGTCGGCTGACGGCAGGCTTGCCGCCTTGCGCTGACCCCAATCTGTCAGGGACGGATTTTCGATTTTCGCCAGAAAATAGCAAGGTGTGTTTCGTGGCACACGAAACCGTTTTCCGTGCCTGAAAACGCCTTGCCCCTTGCGGGGGTGAAAACCACTCCGAAGTCGTGATTTTTTAATTCAAAGAAACATTGGAAACAAGAAGAACCAACAAGGGCGGTCGTCCCGCCCTACAAGACCCGGCGAAGCACCGCCATGTGCTGTACCTGAACGACCGGGAGAACGCCCGCTTCCTCGCACAATGGGAGCAGTCGGGCGTTACGAGTAAGTCCCGTTTCATCGCCGCACGGCTGTTCGGCGAGCCGTTCCGGGTGGTGAAAGTGGACAAGTCGGCGGTCGAGTATTGCGCCAAGCTGACGGAATTTTATGCGCAGTTCCGGGCGGTAGCAGTCAATTACAACCAAGTGGTAAAGGCGTTGCACAGCAACTTTTCGGAGAAAAAGGCACTAGCTTTCCTCTATAAACTGGAGAAAGCGACCACTGAACTGGCTATGTTGAACCGTCAGGTTATCGACCTGACAAACGAATGCAGGGAACTATGGTTGCCAAGATAAGTACGGGAAGTTCCCTATTCGGGGCGTTGGCATACAACCAAGACAAGGTGGACAGGAAAGAAGCGGAGGTGCTTTTTTCCAATAAGATGCTGTTAAGCGAGGACGGGAATTTCAGTATCGGCGAGTGTATGCGCAGCTTCGAGATGCAGATGCCCGTCCAGCTTTCCACCCAAAAACCGATACTTCATATTTCCATAAACCCGCACCCAGAAGACGTGCTGACCGACCAGCAACTTTCTGACATTGCCAAAGAGTATATGCAGAAGTTGGGCTATGGCGAACAGCCCTATCTGGTGTATAAGCATACCGACATCGACCGCCACCATATCCATATCGTGGGCTTACGTGTGGACGAGAACGGCAGACCGCTGAATGACAGGTTCGAGCATCGGCGCAGCAAGCAGATCACCCGTGAACTGGAGAAGAAATACAACCTGCACCCGGCGGAAAAGAAAGAACGGACGGAACGCCCGGAACTTAAAAAGGTGGATTACGCAGCCGGGGACGTGAAGCACCAAATCGGCAATACGGTGAAGGCGGCTTGCTACGGCTACCGTTTCCAGTCGTTCGGGGAGTACAGGGCGTTGCTTGCCGCCTGCAACGTGTGCGCCGAGGAAGTCAAGGGGGAAATAAACGGCAGACCCTATCAGGGCATTGTCTATTCCGCCACGGACGATAAGGGCGAAAAGGTGGGCAACCCGGTAAAGGCATCCCGCATCGGCAAGTCGGTGGGCTACGAAGCGATGCTGTGCAGGATGGAAAAGTCGGGCAAGGCGATTAAGGACGGGAAGCTGAAAGAGCGTACCCGGAAGATTGTCGCCGCCGCCATGCGGACTGCCCGTAACCGACCGGAGTTTGAACGGGAACTGAAACGGCAGGGCATTGACGTGGTGTTCCGGCAGAACGACAGCGGGCGCATCTATGGCGTTACGTTCATCGACCACGACAGCCGGGTGGTGCTGAATGGTTCACGCTTGGGCAAGGAGTATTCGGCGAATGTGTTCAACGAACGCTTTTTAGGTGAAACCAAGAAAGCGCAACAGCCCGATGTGTCAATATCACGGAAGGAACAGCCCACGCATCGGGAACAAGCGGACTTCACACCGAAAGCCGACATCGTTTCGGGTGTAACTTCCATAGTGAGTGCGTTCGGCGGGTTGCTGGGTAGCGGTGCATCAGGCGGTGATGAGCCGAAAGACACTGCCAGCCAAAAGAGAAAGAAGAAAAAGAAGCGTGTAAAACGCATCGACTAACTGATTAACAAAAAGATACGATTATGCAACAGGAAGATGATTTGAGGGGGCTTGCAAGGGTCATGGACTTTATGCGGGCTGTCAGTATTCTATTCGCGGGAATCAACGTGTACTGGTTCTGTTACTCCAGCCTGAAAGGATGGGGAGTGACTTTCGAGGTGGTGGACAAGATTTTGTGGAACTTCCAGCGCACCACCGGGCTGTTCTCGTCCGTTCTTTGGACGAAACTTTTCTCTGTGGTGTTCCTTGCCTTGTCGTGCATCGGGACAAAAGGGGTGAAGAACGAGAAGATAACTTGGGCGAAGATTTATTGTTGCCTTGCGGCGGGTGTCGTGCTGTTCTTCCTGAACTGGTGGCTGCTGGAACTGCCACTGCCCCATACGGCGGACACGGCATTTTACATCGCCACGCTGTTGGCTGGCTATATCTGCCTGCTCATGGCGGGTACATGGATGTCCCGGCTGTTGAAGAACGACCTGATGGATGATGTCTTTAACACGGAAAATGAGAGTTTCATGCAGGAAACCCGCCTGATTGAAAACGAGTATTCCGTTAATCTGCCTACCCGTTTCTATTACAGGAAGAAATGGAACAAGGGCTGGATAAACGTGGTGAACCCGTTCCGTGCCAGCCTTGTGTTGGGTACGCCGGGCAGCGGCAAGTCATACGCCGTTGTAAACAGTTACATAAAACAGCAAATCGAGAAAGGTTTTTCGATGTATTGTTATGATTATAAGTTTCCCGACCTTTCGGAAATCGCTTACAACCACCTGCTTAACCATCTGGACGGCTACAAGGTAAAGCCGAAATTCTACATTATCAATTTTGACGACCCACGCAAGAGCCATCGGTGCAACCCCATAAATGCCGCCTTCATGTCGGATATTGCGGACGCTTACGAAGCCAGCTACACGATTATGCTCAACCTGAACCGCAGTTGGATAACCAAGCAGGGCGACTTTTTTGTGGAAAGCCCGATTATCCTTTTGGCGGCTATAATCTGGTATCTCCGTATCTATCAAGGCGGCAAGTATTGCACGTTCCCCCATGCCATAGAACTGTTGGACAAGAAGTACGCCGATGTGTTCACGATTTTGCGCAGCTATCCCGAACTGGAAAATTATCTTTCCCCGTTCGTGGACGCATGGGAATCGGATGCCCAAGAGCAGTTGCAGGGGCAGATAGCCAGTGCCAAAATCCCGCTTTCACGCATGATAAGCCCGGCACTCTATTGGGTGATGACGGGCGATGATTTCTCGCTGGACATAAACAACCCGAAAGAGCCTAAGATACTGGTGGTCGGCAACAATCCCGACCGTCAGAATATCTATTCGGCGGCACTCGGTCTGTACAACAGCCGTATCGTGAAACTGATAAACAAGAAAGGTCAGCTTAAAAGCTCGGTGATAATAGACGAGTTGCCCACTATCTATTTCCGTGGGCTGGACAACCTGATTGCCACCGCCCGAAGCAATAAGGTGGCTGTCCTGCTGGGCTTTCAGGATTACAGCCAGCTTACCCGTGATTATGGGGACAAGGAAAGCAAGGTCATACAAAACACGGTGGGCAACATTTTCAGCGGGCAAGTGGTCGGCGAGACGGCAAAGATATTGTCGGAGCGTTTCGGTAAGGTGTTGCAGAAGCGGCAGAGCATAACCATCGTAAGCATTCGAAGAAATGCACCTTTTACACTTTGAGGTTTGGTTGTAGCTTTGCGGCAGTGAATACAATCAAACCTCAATTATTA
>OJRA01000368.1_pt1 | contig 20697 bp, 14 predicted proteins | sample 1599101 | NCBI WGS metagenome assembly OJRA01 (sample SAMN03922526, study PRJEB24848) | human gut metagenome | isolation source: stool sample | host: Homo sapiens | place: Germany | collected 2010-05 | reverse complement strand
AAAAGCTTTTTATTAGCCATTTGCGGTTTTTTCCTTGTGATTCCGTTGCGATTCGGAATATAAAATACTATAAAACCAATACATATAACATTATATTAAAAATCAGAGTTATATAAAAATATTATATTGCATACCATTGCATTATGTTGTGCAATATTTGAACTGAGTTGTGCAATTTATGTATATTTGCACAACCGATATAACAGAGAATATATGACTACAGTAAAAGCATTTATAAGAACTGGGAAGAAAGATAAAGAAGTAAATGTCAGATTTCGATTATCTGATGGACGCAATGTACAGTTATTCCACAAATCAGATATTATGGTCTCTCCTACTCTTTGGGATGCCAAGACTGAAAAATATAAGGCTAAAAGTATTATAAAGTTAGACATAAGAACATCATTTAACACATCTATTGAAGAACGGAAGAATCTAATTTTAACCATTTATGGGAGCAACAAAGAATTAACCAGTGAAAAACTGGAAATCTTAATAGACCAGCACTTACATCCTGAAAAATATAACATCAGCAGTGAAGAGGAATCCATGTGTAGTATGTTCCAACGCTATGTTGACGGATGGCTAAATGCAGGTGTAATAGGTCCCGGCAGAAAGAAACATTACGATGTAGTGATAAGGGAACTGACTCGATTCCTCATTATCAATGGCATTGACGGGTTGCCGGTCAATGAATTCAACAAGGAACATATTCTAAATTTTCGTGATTTTCTACGCAAAGAATACACTCTGGTTGAAAAATTTCCAGAACTGTACGCAGAAATGAATAAGCGGAATACGCCATCAAAGGAAAGAAGCCAGAATACAATTGCTGAGAAACTTTTATTGTTACAAGCATTTATGGTGGAGCTTGAAAGTAATGATGTTATTCCCGTATCTCCTTTCCGTAAGATAGGAAAAGAAAAAGAGTCCATTATGAAGCAACAATATGACGAGCCTTTCTTTCTCACCAAAACAGAATTCAATGAAGTTGTCCACAAAGAATGTCCCGAAACATTGCAGCGAGTAAAAGATGTATTCGTTGTTCAATGTTGTTTCGGTTGCCGTATAGGTGATTTCAGACGATTCACTTTTGATAATATCAGCATTGAAGAAGGAATACCTTACATTCATTATTTACCTCAAAAAACACACAAGGATGGACTTATACGCACTGAGATAAAAACTCCCATCATTCGTATTGCTTATGATATTATTATGAAGTATAAAGGTAGGCTACCAAGCAATGCTTTGTTACCCTATTATCCTGATGGCAATGGTGAAACCGGGTACAATTATCAAATAAAAAAACTACTTGAATACTGTGAGATTAGCCGGAAAGTGGCAATGTTTAGTGCGGCATTGGAAACAAATGAGTACAAATCCATATATGAGATTGCAAGCAGTAAACTTGCCCGTAAAACTCATGTAGATTTAATGAATAAAGTTCAGATAGATAAATACGCAGCAGGACTTCATGCAAAAGGCAGTGGAGCCGTAGACAGATATACTGGATTAGGCATAAAAGAACGTTTTATTTTAATGTGTGCGGCTTTTGGCTGTAACCAGTATGAAGTTGACAATGATTTATCTGTAATGGAATAGGCTCACTTAGTATCTCATATTGATACTCTGTTATTTGACACCATCCCCGTAGTTGAGCCGCTACGGGGATTTTTACTGAAAAAGAAGCGATTCATTCAACTGTCCTTTCCACAATCTCCATCACTACATGGCTTGACTCCAACCAGAGCCAATACCACAGCCAAAGCATAATCCCACCCAACCAAACAAAAGCCACATCAATATAGTACAAATTTAATATCCTGCTAACCAATACACATAAGAGTTCTCCGCAAAGCACATAGGCAGCAACCATAGTAACAAGCTGGTCATTGGCAACAGTTATCAAAACCAGAATGCCTATAACGGGAAGAAGGGAAATACAATCAATTAGAAGTTGTTGTTTGTCATTCATAATACAATAGGGATTAGAATACAAATATAAACATTATTTTGTATAAAACAACCCTCTATAATAGGAATTTCTGACGAAAAAGAAACGAACTATTATTACAATATAAACAAAAAGAGCGACTATTCAGCCGCCCCTTTCGCATTAACGAGATAGACATAAAAGCATCTCGAATCATCTCTGTAGATGGATGCCGAACCACTACAGAGTTTCCATTCATTCTACAGTTTCTCCTTTTTCATTCAGAAGTACCGTTACTTTTTCAGTGGATTGATTTTCCTTGGTGATGGTCAACACAACCTTATAAATCTTACCGGTTTCTTTCTCGGAAATGAAAGCCTCCTTTATTACAGCCCCCTCATAGTCCTTAGCCAAGACATTCATAACTGCCTGAGGCAAGTCTTTTACTTCCACTTTTGTGAACTCATCCTGAGGATTTTGCTGAGTTTGCTCTACAGACTGTGTTCCAGAAACCACGTAAGCAAATGCTACTGAACTGCCTAATCCCATAACCATTGCTAATGCTACCAATACTTTTTTCATAATCGTAAGTTTTAAGTAAATAAATATAGTTTTTGTATTAACTATAGGACAAACGATATGCCATGATGTACATCAATACATAATACATTATACATCAGCATATTATAAAAACAAGAAGGAATAATTATGTGTGGAAATATGTGGAACTGAGTACCACACATGGGGAATAATTACACAATATGGATTACTTAATTCCTGGGAAATGGAACAAGGCAGCTGAATAAGCTGCCCCTTCTATAAAACAGTCAACAAACAGACATTCACTAATCAAATGACATAAACATAAGCATAAATAACCCGGCTAAAGCCATAGCAAATGCAATTACCATACAAAACTCTTTTTTCATAACTAATAATTTGGTTAAACACATATTTCCATCGCACGTTCAACAACGCACTCTTGTCTCCGACAAAACCTCAGCCGCATAAAAGCTGAGGTCCAGCATGTTCCTTTCAATATCTACAATCAATTAGAGCACACAATGTTGGAACATTCTGTAAATCCAGTATAAAGAAACTGCAATGGCTGAAAGAAGGACTATACTAACACTATATACCGAATTCTACTATAAAGACAACTGCTTTTCTGAAATTCCCTACGTGATTGAGGGAATTTTATAAAAGGAAGGGCCCAAATGAAAAAAATCCCGACGAAAGCCGGGATATGTCATACACAATAGGTATGAATTGTTGCTTATGAATATAAAGGCAGCTTATTCAGCCGCTCCTTCTACAAATTCTTCTAATAATATCCGATAGTTTTTCAACCACAATGAAAATCCAGCATCAACATAAAATATTATTTATTACTAATCCATTTAATTATACACTTTTTTATTAACTTTGTGTCATATTTAAATGCATAATAACGTATCTTAAAACAGGAATAGATTCATGAAATTATTTCGTTGCAAAAAAGGTGAAAAAGAAGTGAATAATCAAAGGTCAAATAAATTATCAAAGCAGCCTACAGGAAGAAAATATTCAATATATTTTTGGGCCGCAGTTTCCTTTTGTCTTATTTTCTATGGAACATCAAGTACATCTATTGAACATTTTGACGAAAACTCTCTAAAAAATATACTAAATAGTATAGGACAAGCGATTATATCAGGTTTAGTGATTACATTTATAATTAATATTCCTGATATGTTTTCTTATTTTCAGAAAGTATTATACAAAACCATCACGTCAGATGAGTACTTAGAGCAATTAACTTTAGAGGAAGTGGAAGATTTAAAAAATAGTTGTACTAAGTTAATATCCAAATCTATACCCGATATTGCTGAAGGACTCTTAGAATTAGAGTATAAGATTGTTGAATATTACAGATCTCCATATTATGAAAACTATTCCACTTTTGTTAGCTGTAGCAGAAATGGTAATTATTTAGTAAAAGATATCACAACTGAATATACTTTAAAGAATCCGATGGCAGGAAAAGAAAAAATAGAAGCAATTGTCGGTTTAGATTTATTCTTCTGTAAAAATAGTAATAGCACTTCACCTAAATTAATGGAACTCACAATACAGAATGAAAATGAAGAAAAGAAAAATATTTTAGAATTATCCGAAATGCATGAAACTCCTATAAATACAGAAGGAGCCTATAATACCAAAGCTACAATTGCACATAAAAGTACGGTAGAAAAATACAAAATTCTCTTAGATAAATCTACGTATGTCAAATTACGATATATATCATATGCACCTATCTCAGACAAAAGTTACATTTCAATTCTGAGATACCCTACTAAGAATTATAAAATGGTTTTTCATAATCCCAAAAATGATTTATCATTTTCTGGAGATTTCATAGGTCCATTACTCACAGACGATCATATCATGGTAAATAAGAAAGAAGGATTGATTAATATTGATTGTACAACTTGGTGTCTACCTGGCGATGGAGTTACAGTTGCTATATTTGAAAAAGAAAACGCAGATTGTTAAATAGGCTTAACATAACAAATAAATGCAAGGTTTTATTTGTCAATTGAACTAAAACATTCCATATTTGTTGTGTGAATATAATGACTAAGCTATAAGATTATGACACGTAAAGAAGAAAAAGTATTTGGTTAAGACATGTTTTGTATTAACCTTTTTCCTATCTTAAAACGAATGTGTATAACTACACATTCGTTTTGTATTTACAAATATTGTAATTCTATCGTCAAGTTTTAAAATCGCCAAGTTCAAACTTTATGTTTCCCTAGAGCATGACTAGTCACTTACCACTGCCGCAAGTCATAACTCACCCCAGCCCCAACATAAAAACCTCCCGGATACCCATAACCGGCTTGTAACCCTAATCCCCACCGCTTTTTCTTCGGCTTGACAACCACCGGATGATAGATATCATTCGTCACCGTCTGATAAACCGTTCTCGGATACACAGTCATACTATCCAGCCGAGGGTCTACATATCCACTTACCACAGCACGATACGAACTATCTCTATATACTACTTGCTTACGATGAAGCAAGGTATCACCTATCCGTGTCGTATCATCCGGCACGAAACGCCAGAACACAGCCATAGGTGCAGAGATAAGCATCGTATCTACCTTGACAACCGTCTTTATCTTCGTTTCTACACGAACTTCAGCCGGAGACTGCTCATGCGGACGGAACCAAGCCGCCACACAAGCTATAAGCAGCAGTACAATTAATATCCACGGTAACTTTTTCATTCCTCGAACCTCAAATCGTTAATCCGATTCATCCACCCCCGTTTGAATTTATTGTTCGCCGGACGAGAACGGCATATATCCTCGATGAAGTCGAACCGTGCAATCTTAATCATGTCGAACAACTCATGCGGGTTCCTGGCATTCACCGCAGCGAGTGTCTTAGGACCTACTATTCCATCCACAGTAACACCAAGCAAGCGTTGAGGTATCTTGATGCCATGCGCACCGGATGCCCACACCCAATCAACCAATATATTAGCAACTGATTGCGATTTAATATCGTCAGCTTTCCATCTGTCCCAATAATGCGACTTGAGCACCCGGTTAACGACATCCTCACGGGTAAGCAGACGCAGGTCATCCACGTCTATATCACCGTCACCATCCTTGTCATAGCCGCATGACTTCCACGTACCGATAGTCACACCCATATTCGTAGCACCTCCAAGGTCTGCCGGGTCATTCACGAAACCGCCTTCCCATTTTAGGATAAACGGTGCAAGTTGATTCACATTCGCCATTTCAATTTTCCTCCTTATTCAATTAATACCCATTTTGCGGTTCTCTATCACTGCACTTCTTTCTCTCACACCGTTTCAGTGCCAGTTCCAGTTTCAGGTCAGAATTAGTCTCCTTCAGTGTAAACAATTCATCCTGCACCTTACGGAGCCGGTCAGTCTGCTCCACAAACCGCTGTTCCTTCTCCGAAAGCTGCTTCTGCAGGAACTCGTTGTACTCCCGTAAAGCCTTGAACTCCTCAACATCCGCATGGGCATCCTCAATACGCGCATTGGTCTTGCGCGACATCCACCACTTAACAAGCTGCTTGATGCCCTCGATGCCACCGAGTGCGGTCACCAACATAATCCAATCATTCATTTCCATTTCTCCCGGTTTAACAATCGATACAAATTATAAGCACCCCCACATAAGCACAAGCAAACGCTGCCATCTCCGCCCAGAACAGCCATTTCCGGTATCTCAACATGATAACAACGGCTATCGGGAAAGCAACCGCAGGCAAGTACCACATACCGGAGAGACAAACCCAAAGAATTGTAGCTAATCCGGCTATTACTGTCCCTGCATAATGTACTTTGCTCTGAAATTCCTCCTTGAACAGCGGGGCTGTCCCGACGAACATCAGCCCACCGCAAGCAAGAAATGCCAAACATTGCAGGTTCTCCGATGAGCATTCAATCCACACCGGCATAAGCAGCATGGCAGGAACGGCCATCGCCGCCTGAAACAGCCACGCCGAGCGGTTCCGTTTCTTCAGTTGATAATAGGTGTCAGAGAGCGACCAGGGCACTCCGCACACTCTCACCGCATACATTATGTACATAGTGAGCAAAAACAGCGACATAAAACATAAGTAAATCATAAGCTATCAATTTAAAGGTTGAACACTAATTTTTCAGGATAACCGGAAGTGTAATCATACGCTCCGACCTCCTCTTTCGTAGCAAGTCCCATAACCGCGGCCAGATGTTCCTGCGTGGCATTATAGCATTCCAGGGCATACAGTTCCAGTGCGGCCAGCATCTGCAAGGCAAGAGGAATGGGGATTACATACTTCACGGCATCATACCACAGCACGGTTGTCTCCTTACCCACAGCCTGCTCGATAGCAATTGAGTTTACCAGTCCTACCCGCGTATCCTTGTCAAGCCACATCCGCTTGCCGCCAAGCGTAAAGGAATTCACGACATCGGATCCATCGTAAACAGCAATTTCATTGACCTTCGCGCTCTTCACACCCTCCAAAGTCGGTTCATAGGGAGGGGTTAATTCACATTCGAGAATTTCCTTTGCAGACGCTGCCGGATGGGCTTCGTAAAATGCTTCCTGTTCCGCATTCAACGGTACCCAGGCTCCATCCAGGTAATCCTCATAGGTTGTACCCACTTCATAGTTTTCGTCCAGTTCAAAATCAAGACGGACAACTTTCTCCTCGGAATAAATATGTATATATTGCATTGTTGTTAAAGTCTATTTTTATTCATTATGATAAACCGGTAATTCGCTCTAATACCTAATGATGTAAGCGGTGCCGTATTTATTTCAGTAAATGAGCCCAGATAATCCGAAGATTTGAACATACGATACGGAGAAGAACTTTCCTGTGCTATCGCATACTTTCCGTCAGACGAAAGCCCCAAAGCAAAGCTATTGCCAATAACGGAATGCTTCAATGCCCAGGTTTTTCCGTAATCGGCGGATATACGTGCACCGGAATAAGAGTACCCTCCCTCTATAACCATATATTTCCCGTCATAGGATACAGCCAATGTACGGGCAGAGAAACTCGAATCGGTAATTTTAGTCCACGTCTTCCCATAATCCCCGGAATAATAGGCATAGTATAACTTTGATGAACTCTCCCTGTTGCAGCAACACAACATGTATTTGCCGTCACCGGAAATGGCAATCTTTGTGATAGGCCCCCTGAATATTTCACTGCTGAAAGTTTCTCCATAATCGGAAGATATAAACAGCTCATGGGTAGTATAATAGGGAGAATTTGACGCATATGCCACTACGTATCTGCCGGAATGGGACATTTCCACCCCCATGAGAGGCACGGTATTGTCTTTTAATCCATTAGAGACCCGCCATGTTTTCCCATAATCCCCGGAAAGCATCAAATCATATTTGTTATTGCTATTCTGACACACAATAGCGACCAGATTCCCCCTGCCGTTGCAGGCTATCGAGTACACGGAATAGCAATTATCAGGCTTGAAAGGTTCTGCCGTCTCCAGAAAATCCGTAGAACGCAATAATCCCACATTTGCCATATAGCACGAGCAATAGATATGCCTGCCGTCTCCGGACATGGCAATCCTCGTTCTATCGTTGCTGAAAAAGTATTCGTTTACATTAGGAAGGTCGGAAGGTTGTCTTCTGGTCCATGTCATTCCACAATCCTTGGAAATATCTATTAAGGCTCTACTGTCGGAGAATGCAATCACATACTGACCGTCCTTTATATTATTGCTTCGTCTTTTTAATACACTCATAAACCTTAGTCCCTTGTTTTTACGGATATTGAATAGGCGCCAGCGGCATAGCACCAGATACTAATCTCAAAGATATCTCCAGCGGAAACACTGATTGAAGTACCGGACATCGAAGTGAACGCGCCGGTATTGGGTATCGGCTGTGTGAATGCCGCCGATGCGACGCAGCGGATATACAAGTCATTGCCCACTGACATTCCGGAAGCAAGGCTGATGTTCGTGGCAGAACCCAACCTTGCAGTGATACTTCTCTTGGAAATTGGCAGGGAGGCCAGTGTCGTGACCGTATTCGCACCGGTGACTGTCGGGTCACCGACACCTTGCGGCCCTTGTGGTCCTTGCGCACCAGTCGCCCCTTTAGGTCCAGTAGCTCCGGTAGCACCCGTAGCGCCTTTTGCTCCGATAGCACCCTTCAGGTTCTTGAAAGCAAAGGAAAAGGTTCTGGCCAATGCGGTACCACCGAGAGAAACGGTCACGGAGGGCGTACCGATGTTGGCGTCAACCGTAGCAGTAGCACCGGTAATACTGGCACTTGCACCTGCTGCACCAGTAGCACCGGTAGCGCCTTTTGCACCAGCAGGACCGGTAGCACCAGTATCACCTTTTACTCCTTGCGGTCCTGTGGCACCGGTATCACCTTTTACTCCTTGCGGTCCTGTGGCACCGGTATCACCTTTCATGCCCTGTGGACCTTGTACGCCTTGAGGACCTTGCGCTCCCGTATCCCCCTTCTCGCCTTTATCGCCCTTTGGACCTTGCAATTGTCCTTGACTTTGCCAATCACCGTTATACCAGGCATAATATGTATAAGGCAATGCAGTTCCAACGGAATAGAAACCAGTGATGTTTGCCCCGTCAGGTACAGCAGTCTTTAAGGCATCAAGCGTATCGTAACGTCCAAGAAGGGTGAATGTATCTCCCGGCTTGCCTTTCACATAGATATCCGTCTTAACGTATTCTTTAGCGCTCTTATCCCATTGGTATACATAGTGGTCTGCACCGATGTAGGTAGGATGTTCTGCCGTATCAGTAGCATTCGCAGTAGCCGTCTCCGATTCCTGCTTGAGGGCAGCAAATTCAGTGACACGGGTACTTTCAGCATTTACGCGTCCGGTTTCGGCTGTTTGGCGGTTAGTTTCCGCACTATTACGTGTATCCTCAGCAGTGCTTCGGGCATTCTCAGCAGTAACGCGCTTACCTTCTGCTGTAGCACGACTGGTTTCAGCATTGACACGACCCGTTTCGGCTGTCTGTCGGGTTGACTCTGCGTTGGCCCGCACTGTCTCAGCATTTTTACGTTCCTCCTCGGCGCTGACACGTTTACCTTCGGCAGTAACACGGCCGGTTTCGGCAGTTGCCCGTCCGGTCTCAGACGTCTGTCGGACCGCTTCAGCTTTGCCTCGCTCTGTCTCTGCCGTTTTCCTGAGACCTTCGGCTGTCACACGTTCCTTTTCGGCATTGATACGCGTAGTTTCAGCAGATGCGCGGGTACTTTCAGATGAAGCACGCTTTGTCTCAGCCGTTTCACGGGATTTCTCAGCTTCCTTGCGTGCGTTCTCCACTATGACACGCTCCGCTTCGGCTTTGCGCACTTCCTCAGCAGCTTCCTCAGCAGGGGCAGACAGCAACTCAAGCGGTGCCTCGACCACCGATTCTTCCATACCGGCAAGACGGAGGGCGGGCAGGCTCACGATATCGGCCAGCGAATCGACAATCTCCACATCGCCCACACCTTGGGAGCCGACAAGAAGGGCTTTCTTCACCTCCTCTACAAGCTGGTTGAACTGATTTGATTCCAATACCATAATTTTCAGAATTGATTTAAGATGGCTGGATGACGTTCAGTTGGTTAATTACCGCACGTTTCACGGCAGCTATGAGCCGCGAGTTCTTCACCACAAGTTCAAGAGCCTTGCAATACTGTTCCGGGATTTCCACCGCATCTTTCGAGTAGTAGATTTCCCGTACCAGGTCTTCAAAGCCTATATCCAGAAGGATACTTCCGTTGTACATCATTTCATTGCCGACCGTTTCGGCTACGTCGAAGGTCTGCTTGGCGCCTTCGAATGAGGTCTGGGCCTCGATTTTCTTAAAGTTGATTTTCATACTTTTTATTTTAATTATTCTATATACTCATCCATGACAGATACCAATTCCCCAAAACCCGTTTTATCACATGCCATTCACGCCCGTTGATATTCGTCCTGGAAGAGTTCGCGAACGTACCGGAAGGAAAACTGATGGTATTCCCGTTCGGCATTATCCATATCTCATGCCCGTCAGAAGAGGACGGAAGGGATATAGTACAGTTGCCGTAAAAAAGCAGTGTGTGGTCGGTCGCCTTAATGCTGTACCTTGTAACCGAAGAGAGTATCACGTCAGTATTCCGGTATACACCTTGCGTCTTCAGCGGCCCGGCAATTTCCAGAGTCCCGGAGGACGGAGCATACATCTTCCCCACTATCACATCACCACCGAAATAGCTCTCGCCGGAAGATACGTGTATGGCCCTATTGCGCCCCGGAATGGTTGCAGAGATGGTTACCACCCCTTTGACTGTGCCCGCTTCCATAGTCTGGTAGGGCCTTATCAGGATGCTATTGGCTCCTCCGTCCGACGCTATCGCATGCAGATAGTAGCTCTTGCTGAGTTCGAATTGCGTAGTGCTATCTGTAAGGTCGGTCACGAACGCTCTCGAGTTGGTGGATATACCGTTACCATGCAGATACAGATAGTCACCTATCCGGCCGCTGGAGGCGTTTATCTTTCCGTTTACGGTGATGCCGTTCAATATGGCGTTGGCACCGGAAATATTTCCTTTCAACGTAAGATTATTGGCTGTGATATCGTTAAGCGTGGCATTGGCACCGGATATGGTACCTTTCAGGGTAAGGTTGTTCGCGGTGATATCGTTCAAGACAGCATCCCTGCCCGTTATACTCCCTTTCAAGGTAAGATTATTGGCGGTGATATCATTCAGTGTAGCCCCCACCCCGGTAATGTTGCCCTTCAACGTAAGGTTATTGGCAGTAATGTCGTTCAGGATGGCGTCAATACCTGAGATATTGCCTTTTAATGTCAGATTATTAGCTGTAATGCCGTTCAGCGTAGCATCCGTGCCCGTTATGCTGCCCTTTAGAGTCAGGTTGTTTGCCGTGATGTCGTTCATCGTCACACGCCCGTTTGTATCGACCACGAAACTGCCGTTGATGATGGTCTTTCCCGTAAAGTTTATCCGGTCAGCCTCGATTGTAGCATTGGATATCAGCCTGCCCGCTTCGCCTTCGGTGATGAACGCGCTGATTTGAGCACGCCTGACGATATCACCGTTGGGGTCGACCTTTTCCGCAAACATGGTGGCGATATTGCTCTCCGTCACTAAACCGGCTTTGTCGATATTGGTAATGTTACCTTTGGAATCGAAGGTTATCTTCTGCACGAACTGGTCTATACGGCTGGCCGTCTGGCTGATGGCTGAGGTATGCTGTTCCACGGTACCCTTCAGGCTGTTTGTGGCGGTCACCATACTTTCTATCTTCTCGGCAGTCACATGAAAGCTGCCTGCATGGGCGAACAGCTTGCCGTCCAGGTCAGAGACGGACGCACTGAAGTCTGCACGAAGACCGCGGGCCGATATGTCAATAGCAGACTTATATGCTTCGGTGATTCCAGTCTCAAGGCCTACAAGACCGGACGTGAATTCAGCTTTCAGACCACGGGCGGAGATGTCGATAGCAGAGGTGTATTCTTGCGTTATACGACTCTCAGTATTCGTCAGGTCCTCCGTGAACTTCGCTTCAAGGTTGCGCGCGGTAAGCAGGAATTCACTGTGATACTCTTCAAGCTTGCCTGCCGTGCTTCTGATTTCGTCAAGGTTCGCCTGAATCTTCTTGTCTGTAAGTTCAAAACGCATATTGAATTCCTCGCGCAAGTCAGCAAGAGCATCATCGGTTAGCGTAAGTGCATACAAGTACATGTCACCGGTAAAAGACATGTGGAAATCACCGGTTCCGTTCCACTTACCGGTTATCTCCATCTGCTTGAATTCAGTACTGGGATATAGGTCCTTAGAAAAGGAAATCGGGGTGTATTCCTCAAAACCTTCTTTGTTCTCGTTCTTGAAATGGAAGGCAAGAGTGCCGGGGCGCTTCACCAGATACTTGAAAGAGATAGTGAACTGCCGGGGGCGCTTGAGTTCGTCGAAGGTCTCAAAATCCGGATGGCGGTAAAAGTCTGAGTTGACCTGCTCGATATAGCTGTTCTTAAGGCGTAGCACATTCTTTGCGCGTTCGCTTACTATATCGGCGAAAGATTCCTTGTTCGCATAGAAGTTACTGTTGAAGTACAGCAGCCGACCGTCAACTCGGAAGATGCGTATGTTGCTGCTACCGGTCCAGTACTGCATGTCAGCGGCAAAAGACGCATTGTTAAGGTAATTGTTCAGGGCATTGATTTCATCACGCACGGATGAGATTTCAGACTTGATAAGTCCTTCAATGACAGTGAACATTGTCAGGATGTCCTCACCGGCCATCGTAAGGAATCGCCCTTTGATTTCTACGCCACCTTCCGGTGTGTACTTGATGTAAGTGCTCTCATCACGGGCGCCGATATAGGAAGTACCGTACACTTTCATGTAGGCATGCCCGGTGGATTTGTCAACACCGAAGGAGATTACATCTTTCCCCGTTAGGTTGAAGTCGTCAATGCCGGTGTAGAAAGTTATAGACGGGGATGTCTCGTTGGTAGACGATAGCACGATTGCGCTTTGAAGGTCTACATCTGTACGGTGGCCCAATCCTATAATGTCATCGCCCGCTTGGGGAACATCGCTGTCCTCACCGCAAATGGTCTTGGACAAGTCGATGTAGTCACGTCCCACGGCCACGACCTCACGCCAATAGTAGCGGTTGGAGGCATTAAGAGTGGTTCCTTCGACGATGTTGCACTCCTTTGCCTGCGCCAGCGAGCCTACACTGAACTCGTTGGCTATCGCCTCACCGTCCTGCTCGGCAAGGAAACTGCAGCGGTAGACGTCTTCCAGTTCCTCCACGCGGATGCACTTCATACCGGCATGGGTGATTATTTGTTCACCGCCTACATGGGTAGCTCTCTTGACTTGCAATTCATCAAAGACGGCCTTTATCTTCACATATAGACGGTCAACGACAGCCTGCGAGGTGCCGTCCTTGCGTACCGTGATACCGCTGCCGTTCTTGCCTATCAGCAATCCCTTCAAAAAGTTTATGATTTCTTCCGCTACGTCGCTTGCGTCCTTGCGGAGGAACATTCTCAAGGTACGCAAGGCTGAGAACACATTGAAGTTGCTTGCGGCCGTAGCGTCGTTGGTCTTGATGACATAGATGTTGCTGCCGCCGGTACCGGTGAAGGTCTGACCTTTGAAAGTCAACTCCTCGACCTTACCTTCTATGTCGGAAATGCGGGAATAGGCGGTGCTCTCGCCGATAGTGTACTGTGGGGAGTCGTAAGGCAAGTCCAGCTTGATTTCAAAGCCGATGACACGGGACAAGCGCCCACCATTGCAATAGGTGGGATTGACAAGGTTGATGCGCTGGCCGATGTCAAAGCTGTGATTGATTGGGTCTTTGTGCACCCAAACAGAGTTCAGCGTAGCCGTATAGGTACCGTCGTCGATGCAGGCCTTTGCCACGTACTTCCTGGCGGTGGCAAGCAATTCCTGCTCGGCAATAGCAACCAACCCAAGTTCGGTTATCTTCCCGGCATTCCAGCCGTACAGCACATATCTGTCACCTTTTGCCGGAAACAGCACTTCATCCGGCAGGGGTCTGCCGTAGTCCTCGTTACGGATAATCTCCCAAAGCTGGGCGTCAGGATTCCATGTGCCGTCGTCGTTCTTCTCGGTCAGGCCAAGAGGGTTGAAGGCAGCACCGAACTCCATGCCGTTGAGCTTGCCGGATTCGAACCTGATTTTGAGTTCCTGTCCTTCAAGGATGTATTTCTTCGAGAAGTTGATGCCTGAATCCTTGAACCGGTAGAAGGTAGCTTTTGTCTTTGTACCATCTTCATTATCTACCTCGCTCTCATAAAAGCTTACACCGGTGATTTCACCTACTCTTTTGGGGCAGATGTCATCAAATACAACAACGGCTTCGACAGCTTCCAAATCGGTCAAGCCCTCGTGGGCATCCACGTATGGAGTGCCTGCCGGAAGCATAAGGCGCTTCTGGACGATACCGTTGACAACAGTGGTCTGGTCTACCGGGCGATAGTTGGTAGGGATGTTTCTTGTTGAACCGAACGCATAGATTCTTGTGGCATAAGTACCCTTGCTGTCACTCCGGCTCATGTCCTTGGCTTCCTTATCCAGTTCTATCTTAACAGCGTCGGAGAACTCACAGCGTCCGAAGTTGATGACATGGTCCGTTACCCAACAATCACAACCCCAGTTATCAGCCATGCTGAACATAGCATCAATGAGGTTGGTATTGTCATAGGTCATCAATTTGGAGGAGTTCTCGACACTATCGTCAATGGAAAACACGAAGTCTTTTCCCTCATATTTATAACCAAGAGCTTTCAAATTGCGAAGGAATACACCCATCTGGACATCCAGTGAAGCGGTAAGGGACCAGGACGCTTCCAGTCCTCCGTACTCCGGGGTGTACTTGAATATCTTTGTTTTCCACTTGAAATAGTAAGCGTCAAAACGAAGTTCATAGGAGTAGCCTCCGTTCTTGTAGGTCGGATAGGGAATATCTACAATCTGATAGATTTTTGCCAATTTACCGCCCATGGAGGCATCGAGTACCCCACGCAAGTCAACGTAATCACCTACTTGGAAATCGACTGGGGACAGAGTATTAAAAGGTAGTACGACATAGTCCTCTTTCATTAAAGAGAACTTGCCTTTTGCACCGGGATTGATACCAGTTGAAAAGCGGGTATTGCCTTGTATGTCCTTAATATCTATCATGTAAACAAAGGTCGGACATAAAAAAAAGAAGCCCTAAAAATTAGAGCTTCCATACACGACAATGAATTTAATGTCGTAAATTTCTAGCCTACAACACGGTTAGATGGATTGTACTCACAGAATTTGGCTGATATTTTCCCAAATGTCCGGTCTAAGCTTTGGGCATAAGAAACGCTCTTTCCTAAATATAGCAAATGATAAATATCACTACTGTTCTCAGGAATCTGAATATCAATTTTACCTTTGTAAAGTTCTTCATAAAAAGCTGTTTTCTTTGCCTGATAATCGGCAGGAGAATCACCTTCTACTGTAAAAACAAGAGTTAACTCACGCTCATCAAGCTTGGGGTTATCCATAAGAACTTGTTTCCCATGTTCCAAGCGTGATTTATTCTCTATAAACTCTTTCAGAGGTACCGGTGCTCCCAGTACATCAAGAAAGTTATCTCCCATTCTAACACCCCACTCTTTTAGGGCTTCTCTTCCGTTTATTATTAATTCTGCCATAACTATTATAGATTCTTTATATCCTGCTTGATATCATTTGTATTATCGAGTATTCGCGGACTATTTTTGGCAAGAATAACAGAGTTTTCAAGTATATCTCTACGGTCCATGTTACCTTCTACTTGGAATGTTCTCATTTCATCTACGATTCTTTCCATATTGGAGACTTTATCGGTCAATGCCTTTATGTCCTCTGTCGGGAAAACAACATGTACCTGCGACTGATAGCCGCTCGCTATTGTCTCTTTGGCTCTATCTGCGAAATTAGGAGTTCCAGATAACAAAGCTGGGACATCCCCGCTTCTAAGATTGAGCAATGAAAGTTTGCCATTGATGGATGAAAGTAAACCGGTCTGTTGAATGGACTGGTTCTTTATTTCTTCCCCGGCAACCTGCAAAGCTGTAAAACGTCCGTTAAGTTCTTCGCCGGTATCTTGTGACATGGCTTCAAAACCCTTACTACTCGCCTGCTGTGAAAACATGGTTCCAAAGAACTGGTTGATGGCATCAACTTCTTTCTTCATGTCGTCAACCATCGTCTGTTTCATGGAGTCGAGGAGCTGCTTTTCTTCGGAAGTCAAGTCGTCATCTCCCATGGCCTTTTTCCACTCATTGTACCACTTCTGCATCTGCGGTTTGAAGTTCTCCACATACATGGCCTTAATCAAAGCCTTGCGCATGTATTCGCTCATGTCATCGGAAATATCCTCCGCTGTGGCCTCTATATCGCACAAGGAATTCAGAATACCATCAGAGAACGACTCCCATTCCTGCTCAGCTTCATTACGGGCGTTCTCCGCTTCCTGGGCGGCTTCTTCCGCACGGTTGATGGCTCCCGTATCAAGAGTGGGGAAAAGCTTGTTAGCCGCATCCACAATGTCGACACCGGCTTTCTGAATTTCGGCTATCATCTCGTCCAGAGTCTTGCGCTCGGCCGTATCAATGGCACCGTCTTTCATAAATTCGGTATATTTGTCATACCAGGCCTGAATCTGAGGCTGGAGCTGGGCAGTAAACATGGAATCCACCAAGGCATTGCGCATATATTGATAGATATTGTCGGCTATGTCCTCGGCGGTAGCTTCTGCGTCATAGAGCACACTCTTGATACTGTCGGAGAAAGAGTTGAACGCTTTCCTTACCTCCTCTCCAGAGTCTTTCCACGCGTCACTGATTTCCCCGGCAGCATCGACGACCTCCTTGCTCAACCCGTCAATGTCATTCTTGATGTTTGTACGCTCTTCATCGGTTACAAGTCCATCCTCTGAGTATTCCTTCCATTTTTCCCAGATGGCCTTGATACGCGGTTCGTACTGTTCAAGGTACATTGCCTCAATAAGCTCTTTCCGCATGGAATCGGAGATATTCTTGGCAACAGTCTCAGCAGTAACTTCCGTATCATACAAGGAACTTAATATCCCATCGGAGAATGATTTGAATTCCTCCTCAAGTTCTTTCTTTAGGTTGCTCTCAGTAATGCCAAGAGTATCACTCAGAATATCCTTAGCGGCCGTAATGTCGTTAGCCAACTTCTCCGCTTCGTTTCTTAACGCATCCTTTTCAGCGCCGGTTATGTCACCGTCAGACATGGCTTCCTGAACCTTCTTGTATAACTCCTCTATCTGCGGTTGGAAGCTATCAGTGAACATCTTATCAACCATCTGCTGACGGATGTACTCAAAGATGTTGTCTGTCACATCCTCGGCAGTGGCTTCGACAGAGGACATGGCAGACTTGACGCTATCAACAAACGACTGCAAGTCTTCGGCGTTCTTCAGCTTGTCAGCAAACAAACTATTAACGTCCTCTACGCCCTTCATCATCTGCTCAATGTATTGGTCAATCTGAGAGCCGAGTTGTGCCATGTCACTCTCGGACAATCCGTCTTTGGAAAGCCCTTCAAAGGTCTTGTACAACTCTTCCATCTTGCTCTTGTACTCCTTTTCATACAGAGCGTTAATCATTGCCTGACGGAAGTAATCATAGATATTATCAGAAACATCCTTGGCCGTCACATCAAGGGAAGTAAGAGAACTCTGCATACTACCGATGAAATCCTCATAGTTATCCGTGCTACTGTCGGTATCCTCTTTGGTCCATCCGAAAATTTCCGCAAGCTTGTCACGTTCGGCAAGTGCGGAACCGGCAATTGCGTCATACTGCTTCCGAAGAGCCTCCATCTCCTCCTTCGTAATGCCTCTTTGGTCTTTATTGGCCTGGGCAAAGGCATCGTACCACGTTTGAAGGTCCTCGGTAAATTTGTTGCCTACCATTGTGGTAAGCACGGCACGCTGCATATATCCGCTGAAACTGTCAGAAAAGTCTTTCGCGGAACTGCCCATATCCATGAGGGTATCCACAAAACTGTCGAAAACGCTATCGAACGTTGTCTGTGTCAGTTGTTCACTAATCTGGTTCTGAATATCCTCAATCCTTTCCTCTCCATCTATAATGCCGTTCAAATATTCTTGCACGTCACCGTCCATCTTCGCCCAGAAGGCAGGAGCTTCGGATTTAAGTTTCTCCAATTGCTCAACAGTGAGGTCAAACAGTCCGGTCATTCTTCCGGTCCCGATAAACTCTTTGGCGGCATTGACTGACATGTCGAGTGCGTCGGCAATGTCCTGCCAGTCGCTTGACGAGGTGTTCTTTGCCATCCGCTTGCCAATGGAATGGGAACCTGCGGATGCACCGGAATTAAGACGTTCTTTTCCCAGTAGGCGATATGCCTCAATTTGCTTTTCAACAAGGCCAAGCGCCTCTTCTCCGACCTTGTCTGCCTCCATGCCGTAGGAAATGCTGATGTATTCCTGCTTCTTGTCTATCAGCTCATCCCATATCTCATTGAGCCTGGTGTACTCCTCAACCATCTCGTTATAGTGGGAATAATCGGCACCGAACATCCCGTCCAATGCGGACACTACAGAGGAAATTCCAGAAACCGCACTCATTGCGCCTCCGACAATATCACCCGACATGATTTGCCCGACCCCGGATGCCGTTTGTCCTAAGCCGCCAAGCGCATCAATGGCACTTGTTATCTTACTGTCGTCAAATCCGAATATGTCGGCGATACTTGAGCCAAACTCATTCAATGCAGGGGCAAAAGACGTCACAGTATTTCCTATATCGGTGATTCCTTGACCGATTTTCTTGGAATCGTTGCCACCCTTTTTTATGGCTTCTATCCCTTTCTCCAAGTCAGAGACGAAAGCCTGCCACGGTGATTTGCCTTTAAGTTCATCCTTTAACCCTTTGATTGCGTCTGTAACATCCTTGATGGATATTTCCCCTTTTTCTATCCCTTCAATGTCTTTATCGGTAAAGCCCATTCCTTTCAAATCAGCAATAGAAATGTCTTTATCAGTACCGGACATGTACTTGACAAGGGTTTCGTATTTGTCAATGATGGACTGAATAGCGGAAACGGACTTATTGCTGGCATCTTCAAAGAGGTCTGCCATCGCCTTTGTGGAGTGACCGAACTGTTCATCAAGCTGTTCAAGAGCCTTGTTCTTTTGGGCTACCTTGGAAGCGTACTCCGGGCTGTCGGTTTGCAGTTTGGCTATCTCGTCATTGTACTTCTGAATAAGATTTTTGCGCTTTTCCTGGTAGTTGCCGAACTCAATGAAATACTCCTGCCATGCTTTTTTGTCGGCTTCAAGTTTGGCTTTACTTGTTGAATCAATATCGCTTTCTCTTTTTTTAGCGGCATTAGAAGCCCATGTGCCAAGTTTCTCCTCTTGTTTATCTGTCAGTTTTCCACCTTGCTCCGTTTCCCAATCCTTGCGCTGTTTTTTAATAGCATCCAGTTCTTTTCGATAGTCCAAGTCAATCTGAGCCAGCTTCTTTTCAGTACCATCCTCCATGAGGTTGATTTCATCCTGCTGGTTTTTCCGACGAATGGAAAGGAGTTGTTCGGCAAGCAGTTCTTGCTGTTTGAGTTGCTTGGCGGCTTCTTTCTTGGCTTGATTTTCCTGCTTAGTCAACGAGCTTCCAGTAATTCCTCCTAAGTCTTTATATTTCTTTTCGGCAGCTTCCATCTTGCCTTTGGCATCTTTCACCTGCTCCGATGTAGCTTCTTGGTCTTTAAGTAATACTTCATAACCTTTCTTTGCCTTTTCCCAATCGGCTTTAGCTGCTGCAAGGTCTTGTTGGTAAGTAGTCTTATTCTTTTCGGTTTCAATACGGGTTTGTTTTGTTGATTTAGCCGTATCTATAAGATTTTTAATGTCTTTTACCTCATAAATTGCTTCATCAGACAAAGAACCTTCCACGTCAATTGGAAGTTTCATCTTTACTTTTCCATTCCCATCTTTTCCTTTGATTCGTTTTTCAAGTTCAGAAATATATTCGTCAAACTTGCTAATATCAACATCTTTCAAGCTTGATATGAATTGCTCTGATATACCCTTTCCTCTCTCAACAAGAAATTCGTCTCTGTAAAAACGAAGTTCCTTTAGTTTGCTAATTTCCTGCTGGGTTAGTTTCCCACCATTAATTTGTTTTGCGGAAAGTGTGTTTTCATAATCAGAAACCGCTTTATTAGCTGCTTCAAAATCTTTTGCAACTCTTTCTCCGGCTCGTTTTGAATCTTCCTCGGCAATCTGCCTTTTAAGTTCAAGAATATCCGCTAACTTGATGCTCTCTATGTCGTACTGGGAGAATATCTTCGGGTATTCCTTGCGTAATTCTGCCAAACTTTGCCCACGTTGCAAATCAGCCAAAGCAATATCACGAGAGCTTTGAATAAGACCCTCTATTTTTTGTTTACGTTCTTTCTCTTGTTTTGCCGACTCTTCTTGTTTCTTGTTGAAACGCTCTTGTGCCTTTTCAGCAATGGATGTATTATCTGCCAATGTCCACATAGCAATCCCAAGAGAAACTATGGCAGTTCCAGCTAATACATAAGGATTCATTGCGAGAACTTTGTTATATGTAGCTTGAGCAACAGTAGCAGCTTTGGTTGCTGCAACCTTTCCCCATATAGCCTTTGTAA
>OJRA01000339.1_pt1 | contig 21616 bp, 20 predicted proteins | sample 1599101 | NCBI WGS metagenome assembly OJRA01 (sample SAMN03922526, study PRJEB24848) | human gut metagenome | isolation source: stool sample | host: Homo sapiens | place: Germany | collected 2010-05 | reverse complement strand
AGCACGGAACAATCCGTAGGCATCAAAGTCGGGGGCTTTTGACCCCGACATCATTATATATGGCTATGTGGAAAGGAAGAGAATATGGGAGAGTATTTATTGATTTCGGATGCTGCAAAACAGGTAAAGGTGGAGAGCCATGTACTTCGCTATTGGGAAGAGGAATTACATCTGCCCATCAAAAGAAACGAGCTGGGGCACCGCTATTATACGAAGGAAGACGTGGAACGGTTCAAAGAGATCAAGAGCATGAAAGAAAGGGGATTACAGTTGAAAGCAATTAAAATGATATTAAAGGACGGACGGCTGGACGTACTGCCGGAGGAACGGGAAAAAGAGCCTGTAGAAGCCCGGAAAGAGCCGGCAGAAGTCCGGACACCACACATGGCCATCGAGATCGTTGATAAACCGGTGGATAAAGAGATGCCGGTACAGCCGCAGGAGAGGATATGTACGGTGCCGGAGAAGGAAGGACTGCAGAGTGAAAGCAGGGAAGAGAAGGCTAAAAGGCTCCAGTGGATCCTGCAACAGTTGATCCGTGAGGCAGTACGGGAGAATAACCAGGACCTTTGCCGGGAACTCAAGGAAAGCATGGTCAAGGAGCTGGATTATCAGTTCCGCAGCAGAGAAGAACGGGAAGAGGAGAGAGACCGCAGACTGGAACAGCGCAGCGAGGAGTACTATCAGAAGATGGACGAGCTGTTGCGGAAAAAGACCAGGGGACAACTGCGGAAACAGCAGAAAGAGGAGAGAAGGCCGAAAGTGGAAAAAGAGTCCACAGAGATCGCAGACAAAGAAAATACCGGCAGGGAAATTAAGGCAGAAAAAAAGAAAAGGCATTTCATTTTCTGAAATGCCTTCCCCGGGGTACGTTCTGAATCAGGAATTAATCCTCTGCGATAGCACCAACAGGGCACTGACCTGCGCAGGAACCGCAGCTGATGCACTTATCTGCATCGATTTCAAACTTTCCGTCGCCCATGCTGATAGCGCCAACGGGGCACTGTGCCTCACAAGCTCCACATGCTACACAAGCATCACCAATAACAAATGCCATAATCTTTTCCTCCTATTTTGCGTGTATCAAATCTCTTGTTTGATACAAATTTATCAATATAACCACTTGTATTGTAATATAAATGGGCTTTGAATACAAGACTTATTTAGTATTTTTTATCAATAGTTACAGTTGCTTATTTATATTTATTGAACTCCAGAATCTTCTTCGCGTTCTGGATCCTCTCTTCGGTGGGCGGTTCTACACCCTCAAGCTTGTACGGAATCCCCAGTTCTTTCCACTTGTACTCACCCAGAGTATGGTAGGGAAGAACTTCTACTTTCATGACGGTATCCAGAGTATCAATAAATTCTCTTGTCTTTTTCAGGTATTCGTCATTGTCAGTAATTCCGGGCACCAGTACATGACGGATCCACATGGGGATACCCTGCTCGGAAAGGTATCTTGCGCAGTCCAGAATGTTCTTGTTGGTATGACCGGTAAGCTTTTTGTGCTCCTCATCATCAATATGCTTGATGTCCAACATGACAAGGTCGGTATATTTCAGTAATTCGTTGAATTTGGAGAAGAAAGGCTCTTCTCTGGTAAAAGGCTGTCCGGAAGTATCAAGATTGGTATTGATGCCTCTCTCGTGGGCCTTGCGGAAAAGATCGATCAGAAAATCGATCTGTAATAAGGCTTCGCCGCCGCTGACAGTGATGCCGCCTTCTTTGCCCCAGTAGCTGCGGAAACGCTCTGCTTTATCCAGAAGCTCGTCTGCTGTCATCAGATTGTCAGTGTCGGGATTCCAGGTATCTACGTTGTGGCAATATTGACAACGCATATTGCAGCCCTTGAGGAAAATAAGATAGCGGATTCCGGGTCCGTCTACTGCGCCGAAGGATTCTAATGAGTGAATTCTGCCTTTGATCATTGTAATAATCTCCATTCTCTGCCGTGCAGGCAGCTGAGGGGTGGTGGTTCTCTGAATAGTTTTACCAAAAAGGAGCCGGACAATACTGCCCGGCCCCATATACATCAATTATCTCAAAACCTGTAAGAATTACAGACTCTTATGGCAGGTTCTTGCGATAACGTCATCCTGCTGCTCCTTGGTCAGGCTGATGAACTTAACAGCATAACCGGATACACGGATGGTGAAATTAGCGTACTCAGGCTTCTCAGGATGAGCCTGTGCATCTAACAGCTTCTCGGTACCGAATACGTTAACGTTGAGGTGATGAGCACCACGATCGAAGTAACCATCCATTACACGTACCAGAGTTTCTTTCTGCTCGTCAAGGTTGTGACCAAGAGCGGAAGGAGCCATGGTCTGGGTATTGGAGATACCATCCAGAGCATACTCATAAGGCAGCTTAGCTACAGAGTTCAGAGAAGCCAGCAGACCACTCTTCTCAGCACCGTAGGAAGGTGATGCACCAGGAGCGAACGGTGTGTAAGCTGCTCTACCATCGGGCAGAGCACCGGTAGCCTTACCATATACAACGTTAGAGGTAATGGTCAGTACGGAAGTGGTAGGCTCAGAATTTCTGTAGGTGTGGTTCTTCTTGATCTTCTCCATGAAGGTCTTCAGCAGCCATACAGCGAATTCATCAGCTCTGGGATCATCGTTACCGTACTTAGGGAAGTCGCCTTCGATCTTGAAGTCTACAGCACAACCCTGGTCATCACGGATAACCTTAACCTTAGCATACTTGATAGCGGACAGGGAGTCAGCTACGTGAGACAGACCTGCAATACCGGTTGCGAAGGTTCTTCTTACATCGGTATCGATCAAAGCCATCTCAGCTGCTTCGTAGTAGTATTTATCATGCATGTAGTGGATCAGGTTCAGGATGTTAACATACAGAGATGCACACCAGTCAAGCATGATGTCGTATTTATGCATAACTTCATCGAAATCAAGGTACTCGGAAGTGATAGGAGCGATTTCAGGACCACACTGCATATGTTTGCCGTCCTTGTCCAGATGCTTCTCATCCTTACCACCGTTGATAGCGTACAGTAAGCACTTAGCCAGGTTAGCACGAGCACCGAAGAACTGGATCTCCTTACCGGTCTGAGTAGCGGATACGCAGCAGCAGATGCTGTAGTCATCACCCCAGATAGGCTTCATAACGTCATCGTTCTCGTACTGGATGGAAGAAGTATTCACAGAAATCTTAGCTGCGTACTTCTTAAAGTTATCAGGCAAAGCGCTGGAGTACAGAACGGTCAGGTTCGGCTCGGGGCTGGGTCCCATGTTCTCCAGAGTATGCAGGAAACGATAGTCGTTCTTGGTAACCATATGACGGCCGTCCATGCCGATACCACCAACTTCCAGAGTAGCCCATACGGGGTCACCGGAGAACAGCTGGTTGTAAGAAGGAATACGAGCGAACTTAACCATACGGAACTTCATGGTCATATGGTCGATCAGCTCCTGAGCTTCTTTCTCGGTCAGGGTGCCTTCCTTTAAGTCTCTCTCAATATAGATGTCCAGGAAAGTAGAGATACGTCCAACGGACATAGCTGCACCGTTCTGGGTCTTGATAGCTGCCAGGTAACCGAAGTATAACCACTGGATAGCTTCCTTAGCGGTGGTAGCGGGACCGGAAATATCGTAACCGTAGATCTTAGCCATTTCCTTCATTCCCTGCAGAGCCTTGATCTGATCAGCGATCTCTTCTCTCAGACGAATGATTTCCTCGGTCATAACGCCGGTACCGCAGTTCTTCTTATCCTTCTTCTTCTGCTCGATCAGGAAATCGATACCGTACAGAGCAACTCTTCTGTAGTCGCCTACGATACGTCCACGGCCATAGGTATCGGGAAGACCGGTAACGATATGGGTATGACGAGCAACCTTCATCTCATCGGTATAAGCATCAAATACTGCCTGGTTGTGAGTCTTGTGGTACTCGTTGAAGATTTTGTCATATTTAGCGTTTACTTCGTAGCCATAGGTGCTTGCAGCCTGCTGAGCCATCTTGATACCACCATAAGGCATGAATGCTCTCTTTAAAGGCTTGTCTGTCTGCAGACCAACGATCTGCTCCAGATCCTTCATAGATTCATCAATATAGCCAGGGCCATAAGCGGTCAGACTGGATACGACCTCTGTTTCGCATTCCAGAACGCCGTTATGCTCACGCTCTTCCTTCTGTAACTCCTGAAGTCTGCCCCAAAGCTTATTAGTTGCTTCGGTAGGTCCCTCCAGGAAGCTCTCATCTCCATCATACGGAGTGTAGTTGGTCTGGATGAAGTTACGTACATTGACGTCTACATCCCAGTGGCCATCTTTTTTAAAACCTCTCCATGCTTCTGCCATGAAAATTTACCTCCTTCTGGTAAAAACAATTAATATTATCAACTGAGAGTACCAGTTGCGCTGGCATCCCAAGCTGTTACTTTACGATAAAAGTGTACTACCTGACAAGGGTAAGTGTCAACCTTTTTAGGAATTGTTCCGAGTTTTGTACATCAGCTCTGACATGAAAAAGAGGTTGACGTGCGTGGGTGCTTGCACACAAAGCACGAAAATCTCTTTTTCATGGACAAAGCACACCAACATGAAATAAAAGATGAGCTGCGAAGCGGCGCCATTTGCGAAGCAAATGCTTTTATGAATGTGGTGTGCGGCAGAGCTGATCTTCGGGGAAGAACAAATGCGGATGTACAAGAATAATCTTGCCTTATTCCGGGGAAAGTATTATACTAAAAAAGCCTTATACGGCAGAAAGGAGACCGATATGACCGGAGTAACAAAAGACATGACCATTGGCGAGATCTTACGTGCCAATCCTGAAGTAGCTCCCGTACTCCTCGATGCAGGAATGCATTGCCTGGGATGCCCTGCTTCACAGGGAGAGACCTTGGAAGAGGCAGCTATGGTACATGGTATTGATGTAGATGAGCTTATGAAAGTGATCGAGGAAATGTAATTTTTGTATTTCTGTTTTGGAAACATCGCCTGACCGGGGCACACAGGTGAAACAAAGTATTTATGGAATTTCATAGCTCAGATTTCCGCGCAATCGAAATGTGTCCGTCGATTGCGCGGATTTGAGAAATCAAAAGAATTCAAGGAATTCAGATCATCGGCCTTTGGCCGTCTTTTCCAGTGTCACAGTGCGGTTGACCGTCAGCGTAGAGCCAATATCGATATCCTTCTTCAGTGTGATCCCGGAAATACTGCTATCTGCCAGTGCAGCCGCCAGTTCTTCGGCTGTCGCCACCTCTTTCACACCGTTTGCTACCGGCAGTGCTGCGTACAGTCCGTTTAGAACCGCTGCAGCTTCATTTCCCGATGCGCTTTCCGGGGAACCCGGACCCTCTGTGGATGTCGGGGGATTCGTCAGCTGTCCGGTTTCTGTTGCTGATACCGGCATGGAGACCAGAGAAAGTACCATGGAACTGCAAAGCAGCGCCGCATAGATCCGTCTTCTTTGTTTTTTCATTTATTTTTTCCCTCCCGTTGTTGCGATGCGTTTCCTTTTCCCGTGCCTTGTCCGCGGTGTTCTCTTTCCCGGAGTCTGATACACAGCACAGTGATCATGACTGCTGTGGAGAAAGAAATTACCCCCACCAGCACATAACCGCCGGCGTCTTCATGCAGCAGGATAGAACCGTACATTCCCCGGGCGGTGATCTGCGTCTGGCCGGCTACTGTGTGCACCGTTCCCACAAGGAACGCAGACAATGCTGCGCACAGGGCAGACAGCCGGCAGATCCCGCGGCGCATCTTCCGGCGATATTTTTCATGCACCCGTTTTTTCACCAGTTCGACCCGCTTTTCTGTATCATACATATCGTTGAAAACCTCCCTTCGGAAAGTAAAGTCATAAAATAAATATGCCCTTCATCTAATTAGGTACAAAAAAGCGAAAAAACTCTCACCTGAAAATTAAATTTTTTCAAAAAAGTTTTTCAAAAAAATAGGAGCTGCCGACAGCAGCTCCGCAAAAGACAGGATTCAGTTGTGACTCTGGGTCAGACGGCGGGTAATCAGTTTCCCTGCCGTCAGGATCAGAACAGGCAGAATGTATGCGATATACTGTATCGCACCGCCATAGGCGATCAGAAGATTATAAATTGCATGAAAAGTGATGGCTGCCCCGAGCAGACCGCAGGTTCCGGCGATCTTCAGCCAGGTGCGCTGCCATACATACGCCAGCCCACCGCCGACGATGGCACCACAGATCACATGCATGGCACCCGTTCCAATGCCCCGGAAAAAGATAAAGGAAAAATGTCCGGCTCCGTTTTGAATCAGATAGCAGACATTCTCAAAGGTGGCAAAAGAAAGTGCAACGATGATGGCAGCATTTTTTATCGGCACCGGTTCAGGCTCAAATACAAGAAGATAAAAGAGCAGCGGCAGGAGTTTCATCACTTCTTCTACCACAGGTGCGATCTCTGCGGTGGCGGCAATCGTATCCGCTGCGTAAAGAGCGGCAAAGAAGGTATTGATGTAAGCAGAGAGCAGGCATGCCCCCATTCCTGCAAGACAGCACAGAAAGAATTTAGCCTGCCGCCTACCCATGCACAGGGCGGCGATCAACAGGGGTGAGGCCATACAGATAAATACATTTTCAATATAGGTCATGTCCGCACCGCCTTTCCTGTGGCAGGCAGCAGCCCGAAAAGGCAGAACGTCAGCAGAAGATCACACCAGCAATAGGGACTGAAGATAGAGTCGCCCGGCCAGAAGCAGCCGGAGGTCCACAGAGCGTATTCTACCGCAACATAGCAGAGGATTCCGATGTGAAAATACCGCAGGTTCCGTCCTTTTCCCGTCTGTGTCTCTGCGTAGACAAGACCGTGGATGGAACGATAGGAGACAAGGATCATCATGCCGCACCAGAGCAGGTTGGAGAGAATGTCACCAAAGGTACAGTAAAATGCGCACAACGGAACTCCGATCAGCGGAGCCAGCAGGGATTTCCGACAGGAAAAGCTTCTTTCCTCCGGGGAGGAGAGAGTATATTGTAGGAGATAGAGAAAAATAACGCTGGAGACCCAGCCGAATTCCGATACATAAAAGATCCGTGGTGTTTCGGAAAACAACAACAGATACAATGTCCAGTACAGGGAGCCCAGTGCGAAACAGCCATAAAAGCAAATCAGCAGAAAATATGACAGTGTCCGATGTCTCAGATAACGAATGCCGCTCAGACAGAAGCCCAGCAAAGTAACAGAAAATTGCAAAAGATTAATGATCAATTCCATTGGCGCGGTCCCCCCTCTGCTCTGCCTGATCTTCTTTGTCCAGCAGATGGACACGAAAACACAGGATCGTCACGCATACGCCGAGAAGAAATGAAAGCACCCCTATTATGATATATTCAGGTGCAGCACCTCCGCCGAGGATCGTTGCCGCCGTTTCATATCCGGAGGAGATCCCCGGCACCATTTGTCTGGAAATCCCGGACATGACAAAGGAAGCCCCGAAGATCACAGCAAGGCATGCCGCTATGCAAGAAATAGCAACGATCCGCCGCTGTTTTCGTTTTTTTTGTCGTTCTTTTTCCGTAATCCTTCGTCGGACTTCTGCGATCCGTTCCTCATGACTCCGCATTTGTTATTCCCTCCCGTTCCAATAATCCCCGCAGACGCTCTTTTCCCCGGTACATTATATTAGTGATCTGCTTCACACTTTTTCCCATAACTTCAGCGACCTGCCGGTAACTCATACCCTCAAAATAGGTCAGATAAAGAGCTTCTCTGTAATCCGGATGCAGTTCACCCATGCATAAATGCAGGATCTGATTCCGTTCTTTTGTCCGGATCACCTCATCCACCAGTTTTCCACCTTCCGGCTCTTTGGTCAGATCATCAAGACAGAAGTGATGTCGCCGGATGCTTTTATGGCGCAAAGCCATATGCCGCGCAGCTTTATACAGGTAAGCCCTGAATCCGCCATCCCGGATATGGGGCCTTTTGGCGAACAGGTAGGAAAATACTTCTATCATCAGGTCCTCTGCCTCGTGAACGTCATGCAGATAGCCGTTGATGTATAAGGTCAGTGGATTGTCGTATTTTCTCATCAATTCTTCCAGCCCTGTTTCATCGCCGCTTAAATATTGTCGGTATAATTCTTCGTCGGAAATCATATTGTGTACATCCTTTCCACTGTAACCGGCGTTTTGACCCTTTGTAATTCCGAATATGTATGTCCGAATGTGTATGGAATTGCGTAAGCTGCATTGCAACGGAGCAATTCATATATTAAATTTTATTATATGCGAATAAGACTATATTTTCAAGTTACGCGTTTCCCGGCTTCTTTTCTACAGACTCTTGCTGGGAGAGACAGGTATAAAACAACCATAAAAATAAGAAAGTCCCCACAGAGTGGGAACTCTCCTGAATGTTATGATCGGTTGTTACATTGAAGTATTAGAAAGACGCTGTAAAGCATGTTCGGCGATCAGGGTGGAACAATGTTCCTCAAGAAAAGTAAGGCTTGCCGGTGTGGAACGCTTGGGAATACCGTATTCAGAGATGACATTGCAGACACGGTCGAAGACCTCGCGATCTTCTTCGCCCTGCGTCAGGATCAGATAATACCCGTCGTTACCCTCTTCGTGATACAGAGTGCTGAGCCCATGATAATGGCTTCCGGCTATTACTGCCGCATTGATTACCTGTTTCAGAGATTCCATACGGAACAGGCGGGAACGTACACTGTCACTCTCCTCGGGAGCGGACGCGGAAGGAGCTTCAGGAGCGTTTGCGGTATTGTCTTCGCTCTGGATACGGCGGAACAGATCCAGAACCTCGTCTGCCGTGCTCTCATCACTGTCATCATCACTGTCTTCCGTAACGGAAGGTGCAAAGCGGGAAAAACGGGTGTCCAGTTCTTCCGGATCTTCCACTTTGGTAATGATCAGTACGATACAATCCGCATTCAGAGGGATGGCTTCAATCATCAGGGGAATATCCTCTGCTTCGAAGCCAAATTCAAAATTGGCCTGCTGCATCATATCACGGAACAGAGATTTAGCTTTTTCTGTGCCGTAGGCAAGTTCACTTATTTTTAATTCGCGGCTGGCGAGATCCTCACGGGTCAGGGTGCAGCGAATCTGATTTTCATTTACTTTTTCTATTTTCATGCGACAACACTTCCTTTCTGCTTTCGCATTGGTATGGTATATAGCTTATACGTTCCCTATATTTTAGTCAATAGAAGCTATTCACAGTTTAAAAAAATTTAATAAAACATCTTGTCAAATAGCAGGCTGCAGTGTATAATCCGACCTATAGATGCCTCTGATACTCCGGTACGGAGAGGAGGTCGACAGTTTTCCATTTTTTCTTGTTGATTTACCAGGGAACGATTCGTTCCAGTTCATCCCCTTTTTTATTTTATGATGCAGATGGCTGTTAATGTATTTGGGAAGGATAGGTTATGCTGATCTGTAAAATATAGTATGGAGATGTCTTACAGGCATATACGTGTCTGGTCATAATATTTCAACAGATATTTTTCACGAACATAATTCCAACATTTTCACACAAATTACTACAAGTACTGTCAGAGGCATTTATAAGTAACTATTCAGAGCCACGCAAATCGTGTCAATATGTACGTCGAATGCTTGCATTCGTAAGAACATTTGACATGATTTATATTGCGAATAGTGTTCTGAATAGTTACGCTTATATGTACTAGCGGAAAAAGCAGCGTTATTTTAAAGTGTTTCACGAATCCTTTTGGTAAAATATGCTGCGGACGGGAGGTGTCTGTGGAGGACCGGGAAGCTGTGACTCCCGGGAAGAAGTTTCCCAGGAGAAAGGTGGAAAAATATTTTCGAAAGCTTCAGAAAAACGGCACAGAATTGTATGTCGACGGAGAAAAGGTCTCACCGTCGCAGGCGGCAGCGTATGCCGTCAGAGAAGAAAGCCCGTATATGGCAGACTATATATTGGGAGAACAGGGCAAAATCAGCCAGGTCCGGCTGGATAAGGTGGATCTGCGTTAAAGGGTGTCAGCTCTTGCCCGGGTAATACTTTGAAACAGAGAATGCGCTGCGGGGATGCAAAACGGGATTGCCTCTCTGGCTGTATCCCGCAGTGCAGGATCTGTCTCTATTGTTCCTTGTATTATATAGAGGAATTGTGATAGAATAAAACTGTTCTGCCGATAGAAGACGGAACGGAAGAAAAGGCAAGAATGGTGCAGGCGGCAGCCTGCGGATGGGAGCACATATGAAGAAAAGAATACTACCGGTGATCATAGCAATCCTGCTGATCCTTGTGATCGCGGGCGGAGCACTGGGAAAGGTGCTGTTGGATAAATATTCCTACAGCAAAGAAGAGGCAGACTGGAACGAATTTTATCAGGTGTCAGAGAGTGACAGAAGTGCCATTATTTTACAGGACGAAATGGTAGAAGAACAGGCACTGATCAGAGATGACGTATGCTATTTTGATCTGGCAACTGTCCATAAATATATGAACGAAGTGTTTTATGCGGATATGACGGAAAAACTGTTGTTGTACGCCAATCCGACAGAAGTGATCCGTACGACTTTCGGCGAGACTTCCTATACGACAACAGAAGGCACACAGGATGCCGGATATGTGATCAGTTTCGTGGAAGGGGATACCGTATATGTGGCGGCGGATTATGTGAAGCTGTTCACAAATTATTCCTATGATTGTTATGACAGACATGTGCAGGTCTACACCGAATGGGGGACCAGACAGGTGGCACAGCTGAAAAAGGATACGGCGGTGCGTCTGCGGGGCGGTGTGAAGAGCCCGATCCTCACGCAGGCAGCGAAGGGAGATACCCTGGAGATTCTGGAGCAGATGGAGACCTGGAGTAAGGTGAAGACATCGGATTCCGTGATCGGATATGTGGAGAACAAGCGTCTGGGAGATATTACGGAAGAGACCGAGACTCCGGTGACGGATTATCAGGAGCCGGAATATACTGCCCTGACTTCTGACAGCAAGATCTGCCTGGGCTGGCATTCTATCGGCGGTGTAGGCGGTAATGACACTCTGTACTCCATGGTGTCCGGTACGAAGGGTATGAATGTCATTGCACCGACCTGGTTCAGTCTGACGGATGAGAACGGAAGTATCCGGAACTTCGGAACAGCGAATTATGTAACCACGGCCCACAATATGGGCTTACAGGTATGGGGCGTGGTGGATAATTTTAATTACGCCAATGAGACCGGAACGGCCATCAGTACTCTGAATATGCTGTCCTCCACCACCAGCCGGCAGAACTTTGTGCGGAACGTGACAGATGCAGCAGTCAGCCTGGGACTGGACGGCATCAATGTGGACTTCGAGCAGCTGAGCAGTGACTGCGGACCGCATTATGTGGAATTTATACGAGAACTTTCCATTCAGTGCCGAAACATGGGACTGGTATTGTCCATTGCCAACTATGTACCGTTTAATTTCAATGATTATTACCGTCTGGATATCCAGGGACAGGTTGCAGACTATGTCATTATCATGGGATATGACGAACACTGGCACGGAAGCAAGGATCCCGGAAGCGTGGCAAGCATTAGCTATGTATCCGGCGGTCTGGACAGAACATTGCAGGAGGTGCCTGCAAACAAGGTAGTCAATGCCCTTCCGTTCTACACGATCCTGTGGAAGACCGAAGGCACGGATGTGACGGATGAATATATTACCATGAACAACGAGGCAGATTTCATGAGCAGAGCCGGTGTGACAGCAGAGTGGGATGAGGAGACCTGTCAGAATTATGCAGAATGGACCTCCGGAAATGCCACCTATCAGATCTGGCTGGAAGATGCAGAATCCATCGCAGTGAAGCTGAACATGATGGCTACCAAGAATATTGGTGGTGTGGCGGTATGGAGACTGGGTTACGGAACACAGGCAGCCTGGGAACTGATCAATGCCTATCTGCAGTAGGAACAGAATAAAATAGTAAAAGCCCGGTCCCGCAAGGGACTGGGCTTTATTGCTGCCGAAAACTTTATTCCGCTTCCTGTACGTTCTTTCTGCGGATGGTATAGCCTCCGGCCATGCATACAACTGCGGCACCCAGAAGCCAGAACATTGCAGAATTTTCACCGGTCTTTGGAACGTTGTCATATTCGGAAGAAGTACTGTTCTGTGTGGCCTGTGCAGGAGCTGTGGTCTGTGTGGGCTGCTCGGTAGCTGCAGGAGCTACTTCTGCGGCAGCAGCGGGAGCGGTGGTGCTGTAATACTTTGCTTCGGTCTTCAGGGATCCGTCTTCAATGGCCAGCTTACCTGCGGCGAAACTGTAGGCCTCATAGAAAACGCTCTGGTCACGGTTGTCTTTGGCAATCAGATGATTGACGGTACCGACACCGTTGATGGTGGCATGCAGATTATTGGATTTATCATCTGTCAGGCCGATCATTTCCAGAGTGTCTACATTGCTGTTGAAATTTGCCTTGGCATCGCCATATACATAGGCATGAGATACATCACTGTTGACAGCACCGGAGGTACCGCTCAGGAAATAGACACTGTCATAGCCGTTGGCATAGACTACGGGAACACCAACAGTATTCTTGAAGGTCAGGTTGCCCAGACGGACAGAAACCTTGAGGGCCAGGGCATTGTTCTCCACATCGTTGTCGATGACAATATAGTCACCGTCTTTGATATTCTGCTGCAGATAATACAACTCGCGGTCCTGAACTTCTGCGGACCAGCTGGATGCTTCCTTGTATCTCCACTCGGAACTGCTGTCGGAATAGTTCAGAACATAGGTGGTGGGCTCCGCAGCCTTTACAGTGATCTTTCCCAGACCGGGAATAGCAAAGCATACGGCAGCCAGCGTGAACAGTGTGACAAATTTTTTAAGTCTCTTCATAAGAAAACCTCCTGATTGTCTGTGAGTTATTCCTGTATGGGAAGGTAGTGATCACCGGGTTCCACTTCTTTGGCAACGACTACGAACCGGCCCTGCTCTACATGGTATACGCAGGTGGACAGTGTCAGAAAATGATCTCCGAACTCTGCGGTGACACCGGTGTCATACTGGGATAACTGCTTGATATTGTTATAAAAGTCATCAAATTCTTCCTGCGTATCCGCCTGGAAAAATTTGTAGAACTTAAATACCTGATCTGTTTTCCGGTAGACCTGGGAGCGAAAGACGGCAATGATCTCGTAATTGCGCTGACACTCTTCGGTATAGAGGATAATGTTTTTGTGTTCCTTATAGAAATCCTGATTCTCGTAATCGGTCAGATTGCCGAACATGGCACCGGATTTCATATTGTGACCGTGAATGATAAGATTCGTGGTCAGAGGATCTACACAGCTCTCATCGTCAAGGAGCAGACAGCCGTTTTTATTTTCGCTGCCGTCAAAAGCACGGTAGAGATAATAGGTCTCATCTTCCGGAGTCCACATTACCGGATAATCGATATTGGTGCCCGGAATCTGTAGCCAGGCCGCCATATCCTTGTTGGCAAGAAAACTGTCGGCATAAGGGTTGGCCACTCGTTCGAACTCCTCGGTGGAAGCCGGGGTCTCTTCTGTGGACGGTTCCGGGGAGACGGTAACGGTCGGCTCACCTTCGACTGTGGAAGGTGCCTGCGTGGTCTCCGCGGACTGCGTCGGGCGCAATTCATCCAGCGCTTCCTCCATACGCCGGTCTTCGATCCGCCCTTTTACCAACAGGATCACTGCAGCAAGAACACAAATTCCCGCCAGAACAAATAAAATGATAGAAAGAGTTTTTTTGCTTATTTTCATAATGGTATTATACGCTGAAGTAGTAAGGGGATGCAATAGTTTAAAACAAAAGGATTTCTTAATTTTCGGAAGATATTTCCAGAGAAAAAGGCATATAAAATCATATAGAATAAAAGAGACACCGGAGAACAGGGATGGAACAGAAAGTGTTAAGGGCGGTGATGGTATGCCTGTTGCTTATGTCTATGGCGATACTTGGCAGGGAAACGGCGGCATATGTGGAAACGGTAAATGCCGTGAATGCCTTGCAGGGGAATAATGCGGACACGGACGGAATACCGACGGTAGTGATCGATGCCGGCCATGGCGGGGATGACCCGGGGAAGATTGGTATCAACGGAGTACCGGAGAAGGATATCAATCTCCGGATCACAGAGAAACTGAGACAGTATCTGGAGGCAGACGGAATCCGGGTGGTGCTGACCAGAGAGACGGAGGATGGATTGTATGATGCATCTGCTCCCAATAAGAAAGTGCAGGATATGAAACGCCGGATCGAAAAGATTGAGCAGACGGATCCGGTTCTCACGGTGAGCATCCATCAGAACAGCTATCCGGAAGAGTATGTGCACGGAGCGCAGGTCTTCTATTATAATGGCAGCAGCGGAGGGGAACAACTGGCAGGGCTGATCCAGACACAGCTGGTCCAGGATCTGGATCCGGAGAACCACCGGCAGATCAAGCCCAACGACAGCTATTATCTTTTGAAAAAAACCAAAGGAACCATCGTCATTGTGGAATGCGGCTTCCTGTCCAATGCGGCAGAGGCGGGAAAACTGTGTGACGAGGCCTATCAGGACAGAGTGGCATGGTCGATCCACAAAGGAATTTTACAATACATTAACGGGATACAGAGGGATTGAAACGGGAAATACAAAATAAAGGCACGAGTTGTATACACAGTGTTATTATGATAATATAGGATTCGAATGTTATGACAGAATTTTATAAAGTTACGGGAGAGAAAATGAGACGATATCAAAAAATAAGAAATGTTCTGTTGACCGTGATCGTGACACTGGCATTGCAATGTACATTTGAAGTCTGCCTGGGAGGATACGTGGATTCGAATCTTGTCAATGGGCTGAATAAACTGTGCGGAGCATTTACGGTGCTGGATTATACAGATCTGTTAACGGCTGCGGCAGTATTTGTAATGCTTAAGGAAGTGAAGAAAAGAGAGGCGAAGACAGATGTGGCAACGTTGGTGCTTTCTGTTATTCTGTCATTCCTTCTTATAGTATGTATCAGCTTTAAGAAATATGATTCTGCCATTTTCCTGTGGGGCAATTCTTTTCAGATACTATTATCCACGTTCTGTGTTTTGGGGTTTGCAGTGTTATTGTATCTGGTATTGCGCCTGGTATATTTTGGGCTGGAGCATGTGGAATTACCCGCAGAGCAGGGCAAAAAGCACCTACATATGGTGGGCTTTTTTGTAATAGCCTTCAGCTGGCTGTTCTGGATCCTGCTAAATTATCCGGGAACTACCAGTGGGGACGGTCTGGTGCAACTGAAACAGTTTCTGGGTGAACAGGACTGGGGAGCGGCACATCCGCCATTTTCCTCCGCAATTATGGGAATCTGTTTTGTGCTGGGAAGAACCATTGCAGATGCCAATTTCGGCTTTTTCCTGTATTGCCTGCTGCAGACACTGGTAGGGGCCTATGCTTTTTCCCTCAGCATGAAAAAACTGCAGGAACTGGGAATTTCCTGGAAATGGTGTGCCGTGGGAATCCTGTTTTTCGCCCTGACACCTTTTTGGGGAACCTATGCCCAATGGTTTGAGAAAGATCTGCTGTATGCGGAAATGACGGTGTTACAGGCAGTATATCTGATGTCGGTACTGAAAAAGAAGGAATGTGGCGGGAAAGATGCGGCGGGACTGATTGTATTCAGTGTATTATCCTGCCTGCTTAGAAATAACGGGATCTATGCGATTGTTCCGGCACTGCTTTTGCTGGCAATTTATCTGAAAGGCAAAGAACGCAGGAAGGCATTCCTGGTATTGTTGGCAACTGTGGTGATCTATGAACTGATCACGGTGGCTGGATACAGAGCATTGATCGATGTGGGAAAACCGGCAGCTTCCGAGGGGCTGAGCGTACCGTTCCAGCAGACGGCGAGATATGTCTGCGAATACGAAGATGAGGTTACGGAATATGAGAGACAGGTGATCAATGATACCCTGAACTTTGATGCTATGAAAAATTATGAACCCAGGATTTCGGATCCCATTAAAATATTATATCGAGGCGGAGACCTGGGGCCCTACATGAAAATATGGGTGCAGATGTTTTTCAAGCATCCGGGATGCTATGTGGCGGCATTTGTCAACAAGGGCTATGGCTATCTGGCACCGGTGGAACAGAACATAGAGGCATGGATCCAGCTGGAGTATCCGGAATATGCGCAGGAACAGGGAATTCATCATACATTTCCCATTCAGACATCGGAGTTTCTGCTGCAGATCTGGTTCCTCAGTATGCGGCTGCCACTGATCAAGTATCTGTGTACTCCGGGATTGTATACCTGGATTCTGGTAGTGCTGGCATTTTTCCTGTGGAAAAAGAAAAGATACAGTGCGTTGATACTGCTGGTTCCCGGATTTATAAACGTGTTGGTGTGCCTGGCATCCCCCATGTCCAATGCAATCCGCTATGAACTGCCGACCGTGGCGGTGATTCCGCTGCTGGTCGGATGGACCGTTTATTCTGTACACACAACATCCCGGCAGACCGGAGAGGAATAATCTTTCCATTTGACCGGGGATATGATATACTATATCCAAATGCAATTTAGAACACAGAAGGTAAAAACATGGAGACTGAGATCATAAAGATTCGTCCCGGAGAGGGCCCCGTCAGCGAAGAAGATGAGGAGAAACTCCGGGCGGCGGGAGCAATCCTGCAGCAGGGAGGACTGGTGGCTTTTCCTACCGAGACCGTGTACGGGCTGGGGGGAGATGCACTGAATCCTTCGTCCTCCCAGAAAATATATGCGGCAAAGGGCAGACCGTCCGACAACCCACTGATCGTTCATATTTATCGGTTTGAGGACATTTACAAGATTACAAAGGAGGTACCGGAAGAGGCGCGGAAGATCGCGGATGCCTTCTGGCCGGGCCCCCTGACCATGATCCTGCCGAAATCAAACGCGGTGCCTTACGAGACCACAGGTGGCCTGGATACGGTAGCAATCCGTATGCCCTCGCATCCGGCGGCACAGAAGCTGATCAAATACAGCGGGGGATATATTGCGGCGCCCAGTGCCAATACTTCCGGCAAGCCCAGTCCCACAGTGGCAAAATATGTCGAAGAAGATATGATGGGGCGGATCGATGCCATCATTGATGGCGGTGAGGTGGGGATTGGTCTGGAATCCACCATTATTGACCTGACGGTGACACCGCCACAGATCCTGCGGCCCGGATACATTACCCAGGAGAAACTGAGCACAGTGCTGGGAACAGTGGATACGGACACCACGATCCTGCGGGCAGACAGCGGACAGGCACCCAAGGCCCCCGGAATGAAGTACAGACATTATGCACCCAGGGGAGAACTCACCATCGTAGAGGGAACCCCGGGGCAGGTAAGGGAGTATATTAACCGGGCTGCGGCAGCAGACCATACCGCAGGAGAGAAGACCGGAATCATCGGAACCGAAGAAATGCTGTCCGGTTATATAGCAGATGTGGTGAAAAGTGTCGGCAGCCGTAAGGATGAGGACAGTATCGCCAGACATCTGTACACTATTCTGAGAGAATTCGATGATGAAGGTGTGACAAAGATCTATTCCGAGGGATTTTCCACGGAAGGCTTCGGACAGGCCATTATGAACCGGCTGTTGAAAGCAGCGGGCCATAAAGTAGTAAAACTTTAAACAGAAAATACGAGGAGAAGGAAAATGATAGCAATCGCAAGTGATCATGGCGGATATGATCTGAAAGAAAGAGTAAAGAAATATTTAGAGGAGAAGAACATTCCTTATCAGGATATGGGATGTGACAGCAAGGCAAGCTGCGATTACCCTGTGTTCGGACATGCAGCGGCAAGGGCTGTGGCAGACGGTACCTGCGAGAAGGGTATCGTGATCTGCACCACCGGTATCGGTATCAGCATTTCTGCCAACAAGGTAAAGGGGATCCGCTGCGCACTCTGCTCCGATCCTCTGTCGGCGAAGATGACCAGACTGCACAACGATGCCAACATGCTGGCAATGGGTGCAGGCATTGTCGGTGAGAACCTGGCGCTGGAGATCGTGGAGACTTTCCTGAATACACCTTTTTCCGGAGAAGAGAGACACAGCCGCAGAATCAGCCTGATCGAAGAGGTTTAATGCATTACACAGACACGAACAACGAAATACCATTATAACAAATACAAAACACAGGAGGACAACAATATGTCAAAAGTAGTAGTTATGGATCACCCCTTAATCGAGCAGAAGATCGGAATCATCCGCAGAAAGGAGACCGGTACCAAGGACTTCAGACAGAACATCAGCGAGATCGCAATGCTGATCGGTTATGAAGCAACCAAGGATCTGCCTCTGGAAGAAGTAGAGATCGAGACCCCTATCTGCAAGACCACTGTGAAGCAGTTAAAGGGTAAAAAGCTGGCACTGGTACCTATCCTGCGTGCAGGTCTGGGTATGGTAGACGGTATGTTATCCCTGATCCCTGCTGCAAAAGTAGGACATATCGGCCTGTATCGCAATCCTGAGACCTTAAAGCCTGTAGAATATTACTGCAAGCTGCCTGCAGACTGTGCAGAGCGTGAGGTATTCGTGGTAGATCCCATGCTGGCTACCGGCGGTTCTTCCATCGCAGCCATCCAGCTGTTAAAGGACAAGGGTTGCAAGAGCATTCGTCTGCTGTGCATCATCGCTGCACCCGAAGGTGTAAAAGCTATGCAGGAAGCACATCCGGATGTGGATATCTATATCGGAGCACTGGATCAGAAGCTGAATGATCATGGATACATTGTTCCCGGACTGGGAGATGCAGGAGACCGTATTTTCGGTACCAAATAAAGGAGACACCCATGAGTGCCAAACGCAGCGATTATATCAGCTGGGATGAATATTTTATGGGGGTGGCCCACCTGTCTGGAATGCGGTCCAAGGACCCGAATACCCAGGTGGGAGCCTGCATTGTCAGCCCGGACAACAAGATCCTGTCCATGGGATACAACGGCTTCCCCAAGGGTTGTTCCGACGATGAGTTCCCCTGGGAGAGGGAGAACGACAATGACAGGAATCTGACAAAGTATCCCTTTGTAACACATAGTGAACTGAATGCTATTTTGAATTATCGTGGCGGTTCCCTGGAGGGGACGAAGCTGTATGTCTCTCTTTTCCCCTGCAATGAATGTGCGAAAGCTATTATCCAGGCGGGAATCCGCACGGTGGTATATGACAGCGATAAGTATGAGGGAACTCCGTCCAACCGGGCAGCCAAGCGGATGTTTGACGCGGCCGGAGTGAATTACGTGCAGTACCGTAAGACGGGCCGCATGATACGCATCGAGGTCTGAAGCAACAGATAAAAGGAGTAAAACGGTTGAAGCGCCTACAGAAGACAGCTGTGCTGCTTACAGCAGTGATCCTTGCAGGAGCCTTTTCTTCAGAAGATATCAAAGTGGAAGCTACCAGCAGTACCTGGCAGCAGATTCAGAAAGAGCAGGAAGAGAAAAACAACCTGCAGAATCAGCTGAATGAGGAAAATGATAATCTGGAGAACCTGAAGGGAGAACAGAATTCCCTCAAGGGACAACTGAATAATCTGAACGGTCAGCTGACGGAAGTCAGTAACAATCTGTCAGATCTGGAACAGCAGATCGCAGACAAGGAGCAGGAGATCGCGGATACCCAGGCCAGTCTGGAAGAGGCGAAAGCTACGGAAGCATGGCAGTATGAGTGTATGGTGATCCGGGTACGGGATATGTACGAGCGGAATGAGACCAGTTACATCAACGCTTTGCTGAATGCCCAGAGCTTCGATAAACTGCTGAACGCTGCGGACTTTTTTGAACGGATCGCAGCCTATGACCAGAAGAAACTGCAGGAATTCGAAGAGAACCGCAAGCTGATCGAAGAGGAAGAGGCGAGACTGCAGGCAGAGAAAACGGAGCTGGATAGTCTGAAGGTGGCAGCGGAAGCCGAGAAAAGCAAGGTGTCCGGTCTGATCAGCCAGACATCTAACAGCATTGCAAAATATGCCGGGGATATTTCGGAAGCAGAGCAGAGAGCCCTGGCATATGAACAGGAGATCAAACAAAAAGAAGAAAATCTGGAAACACTCCGGAAAAAGCTGGCAGAAGAGATCGCCATGTCCCAGAAGGCGGCAAACGCAACCTGGCGGGACATTTCGGATATCTCCTTTGAAGAGGGAGACCGTTATCTGCTGGCAAATCTGATCTATTGTGAAGCGGGCGGAGAACCCTATGACGGTCAGCTGGCGGTAGCCAGTGTGGTTATCAACCGTGTCAGAAGTTCTGTTTATCCCAACACAGTGGTAGGAGTGATCTATCAGAATAAACAGTTCTCACCGGTGGCCAGCGGACGTCTGGAACTGGCATTGGCCACCAATAAAGCCACCAGCCGCTGCTACCAGGCGGCAGACGAGGCTATGTCCGGTGTGACCAATGTAGGAAACTGTGTATATTTCCGCACACCGGTGGAAGGACTGACAGGTATCAATATCGGCGGACACGTATTTTATTAAACGAAAGCGAAAATCTATGAGAATCAACAGCGTAGAACAAAAGGGTTATGCAAATGGAATCATGGACTGGAAGATCTTCGTAAGGCAGGATCTGGTAGTAGCCAAGGCGTCGGAATTTTTCTATGAATTCGTAGGGGAGAATTCTTTCCGGCCGGTGAGTGAACTGCTTCTGCCGGAAGACGGGGAGCTGTTGAAAAAAGCAGTGGAGGCGGATACGTTCCAACCGCTGGAACTGATCACGGTGCTTCACAATCTGAAAGACAGTGTAAGGAATGTGTATCTGCGTCTGGAACAGAGTGAACAGACGGAGAACGGGATTCCGTTGTATCAGATCACCGTTTCAGATATTCATGATCTGGAGAACCGGAATTTACGACTGGAGCAGAGCATTCTGAAGTACCGTCATTTTATGACATTGGAAGATGTTTACTTTTTTGAATATCTGATCGAACAGGACAGTATTACGGTCTATAAATATGTCAACGAGCGGGCCATGAACCAGTTTGAAGGGCCTATGAATGCGCTGATCCGGAATGTGGAACAGGCACATGAGGGCAGTGATATTTCCAGACTGGAAGATCAGCTGCGGATCTTTTGCGCACATCTGCGTAACGGGGACGATTTCTTCGAGATGGAATTCGTCAGCGGGCAGGAGGACAAGGGAATATGGAAGGTCAAAGGCGCACGGATCCCGAAGAAGCGTGATATGGTAGCGGGCATCATAACCCCGGACAGAAACCGGGAGAAGGAAGCCTATTATCTGACTCCGGCAGCCAGAGATGCCGGAACCGGTCTGCTGAACAAGCGGGCATGGACAGAGTACACCATCGAACAGCTGAACTGCAAGGATCATAGTACCAGATGGCTGGTGATCATTGATATTGATGATTTCAAACATATCAATGATACCTACGGACATATTTTTGGTGACCAGGTCATCCGGAGAGTGGCGGAGATCATGCAGGTGCTGGTGGGACAGCGGGGCGTGATCGGACGATTCGGCGGAGACGAGTATGTGATCCTGTTGGAGAAAGTGGAGACCAGAGAACAGCTGAAGACACTTTTGAAGACCATTGCGAAGGAATTTGCTCTGGCATTTGATCCGAAGACCCATGTGACAGCTTCTATCGGCGTATCGGAGTATCCGGTAG
>OJRA01000253.1_pt1 | contig 25640 bp, 26 predicted proteins | sample 1599101 | NCBI WGS metagenome assembly OJRA01 (sample SAMN03922526, study PRJEB24848) | human gut metagenome | isolation source: stool sample | host: Homo sapiens | place: Germany | collected 2010-05 | reverse complement strand
ACACTAGATCGCTCGTCGGCAGCGTCAGATGTGTATAAGAGACAGGACATAGCCAGTAATACCATTCTCCTTAGCAATCAGCTTGCGAATGGCATAACTGGAGTTTACCCCTACAGCATTAAGTGCCGCAACGATGGATCCTGATGTACCGGTGTATCTGGGATAATATGCCGTAGTGGACTGCACGATTCCGCTACTGGTCACCTTTGTATAGCAAATATCCATATCTACATATCCGCTGATTCCAGACACTTTGCCGCGGCTGGAATGCTGCCAGCCCCAAAGATTATGACAGATAGCCGGTTTTTTGGATGCCGGAGGGTCCATAGCAATTGTCATATTCCTAGTAGACGGATATCTTGCAATTCAGAAATCACAGTCAATGTTTTAATCAAAACTGTTGGCTTGTTCCTTGTGTCTAATGTATAGTGAATTTTTTAAAGAGTTGTCTGACATTTGAGTTTTATGCAATTTGCCGTTTTTAAATTAGTTTTGCCACTTTTTAAATTTCACCTTAGGCTCTAATCAGATTTTCACTTTCATGCTATCTACTATATCTTTACATTTCTTTATTTTTATGATATATAATAATAGTACTTTATGTACATCTCATATGAGCGTATGGCGGAATTGGTAGACGCGATAGTTTGCCAAACTATTATCCCTAGGATGTGCGGGTTCGAGTCCCGCTACGAATGTAATGCACCTGTTTGCAGGTGCTTTTTTGTCCCCACATTTTTCACAGAAACTGAATTCCTTTATGCACTCCAGTCCAACTCTTTTCTCAACTTTCCCCATTTATGTTCGTTCTGTTAATTTTTCTGACATATTAATAATAGCAAAAATGCTAATTTATTATTTTAGATGAAAGGAGTGATTATTATGAGACAATATCTCAAGACTAATCTTGCTGACGTCTTATTATCAGCCTTGTATGTGGCACTTTGCGCAACAGCGCAAATACTGCCAGATGAGACAGCCTTTGTATTTTGTGCAGAGCAATACGACAAGTACGTTAACTTATGGTTGTACATCTATGTTGGGGCGGATCAATTCCAGCCCGTGTGGCCGTGGCAGCGCTAAGCTGCCATGTGCTTACATCATTTCAAACAGGCTAAGTTGTACAGGCTTCCCCTGTTCCTCTTTTATTTTCTGCTGCCTGATCTGCGCCAGTTCTTCCAGGCGCTCCAGTGTCAGCTACTTATCTGCATGGACACGATCCACACTATATTCCGCAAGGTTTTCGTATCCCACTTCGATGATTTTCTTCTCCAGCCGTTCGATATTCTTCTGCTTTGCAAGTTTTCTTTTCTCTTTTTTTGCTTCTTTCTTCTGCTTCTCGCTATCGGAAGCATCCCTTGATCATTGCATAGGCATTAAACGTACCGTTGCTCTTGATCAGCATCCAGTGTCCGGTTATCCGGCTCATATCAACACAGGCTTTTACCGTAATCGTGATGGGTACACCATCCACCTCTTCCAGCACACCATAATCTTTCAGCATCTTCTCGTAGATTTCTTCTTTTGTGGTCGGATACTCTTGTGCATCCGCAATCTTGCTCATGAGCACCCAGGCATACGCATTTGCATCCAGATCCTGCGGGATCATGCTATCGATTACTTCCTGCGCAGCCTCTTCCTTTGCCTGTTCTACCGCAGCCAGCTTTTCCGCTTCTGCCGCCGCAAGAGCCTCCTGTTTCTCCCTTTCTGCTCTGGCCAGCGCCTCACGCTCCCGCTGTTCTGATTCCAGTTTCGCACGCTCCTCCCGGCGGATGCGTTCCTCTTCTTCGTGACGGATGCGTTCCTGCTCTCTGGCAAGAATTTCTTTCTGCTGCTGTTCATACTGGTTGATGTAGAGAATGGACTTTGTCAAATCATAGGATTCCAAAAACATGGCAACGGCTTTCTCTTCTGCATCCGAGTGCATCTGCCGGATGGCATCCAGCCCCTGTTTTACAGTTTCCTTGCGCTCCATCATCTCCCTGCGGATCTGCGTAGGGTTCGTGGTCGCATTCTCCCACTTGCTGTTATAGATCTTGTTCAGCGGCAGCTCTGCCGGCATATCACCCAGACATTCCAGATATAAATCCCTGATCTGCTCTTTTTTCTCTTCAATGCTCCACAACCTCATAGGTATTTGTAATCTGATCTCTGATTTCCTCACGGATCACATGAATCATATCATTTTCAATGTCACCCGGTTTCAAGGCTACCAGTTCACCGACACGCAAGCCAAGCATAAAATTCAACTTAACCGCCAGAAATACTGCGTCGTTTGTCTCCGCATACATTCCGTCCAGATAGTTATTTAACTGTGCCAACTCTTCCGTGTTGTAAGTCTCGGTTTTTCCAGTCTTTTTTACTACCTGTCGGAACTTCACGGAAATCGTAACATTGTTCATGGGGGAAGTATCCAAATAATGTTTTCTGACAGCAAAATCGAACATCCCGTTCAGGATACCTTTCACGTTGCCCCATTCCTTGCGGCTCATTTTGAAATCACGGATAATGCGGTTGCACTCGGATTCCAGTGTCAGTTCATCCAGATACTTGATCCTGCGTTCATGTAACAGAGAAGTCTCGAAATACTTCCTATAATGTTGTTCATGCCGTTTAATGGTGTTCTGGCTGTTTACAACTGTTTTCTTATATGCAAGCCACTCTTGGTAGAGTCCATAGAATGTTAATTTGTCAAAGTGCTGGTTGGAAAAGTAGATTTTTACTAACTTGTCCACTAGTTCATTTTCGGTCTGTGCTTTGATACTAATACGCTTGTTGTTACTGTCCCGGTAGGTAGTCTGCCATCTGCCACTTTCAGTCTTGGGTGGTGTGATAGCGTAGGGATGTAACTTTCTTACCTGCTCTCTTTTGATTGCCATAATAATATCTGGTATCCCACCTGCTTCTATTTTAGCAGGACAGTTTTCCAATGCGGTTCTGTGGGGTTTTCCATTGTTTCCATATGCACATGCGCAGTCTGCAACGAATTCTTGCGTCCATCTCTTACCCGATTGGTTACGGCAGATGAATGTCTCCTCTGCAATACGAGACCTACTTGAACTGGCTGATTGTTCGCCCCTTTGCTCCATCTCCATTACAGAGACTTTCTCACTACTATGGGCTCGGCTGACTTCTCACAGTTCGTTGTTACTAGGCTAATGGAACCTCTGTGAGACCTCCACGCTTAAAGTGCTCGCTCTTTCTCTCCATATATCCGCCACATTTACTCTGCTACTACAAAAGTGATAGTTATTAGATTTCGTTGTTCTTTGCCGACTTATCTCTCGCAGCCTAGCCTTATATGTGATTTCTGTCCGTCGGACCGGAGATTTGCTTACAGCTTCCTTCAGATTCCACCTCTCGGTGGACACCCTTGCTGTTCGGCTATACACTTCCCACTATCTGGGCGTGTTCGGGACTTACACCCGTTAGAGCGCGCCCATGGCGCGCAAACAAAGGGAATGTCTGGGGGTAATAGTAACCCCAGACGTTTATGCGCCGTGGCACTCGGACGCAACGCCGTTAGTTCTCGGTGGCTCCGCGCCGCTCCGCCCACCTGCGCTTCCAACGCCTGCGTCTGTCGGTGCGTGGGCGCATATTATACCGCTGGATCAAGAAAATTACAAATCGACGCTTCTAAAATTTTCAAAAAATTTTGATTGATATTTTGTAAATGATGGGATCGAAATATTATATGTTATGTTGAATATCGGTATGAATAAAAATAAGCATAACTGTATTGGTGATTGATGGGAAGTAACCTCTAATATTCTCCACTGTTGCCCCTTTAGTATTAATGAATATGAGAGATGTACGAATGTGCATCTCTCATATTCATTGCTATTACCTAATATTTACATGTAACCTCCTACTGTTCCAGGTGTTAATTCTGGCACCATGCTAGGATCCAGTACATCCTCACCAGTGTCTGTGGTAGAATTGCTACCACCTGTGGTAGTACCGCCTCCGGCGGTACTACTTCCGCCACCGTTTCCGTATAAACGACTTGACAAATTATTAATCAGATTATCTAAATCTTTATCAGATTTCACGTTACTTAATTCTGCATCGGTAGCACCCATCTGCTTCAAGAATGCCTTTGATTCTTCATCCAGTGTGTATCCGGTGTTACTTGAGGTATCAGGGGCAGGCGTTTCAGTTACTTCTTCATAAACCTCACCCTCAGAAGTCTGGGAATCATTCTCATTTATCTCTGATTTACTCTGTGCCTCAGAAGTAGTAGTATTCTCTGCATCAGGGGTAGGTGTTGGTGTAGCAGTTGGTTCGGGTTTTGCTGTAGGCTCTGGGGTGGCTTCCACAGTAGTTTCTGTCGATACTGTAGTCTCTGATGTTTCTGTAGTGTTATTGCCACAGGAAGCAAAAGATAAAATGCATATTGTTATCAATGATAATACTATTTTCTTTTTCATTTAATTTAATTTTCTCCCATCATAGAAATGAAATATATCTTGTTCTGTAAAATGATATCAGCATCGCTTTTAGTAATCATTTCTGTTGTCGGTTATTCTATCGTTGTACCTATTGCCCAAGATAGATCGGCATTATCGTTTGCATGAGGTGGAACGTAGTTTGGATCGGGTGCAGCATCATTAACTGTACCGGGGTTGCCGTGGGCGGGGATGTAGGTGTCTCCACTGGTGGAAGAACCTGTACTGCCTGTGGTGTTACTGGATGTACTATTACCATCGCCGTTCAGAATTTTCAGTACCAAGTCTCTATACTGAGATTCTGTAATCTTTCCAGATGTATAAGCATCTTCCACTTTCTGATATCTGTTCTCCATTGGTTCTGTAGATGCTGGATCATAAATATCTTTCGGTACCTCTGCTGTATCACTGGAAGTAGTTACCTGTGCAGGGGTGGGATCAATATAATCACCTTCATCTATCTTTGAATCTACACCAGTACTATCAATACTTGAAGTGCTATCTGTTGATTCTTCCACTGTTCCAGTCTCTACATTAGGAGTAGCAGTCGGTTCAGGTGTTACTGTAGGCTCCGGGGTGGCTTCCGCAGTGGTTTCTACCGGCACTGTAGTCTCTGGTTCTTCGGTAGTGCTGTTGCCACAGGAAGCAAAAGATAAAACACTTATTGTTATCAATGATAAAATGATTTTTCTTTTCATAATACTCCAATCTACTACAATTTTTACAGATTTAGAACATTATAGCACAAAACAATAAAATTGAATATCAGGTTAATAAAGATGTAGGGAAATTAGAAATGCGTTGTAGACAGGCTGTAGACACTTGATAGGTGGGATGCTTTTCTCCTTATATTTACTGGGTTTGCGGACAGCGATATAATTCGATCCCCGTCTCGCGCTTATGAATAAAAAGCCACCACAAAATGGTGACTCAATAACATAAGCAAGAAACCATCCGGCAGGCGTCGCCTCTCCTGCATCTCTTTTGACCCATAGGGGCGTGGTTGCAACGAAATTTACCACCTCGGATAGTTCCTCACTGAATTCTATTGTTTTACAAGTTTCTTTCTATTTCTGCCCTATCTGCCTCTGGGAAAACGACTATAGATCGCTAGTCAACGATATGAGAATTTGTAAGAGAAATATTGCTCTTATTGCTAAGATAACATGAACGGCCATTTTTACAAGAAAAAAGACGACTGCACTCACATGCAATCGTCTTCTATCTTCTTTACTGTTCCAGTTTATCCGCATATTTGATACGGTAGATTCTCCGCAGGGAATCATTGATGCGTTCCTCGGAAATGGTGCCGTTCTGTACAGCCTCCAATACTCCGTTGTATGCCGTCTCAAAATTCTCCGGTGCATAGATCATATCACAGCCTGCGCGAAGTGCCAGTACCGCAGCTTCATCTGCTCCATAGTAATTGGAGATTGCAGCCTCATTCATGGCTCCGGACACGATCACACCGCGGAAATTCAGTTCATTTCTTAAAATATCCGTTACCACCGCGCTGGAGAACGTGCAGGGGGTATTGTCTCCGGTCAGGGAAGATGACGCCATATTACTGATGCGGATCATTTTGGTCATGCCATTGTCGATACAAGTCTGGAAAACCACAAATTCATTGGCTCTGAAATCTTCCGCACTTCTGTCTGTAGATGCCATGCCGTCCTTCGTGCTCTGGGTACTGCTGCCGATACCAGGGAACTGTCCGATACATGCGGTCACCTTCTGCTCCTGTAATCCTGCCTGCATATATCCTACAAAGGATGCCACATTGTCCGCTTCCGATCCGTAAGAACTACTGCCTGCCGCATTTCCATCCACTACACTGAGATCTGCAGAAGGTGCGAAATCAAGATTAAAGCCCAGCTCTGCCAGATAAGTTCCCACCGTGGTTCCCGCTAGGTACGCATTGTTGGTATCTCCGGCAGCCCCGATGCTCTGGGGTGTGTCCACTTTAGTGCCAAGGCCTGCCGCAGCTACCGCATCTGTATCGCTTCCCTCTCCGTCAATGGCAATAAACAGGGGATAGCTGGTATATAATTTGGTATTATCGATCATCTGCTTCAGCTGATCTGCAGACTGGATGTTTTTCGCAGCGTATACGATTCCACCTACCGGGTATTGGGATAACGCATCCTTGGTACCGTCTCCCGCCTGTACTGCCGCAGACACACCGGTGATCGATTCCGGCGTCGTAATGAATAATCCGGCTACCTTATCTTCCAGAGGCATGTTCTGGATGATTGCCTCATTAATAATGGTATCCAGCTTCTGCTCATCCGTGAGTTCCACCACTGTCTCCTGGCTTTCCGTCGGCGCCTGGATTGTCTCCTCATCCGAAAGGATCTCATCCACCTTGTTCTGCTGTTCTTCCTGATTACGACTCATGCTGGTAATCTTGCTTACAGCAAAAGCAATTCCCACCGCCAGCAACAGGATCATAATACCTACGACCGTATATGCAATGATCTGATTTCTCTGTCTTCTCTTATGTCTGAGTTCTCTTTTGTCCTGCTGATTCTGTTCGTTTGTGTCCATTTTCATAACTCCTCTATCTGTACTATTCTCCTATTGTACATGATATCGGCAGGTTTTTCCACTGGAAAATTGTACAACTATTCAGAACCTCATTCGCAAAATAAAAAATCCAATATGGACTTACAAATGCAAGCATTTGACAACCATCTTGATTTTTACTTGGCTCTGAATAGTTATACAACATTAAGAGAGCGTACCGATCATTCTTTCAATCAGTACGCCCTCTCAGACTACAGGCTCCAATGGCTTGCCCTCTCTTTCTTAAATTTGATCTTCCATTTTGTCTTTTGTTCTCTTTCCACTTTTCTTTTGTACGGATGTACTGTAATGTGAGATAATTTTTATCTTCTGTTGTTCATTACTTTTTCTTCTGTGTACTTGATGTTCTCTATGTAAATTGGTTCTCTTTGGTAGTTCTATTCAGTTGTACATCATGGAAGATTGTGGTAGGACTTTAATTGTTAGGTGGACTGTACCTCTCTTTCTATAGATTCTTTTGTACTTCTCTCCCAACCTTCTCTGTTGGGTTGTTCCGTTTCTCTTTTGTTAAGTTTAATATACTACAGGGATATATATTTGTCAACACATTTCTTTAAATATTTTAGTTTATTTTCAATATTTTTATTGTATTGGTATGTTTTTACAATTTTCGACATTTTTCTATATATTTTCTGTCTTTTTTGAAAGAGAATGGCAAGGGCAAAGGGCGTGCCGCTACCGGGGAAAGTGTAACGAGCCATGCCAGCATCCGCCAAAAGCCCTGGCGGGCTTTCGTCGGATGACGGCTGTCGCCGTATAAAGTCAAAAAAACTACCACTCCCTGGTGAGCAAGCTCCCCAGGGAGTGGTAGTTTCCTTGCCTTTGCATGGCTCGTTACACGGCAAACTGGCTGTTATACAGATTCGCGTAGAAACCGTCCTTTGCCAGCAGGGTCTCATGGTTGCCCTGTTCGATGATGTTTCCGTCTTTCATTACCAGGATGACATCAGCGCTCTGGATGGTGGAAAGTCTGTGGGCTACGATGAAGCTGGTGCGGCCTTCCATCATTTTGGCGAATGCGTTCTGGATCTTGATCTCGGTACGGGTATCGATGGAGGAGGTTGCCTCATCGAGGATCAGCATGGGAGGCAGGCACAGCATAACTCTGGTAATACATAAGAGCTGTTTCTGTCCCTGGGACAGGCTGCCGCCGTCTTCGGTGATCACGGTGTCATACCCTTGGGGCAGTCGCTTGATAAAGCTATGGGCATGGGATGCCTTGGCTGCTGCGATGATCTCTTCCTCGGTAGCGTCCGGTTTACCCATGCAGATGTTGTCACGGATAGTGCCGGAACGTAACCAGGTCTCCTGCAGCACCATACCGTAATTGGTACGGAGACTTCCTCTGGTGATATCCCGGATGTCGGTACCATCCACCTTAATGGACCCGGAGTTCACATCGTAAAAACGCATCAACAAGTTGATCACGGTGGTCTTACCGCATCCGGTAGGGCCTACGATGGCAACTCTCTGACCGGGGGTAACTTTCAGGTTAAAGTTCTGGATCAGCTTCTTCTCCGGCACATACTGGAAGTATACATTCTTCAGATCCACATTACCCTGGGCATCTTCCAATACTCTTGCATCCGCAGCATCGGGCACCTGAGGCTCCTCGTCGATCAGATCGAAGATACGTCCGGCACAGACAAAAGCATTCTGCAATTCTGTTACCACGCCGGAGATCTCGTTGAAGGGCTTGGTGTACTGGTTCGCATAGCTTAAAAAGCAGGACAGACGGCCTACGCTGATACCGCCCTTGATCGCTACGAGCGCACCGAACACACCGACACCGGCATATACCAGACTGTTAACGAAACGGGTCGCCGGGTTCGTAATGGAGGAGAAAAAGATAGCTTTCAGAGAGCATTTCTGCAATCTGCCGTTGATCTCTCCAAACTTGCTCTTCACCGCTTCTCCTCTGGAAAAGGTATTTACAATTTTCTGGTTGTCGATCATTTCCTCAATCAGGGAGGTCTGCTCGCCTCTGGTCTCGGACTGCTCCCTGAACATGGAGTAGGTCTTGGTTGCAATGAATTTTGCCACCAGGAAGGATACCGGAGTGATACATACTACTACCAGTGTGATGGGCACATTGGTCACCAACATGAAGCCCAGCGTACACAGGATCGTCAGCACACCGGTGAACAGCTGGGTAAATCCCATCAGCAGACCGTCTGCGAAAGTATCCACGTCCGCAATAACACGGCTCACGATATCACCGTAAGCATGGGCATCCAGATATTTTAAGGGCAGGATCTCCAGCTTCGCAAAAGCATCCGTACGGATATCCCGGATCACATGATAGGTAATATAGTTGTTGCAGGTGTTCATGACCCACTGGCCTACTGCCGTGATGATCATGACGATAGCGATTTTTTTCATAATGGCAAAGATGTCGGGCATATCCACCTGTCCCTCGCCGATGATCAGATCCACCGCATTACCGGTGAGGATAGGGATATATAAGGTCAGTAACACGGTCAGGCCTGCTAACAGCAAGGAGAGTACCAGTGCCGGTGTATATTTCCGGATATATTTCAATACCCGCTTCATCGTCTCTTTGTTATTTTTCTTCTGCATTACCGAACACCTCCTCTCTGCTCAGGATACTGGGAATAATAAATCTCCTGATATACCGTACAATCCTTCAACAATTCATCATGGGTTCCCACACCTGCGATCTCACCGTCATCCAGTACGATGATCTTGTCCGCATGGCGGATAGTGGAAGCTCGCTGGGATACGATAAAGGTCGTGGTCTTATCTTCCAAAGTCCGGATTGCTGCACGGAGTTTTGCATCCGTTGCGTAGTCCAGTGCGGAGGCACTGTCATCCAGGATCAGGATCTCAGGCTCTCTGACCAGGGCTCTCGCAATGGTCAGACGCTGTCTCTGTCCACCGGAGAAATTCTTACCGTTCTGTGCCACAGTTGCATCCAGCTTACCGTCCTTGCCCTCTACCACTTCCGATGCCTGTGCAAGTTCCAGTGCTTTCCACATTTCCTCTTCTGTAGCATCCGGTTTGCCCCACTGGAGATTACTGCGGATCGTTCCCTTGAACAGAACCGCCTTCTGAGGTACGACACCGATACGCCCACGCAGCTCCTCATCACTCATGGTCTTGATATCTCTGCCTTCCAGCAGGATCTCGCCCTCTGTCGCCGGGTAGAAGCCGGGAATCAGGTTCACCAGAGAGGTCTTACCGGAACCGGTACCTCCGATGATACCTACGGTATCGCCACGGTTTACGGTGAAGTTCATATCCTGCAAAGTAGGTGCACCGGCTCCCTGATAAGTCAGGGATACATGTTTGAAGTCTAAGAAAGGTGCGCTCTTATCTACCTTATCCGCTAGTTTCTGATTCTGCGCTCCCACATATGCAGCATCTGCGCCGATATCGAAAACGGAAGCTACACGTTCTGCACAGGCCAGAGCCTTGGTCATGGTTACGATCAGGTTCGCCAGCTTCACCAGTTCTACCAGGATCTGGTTCATATAGTTGATGATCGCTACAACTTCACCCTGACTCAGGTTACCGATGTTGACCTGTACCGCACCGGTATAGATTAGGGCAATGATAGCACCGTTTACAATGACATAGGTCACAGGATTCATGCAGGCACTGATCTTACCTACGAAGATCTGCATGGCGGACAATGCCTCATTGTTCTCCCGGAATCGCTCTTCTTCCTTCGCTTCCTGATGGAATGCACGGATGACACGGACACCGGTCAGATTCTCTCTGGTGATGCCCAATACCTGATCCAGCCTGGACTGCACCTTTTTGTACATAGGGATTGTGGATAAAATAATACCGAATACCACAATGGACAACAAAGGAATCGCCACTACAAAGATCAGGGCACATTTCACATCAATGGTGAATGCCATGATCATGGCACCAAAGACAATGATCGGGGAACGTAAGAACAGACGTAAGGTCATATTGATACCGGACTGCACTTGGTTCACATCACTGGTCATACGGGTGATCATGGTGGAGGTTCCCGCCTTATCAATATCCGTAAAGCTCAAATCCTCAATATGGTCAAACAATGCCTGCCGCAGTTTGGTGGATACCCCCACTGCCGCCTTGGCTGCGAAAAACTGTGCAGTAATGGACGATGCCAGTCCCACTACACCAAGGAGTAACAAGAGCAGTCCCATTTTCCCGATATAACCCATATTCCGGTTGGAAATACCATAGTCAATAATATTTGCCATTACCAGAGGAACCATCAGTTCGAAAAATGCTTCTAGCAGTTTGAACAGTGGTGCCAGTATGGACTCTTTCTTATAATCTTTCAGATACATCATTAATCTTTTCATAAAGTCCTCATTTCTTCGCGCTTTCCATGTAATGCGCATCCGCTTTTCATGCTTCCTATCCCTTTACAGCTTTCCCGTTCCTTTCTTTTTACGCTTCTGCTGTTCCGTAACAGACCGCCAGCGAATAGCTATCCTCCAGAACCCGTTCCCGGAAACATATCTGCTTTTCCTGCCAGTTCTGTTCGTCGGAGAAATCTTCTCCCACTGCACTGCCGATCCCCTGGCCGGTGTATTTGCCGTAGGCTTCTTTTCTGCTCCACAATCGGTAAAACAGTTCCGTGCGCTGTGACGCAGGCAGTTCCTGCAGCAGTTTCCATTCCGTTGGCGCAAAAAAACGCTCTGCCGTCCGTTCCTTATAGGGAACCCATTTCTGAATGTCCGCTCCCACTTCTCCGTCTCCTACCGCGCAGACCACATAGTCTCCGGAATGAGACAGATTGAATTTTTTCGGGATATTCACGATCTGTGGCTTCCCCAGTTCTCCATATTCGTAGGAAAAGGATAACGCCCCCGCCTTGTCCCGGTGCATCCGCTCCTGTAACACCGCAAGCAGCTCATCCTCTTCCAGAAACAGGATTCCGGTATTCTCCGTACCGTCTATCAGATCCAGAGCCATCTTCTGCAACAGCATTCCCGCGCCGAGACTGGCTGCCTTTGCTCCGGTGCTTTTCAGCCGTTGTACCTTCTTACACCGCACCGGATCCACATATTCTGCAGCTTCCCGCAGGAATGTCCGCCTGATTTCTTCCTCACCTGGGTGCAAATGCAATACATAAATTCCTACAGCCATATTCTTCTCCTGACAAATTGCCATATATACCCAACATAAAGGCTGTCACACAGAAATCGTGCGACAGCCTCATTATTATTCTTCCGGCTTGGCAGTGATGGCCAGATGCAGTTCATCCAACTGCTTCTGCTCTACCGTACCCGGTGCTCCCATCATAATATCCATGGCATTCTTGTTCATGGGGAAAGGAATGATCTCACGGATGCTTTCCTCACCACAGATCAACATGATCATACGGTCTACGCCGGGAGCGATTCCTGCATGAGGAGGTGCTCCGTAACAGAATGCATTGTACATGGCAGGGAACTTTGCCTTCACATCGGCTTCGCCTAAGCCTACCAGTTCAAATGCCTTGATCATAATCTCAGGATCATGGTTTCTCACTGCGCCGGAAGACAGCTCTACGCCGTTGCAGACCAGATCGTACTGGTATGCCAGAATCTCCAGAGGATCCTGATTGTTCAGCGCATCCATACCGCCCTGGGGCATGGAGAACGGATTATGACAGAATTCCAGTTTGCCGGACTCTTCACCGATCTCATACATCGGGAAATCCACAATCCAGCAGAACTCGTAGCAATCCTTCTTCATATGTTTCTCGCTGGCTGCACCCAGCAGCTTTCTGTATACACCTGCTGTCTTCTGCGCTTCCAGCTTCTTGCCTGCGGCAAGCCCTACAAAGTCACCGTTCTTAAGGCCGAGAGCCTTGATGACTTCTTCCTTGCGATCCTGCAAGAACTTGGAGATACCGCCTACGAACTCTCCGTTCTCGTCTACACGGAACCAGAATCCCTTGCGCGCGGTCTGTACTTCTACCTCTGCGCAGATAGCATCGATCTGCTTACGGGTAGCGGTGAAGCCATCCACCACGATAGCCTTTACCGTCTGACCTTCGAAAGCAGCAAAGCCACAGCCCTGCATTACCTCGGTGGCATCGGTCAGTACCAGATCGATACGCAGATCCGGCTTGTCGGAACCATACTTGTCCATAGCCTCCAGATAAGGGATCCGTACAAACGGAGCCTTGGAAGCATTTTTATAAATACCGTACTTTTCAAATACGGGAGGAAGTACCTGCTCTACGATGGAGAATACATCTTCCTGAGAAGCGAAGGCCATCTCCATATCCAGCTGATAAAACTCTCCGGGAGAACGGTCTGCTCTCGCATCCTCATCACGGAAGCAGGGAGCGATCTGGAAATAACGGTCAAAACCGGAAGCCATCAGGATCTGCTTGAACTGCTGGGGTGCCTGGGGCAAAGCGTAAAACTTGCCGGGATGATTTCTGGCAGGAACCAGATAATCTCTCGCACCTTCCGGGGAAGAACAGGTCAGAATAGGGGTGGTGATCTCCATGAAGTTCAGAGCATACATTCTCTGACGCAGCTCTGCCACGATCTGACTTCTCATCACGATATTCTTCTTCATGTTCGGATTTCTCAGATCCAGATAACGGTATTTCAGACGGGCATTCTCGTCTGCATCCTTGGACTGATTGATCTCAAAAGGAAGTGCATTGTAGATACACTTACCTAAAATCTCGATCTTGTCGGGCACAACTTCGATCTCTCCGGTAGGCAGATTGGCATTCTTGCTGGAACGCTCTCTTACCACACCTTCCACGGAGATGGTGGACTCCTTGTTGATGCCATCCATCACGTTCATCATCTCTTCGGTCTCTACTACCAGCTGAGTGGTTCCGTAGAAATCACGCAAAATGACAAATCCGAGATTCTTGCTGACTTTTCTCATGTTCTCGAACCAGCCGACCAGTGTGACTCTCTCGCCAACGTTGCCGATCCGAAGTTCATTACAATTATGGGTTCTGGACTGAATCATTGCTTTTGCTCCTTCGTCTGTTGCTTTTTATCTCTTTAATTCTTCTTTATAGAATTCCACGAATTCTTCGTAGCCTTCCTTGTTCAGCTGTTCTTTCTGGAATTTCTTATTCTTGTTCATGCGGGCTACCAGTACCTGCGTACCGTCCTTACGGGCTTCCTGGGCCTGTGCGATCACCTCACACAGTCTTTCACCACTGACGCCCTTTTCGATCAGGTATGCTACCTGCTTCGGTCTCGTAGGAACTTTGAATCCTCTCTCCATGAGCAGCATGATGATACGCTCGAAACCGATGGAGAATCCACAGGCGGGTACATCATTACCGGTGAACTTGCCTACCATCTTGTCATAACGTCCACCACCGCCGCAGCTGCCGCCGAATTCCGGCATGGCGATCTCAAAAATAGTTCCGGTGTAATAGGACATACCTCTTACCAGAGTGGCATCGAAGACAATCTCGAAATCAGAAGCCTTGGTGGCTTTGACGCTGTCCATGATCTCTCTGAGGCTCTGGGCGATCTCCGGCTCCAGGAATCCTTCCAGGGTATCCGCCAGATAAGCCACACCATCCTCTGCACTCTCCAGACCCTTGAACAGTTCCAGATACTTGTCTACACATGTCTTATCAAAACCGTTCTCCAAAAGCTCAGCTTCCACGCCTTCCAGACCGATCTTGTCCATCTTGTCCAGAGTGATAAATACGCTGTCATAGGACTCTTCGGGGAATCCGCTATAAGCAGCCATTGCCTTCAGGATACGGCGCTCATTGATACGGATCTGGAAATTCTTGAATCCCAGCTTACCCAATGTGGTGGTCGTTGCAAGGATCAATTCGATCTCTGCTAAGTTAGACGGCTCACCGAGGATATCGATATCACACTGCATAAACTGACGATATCTTCCTCTCTGAGGTCTGTCCGCTCTCCATACATTGCCCATCTGCAATGCCTTAAAAGGAGAAGGCAGGGATGCCGCATTATTGGAATAATAACGTACCAGCGGTACCGTCAGGTCATAACGCAGCCCACTGTCGACTACCTCTTCCTCGGTGGTCGCAGCTGCTACATTCAGTTTCTCACCGCGCTTTAAGATCTTGAAGATCAGCTTCTCATTGTCACCGCCCTGCTTACTGCTTAAGTTCGCAATATTTTCCACACAAGGAGTCTCAATGGAAGTAAAACCGAATTTGCCGTAGGTATCCTTGATGACGCTGATCACATAATCGCGGATCTGCATCTCCTCCGGCAGGATATCTTTCATGCCCGTTGTGGGCTTCTTGCTAAGTGCCATGGTTTTCTACCCTTCCGCTCGTATATTTTATATCTGCAAATTGCCTTTCCCGCAATTTTAGCTCAATATCTTATATATGATACTTTTTTTCCCGATAACTGTCAACCCTCCCGGGCCCCGCTTCTGCCAGAAATTCAAGCATTTTTCTATAGAAAAACAGGACAGTGATCTCTCACTGTCCCGCCTTCTCTTTCATCTTCTTCAAATAGGCATCTTTCAATGCACATTTTTCCTCTAACTGACGGATCTGCTTCTTCAGATCCTCCAGATATTCCGCAGTGACTTTCACGCCTCCGCGGACCGCTACATCTTCATGTCTGCTCATATCCTCCAGCCATTGTCTGATGGAGTTTTCCCGCAGATCATTATACGTATTGTCTTCCTGTGGCTGCCACATAATTTCCCTCCAAACTTACTCAGACACGGAACTGCCGCATATTCTGCTGAAGTTTGCCGATGCTCTGTAATATGCCCTTGGTCTCTGTAGACATATTTTCACTGGAATAGGTGATCTCCTGAAGGTTCTTATTCACTCCGGCCACCGCATCCGCCAGTTCCGCCTGCGCTCTGTTGATGTCACCTAATATGCCATTGATAGTATGAATGGACTCACTGACGCCGGAAGCATTCTGCCCCAGACTGCTGCTGACTTCCGCATAATATCCGGCATCGTTTTTATAATCCTTCGCCAGATTCACTTCCAGATAATCCATGATCTGATCTGTATCCTTCGTGTTCATAAATGCCACACCGTTGCGGATCGTGTGCACAATGTTTCCCTCTTCTACCAGCCATTCATTCACTACATTTGCATTGGTTCCGGCCTGTGCCTCCACGAAATTTCTGGCCTGTGTCGTCATATTGTTCTGTAAAGTGCTCACACTGAGCAGTTCGCAGAGCAGGATCGCCAGAACCAGTGAGATCACCGTCTGCATCGTAATTTACCTTTTGATCGTTTTCCCCATAGTGCACCATCCCTTTTATCCTTATTTTGTTTTGCGTACCGTAGAGTACTTTTCTCTTAATTGTACTTTTTCTCATACAATGTGTCAAGAAATCTCAAATCACCAAAGTTTTTAGTTGCAGAAAAGCTGCTACCCACGATCAGATAACAGCTTTCTGACTGCCTGTTATGATTTTCAGACTATTTTTTAATATTTGATCTCTTTGCCTTCCAGTCTCCACTGTCTGAACTCTGCGGATGCGGACAGTAACAGGTCGGAGGAAGAATTCAGTGCGGTCTCCACAGAATCCTGGATGACACCGATGATGAAGCCGACACCTACGATCTGCATGGCAATGTCGTTGGAAATTCCAAACAACGAACATGCCATAGGGATCAGTAACAGGGATCCTCCTGCCACGCCGGATGCACCGCAGGCTGCCAGGGTTGCCAGAATACTCAGCACGATACCGCTTAAGAAGTCTACGTGAATCCCCAGAGTATTTGCCGCTGCCAGTGTCATTACGGTAATGGTGATGGCTGCACCGTCCATGTTAATGGTAGCTCCCAGCGGGATGGTTACGGAATAGGTATCCTTATCCATTCCCCACTCTTCACAGGCCTTCATATTCACAGGAATATTGGCTGCGGAGCTTCTGGTGAAGAACGCAGTAATGGCACTCTTCTTCAGGCACTTGAAGATCAGCGGGTACGGGTTCTTGCGGATACACCAGAACACGATGATCGGGTTGGTCACAAAGTAGATAAACAGCATGGAACCTACCAGTACTAACAGAAGTTTTCCGTATTCGGAGAATATCTCCAGTCCGTTGGAAGAAATGGAGCTGAATACCAGACCTAAGATTCCGAAGGGAGCCATACTGATGATCCAGCTGACTACCTGGGACAGACCGTTGGAAATGTCATCCAGTACTTTCTTGGTGGTATCATTGGCTGCTCTCATACCGACACCGATGATCACACCCCAGGTCAGAACACCAATATAGTTGGCATTTAACAGAGAGGATACCGGATTGGCTACCATATTCATTAACAGAGTCTTCAGTACTTCCACGATACCGTCCGGCGCTGCCATATCGGTGGCTGCGTCTGCCAGTGTCAGTGTCACGGGGAATAACCGGCTGGCGATCACGGCTACCAGCGCTGCCAGAAAGGTACTGAACATGTACATAATAATAACGGTCTTAATGATGCCGCCATGGCTCTTCCCTGCATGACACAAGGCACTGATCAGCAGGAAGAATACCAACAAAGGCGCAATGGCCTTCAGGGCACCTACAAAAACATCTCCCAGAATGGCAATACCGGTTGCCTGCGGCACGACCAGTCCCAGGATCACACCAATGACCAGACCACATACGATACGCAGGATCAGGCTGATGCTGTTCCACTTTTCAAATAGTTTTTTCATACTTACACTCTTCTTTCCCTTTTTTCTGATGTATACATGTACTCCATTGCACACATTATGTGCTATTATATAGTATTTCTCATATAAAGACAAGTGTATTTTACCCACGGACATTTTGAGGCTATTTGTTTTTCGATTTTTAGAACAGAAAAAAACGGATCCGCAAAAAGCAGATCCGCTTTCCTCATTTTCCTATTACATTACAAAACATTTGTCATTGCGGAGATTCCCACCTTCATGACACCCGCCAGTACCATGACCCAGATGGGATTCAGTTTCGTTTTCCGAAGCAGCAACACACAGATTCCGAAGATCGCCACCATGCTCCACTCCGTACCCGTCAGGGAAATCGTCCCTCCGCTTCCCCAGAACGCATTTTTCAGGATCAGGATCCCTGCCGATGCGATCATTGCCACCACTGCAGGCCGCAGAGATTTCAGCACTCCCTGCAGCAGATCCAGATTACGATACTTCAGGTATAGTCTTGCCAGGATCGTCACAATAATGCAGGACGGCAAAATACACCCGACCGTTGCCACCACAGCTCCGGGAATCCCGGCAATCTTCAGTCCCACGAAGGTGGCGGAATTCACTGCAATGGGGCCCGGTGTTATCTGTGATATCGTGATCAGATCCGTGAATTCCGACATGGTCAGCCATCCGTGAGTCGTGACTACTTGTCCCTGGATCAGAGGCATGGCCGCATAGCCGCCCCCGAAGCTGAACATTCCTATTTGCAGAAAACTTAAAAATAATTGCAGATAGATCATTTTCCGGACCTCCTCTTGGCAAGAAGTGTACGGACCACACCAATCAGTCCGCAGACGATCACAATGTAGACCACATTGATCTCCAGAATACATGCTGCCAAAAAAGCTCCCAGCATAATGACAAGTGACATAGGATCTTTTTCTTTTACGATAGGTGCACCCATATCATACGTCACGGAAGCGATCACCGCTCCCACTCCTGCCTGCATCCCAGACAGCATCTGCGCCACGAAGAAGTTACTGCGGAACACATTGTAGCAGACAGATATTGCCGCTATAATCACAAAGGGCGGCAGGATCGTTCCAAGGATCGCCACCAGTGCCCCCGGGATCCCGACCAGCTTGTACCCCACCACGATGGCTCCGTTGACTGCGATCGCACCGGGCGAAGACTGGGCAATGGCCACCAGATCCAGCATTTCGTCTTCTCCGATCCAATGGTATTCATCCACGAATTTCTTCTTCATCAGCGTAACGATGACATAACCGCCCCCGAACGTGAATGCACTCAGATACAGTGTGGATATGAATATTTTCCACAATATTTTTCCCTGGGATTCTTTTTCTTCCCTACTTTCCATGCTACTTTTCTCCATTCTTTTTGACAGTGCCTTCCCGCATCCTTGCTGTTCTGTCTGTCAACTGTAAAACTGCACCGCATTTTTCAATGCTCCACACACACAACAGTATCTGGGCGTAACCGAAAAACACCGCTGGAGTCCCGATCAGCGTTACCAGCCCCAGTGCCCAGCTTCCCATTCTCTGTACAAAATCCCACGGGAAATACCGCAGAGACATTACAGTGAGCAATGCCGCCGCTCCCAGCCAGATATGATCATTTTTGGCGCATATCTTTTTTCCTTTTACAAAGCTTTGATAGAGCAAAAACAACAGACAGCCAAGCAGCAGAATTCCCATTCCGGGGTGTCCGTTCCTATAAAAATAAGTACTGAACAGACCGCCGATACTGTATCCCTGCTCCATGATGCTGGTATATTCCAATCCGCTCTCCGCAAAGGCCCCGTCGAACAGCCAGTGTTTCCACGTCATATAAGTTGGGTATGCCATGGCAACTCCCAGAATTCCGATCACCGGATATTGCCATTGTCTCCGGCAGATACCACCCACGCAGATCAGGAACAAAAGCGTCAACGCGGCTACGCCATCCAGTCTTCCGATAATCCCCAGGGCCAGTACTGCGGTCAATCCGTAGCCTGTCTTCCAGAACATTTTCTCCGTATCCGACATTTTTATCAGAGACGCTGTCAGGATCGGCACCACCATCCATATCAGAATCTGTGACCGATCCACACTTTCCGTTACCACATATACATGATAAGGCAGCAACAGATACCCCAATGCCCCCACCAGTGAAAACCAGTCTTTCTTTTTTCTCTTTAAAACGCAATGGAACATACTCCATGCGGTTCCAAAGGTAATAATCTGGGTCAATATGATAAAAGTACTTTCCATCTGTTATTCTCCTGTCATGAAAGGTTCTTCATTGTACCAGTACTGAACATCCGATTGCAGTATAATGGTATTTTCATAATATACCACCTGTAAAACAAGTATTAACAGTACCGCAAACACGATCCAAGGGGAAATTTTGTTCTGGCTTTTTCTTTTTTGAAGAAGTATCCATACCACACTGCCCAGTACTGCATATCCCAACACACAGACAACAAACTTTCCGGGATTTCCCATTACATATAAGGTCTTCACCGCCAGAGGATTCCATATACCAAAAGCTGCTGCCGCCAACACCAGTCGCGCATCCTTTCCCCATTTGGAAAACAGGAAGTAAAGCAATGCAAGTGCAGCTCCGGATAAAAATGCTATCATGATCTTATAAGATGTTGCGACCGGAAATCCAATCCACCGCATTCCTGCCGGAATCCATAAATATAGTAAATGGGCTGCCGGAATCCTTCCCCATTCTCCCTCAAGCATATACTCTGTTTCTCTCAGGCACTGTACACTGTCAGTCCCCAGAACAAGATAATCCACCAGCAAGGGGATACAGGCTATCATCCAGATTCCCACCATTGCACAGTTGATCCATTTTTTCTGTCCGCTCACTTCTTTACACAATACTTTTCTGCGGAATATCGCAATTCCATCCAGACAGGCAAAAAGAACCAGCACTATTACAAAAAGGATCCTTCTTCCGGCGGTTGTCTTCTCTACTTTCAACTCATAGGAAACATTTCCTCCCTCCGAAAATGGCTGTATCTGCAGATGTGCTGCATCAACCGTATCTGCCACATAATAGGTAATCCTTTTATGCTCTGTATCCGCAGACAAAGTTGCCCGGTTGCCCCTGATCGCACGAAAAGTGGTCTCCTCCGCTTCCAGACTGATCTCCATTCCGCTTCCGATTCCGCCATTTGCAATATCCGACTCTACTATGATGCGATATACTCCCGGGTTCAATGCAAAATCTTTGCTGACGATCCCCCCTGTTTCTTCCACCCGATACAATTGCTGATGATCTGCCTCGAATACAATATCCGATCCCCCAAAAGACAGCACGAACAGAACCGCTAAGAGAAGCCCTTCCGCTAATAAAATCCATTTCTTTTTCATCTCTGTCTCCTCTTCCGAATCCCGAAAAACACAATACCCGCTACTGTGATCAAAGTAACCAGTTCCGCCGTTCTCCAATACCACGGTTCCACGAATCGCACACTGACTGTTCCGGCATATCCACCCGGAATGCACACTTGCAAAATATGTCCACCGTCGTCTGTGATCTCCAATACTTCTCCTTTGTCATCCCTGGCTGCATATCCCTTATACATGAGAACCGGAAGTGTTACTATTTCCTCCCGGGGCGAATCATTCCTGCAGGAAAAGCTTATATTTAAACCGCTCTTTTCATAGTCTTCGATCTGAATATTTTCATTAACTTCCGGTCTTGCAAAAGTCAGCTTTGTACTGTCCGTTCCATAGATCAGGTATTCTTCTCCGGAGATGTAACCAAATCCCATACTTTCCTGATTATATAATGTAACGTCCCTCTCCTGTACTCCCGAATCCATCATAAACAGATAGGATGCAGCCAAAGACACTACTGCCGTGATCAGACTCATCTGATAGAAGATTTTCCGGTTGTTCTGAAAATATCGAATCACATATCCCGTTACCGTCACCAACAGAACCGTACCCCATCCCAGAAAACGATTGGGGAACTGCAGACTGCTCACCAGTGTCGCTGCAATGCCGGAAATTTTCTGAATGTTATCCCAGGGAAAGGAATTTGTGGACATCCATAATGCAAGGCATCCGAATCCTGCTGCCTTTATCGCAAAGCTCTTCTCAGCCTCTTTTTGTTTTTGCAAATCTCCCAAAAATAACAGCAGCCAGAAAATCATCATTCCTATTACCAGAAACAATCCTACCCCAATAGGATTCAGTAAATCCCCTGCCTTGCCTTCCATGGATTCCGGAATTCTGCTGAACCAGAACTGCTGTAATATTTGCGCAAAAATGGTTCCTCTGTCCTGGATAGTTCTCGCCGATGCATGGCGTATCCTGACATCCTGTGTCAAATAATAGTCAACAAACGGTACCAGATACCACAAGCTTAATCCCAGCGCAAAAAATGCTCCACATGCAAGCTGCCGAAATCTTTGCCATGCAAATACTCTGCGGATATAAATCAGACAGAACAGCACTGTGAACAATGCCGTAATCTCACAGGTCAGTACATGGGTCTGGATCAATCCGGCATATCCCAGTCCCAAAATGATCCAGCTTTTATGAAACTCTCTGTCTTCCACATCTTTTTCAAAGACAAGATAAATTCCGTATACCACCAGCGGCAGAAACGTATAGGCGCTTCCCTCTCCTACAGCTCCTACCATTACCAGCTTAAAAAATCTGAATATCGATAAAGTATACAATGCGCTGCAGACCAGGCCTATGATCCGGTCTTTGAATATTCCGCTAAAGCAGTACCAGGCTATCGCTGCCGTAGCAATATTAAGTCCTATGCAATAGAAAGCATAGCTTTCTGTCATCGTAAAGCCTGCCATGCGCAGAAGTGCCGGAAAATACAATAACAGATTGCAATAGAAAATACCATTGGCGTATCCGTGGTCAAATACCCATCTGGGTTCCAGCCGTACCGGGAACTGTCCGGTCAGAAGTCCATCCTTTACACCTTCAATACGGTGCAAATGATAGGTCAGATCCGCTCCGGACACCATGCCGTCATAAAAATAGGGGATGGAGGCAAAAAAGGCGATCACACCGATTCCAAACAGGATCTGACGTCTCTGCTCATTTCTGCCTTTTACCGCCTCCCGACGCTCCAGCCACATGGTCGCAAGAACCAACAGTGCTGCTGCCGCAAGGATCACAAGATATCTTGTCCACAGAAGATTCGTCTCCACGATCCGCAGATTCCCGGTGGTCAGCTTTTCCTGTCCGGAATAATCGATTGTCACCGTCAGTTCTTCTGTGGGCTCATAAAGCCAGAAATCATAGGAAGTATGCCCCAGTGCACTGTACAGATGCTCGCCGTTGCACAACAGGCCTCCCTGATACACAGTGCCGTCTTTCACATTGCAGACCGCGATGGCATCCCCGGTGCATTCGTAGGACAGCTCCACCCGGTATACCCCTGTCCCCAGAGAAATATGCTCAAATACCGGCTCTTCTGTATAAGATTCCCCTTCCGCAAAAGTATAGCTTCCGGTATAGTTCCATTCCCGGTTGGGCATGGCAATACGGATGATACAACCCACCATCAATGTAGCCAGAATCCCCAGAATCACATATCTGATATAAGGTTTTTTCTTCACCTTTCCCATTCTCCTTTGGTCACATGTTGTAAATCATTTGAAATAAAACGCAAAAATCCATAATGAGTATAGCACAAAAAAAAGATAATGAAAACTCTCTTCATTATCTTTTTCCTGTATTTATGCGATTCCTATGCCTGTTTTGTATGATGTTCCACATGTTCGAAGGTGAATACATTCAGGAACTGTTTTGCTCTCTCTGTCTCCGGATGTTCGAAAAATTTATCGGGAGCGGCCTCCTCCACGATCTTACCCTGGTCGATGAAAATAACTTTGTCCGCTACCGCCTTTGCAAACTGCATCTCATGGGTGACAATGAGCATGGTCTTGCCCTGTTTTGCCAGATCCAGCATAACATCCAGCACTTCTCTTACCATCTCCGGATCCAGTGCCGCGGTCACTTCATCGAACAGCAGGATCTCCGGATGCATGCACAATGCCCGGACGATGGCTACACGCTGCTTCTGTCCACCGGACAACTGTCTGGGATAACTCTTTGCCTTATCTGCCAGTCCCACGCGCGCCAGAAGCTCCATGGCCTCCTTCTGTGCCTCTGCCTTATCGCGCTTCTGTACCTTGACCGGTGCCAGCGTAATATTGTCCAGTACCGTCAGATGCGGGAACAGTTCATAGCTCTGGAATACCATACCGATCTTCTGACGCAGGGTGGTGATATTTTTACTGCCCTTGCGGATATCCATGCCCTGCAGCTTTATCGTACCGCCCTGAATAGGTTCCAGTGCATTAATACACCGAAGCAGCGTACTCTTACCACAGCCGCTGGGACCTACCACTACCAGAACATCTCCCTGTTTTACTTCCAGATTGATGCCGTCCAGGATCTTCTGGCCTTCATATTCTTTTGTCAGATTTTCTATCTTCAACAATGTCTCTGCCATGTTTTCACTCCATTCTCATTCCGACTCCGGTTCCATTTCTAATTCCACTTTTTCTCCAGCACTCTGGCCAGAACACTGAAGGGCCAGCAGGCGAAGAAATACAGAACAAATACCACAAGGAATACTCCGAACGCAGCATTGGGACTGCTCATACGATTGGCCTCAATGATCTGCTGTGCCACCTTCAGCATTTCCACCACGCCGATCATGAGCACCAGGCTGGTGGTCTTGATCATACGGGTGATCAGGTTGATGGACAGCGGAATCAGTCTCCGCACAGTCTGCGGAATAATGATATACAGATACGTCTGTATTTTACTGAATCCCAGTGCTTCACTGCTTTCGTACTGATGCTTCGGAATACTGATCAGCGCTCCACGCACCAGATCTCCCATCTCTGCGGTGCCCCACAGGACGAAGACGATGACGGATGCCACCTCTCCGGACAGATTCCAGCCCAGTGCTCTGGTAGATCCGAAATATACGATAAATAAAAGCACCAGCTGCGGCATGATACGGATGAATTCCAGATAGACCCGGAAGATAGCTTTGACGAACCGGTTCTTCACCGTCATCAACGCTCCCACCAGAATACCTAACGGCATACTGATCAGAATAGATACGATACTGATCTTCATGGCTACCCATAATCCCTGCAGCAGACGGAGCATGTTCGTGCCTTTGAATAATACATCAATCCCCAAATCCGGCATAACGCATCCTCCTCTCCACCAGAGATCCCACGATCGATACCGGCAGCAGGATCAACAGATAAAATACCACCAGAAGAAAAAGGCTCTCGGTAGTCTTATAATACAGGCCGATCAGATCCTTTGCCGTAAACATCAGATCCATCAGACTGATGGCACTGAATACACTGGTCTCCTTCAACAGGAAAATAATATTCGCCACAAATGCCGGGATACTGGTAGACATGGCCTGTGGCAGGATCACATATCTTAGTACCTGTCCGGAGTTCATTCCCAGGCTGATGGCACTTTCATTCTGGATCGGTTCCACGGCCTCCAGACCGCTGCGGAATGCCTCCGCCATATAACTGCCACCTAAAAATGCCAGTCCTACCACACCGCAGACCTCTGCTGACATCCGGATCCCAATCTTCGGAAATCCGTAATAAATAAAAAACAGCTGTACCAGAAGCGGTGTATTACGGCTCAGTTCCACGTAGACCGCTACGATCCACCGAAGCACCGGTACTTTATAATATTGTATCGCCGCACATACCAGTCCCAGCAGAATTGCAAACAGGATTCCGATGACACCGATCTTCACGGTGAGCAACGCTGCCTTTTCATACATAGGCAGATATTTTCCTATAAATTCCCAGTTCATGTATTTCTTTCCTTTCAGGAAGTTTTTCAACAATCGTAACTATTCAGAATAGTTACACACAATTTTTTAGATTATAACAAAAGAAGTAGCCAGATGCAATCATAACCACCGGCTGAGCCGGTGGTTTGTTCTGCCCCTATAAGGGGCTGTT
>OJRA01000236.1_pt1 | contig 26610 bp, 14 predicted proteins | sample 1599101 | NCBI WGS metagenome assembly OJRA01 (sample SAMN03922526, study PRJEB24848) | human gut metagenome | isolation source: stool sample | host: Homo sapiens | place: Germany | collected 2010-05 | reverse complement strand
CTTCGTAGTTGAATACACCTTCGTTATCCCATCCGTGTTCGTCATCACCGATCAACAGACGTTTCGGGTCAGTAGACAAAGTTGTCTTACCTGTACCAGACAGACCGAAGAAGATAGCTGAGCTCTTGCCTTCTTTGTCTGTGTTAGCAGAACAGTGCATAGAAGCGATACCACGCAACGGGTTGAAGTAGTTCATCATAGAGAACATACCTTTCTTCATTTCACCACCGTACCAAGTGTTCAGGATAACCTGTTCCTTAGTAGTCAAGTTGAAGACAACTGCAGTTTCTGAGTTCAGACCCAGTTCTTTGTAGTTTTCAACTTTAGCTTTAGAAGCGTTGTAAACAACGAAGTCAGGTTCGAATGATTCCAGTTCTTCTTTAGAAGGACGAATGAACATGTTAGTTACGAAGTGAGCCTGCCATGCAACTTCCATGATGAAACGAACTTTCAGACGAGTAGCTTCGTTAGCACCGCAGTAACCATCTACTACATACAATTTCTTGTTTGACAATTCTTTTGAAGCCAAAGCTTTCAAAGCGTTCCAAGTTTCTGTAGTAACAGGTTTGTTATCGTTTTTGTATTCTTCTGAAGTCCACCATACAGTATTTTCACTTGTAGCGTCTTTTACCAAGAATTTATCTTTAGGAGAACGACCAGTGTAGATACCAGTCATTACGTTTACTGCACCCAGTTCAGTTACCTGACCTTTTTCGAAGCCTTCCAAACCAGCTTTTGTTTCTTCTGCAAACAATACATCGTAAGAAGGATTGTGTACGATTTCTACGGTTCCAGTGATACCGTACTTAGTAAGATCTAAATTTGCCATTGTTCAAATGATTAATTTGGTTATTATATCAAATGTTTATTGTCTATATCTATAAGCCTAATCTGCTTTTTCTGCTCTTCAACATCTCCTTGTTTTAGGCGCTACAAAAGTAGTAGATATTTTTAATTCAAAGAAGTTATTACAGAAAAAAATCCGTAATCATTTAAAGATTTATACTTGTGTAACAAAATTGCCAAATCCACTTTACAAATCAATTTTATTTTGTTTCTTTGCAGACTGGAATTTAAATAATAAAACTCCTAAGAACCTGAAAATGTTTATGAAAATAATCAACTTTAACCAAAGCAACAGCCTTTTCAACCAGTTTCTCTCTGAAATTCGCGACGTCCATGTACAAGGTGACCGCATCCGCTTCCGCCGCAACATAGAACGTGTGGGTGAAATCATGGCATACGAAATCAGCCGGACGCTTCCTTACCATCCGGTATCCATACAAACCCCATTGGCTACAGCCGTAGAGAATGTACCTTCCGAGCAACCTGTGGTAGCCACCATCCTGCGTGCAGGACTTCCACTTCATCAGGGCTTCATCAACTATTTTGACCATGCGGAAAATGCCTTCGTATCGGCCTATCGTAAATACATCAACGAAGATAACTTCGACATTCATATTGAATACATTGCTTCTCCACGACTGGACGGAAAGATTCTGATTCTGACCGACCCGATGTTGGCTACCGGCAGTTCCATGGAATTAGCCTACGAAGCCTTGCTTACCAAAGGAGAACCATCTCATATACACATTGCTTCAGTCATTGCCAGCCGTCAGGCCATCGAGCATATCAAAAAAGTGTTCCCTGCAGAAAAAACTACCGTGTGGTGCGGTGCCATCGACCCGGAACTGAATGCTCATTCCTATATCGTGCCGGGGCTCGGGGATGCAGGCGATTTGTGTTATGGAGAAAAAGAATAAAGAAAAAAAAGGAGCCAGACGAAAAAATCACTGGCTCCTTTTCTTTTTATCATGTCAGATTTATTTAATCTCCCACGTATCATTCGTTTCCAGCAGTTCGGCAAACGTATGATACTTCTTCTTGGCTGAAACCTCTTCAATCTGGGCTTCCACCGCCTCATCGTATGTCGGTGCATCCACATCACGAATCACGCCCAAGGCTATCGGGAAATCCGGGCCTTCCATCAGCGCAAGTTTCAATTGCAGGGTATGGTCTTCACAATGGGCATCATGCACTAAGATGTCTTTTTCCGTGATGCCGTTCTCACCTAATTTCACCACCTTCAGTCCGAAGCCTTCCTGCATCAGACCGAATTCCTTGTTCGGACCGAAAAGCATAGGCTTACCGTGTTCCAGATAAATTGCATTGCGTTCACGGTCTTCCTTTTTGGCCACCGCATTGTGCGTACCGTCATTGAAGATGACACAGTTCTGCAACACTTCCACCACCGATGTTCCTTTATGACGGGCAGCTGCTTTCAGCACTTCCACAGAAGGACCGCCATCTACTGCCGCACAACGGGCAAAGAAGCGTCCACGAGCTCCGAAACACAATTCTGCCGGACGGAAAGGATCTTCCACCGTACCGTAGGGAGAAGATTTACTTACAAACCCACGGGCTGAAGTCGGAGAATACTGTCCCTTGGTCAATCCGTAAATACGGTTATTCAACAATACGATGTTAATATCTACATTACGACGGATAGCATGGATGAAATGGTTACCACCAATAGCCAGGCCATCACCGTCACCGGAAATCTGCCAGATAGTAAGATTCGGATTAGCCACCTTGGCTCCCGTAGCAATGGCTGCCGCACGTCCGTGGATGGTGTGCATGCCATACGTATTCATGTAATAAGGCAAACGCGAAGAACATCCGATACCGGAAATCACCGCAATTTCATGGGGAGGTACTCCCAGTTCAGCCAAAGCCTTGTGAAAAGAATTCAGAAAAGCGTGGTCGCCGCAACCCGGACACCAGCGAGGCTGTCCGGATTTGTAATCTGCTGCCGTATATTTTGTTTCACTCATTGTTATTCCTCCAGAATATTTATTGATGAATCATTAAAAAAGTTGACTGAAAGCCTCTACCAGCTCTTTCACTACGAACGGCTGGCCTTTTACCTGATTGAACTGATGCAGGTGAATACCTTCCACTTTCATGCGGAGATAGCCTGCCAGCTGTCCCATATTTTGTTCGGCCACCACGATGGTCTTGTATTTCCGTAATACTTCGGCTGTATTTTTCGGCAGCGGGTTGATGACACGGAAATGTGCCAGTGCCGTTTTCTTGCCCATGGCGTTCAACTGATCCATGGCAGAATGCAAGTGTCCGTAAGTACCTCCAAAGCCTACAATCAGCAAATCGGCATCCGGATTGCCTTCCACTGTAAGCGGTGGCAGTGAATCGGCAATTTTTTCTACCTTTTCGGCACGCAACTTCGTCATCAGGAAGTGGTTTTCCGGTTCTGTAGAAATGGCTCCGGTTTCGTTGCTCTTTTCCAATCCTCCGATACGGTGCATAAAGCCTGGGGTACCCGGTGTAGCCCAGTAACGTACACCTGTCTGCGGGTCACGCTGGAACGGTGTCCACGAATCGGCCATTTCCGGTTTCACGTAAGGCGGACAGATGGATGGATAAGTATTCAAATCGGGCAGACGCCATGCAGCAGAACCGTTGGCAATATAGGCATCGGTCAACAAAACGACCGGAGTCATGTGCTCCAGGGCAATCTTGCAGGCCAGATAAGCCGCATCAAAACAGTCGGTCGGTGAAGAAGCCGCCACCACAGGCATCGGACTTTCTCCATTACGTCCGAAAAGTACCTGAAGCAAGTCGGTCTGTTCCGATTTGGTCGGCAGTCCGGTAGAAGGGCCTCCACGCTGTACGTCTACAATCACCAGCGGAAGTTCCGTAATCACCGCCAGGTTCATGGCCTCACTCTTCAAACATATACCCGGGCCGGAAGTAGTCGTTACAGCCAATGCGCCGGCAAACGAAGCTCCTACGGCAGAAGCACATCCGGCAATTTCATCTTCACACTGCACCGTCTTTACCCCCAACGACTTATGCTTGGCCAGTTCGTGCAGAATATCTGTAGCCGGTGTAATCGGGTAAGAACCCAGATACAATTGCAGGCCTGCTTTCTCTGCAGCCGCCATCAGACCGTATGCCGTCGCTTTATTACCGTTGATATCCATGTATTTTCCCGGCTCTTTCTGTGCCTTGCTCGGCACGGTATAGCTCATCGATACAGAAGCATGGGTGTTTTCACCAAAGTGATAACCGTCGTAAAGTACCTTTACATTGGCTTCGGCAATTTCCGGTTTCTTGGCAAATTTCTCGCGCAGGATTTTCTCGCCCACCTTCACGTCGCGGTGGAACAGCCAGCACACCAGCCCCAGGGCAAACATGTTCTTTGTTCGCAAGATAGACTTGTTGTCCAGCCCGCTGTCCTTCAGACTTTCCTTACACATGGTAGTGATAGCTGCCGACACGACTTCATTCTTGATACCCAGTTCCGAGAAAGGATTTTCCAACGTAAACTTGGCCTTTTCCAGGTCACGTTTGGTAAATGAATCGGAGTCGATGATAATTACCGCCTGCGGTTTACAAAATTTATACTGTGTTTTCAAGGCTGCCGGATTCATGGCTACCAGCACATCGCATTTATCGCCCGGAGTATATACCTTTCCGGCACCAATATGCACCTGAAAGCCAGACACACCAGTCAATGAACCTTGCGGGGCGCGAATATCCGCCGGGTAATCCGGGAATGTACTGATATCGTTTCCTTCGGTTGCCGAAATATTGGAGAACATATTACCGGCCAGCTGCATTCCGTCACCGGAATCACCCGAGAAACGGACTACTACCTCGTCCAGTTCCTTGACAATCATTTCTTCTGCCATATCGTATTTATTTAAAGTTCACAAAATCAATTTTGGCAAAATTGGGGAAGTTCCGTAAAAAAACAAAATAAATCGGGAGATATTTTCTGCAACCTCTCAAAAAACGCAAGTGCATTTGATATAAAACGCAAGTGCGTTTCACTTCAAACGCAAGGACGTTTGATCTTAAACGCAAGTGCGTTTTGGATTGAACGCAAGTGCGTTTTTTCGCGCTCGTCAATACGCAGACCTTCACGATGGATTAAGATTGTATAACAAACTAAATATCAAGCAATTATAAGTCAACAATAAATTTTGCAGCAGACTATTGAATCAAGCCCTCAGCACCACCTTATTATATATACTATAAAAATTCCTTCAAAAACTACCTAAAATAAATTTAAAATCAAATCTAAGAGCATAATCACCACTCTGTAAAAAAGAAATTTACCCTCTTGTATTTTTGCTTTCTCAGGCAAAAAGAATAACTTTGTTTACTAATCTAAAAACGACTGACAATGAAAGAATTTCTTCGAAGCACCCTGGCCACCATTACGGGTGTACTGATTTGCGGGTTTATCTTTATCATCTTAGGTGTCACCATGCTGGCAGGATTTGTAGCTTCCTCTGAAAGCGAAACCATAGTCATGCCCAATTCTGTTTTTACGCTTGAGCTGAAAGGCACTGTTCAGGAACGCTATCAGCCCAGTCCAGTAGACCAATTCTTTGAGGACCAGATTTCCACATACGGACTGGAAGATATTCTAAATTCTATCCAGAAAGCTAAAGAAGACGAACAGATTAAGGGTATCTACTTGCATACTGGAGCATTGGCATGTTCTACAGCCTCTTTGCAGGCCATTCATCGTGCACTGACTGATTTCAAACAAAGCGGCAAGTTCCTGATTGCCTATGCCGACATGTACACACAGGGCGGCTATTACCTGGCCAGTGTAGCCGACAAGGTAATTGTAAACCCTGTAGGAAGTCTCTCCTGGCACGGACTGGCTAGCGAAACTATGTTCCTGAAAGATTTTCTGGCCAAAATCGGAGTTAAAATGCAGATTTTCCGTGTGGGTACATACAAATCGGCTGTCGAACCGATGACCAATACCGAAATGAGTCCGGCCAACCGTGAACAAACACAGGCCTTTCTGGAATCTATCTGGAGGAGCATTGTGAGCGATGTAGCTGCTTCCAGAAATATTTCTGTCGATTCTCTGAACTTATTAGCTGACCAGAATATGGACTTACGCCCAGCCGAAGACTACGTGCGCTGCGGACTGGCCGACACTTTAATGTATAAGGATGAAGTGCTTAGCTACCTGAAATCCCTCGCCGGACTGACCGAAGAAGATAATCTTCAGACCCTGAGTCTGGACGAAATGACTCGTGTAAAATCAGTCACTCCGAAAAGCAAGACAAGAGACGTGGTAGCCGTTTATTATGCTTACGGAGAAATTGACAACGGCTCTTCATACGACGAAGGTATTAACTCCGAGAAAGTAGCGAAGGATTTACGCGATTTGCGTAAAGACAAGAACGTAAAAGCGGTCGTGCTTCGCGTGAACTCTCCGGGAGGAAGCGCCTATGGTTCGGAACAGATTTGGCGTGAAGTGACCTTGCTGAAAGCTGAAAAACCGGTCGTCGTATCCATGGGTGACTATGCAGCTTCCGGCGGTTACTACATTTCTTGCGCTGCCAACAAAATCGTGGCTGAACCGACTACTCTGACCGGCTCTATCGGTATCTTCGGTATGATGCCCGATGCTTCTGAATTACTGACCAATAAACTGGGACTTCATTTTGACGGAGTCAAGACACATAAAATGGCCGACATGGGCAGCATGAGCCGTCCGTTCAATACGGAAGAATCAGCTCTGATGCAACAGATGGTGAACCAAGGATATGCCTTGTTTACCAAACGCTGTGCCGAAGGACGAAATATTCCGTTAGAGGAGCTCTGCAAGATTGCGGAAGGCCGCGTATGGACCGGAAGCATGGCTAAGGAGCTGAAACTGGTAGACGAACTGGGAGGACTAGATACTGCCATCCAGCTGGCTGCCGAACTGGGTAAAGTAAAAGACTATAAACTGAAAAGCTACCCGACTAAGCAGGATTTCCTGACAGAACTGCTGAATACCCGCGCTGACCGTTACATTCACAGCCAGTTGCAGGAAACATTCGGTGAATATTATCAAGGTTTTGAATGGTTGCGCCACGTGGAACAGTCTGACCGTCTGCAAGCCCGTTTGCCGTTCAACATGCGTATCCAATAAGCAGGAGGCGCATTCATGAGCGGAAAATGTAAAATATATTGGGGGCTATGGCCCTTCAGTGTCCTCTTCGGCATCGGTGTGAGGGTGCGGAATCTCTTGTTCGATGTGGGATGGCTCCACGAAGAACGTTTTCCGTTACCTGTCATCTGCATCGGTAACCTGACCGTAGGGGGTACTGGGAAAACTCCTCACACGGAATACCTCATCCGGCTGTTGCAGAACTCGTTCCGGCTGGCCGTACTAAGCCGGGGCTACAAGCGGAAATCTAAAGGTTTCGTGCTGGCCTCTTCTACCTCCCGGATGGAAGACATCGGTGACGAGCCTTACCAGATGGCCCGCAAGTTTCCCGCCATTCACGTGGCCGTAGACGGAGACCGCTGCCGGGGTATCCGCCAGCTTACCTCTCCGCAAGGAGCACCCGATACGGAAGTCATCCTGCTGGACGATGCCTTTCAACACCGCTATGTACGACCGGGACTGCGCATTCTGCTGATGGATTACCATCGCCCTGTAGAATGCGACCAGCTTCTTCCTGCCGGACACCTTCGGGAACCAGCCAGTGGAAAGAAAAGGGCCGATTTGCTCATCGTCACGAAATGTCCGCCCACCCTCAGCCTGGAGGAATGCGAACGTATCCGACAACGCATACAGCCACTTCCGCATCAGGAAGTGTTTTTCACTACCCTGGCCTACGGAAAGCTGTATTCCTTATTTATGGATGCTCCTACCCAACCGCTGGATGTGTTAAAAGATAAAGAAGTGCTGCTGGTCACCGGCATTGCCTCACCGGCACCACTAATGGAGGAAGTCGGCCGACACGCTGCTCGTATCACTCCGCTGCTCTTCGGCGACCATCACAATTTTGACGGTGCCGATATGCAACAGATTGCACAGCAGTTCCACAAGCTGCCGGAAACCCGCCGCCTCATCCTGACCACCGAGAAGGATGCTTCACGGCTTATCGGTCATCCGCAGCTCTGCGAAGAACTAAAACCCTATATTTACGTGCTCCCTATAGAAGTGGAGTTTCTGCACAAAGGAGAACTAGTATTTAACCCTAAAATCATTGAGTATGTTAGAAAAAATTCAAGAAACAGCTGCCTTTCTAAAGGCTAAAATGCACACTCACCCCGAAACAGCCATCATCCTGGGTACAGGATTGGGCAGTCTGGTGCACGAAATCACCGACAAGTATGAAATCAACTATTCGGAAATCCCGAATTTCCCGGTTTCAACCGTCGAAGGACACAGCGGGAAACTGATTTTCGGGAAACTGGGCAACAAGGACATCATGGCCATGCAGGGACGCTTTCATTTTTATGAAGGCTACTCCATGAAAGAAGTAACTTTCCCCGTACGTGTGATGCGTGAACTAGGCATCAAGACCCTCTTCGTATCGAATGCTGCAGGAGGTACCAACCCCGACTTTGAAATCGGTGACCTGATGATTATTACTGACCACATCAACCTCTTCCCGGAACATCCGCTTCGTGGGAAGAATATCGAATACGGACCACGCTTCCCGGATATGAGTGAAGCTTACTCTAAAGGACTGATTGCAAAAGCACTGGAAATTGCACAGGAAAAAGGTATCAAAGTGCAACAAGGCGTGTACCTCGGTACGCAAGGTCCTACGTTCGAAACTCCGTCGGAATATAAGATGTTCCACATTCTGGGTGCTGATGCCGTAGGAATGTCTACCGTACCAGAAGTGATTGTAGCCAACCATTGCGGCATTAAGGTATTCGGTGTATCAGTCATCACCGACCTGGGCGTGGAAGGCAAGATTGTGGAAGTATCACACGAAGAAGTGCAGAAGGCTGCCGACGAAGCACAGCCTCGCATGACGACCATTATGAGAGAACTTATCAACAGAGCGTAAAAATACTATGCACGAAGGAAACAGAACAGAAATTTCAACGTTGGGTGAATTTGGGCTTATCAAGCACCTCACCCAAGATATTAAATTACAGAATCCGGAAACAAAATACGGTGTGGGCGACGATGCAGCCGTATTGGAATTTCCCGGCAAGCAGGTACTGGTCACCACCGACCTACTGATGGAAGGTGTACACTTTGACCTGGTATATACCCCGCTGAAGCACTTAGGATACAAATCGGCCATGGTGAACTTTTCCGACATCTATGCCATGAACGGTACTCCGAAGCAGATTACCGTATCACTGGCTGTATCCAAACGCTTCTGCATCGAAGACCTGGAAGATTTCTACGACGGACTGAAACTGGCTTGCGCACAGCATCACGTGGACCTTGTAGGAGGTGACACCACTTCTTCCGTTACAGGGCTGGCCATTTCCATCACCTGTATTGGCGAAGCCGATAAAGACAAGGTGGTATACCGCAACGGCGCCAAAGAAACTGACCTGATCTGCGTATCAGGCGATTTGGGAGCCGCTTACATGGGTCTTCAGCTGATGGAACGAGAAAAAGCCGTGTTCCAGGGCGAAAAAGATGTACAGCCTGACTTTGCAGGAAAAGAATACTTGCTGGAACGCTTCCTGAAACCGGAAGCCCGCAAGGATATTGTAGAAAGCCTGGCCAAAGCCGGACTGCAACCGACCGCCATGATGGACATCTCCGACGGCCTGTCGTCCGAACTGATGCACATCTGCTCACAGAGTCACGTGGGCTGCCGGGTCTATGAGGAACGCATTCCGATTGACTACCAGACAGCCGTAATGGCCGAAGAGTTCAACATGAACCTAAGCACTTGTGCCCTGAACGGCGGCGAGGACTACGAACTGCTCTTCACCGTCCCGTTGACCGCACACGAAGTTGTTTCTCAGATGAAAGACGTGAAAGTCATCGGTCACATCACCAAACCCGAGTTAGGATGTGCCCTCGTAACCCGCGACGGAAATGAACTTGAGCTGAAAGCACAAGGCTGGAACCCCCTGAAAGGATAAAGCCTCCTATAACTTAGAATGAAAGACCTTCCTTTTTGGTTCTTCTCGCTTATCCCGGGCCGAAAAGGAAGGCTTTTTAACGCAGAACATGAAAATCTAAGGAAAGCAAAGCGGCTAAAAAGTCTAAGCCAAATTTAAGCGTCTCTAAAATATGGCAGAAAAATTCAGATTCAAGAGAAAGGAAAGAGAAATGAGATTCAAAATTAAATTTCAAAAATAAGATTGAAACCTAAAAATAAAAATCTCCTGCTTTAGCCTTTGTTTACGTCACTTATAGAACTACAAGCAGAAGATTTTTATGTTAAACTTATAGATTATAATAAATCAATCTCAGCTTTTTATAAAACTTTGAAGACAACCTTATTTCTTTTGGGAAGCATCATTTAAATTGCCATTCATCAAATGTGAGATTGTTTCCTTTTAAAACAAAACAAAGGTCTACGAAGCCTTTCATCTTCGTTTGAATTTCAGATTTGATGAATTTCATTTGCGAATTGCTAACTTTAATTGAAGCGATAACATCTCCATCCGGACTGTTCCGACGAACATCTATGGTTCCATTCCCAGATGCCTTAATTTCTAAACTGGAAGGAACTTTACTGAAAGCTACCCCTCTGACGGCAATGATACCTGTCTTGTTGGGAACGGTCACGGCATGCATGTCACCAATTCTTTTCCCGTTTACAAATTTGACATTCTGTGTGGCAGCTGTAGTTTCTGCCTGCTGAACAATGAACGGATTCATAGGTCGTATCTGTTCTACGCCTTTCAGCGTCTGATTCCCCATGTGGATATTAAGATTTTTTTCATCCACCTTGATTTCGTCTACACAAATGTTACGGAATCCTCCATCCGTATTATAACTGTGTTGCAGACTCATCGTGTGGTAAAATATATACCATTTCCCACAGTATTTTTCCAAATGGGTGTGATTGTTGCTGAAATCGAATCCATAATCCCCCGGATTTTTAAAATAATTGTGGCGGTATTCCCAGCTACAACTGTCAAGCGGATTCTTGCTAGTCATATATGTCATGCAACAAGTAGTTGGCTTCTCTGTCGGTAAAGGCCAATCGCTGTAATCCTGCCAGTCGGTATTGTATGTATAGACATAAGTTCCGTTGATGAAGTTCAGTTCGTTTGCTTCAAAATGATGTGGAGCATAGATGGGTACTATTGAACTGTCAATGCTAACCATATCCTTTCCTAATCGCATGATACGCGCGCATGCCCCCCCGACAGCCAACCACCCGATACCTTTGTTATCAATGACGGCTCCGGGGTCGAAAGGAACCCTACAGTCACCCAACTCGGGATTGTTCCCGTCGATGAGGCTTTTGTCGAGTGGGCTGGACCACGGACCGACAGGAGAAGTGGAGGTCAGTACAGCGGTGCCAACTCCACCGTTGGAAAAATAGAGATAGAAATGTGTCTTCCCATCTTTTTCTTTCCGCTTGACGATGGATGGAGCCCATGATGCCACAATCCACGGAGCAATGCTGTCTGTCTTAATCAGACCGTGATAAGTCCAATTCACCATATCATCCGTTGACATCATGACTAGTGTCTTAATGTATTCATACGTATTTCTGCCGTCACGCCCTACTGCCTCATATTGCTGCTGATCGTTTGTGCCATAAACATATAGTCGTCCGTCGTGGACGATTGCCGTCGGATCGGCTGTAAAAATGAAATCCAATATCGGATTTGCATCTTTTGAAGTCAGTTTTGGAGAGACTTCTGGGACGATAGACATATATTTAAAATTATCAAAGTCCGCATATCCTTGCCCTTCGGCGAAAAGTCCCAGATAGACACCGGTGAACCCTCCGTTGGTCTCAGTGCTCAAATAACGGGTATTCATACGTCCTGCTTCAGTGTAATGTGTGCCGTCTGTAGAATAAGCCAGGGTGTATGTGGCCGCATCTCCTTTGATTCTCAAATAAATGAAATCATCAGGCACCTGGCAGATATCCTTTTCGTAGCAGAGTTCGCTCAGGCGGTAGCGCAGCTTCAGCTTGTTCTCGGAAACGAACAGGTCATAGTGGGCGGAAGGACAAAGGTAGACAGTCATTCCGGCGTTTCCGTTTCCTCTTGCCTGCATTCTTGTGGTGGCCTGGAAATCGATGTCTTCCTGTCTGCGCCCGACGAAAGAGGGTGATCCGTAATCATCTAGTTTGATGCCACTTCCTTTAATCCGGAGAAATCCGTTTTTCTCCGTGAGCGAATAGTTTTTTTTGTCTGGGATGCCAATCCAGTTCCATTCCGCTCCTAACTGCGGATTGTTGAAATCCCAGTCCGGACTGTTTTTGACGGTGGTTTGGGGAAGTGTCTTGACATCTTTCATATCCAGATTGATGGTACCGTCTCCGTTTACGACAGGCCATCCGTCTTCATTCCATGCGACGGGAGCCAGAAATGTTTCGCGTCCCAGCACGTGGTGCTGTCCGTTTTGCGTGCGGAAACCGAGGCATACCAGCCACCAGGAACCGTCGTGTGCCTGCACCATATCGGCATGGCCGACTCCCTGTATCGGATTGTTTTCTGCGTTCTGGTTGATGTGGGTCAGAATCGGATTGGCAGGATTGCTCTCATACGGGCCTCCGATGTTCCGGCTGCGGGCGATGGTCACCTTGTGCCCGTATTCTGTTCCGCCTTCGCTTATCATCAGGTAATACCATCCGTCGCGTTTGTAGATGTGCGGTCCTTCGGGGAAACGTCCTCCTGTGCCTCCCCATATACGCTTCGATTCGGAAAGCTGCTCTCCTGTCTTCGGGTTGATTTCGCAGAGCCAGATGGCACCATCGGGATTGCTCACCAGATAGCAGCGGCCGTTTTCGAAATAGAGTGAAGGGTCGATGCCTCCTTGCCTAATCCAGACAGGGTCTGACCATTCTCCATACGGGTTATCGGTATATACCAGAAAGTTTCCCCTGTCTGAAGTGTTAGTTGTAATCATATAGAAAGTACCATCATTGTAACGGATAGTGGGTGCATAGATACCGCCCCACATGTTTCCTCCTTTGATTTTCAGTTGGGATTCCCGGTTCAGCACGTGCCCGACCTGTTCCCAGTTCACGAGGTCCCTGCTGTGGAAAAGGGGAACTCCCGGAAAATATTCGAATGAGCTATTCACAAGATAATAGTCCTCTCCTGCCTTACAGATGCTCGGATCGGGATGGCATCCGGGAATGACCGGATTTTTATACCCTTGTGCAAGGCTGCTCCCTGTGGCCAGGAACAATAGTGTAATCAAATAGAATGCCAATTTCTTCATGTTGTCTTGTTCTTGTTTTGGTGAAAAGGCAAAGGCACATCGGCACACAGCCTGCGAGACAGTAGTTTGAAGGACTATGTGTCTTTGTGCCTTTGAGTTTAAGATTTATCTTAGAATGGATATTGTCCTCTTTCCGCTCCTTCTTTCAGCTGGTTGTACACAGTCGGCAGCAGTATTGTTCCGGTACTGCGGTCAAATAGTCCTCCATTTTGTATATCCCATAAGAAAGGAGCCAGTCCGTTGTTTTTAGCTTGTTCCGTAACATAGCCTGTGAAGTAGCCTTCCGATTCATGGCAGACGTCTTGGAGAGAATCAACAGGGTGCGTACGGTACATGGCACTATATTCCCCCAATACGAGAGGTATTCCCTTGTCCACAAATTTCTTTTTCATTTTTTCGAATTGTTCACATACATGCATCTCCTGTGAACCTTCATTGATAGGACCGTATTTAGCATAAGGTTCTCCCCAAAAGTAGGTACAGCTATTCGGATTGTCATCCAGACAGAATTGGAACGGGTCATAAAAATGTACTTCTATAATCATTCGTGCAGAAACCGTATCTTCTGGTAATTGCATCCACATGTCTGTTCTGTTGATGTCGGTCCGCGGTCCTTGGATGACAAGATTGCGGTAAAGGTTGTTTCCGCCGGTTCTTCTTACGGCATGTACAAATGCTTGTTCGTATCTGTTCAGGACAATCATGTCTTCACGACTTTCTACTACAGGCTCGTTTGCTCCAGCAAAAAGCAACCGTCCGTCATAGTCTTTGAATGTAGTCGCTATCTGCGTCCATAAATTATATACCTTTGATTCAATTTGGGCTATAGATTCAGGAGTTTCCATGGATGCATTACAATGATTTTCCATCCATCCTTGATCCCAATGGATATTTAATATTGTATATAAATCTGCATTCATGCAGTAGTCTATCACCTCTTTGACTCTGTTCATCCAACTTGGCTTAATGGTTATGCCGTCAGCTTCCAGATACTGATTCCATGAGCAGGGGACACGGATGGCATTGAAGCCCCATGCTTTCATTTGGTCAATTATAGCTTGGGTCGTATGAGGGGCTCCCCAGGCATATTCATCGCCTGTAGCTTCCAGCGTGTTCCCCAGATTGATACCCATCTGGATGGACTTGATGGTTTCGATGGCATCCTTTTCCATTCCCGCTGGATAAGTCTCCGCATTCTTTGAGGTCTGAGTGACTGTGTATTGGCGGATATTTCCGCCTGCGTTCATAGTTATGGTTGCTGTACGTTCCGCATCAGTTGTATTTCTTTCTACCGCGATTTTAATGTATTGTTCGTCAGTCGGGTTGCCTGATACATTTGATAAGGTACACCAGGGTTGGTCGCTTGACAGGCTCCATCCCGCATTGGAGGAAAGCTTCGCCATGACGAAAGTCTGTCCGTAGTCGAACGTAATACTTGTCGATTCTTGTCCGTCAATGCTGAGTGAGAAAACCGCTCCGTCCACTTTGTCGGCCTTACAGGAGTGCAGTCCAAGAACCATTGTCATAAGGAGCAGAAAAAGGTATGTTATTTTCGTTTTCATATTTGCTTTGCTTAAAAATTAATTTTCTTTTTGGATAGGAACGATGCGGAAGTTGTCCACGTAGAATTCAACGGATACATCGTTTTTGTTACTCGGATTTCTTACATAGATTCCTACCTCGTTGTTTGGAGCTGAATTGCCTTGGGCATCGGGAGGATTGACTCGGTGAATGAATTCACTCCATGTCTTTTCTGCCACAAGTAATTCTAATGGAATACTGCATTGCATCCATTCTGCGGTCTCTGTTTTTCCAGTGAATGAGCTTACGGGTACATAATCTTTCAGTGAAGTGTCGAAATTTCCTCCAATCTGGATTTCCAGTACCGGACCGTCAAATAGTTTTGTGACATAGCATTCGAACTGCAGTTCCAATTCTGAAATCGGCGTGTTGTCCGGTATGATATTTTCTGGCCAGACTGTACTGTTTACAGTTTGTCCCCACCAGGAGTTATTGGCTGAAATGATTCCGACGATACCGGAATATTGACCATCCGCAACGTAAGGGTCTTTTTCTCCATCGCTTATCCAGACTCCGGAATGGTCACCCCAACTATGTTGACCTACTTTGTCGAAGTCGAGAACGATGTGTTCTCGCGGATAGAATCCTTCCAATTCTGCAGTTCCGCCAATAGTGGCCACGCTGATCTTTCCCGAATTTTCCGGAGCCTCCGGCATTGTGAATGTAATGGCGTTCATGGCTTCGGAAACTTCAAGGTCTTCTTTTGGAATGTCGAACTCGTCGTTTATGTTGACCTTTGATACATTAATGAAGTTCTTGCCTACAATGGTGACTTCCGTTCCGGGTATCGGCATTGTGGAGCTGATTCCAGTGATGACAGGTTTCGGTCCTCTTGGTACAAATTCGATGCTTGCCTCGTCGGTATAGCAATCGACAAAGATATAGCCTGCTTCTTTCGATAGTCTGTCCGGCATATTGAACGTAATCTGTTCATAGTCGTTGCTTACCTGATAGTCAGTTATCGGCATGGTCACCTCAACGGAGTCCTTGCTGAAGTAAATCCGCTTGATTTCATAGAAGTTCTGTCCCATTAAGGTTACTTTGTCACCCGGTTCGATGGGATAGAATGCCGAGACATAGAATATGGTCGGTCCCGGTGAGAGTACGTGCATCGGGAACGTGGCTGTTCCGTGGTTTGTGACTATTCGCAGTTCAGCCTGAAGTTCAGGGTTTGTGGATGTCAGTTTGAAATCTTCATCGTATGGAACCGTTATAATCAGGCTGGTCGGTGTAGAATAGGTGGAATTGAAGCTGATTTTCTGGTTGTTGATATAGACTTCGATTACACCGTCCAGGTTCTCACCTATGACAGCCAGCATAGTTCCCGGTTCTACATCCGTAAAGGTACTGTCTGCCAGAGCCGGGTCGGTCAATCTTAAATAGTGTATCACAGGCAGATTGTTCCCGCCGTCATCATCCTTGCATGACGAAACGATGGAGAGTGTCAGAATCGCCAGCAGGAATATAGCCGGCCATCCATTGTGAATGATTTTCTTGATAAGTGTTTTCATGTGTACATGATTTATTCGTTAAAGTTATAAGGTACCGGATCTTCTCTCAGCAGTGGGTTCTGGATGACATCGGATTCCGGATAAGGCAGGAAGATATCATCATCGGTGATGTTTATCTCCACCGTAGGAGCATTGTAATATTCTTCTCCTTCCAGAAAATTCCCGGAGTTGTCATATCGACCGAAATGTAGGTAACCTCTCTCGTCTTTTTTGGTGGCGTCTGCTCTGTATCCGCGCAGCTGTTTGTTGTTGAAATAATCCAGCATCTTTTCCGGTTTCCAGCAATACCACGATACCATGTCATACCAATTACTGAATTCTGCACAATGTTCTATTCTCCGTTCCCTGATAATGTCATCGAGCGTGATGGAAGACTTTTTCCAAGTACCGTTCCCATTAAATCCTCTGTAACGTACCTTGTTGAAATACTCCAGTCCGGGACCAGAATTCAAGGATTCGTTGTTCCCCAAACAAGCTTCTGCATAAGTTAGATACACATCTGCCAGACGCAGTATATAGGTGTTGAGTGGAGAACTTCCGGCACCTACGTATCCGTCATTATCATCAGCTCCTCCTGGTACACCTTTTTTTATTGGTGAACCATAATCTTTGTAAGTATATCCTCCGTCTGCAATACAGATATACGGATAGTAGGTGCCGTTGGTAAAGAAAGTGGCGTTGCGGCGCAATGTGTCTGCAAGTTCATATTGCTGTAGCATGTCTATGCCGGCATAAAATCCGCTCCATGCATTTTCTCCTCCTATAACTTCACTTGAAAAGGCTAATTCTGATAAAAGGCAGTTGTTTGTTCCCCATTCTCCTAAAGGTACCCATTGCATTGCAAGCAATGATTCCTCGTTGTTGTTGAACTTGTATTTGAACAGGTCTTCATAGTTGGGGAGGAGCTCCAGTCCGCTGTTGTCGCAGACATCTGCGGCGTATTGTTTGGCAAGTTCCAGATCCTCTTCATCGCGTTGCCCTCCTTTTTTCCATCCGGAGCGTGCCAGATAGACTTTTGCCAGCATCCCTTCGGCTGCCCAGCGTGTCGCTCTTCCCGGCTGGCTTCCTGTTTCGGGCAGGTTCTCCGCTGCATAGGTCAGGTCGTTGATGATGAACTGGAACACATCTTCTTCTCTGTTCAGCGGGCGGACCGGATTGTCGACTACATCCTGATTATGCTCGATGATAATGACAGATCCCCATGCTCTTATCATGTAAAAATAAGCACAGGCCCTCATTAGACGTGATTCTGCGATGGCTTTTATTTTTGATTCTTCGGTTACATCAGCTGTGCATTTGGTATTGACATCGTCTATGACCTGATTTGCCATTGTTATTACGCTGTAGAATGATTTCCATGCATTTGCTAGATCTTCGCTTAATGCAGTTACTTGGAATGTCGTAAATTCAGGGAAAGCCCACGGACTGTAAAAGTCATTGGCGCGTGTGCTTCCCAAATACATGATTGGTCTCCTGTTGTAATCAAACCATGCCCTGTTGTACAATGGAGCGGTTGCCGCTTCCAGTGCATCGTCCGAGGCATAGAAGTTTCCGTCCACGTATGAATTTCCGGGAATACGGTCCAGAAAGCTATCTTTACATCCCGACAGGCAGATGCCTGCGAGTACAATCAATGCTGATATTATTTTGTTTTTCATTGTCATATTGTTTTTATGTGGTTAGAAGCTCAGGTTCAGTCCGAAGGTATAGATCCGTTGTGATGGATAGCGTGCATAGTCTACACCCCGAAGGAGTACGTTGTAATTGTACGCTCCGATTTCCGGGTCATAACCTTTGTATTTGGTGAATGTAAAGGCATTCTGGATATTCATATAGATTCTCAGGTTCTCTATTTTCCATTTGTTTATCCATTTCTTGGGGAAGCTGTAGCCCAGCGAAATGTTCTTGATGCGCAGATAGGAACCGTCTTCTATGAAGCGGTCACTCATACGGTTGTTATCATTGCCGTTGGTCGCGCTGATGCGCTGTACAGTGGCAGACTCCGGATTGCTCAACCGCACGTTCCAGATTGCGTCTGAAGGAGACGAGGGGTCAATCACCTCCACTTTGGCTATACCGGAAGCTTCTTTCAACAAGTTGCTGTTTCTCATGGGGTTGGTAAATTCTTGGCGTAGAAGATTCATAATTTTGTTGCCATAGACACCGTTGATGAAGATATTCAGGTCAAAACCTTTGTAGGTAAACGTATTATTGAACCCGTAGGAGAATTTGGGTTCCGGATTTCCAAGGAAGGTGCGGTCCTGTTCGTTTATTACTCCGTCCTTGTTCAGGTCTTCGAAGATGAAGTCACCTATCCATGTTTCGTTGGGGGTGATATGATTATTTTCCGGAATGGCGACCGGAATTCGGCTTCCGTTTCTGTCGAGGAGGAAATTCCCGTCCCTATCCCTTTGGTAGAAGTCGTCTTCCGTTTTGAACATGCCGATGGCTTTGTAGCCGTAGAATTGTCCTACCGGCTGTCCTACAACGGAGAGGGTCAATGTCTGCGTTCCGTCCAAAACTCCCGACATACTTGATGTTTCCGTATACAGGTCAGTAATCTTGTTTTTGTTGAATGAAATGGTCAGTCCCGACCGCCATACGAAATCTTTGGTTGAGATGTTGACCGTATTCAGAGTGAATTCAGCCCCTCTGTTCTGCATGGCACCTGCGTTTACCCACGGCGGGGTGATAATGCCGCTCACATAGGCAGGCAGTGAGGCCTGCATCAGCAGATTGTCTGTGTTCTTGAAATAAGTGTCGAAGATGAATTCCACCCGATTGTCAAAAAGGTTCAAATCAAGTCCAACATTATAAGCCTTAGTCTCCTCCCATTTAAGTTTATCATTGGGGTAGTTTCCTGGATAGAATCCAGTCCCCCAGATACTGGCAGCTGACGCCATCGTCACTCCGTATGCATAGTTGTTTGCCGACTGATTGCCTACCAGTCCCCATCCGGCCCTGAGCTTCAGATTGTTCAGCCATTTGACGTTTTTCAGGAATTTCTCGTTGTTAATTCTCCATGCCAACGCTACGGACGGGAATACGCCCCAACGGTTGGCGGGACCGAAAGTGGACGACCCGTCTCCGCGGAGTGTGAATGTGGCAAGGTAACGTTCGTCATATCCGTAATTAAATCTTCCATAGTAGGATTCGATTGCAGATGAACCTCTTCCACTGCTGTTTTTGGCTGTAGTTGCATCGCCCATGTTCAATTCGTGTATCGTGTTGAATATGTAATTTTGGCGACTTCCTTGTAGATTCTCCCACGAATTTTCTTGTGCTTCGTGGCCGACCATTGCCGAGACATTGTGCTTCCCGAATGTTCCGTTATAGGTCAGATAGGTCTTGAGTGTCCAGTATGAACCATTATTGGCACTGCGTCTTCCTTCTGAAGTTTGCTGGAAATGGCCGTAGTCGTAAAATGGCTGGTAATAATAATTGTTGCTGTAGGAATAATTTCCTGCATATTCTGCACGGAATACGAGTCCTTTCCAGAGTGTGAGGTCTGCAAAGAAATCAATGTACATTTGCGTCCCTTTGTCATAGTTTTCACGTAAGAGAGCTTCGGCTACTGGGTTAGCTAAATAATTGCCGAAGTTTGTTGTTTCCTGTGCGCCCCATGTCCCGTCCGGGTTGCGTGCAGGCGTGTCGGGAAACTGTTCGATAGCTGTGCGGATGATGTTCCCGTTGTCTATCGTATTGTGTTGAGTCGTTTTTGCCACGGATGCCCTCAGTCCGGTAGACAGCCATTTGGTAATCTTGTTGTCGATGTTGACACGTGCGGAGAAACGCTCAAAGTCGGAACCGATGGCGATTCCTTCCTGTTTCAGGTAACCGCCAGATATGGAGTACTTCACATTGTCGTTTCCTCCCGAAATGTTTATCTGATGGTTGTGCATCGAAGCGTTCTGGAAAATTTCATTTTGCCAGTTTGTTCCTTCGCCCAGCAGGGAAAGGTCCTGGAATTCGGTACGTTCCCCAAATCCGATGATTGCCGTGCGCATATTGTAATATTCGGCATATTCGCGCAGGTTCAGCACATCCAGCTGTTTGGGAAGCTGCTGCAGACCATAGTATCCTTCGTATGAAATCTGCGTCTTTCCCGCTTTGCCTTGCCGGGTAGTGATGAGGACGACACCGTTTGAGGCACGCGACCCATAAATAGCTGTGGCGGAAGCGTCTTTCAGGATTTCCATGGATACGATATCGGACGGGTTGATGGCTGAAAGGACGTTCGAATTGGTGTTGTTGTTTCCGGAGATGGTGACACCGTCCACCACGTAGAGCGGTTCGTTTCCGTTGAGTGAGTTGATACCGCGGATGCTGACGGAAATACCTCCGCCCGGAGCTCCCGAGTTCTGGGTGACGGATACACCAGCGGCACGGCTTTGAAGTGCCTGGTCAAGTGAGGTGACGACCGATTGCTTGATTTCGTCTTCGCTAATAGAAGTCACCGAACCTGTCAAGTCACTTTTTTTCATCGTACCGTAACCCACTACAACTACTTCATCCAATATTTTTGAATCCTCTTTCAACTGTACGTTGACAATCGTTTTGTTCGCCTTGATTTTCTGGGTTTGGTAGCCGATGTAGGAAAAAATCAGTGTTTCGTTGGAACGGGCCTGGATGGAATATTTCCCGTCCAGATCAGTGATTGTTCCCACTGCAGGTCTTTCCTGTATTTGTACACTGACCCCAATCAGGGCTTCGCCGTCAGTCCCAGATGTAACTGTTCCCGTTACTGTCCTGTTCTGAAGTGGACTGGCGGAAGTGGGATTGGCAGAACCCATTAAAAATAAGGCCCACGCAATGCACCACAGATAAAGACTTTTTCGTCTTGTCCTAAAATCATTTTTCATGATACAACATTTTTAAGATTAACTGAATCGTTTCTGATTTTTTGTCTGTTTATTTTTTTGTTTAGACAAATGTAAGAAAAATTGCACCGAAGCGGATGCCAGGATGTTTTTGAGGTGTGTTGTTTTTTCAAGATAGGATGTTTAAATGTTTTTTTCGGATGTATAGAATGTTGCCGGAACTTTTCATACCCGTTTCAAAGAATATTGAAGACTAGGGAACAAGCTTCTAGAATCACTGCGTGTATGTTGTACCTTTTCGTGTGCTTGCTGTAAGTCGGAACTTGCATCGGACAGAAGGGGGTGTGTCAAATAAAAAGTCATTTCTATTTTGACACACCCCTTCTCCAGACAAATGTCGGACTTTGGCAGTCGTCTTTCATGTATGCCGGCTTCCGTTTCCCCTTTTCATTTGCCGTTGCTTTTCACTTCCTTCCAGAGGAATACTGTTCCGTTCATCCGGCTTGCCGATGTTCCCGGCCAGTCGGCGGCATAGGCTTCGCCCGATGCAGGATCCAGTCCTACATAGCGATGTGTTTTCAATGACATCAGCATACATTGTCCGTGAAGCATGTCCTGCCACATGAACAGGCAATCCTCCGTTTCCACTGAAGACAGACGCAGGTCACCGGACATGCCCAAACCGGCTACGGCCATATAGCCTGTCCCGTTTACGGCCTTGAGGACGACTTTCCCGTTTCCTCTGTCCTGCACTTCAAACATACAGTCGGAAGGGTTGCGCTTTTTCATGTCTTCCCATACGGAATAGACCATTTTGCGCGGGTTTGCCTGCATCCATTGTCTGTTGCCGAGGTTCAGGAAACTGACGGTCTTGCCCAACGGGATATTGCGGCTACGGTCGGCAAGAGGCTCTTCCACATTGAAATCGTCGAATTCAGCATAACCGCCTTCTTTTCCTTGCTGATTGAATGCGAACAGTGCATATCTCGCACCTTGAAAAATCTTGGTTTGATATGGTATCGGTAACCGTTTTCCTATATTCCAGAAATTGACGCCGTCAAAGCTGTAACTGAATTCTGCCCATTCGTGTTCAAAGTCGCCGGTGATGCGCAGGAACATTCTTGGTTGGTTCAGAGGCATTTCTATAGTTTCGTCCGTACCCAAATCATAGTAGTGCAAGCAGGGCTTTTTGGCCTTTATGGCGATACCTATCCACTCATAAGGAATGTTCAGCAGTCCGAGACCGGCAATGTCTCCTTCTTTCATGTGAGAAGCGTCCAGCGTTACGGTAGTGACGGAAACCGGACCGATGCCCCGTTGGGTCAGGGTGTTCTTTGCCCAATAGAAGTCTTTTGCAGGCATCGTGTGCAGGCGGAGCCTACCTTTCTTTATGGCCCATTTGCTGTCGTCGGGGAGATGGTTCCATTGCCAGACGGGCAATAGTTTCCCTGAGTCGAAGTTGTCACTGCGGACGTATGGGGCGTGGGGCGTGACTTTCGTTGACACATCGGGCTTGAACCATGTTCTCGGGGAGCGTCCCAGGTTGTTTTCAAGTCCGAAATACGGCCATCCGTCCACCCATGTTACGGGTGAAAGGCAAGTGGTGCGTCCGACTGCAAGGAAGTCCAGCATGGAGAAGCCCCACCAGTCGCCGTTCTCCAGCTGGATTATCCCTCCCTGATGAAGTGTCGCGCATCCCATATTGTCCGCATTGGGCTTGCGGATTTCCATCTTCCATTTCTTCATTTCCGGCATGGCACCGTCCATCGGTACATTTGTAATCCACGTGGAATGCTCGGTTCCCATTGTTTCCCGACAACTGATTACGCGTGTCTCGTAAGGGCCCTCCAATTTGTCGGCACGCGCACACATCATCCGTCCCATAGGCGCATAGTCAGCACTGATAATGTAATACCTTCCGTTAATCTTATAGGCGTGATGTCCCTCCCCCATAGCATTTCCACGAGGTATAATGCAACGGTCACTGCCTTCCACAAAACCGCTCAGGTCTGGTTTGATTTCAACGCAATGAACCTCATCATAGCCGTAAATCGCATATATTTTCCCATTGTCAAACAATACGGATACATCGTGAGTAGCCCCTCCCATATTGTGGTGTTTCCATGGACCTTTCGGATTTTCGGAAACAAAAATCTGCATTCCGATTCCGTTGATGTTCGAGAATATGTAGAACTTTCCTTCATGATATCGGATGCAGGGAGCCCAGATGCCTTGTCCGTATGCTTCCTTTCCATCTTCGAGCCGGAATCTGGAATCATCGACCGGAATGCGGTCGAATGCATAGCTGCAGAATTCCCAGTTGACAAGATCCTTTGATTCCAGAACAACCAGACCGGGATTGCAGTGCATTGTTGTACCTACCAGATAGAACGTATCGTTTACCCGAATCATATCTGGGTCCGAAAATTCATCGTAGAACAAAGGGTTTGTAAAGGTCCCGTTTCCATTGTCGGCTGTCCAGGATTTCTGTTGTCCCCATGCTGCAAGAATTGCTAGATTGAGAATGGCGGCTAATGACAGGATTTTCCGCATCTGCATTCTCATTATAAACAGGAATAGATTTCTTTTCATTTTTATCGTTTTATTGAATGAATATTTTAAGATAGCCTATGAATTAAAAAAGTTGTGCGCATTCGGATGATGGCTGATTGTTTTTATGTCAGTTTTTTCCCCGAAGACACACAACCCATAAAAGTCAGTAAGCGGGTATGTCAGAATAAAATGTCATTTTCTTTTTGTCAATACGTTCAAGATGACATTGCTTGTTGATGGCGGGATTCTATTTTGACATCCCCTTGACCCTCAAAGATTTTCTTTTTATTAAGTTTATTTGTTTGGCGTCTCCCAGATTTTGGTGTTGCTGCACTTTGCGTCAATCCACAGGTCACCGCACTTGAACTTGAAGTCACCCTCTTCCAGTCTCCATTTGCCGTCATAGTCTACGAAAGCCATGTCGCTTCCTTTCAGTTTCAACGTGACAGTCTTAGTCTCACCCGGTTGCAACGTAATCTTGTCAAAGTTGCGCAGGCGGATGTTATCGGGTGTACTGCCTGCCACAAGGTCCTTCGAGAACAGGAGCACGCTTTCCTTTCCGGCCATTTTGCCCGTGTTGGTCACGTCCACCGTGAAGGTCAGTTCGTCATCGGCGTTGAAAGTTGTCTTGTCCAATTTCAGATTGGCGTATTTATAAGTGGTGTAGCTCAGTCCGAAGCCGAACGGCCATTGGATGTCCATCACGGAATCATAGTTGTAGTTCCCGTTCATCTGACCGATGTTCTCGCAGGACTTGTAGTCGTATGTGGCGAGTGCATTGATGTGTTTCGGATAAGTGAACGGCATCTTTCCGCTGAAATTGCTGTCTCCTGCGAGCAGGTTTGCCAGTGCATCGCCCCCGTAGTTTCCCGGAAGCATCACGTTCACGATAGCCTTGGCAAGCGGTTCGATATCCTTGATGAGTCGGGGACGGCCTTGGTTGAGAATCAGGACGATGGGCTTTCCGGTCTTTGCCAGTGCTTTCACCAATTCCTGCTGATTGGACGACAGGTTCAGGTCGGTCAGGTTGCCCGGAGTCTCGCAGTAGGAGTTTTCGCCTACACAAGCGACAATTACATCGGCACGGCTTGCTGCGGCAACGGCCTTCCCGATTTCCGGCGTGTTCTCTTCCCACCAGTTGTCGTTCTTGTAGGGCGCATAGGTTACGCCCGGCTCATAGATGATGTTCTCTTTCCCGTATTTGTTGCACAGTGATTCATAGATAGTATTGTAGGCTTGCGCACATTCGTCGGCACGGTGTCCCTGCCAGCTGTACGACCATCCTCCGTTGAGGCACCGCATCGAATTGGCGTTCGGACCGGTAAGCAGGATTCGTTTCCCTTTTGCGAGCGGGAGCAGGCTGTCTTCGTTCTTTACCAGCACTTCCGATTCTTCGGCCGCCTGCAGTGCGACTTCCGCAAATTCTTCCGAACCGAATTTGTCGTATTCTTTCACATCCCAGTAAGGATGCTCGAACAGTCCGAGGCGGTATTTCAGACGCAACACACGTGACACCGCATCATCGATGCGGCTCATCGGCACTTCACCTTCTTCCACCAATTCCTTCAAATAGTCGCAGAAGCTCAGTTCGTACGGCACCATCGACATGTCTATTCCGGCATTGATGGCAATCTTAATGGCCTCCTTCTTTGTGGCGGCGATATAATCGCGGACACAAAGGTTATTGATGTCCGCCCAGTCGGTCACAATAAGTCCGTCCCAGCTCAAGTCTTTCTTCAGCCATTGGGTGAGGAACTCTTCATTCGCATGAAAAGGCATTCCATTATCCACGCTCGAATTGACCATTACGCTCAACGCTCCGTCACGTACGGCGGCAAGGAATGGGGCGAAATGTTTTTCGCGCATGTCGCTCCGTGAGATGGATGAAGGCGTACGGTCCTTTCCTGAAACGGGTACTCCGTAACCCATGTAGTGTTTCATGCAGGCCGCCACGTTGTATTTCCCGATATGGTTCGGGTCGTTCCCCTGGAAGCCTTCTACAGTTGCCTTGCCCATCTCGGCGTTCACATAGCAGTCTTCGCCAAAGTTCTCCCACATGCGCGACCAGCGCGGGTCTCTTCCCAAATCGACTACCGGCGCGAAGTTCCACGGAATGTTGCAGGCCTTGGTCTCGTAGGCAGAGATTTCCGCACTCCGTTTTACGAGGTCCCGGTTGAATGTGGCCGCCATGTTCACTCCCTGCGGAAACATGGTTCCGTCCAGCGTGTAGGTTGTCCCGTGTATCTGGTCTACGCCGTAGATGCAGGGGATTCCGATTTCCTTCATCGAGAGTTCCTGAATCTGCCTGATAGATTCGGCCCATTTTTCTTTTGTTTGTGCCACGCTCAAAGGTACGTTCAGCAGGGAACCTACCTTGTATTTGCCTATTACGGTGTCGAGTTTCGCCTTGTCAAGCGTGAATCCGTTTTTTCGGCTGGCATCGAAATCGGTCACTACATCGATGGTAATCTGGCACATCTGTCCGATTTTTTCTTCCAATGTCATCTTGTCCAGCCATTGCTTGATGCTTTCTTCGATTTGTGGATCGGAAGGGATGGCGGGACTTGCCGTGTGCTGTTGGCAGCCGGTCTGTAGCAGAGCACCTGTACATAGCATGAATACCACTGCGAATTTGGAAATGTTTTTCATGAAATTCTTATCTATTTTTGGTTTGTAATATACAAATGTACGAAGGGGGAATTTGCCGTTTATGTCGATACTATTTTAGCAGATACTCCGCATTTCCGGCTGCGGATGCTCCAATCGTTCTCCCGTCTGCAAAGATAGTCTTTTTCCCGTATCCTCCTACAGATTCTCCATCGCATGGATATTGAAAATGAGGGGGGCGTATGTTTCGCTTTGATGCTCCAATTGTTGAATTGGGGAGGCAGGAAACAAAACGGACATTATCCGGAGGCTGTCTCAAAATAAACTTGAGATGGCCTCTGTTGTTTCATTTCAGATTGAA
>OJRA01000135.1_pt1 | contig 35788 bp, 37 predicted proteins | sample 1599101 | NCBI WGS metagenome assembly OJRA01 (sample SAMN03922526, study PRJEB24848) | human gut metagenome | isolation source: stool sample | host: Homo sapiens | place: Germany | collected 2010-05 | reverse complement strand
TTTTCTTGGCGGAGTAGGAGGGATTTGAACCCTCGCGCCGTTGTTTAGACGACCTACGCCCTTAGCAGGGGCGCCTCTTCGGCCTCTTGAGTACTACTCCAGAGCAAAGTGTGTTACACTTATTCAATAAAAAATGGCGGAGAGAGTGGGATTCGAACCCACGGTACGTTGCCGTACGGCAGTTTTCAAGACTGCTTCCTTAAACCACTCGGACATCTCTCCTTGTGGACACTCGCGTTACGCCGTGTCGAATGCCTATTTACTTTACCAGATTTGCGCCTTTCTCTTTACAGAAACATCCTTTTGTTGTATAATAAAACCAACATAAACCACCCATTGGGAAAAGGAGCATCATCATGTCGTTTTCAGAGCTATTGAAGCAGTGCCGCAAAAAGCAGGGCGTCAGCCAAGCGGAGCTTGCCTCCAGACTGGGGGTCACCCAGCAGGCTGTCGGCAAGTGGGAAAGCGGCAAGTCCTCCCCCGACCCCTCCACCGTGGCCCGCATTGCAGAACTGTTGAACACCACGGCGGACTATCTGCTGGGGCTGTACCGCCCGGTCAGCAACGTTTCTGCCCCCGAGGAGCGCTTTTTCGGCAGCTACACCGAGAGCCTGATCCCGGTCATCGGCACGGTGAAGGCCGGTTACGGCGCACTGGCCTTTGAAGAGGACTATGGGCAGGAGTACGCCCGCGTGAAGGACCCCTCCAACTATTTTTATCTGGTGGTGCGCGGCGACAGCATGGAGCCCCGCATTCAGGATGGCGACCTTGCGCTGGTGCACAAGCAGGACACGCTGGAAAACGGCGATCTGGGCGTACTGATCTACGGCGACGAGGGCGAGGGCACCCTGAAGCGCTACATCCAGCGCGGCAACTGCGTGGTGCTGCAGCCCTTCAACCCCGCCTATCATGAAATGGTCATCAGGGGCGAGGACCTGAACCACCTGCACATTGCAGGCCGCGTGGTGGAAACCAAGGCCAAGTGGTAAGTAGAACCCTCTCAGTCATCGCTACGCGATGCCAGCTCCCCCAAGGGGGGGAGCTTATAGCACTGCCATAAGCTTTTATCATTCATCCGATACGTTTCCGTTATCGCAAAAAAGCTCCCCCTTCGGGGGAGCTGGATGCGACCAACGGGAACAGACTGAGAGGGTTCGAGGTCAAAGACGTCCCCCCTGTTTTTCATAAAGCCATCTGCTGTTTTGCGTATGGCTTTATTTTTTGACCCTTTTTCCCGGTTTTATCCCCTATGGAGGTGCATTCTGCATGGAACAGACCCTGATGGACAAGCTGACTATTCTGGCGGACAGCGCCAAATATGACGTTGCCTGCACTTCCAGCGGGGCGTCCCGCACCGCGCGCCCGGGCACGGTGGGCAGCTGCTATGCCCCGGGCTGCTGCCACGCCTTTACCGCCGATGGCCGCTGCGTCAGCCTGCTCAAGGTACTCATGACCAACTGCTGCTCCTTCGACTGCGGCTACTGCGTCAACCGCCGCTCCAACGATATCCCCCGCGCCACCTTTGCGCCCCGGGAGCTGGCAGAGCTGACCATGGAATTCTACCGCCGCAACTACATCGAGGGGCTGTTTTTGTCCAGCGCAGTGCTGGGCACCCCGGACTACACCACCGAGCGGATGCTGGCGGTGCTGCGGCTGCTGCGGGGCGAATACCGCTTTGGGGGCTACATCCACGCCAAGGCCATCCCGGGCACAAGCCCGGAACTTTTGCAGCAGCTGGGGTATCTGGCCGACCGTCTAAGCGTGAACGTGGAACTGCCCAGCGAGCGCAGCCTGAACCTGCTGGCCCCGGACAAGGGGCGGCATTCCATCTTCCGTCCCATGAAGCAGATCGCGGTGTCCGGCGCTGCCAGCCGGGAGGAACTTACCCTTTACCGCCACGCGCCCAAGTTTGCCCCCGCCGGGCAGAGCACCCAGATGATCGTGGGTGCTTCGCCGGAGACAGACTACCACATCTTAAAACTGACCGAGGGAATGTACCACAAATACGGGCTGAAACGGGTGTTCTACTCCGCTTACATCCCAGTAGCCGAGGACACCCGCCTGCCCGCACTGGACACAAAGCCGCCCCTTCTGCGGGAGCACCGGCTGTATCAGGCAGACTGGCTGCTGCGGTTCTACCAGTTCGAGGCAGACGAAATTTTAGATAAAGACAACCCCAACTTCAACCCCTATCTGGACCCCAAATGCAACTGGGCGGTGCAGCACTACGGGCTGTTCCCGGTGGACGTGAACCGCGCTCCCTTCGAGATGCTGCTGCGGGTGCCGGGCATCGGCCCCAAAAGCGCCCGACGCATCTGGCACGCCCGCAAGCAGGCGGCGCTGGGTCTGGACGAGCTCAAGCGCATGGGCGTGGTGCTCAAGCGGGCGCAGTACTTCATCACCTGCCGGGGCTTTTCCGGGGCGCACCCGGGGCGCGGCAGTGCCGGGCGGGAGCGCATTACCCGGGCGCTCATCGACCCCAACGTATTCAGCGGCAGCTGCGAGCAGCTGAGCCTGTTCAGCCCGCCCGCTGTGGACAACCTCATCGGGCAGGGCGTGCCGCCCCGGGCGGCTGTCCGCATGGTACGGGAGGAGGCAGTGCAATGTCTTGCCAAGGCACTGTAAGCCCCAAGGGGGCGCGCAAGCTGCACGATGCCGACGTGGTCTACCTGTATGACGGCAGCTTTGAGGGCTTTCTGTGCTGCGTGTACGAAAGCTTTGCCCAGCACGAGCTTCCCTTTGCGGTGTGGACGCCCCAGCGGGAAACGGCCACCCTCTACCCGGTCAAGGACATTGCCACCGACCCTGCCGTTGCCCGGCGGGTATTCGCCAGCTTTGGCAAAAAGCTGGGCGCAGAGACCGAGTACCTTGTCAGCCGGGATTTTCTCTCCGGACAGGAGGACAAGGAGCTGCTGTTGCTCCGGTTTCTGCATCTGGCCTTTGCGCTGGGCCCGGGCACGGTCAAGCGGGAAGGGCACCCGGTGGTCGCGCCCCTCTATGCCATGAAAAAAAGTCTGGACTGGGAGGTAGACAAGTTTCAGGGCTTTGTGCGGTTCGAGGAGCATGACGGGATGCTGGGCGCGGTCATCCACCCCAAAAATTATATCCTCCCCCTGCTGCGCCCGCACTTCTGCGGACGCTTCCCGGAGGAGGATTTCATGATCTATGATGCCGTCCATCAGGCGGTGCTGCTGCACGAGGGGCGCAGCACCCGGCTGCTGGAGCTGGCAGCCCGGCTGCTGGAGCTGGCAGCGCCCTTGGAGCTGCCACCGCCCAGTGCGCGGGAGCAGCAGTTTCAGGCGCTGTGGACGCAGTTCTACAAAACGCTGGAAATTCAGGCGCGCCACAACGAAAAAGGCCGCATGACCCATTGCCCCAAACGCTTCTGGGCGGATATGGTGGAGCTGCAGGGGGAGTTGTAATTATTTTTCCTGTGCTTCCAGTGCGCTTTCCACGCCCTTGAGCAGATCCTCTGCCGGGATGCCGTACAGCCTTGCCAGTGCCATCAGGTTGGAGGTGTTCGGCTCCGAGGTGCCGTTCTCCCACTTGGACACTGCCTGACGGCTTACGCCGATAGTCTCAGCCACAAACTCCTGCGTCATCTTGCAGCGGGTGCGGTTCTCCTTGAGCGTTTCAGAAAGCGACTTGCGCACGATCTTGACTTCTTCTGTAAGTTTCGGCGGCTTTTCCAGATTGCGGGCAATGCGCCAGAGCAGATAGAGTGCAGCCACGATAGCCACCGGCAGCAGCAGCCGCACGATCATCGCCGCGATGCTCACCGTCTGGAGCGCTCTGAAAAATAGGTTGGTCAGAAAATCACTTTTCATATTCGTTTCCTCCTTTGGAAGCTTTCTCTTGTGGTTTTTTGTGGCACGATTCTAGCACAAAAGCCCGGTTGCGTCCACCAACCAGAGCGTAAACTCCGGTTGCGGCGCACATTTTTAGCCTATTGGGGCAGATAATTCACAAAAACGTTGCATCTGCATCGTTGCAACGGGCAAAACCTATGGTATACTATAAGGGATATCCGGGCAGGCATTTCTGCCCCCCAACACCCCCGCTGCGGGGTCAACACAAAAGGAGTATTGTAGCGTTATGGTTCGCATTACTATGGAAGACGGCGGCATCATCGACATCGAGCTGAACGAGGAAGTTGCCCCCATCACCTGTGAGAATTTCAAAAAGCTGGTCAAGGAAGGCTTTTACAACGGCCTGACCTTTCACCGTGTCATCCCCGGCTTTATGATCCAGGGCGGCTGCCCGCTGGGCACCGGCACCGGCGGCCCGGGCTGGAACATCAAGGGCGAGTTTGCCGCTAACGGCGTCAACAACCCCCTCAAGCACACCCGCGGTGTGATCAGCATGGCCCAGCATGGCCCGCAGCATGAACCCCAACAGCGCAGGCAGCCAGTTCTTCATCATGCATCAGGATGCACCTCATCTGGATGGCCAGTACGCCGCCTTCGGCAAGGTGGTTGCCGGCATGGACGTTGTGGATAAGATCGCTTCTGTCCGCACCGACTGGAACGACAAGCCCACCACCCCGGTCAAGATGAAGACCGTGGAGCTCATCGAGGGCTAATTTTAAATGCAAAATAGCGGAACACCCTGCGGGTGTTCCGCTATTTTTTTGCAAAAAACTCTCTGTGAAAAGGGTGTCCCGGAGCGTCCGCAGACGCTCCGGGGCACTGAAATAAAAAATCAAATTCCTTGGAGCATGGCCAAAGCGCACGCGGCGGCCATTTCAAATCGTTTTCAGCAGCCTTCTTTTTCAGCCAGCTTGCGGCCCATCAGCACGCCCATGACCGAAGCCATCATCAGCCCGCGCGTCCAGCCGGAGGAATCGCCCAAGCAGTGCAGCCCCTGAATGTTGGTGTCGAGGTTCTCGTCCATCTTCACCTTGTTGGAGTAGAACTTCAGCTCCGGGCTGTACAGCAGCGTCTCGTTGGCGGCAAAGCCGGGCACGACCATGTCCAGCATCTTGATGAACTCGATGATGTTGGTCATGGCGCGGTAGGGCATGGCGGCGGTGATATCACCGGCCACGGCATCCTTCAACGTGGGCTTCACGTTGGACTGTGCCAGTTCCTTCTGCCAAGTACGCTTGCCGTCCAGAATATCGCCGTAGCGCTGCACCATGATGTGGCCTGCGCCCAGCATATTGGTCAGCTCGCCCACCTTCTGGGCGTAGGCGATGGGCTGGTTGAAGGGCTCGGTAAAGTTGTGGGACACCAGAATGGCAAGGTTGGTGTTCGGGCTCTTCTTTTCCTTAAAGCTGTGGCCGTTGACCACCGCAAGGTCGTTGTCGTAGTTCTCCTGCGCCACAAAGCCGCCGGGGTTCTGGCAGAAGGTGCGCACCTTGTTCTTCCACGGCTTCGGGTAGCCGATGAGCTTGGACTCATACAGCACCTTGTTCACCTTTTCCATCACCTCATTGCGGCACTCCACACGCACGCCGATGTCCACGGTGCCGGGCTTATGGGCGATGTGGTGCTCTGCGCAGAGCTTTTCCAGCCAGTCTGCGCCGCGGCGTCCGGTGCCGATGACCACCTCGTCCGCGTACACAGGCAGCAGTTCCTCGCCGTCCTTCAGCAGCACGCCCTTGCAGCCTTCTTCTTCCAGAATGATGTTCTCGCACTCGGTATTGAAGCGCATCTCCACGCCGTTGTCCGCCAGATAGTTCTGGATGGCCAGATACAGCTCCTGTGCCTTTTCGGTGCCCAGATGGCGGATGGGGCAGTCCACCAGCTTCAGACCTGCGTGGATGGCGTTTTTGCGGATCTCCTTGATGTCCTCACCGGTGTAGATGCCCTCCACATGGGGGTCTGCGCCGAACTCCAGATAGATCTTATCGGTGTAGTCGATGAGCTCCTGCGCAAACTCCTCCCCGATGAGGGTGGGCAGATCGCCGCCCACCTCATAAGACAGGCTCAGCTTGCCGTCCGAGAACGCGCCCGCACCGGAAAAGCCGGTGGTGATGGCGCAGGTGGGGCGGCAGTTGACGCAGTGGCCTACCTCTGCCTTGGGGCAGTGGCGCTTTTCCACCGGCTTGCCCTTTTCCACCAGCAGCATCTTCTTTTTGCTGCCGTGGCGCAGCAGCTCCACAGCGGTAAAGATGCCGGCAGGGCCCGCACCCACAATGATCAGATCGTACTTTTCCATGATTTTGTTCCTTTTTCCTTTTCTTGATAATTGGTGTAGAATCCTCTCAGTCAACGCCTGACGGCGTTGACTGAGAGGGTTTATTCCTTACTCCCGCTTCTCCTGCTCCACGGTGGCGCTCTCGTCCACATGGTCCAGTTCCACGGCGGTAGCCTCTGCATCGGTGCGGGTCACGTCCGGGGCGACAACGCCGTCGCCGTTCAGATCCTCACCGGTGATGGATTCCAGCACAGACTGGGTCTCCGGGTGCAGCTTGGCAAAGCGGCGCACGGCCAGCACGGTGTACAGAGCGCTGAGCAGGTTGATGGCGCCCTCCACGATCAGGATGACGCCGATGGCCATCACCAGCGTTTCCATGGCACCGAAGGGGTTTGCGATCAGGATGACGCCCAGCACCACGCTGAGCACCGGCAGCAGCAGAAAGCCCTTCCAGCTGTCGTAGCCGCAGCGGCGCAGGTCCAAGGCGTTCTGCACCCGGCCAATGGCGTCAAAGATGACGAACAGGCCGAACACGATGGGCAGGATACTTACCACGATATCGCTGCGCAGCAGCAGAAAAACACCCAGTGCAAGGCAGATAAGGCCGGAGATCAGGGTAAGCTGGCTCTGGAACACCCCGCGCTCCACCACAAAGTAGCGGATCAGCTGCACCGCTGCGCAGGCCAGCACCACGCCGCCCAGCGCGTAGCAGACGATGTTCAGCGCCGTGCCGGGCTTCATGACCAGAAAAATGCCCAGTCCGACATACAGCAGGCTCATGAGGATCAGATTCCACTTCAGCTTTTTTACCATAGAGATCACGTTCCTTTCGTTTGCAGGGCCGCTGCCCGCACCCGGGTCAGTGGTACAGGGGTGCGATGGTGGTCTTGTTGATACGGGCATAGAAGGCCAGACTCATCAGGATGCTGACGACTTCCGCAATGAGAAAGGCCCACCAGACATTGTTGACACTGCCGGTCTGTGCCAGCAGCCACGCTGCCGGCAGCAGCACGAACAGCTGGCGGCAGACCGAAACGATGAGGCTAAAGACGCCGTTGCCCAGCGCCTGAAAGACCGAGCTGAGCACGATGCTGACGCCCGCCAGCAGGAAATGCAGGCAGATGATGCGCATGGCCGGGATGCCGATAGCCAGCATGGCGTCGCTGGCGGCAAAGATGCTCAGCACCTGCCGGGGTGCGAACTGGAAGATGCAGAAGCCCGCCAGCATGATGCCCTCGGCGTAGCACACCGCCAGCTTGATGGTCTTTTTCACGCGGTCCGGTCTGCGGGCACCATAGTTGTAGCTGATGATGGGCACCATGCCATTGTTCAGGCCGAAAATGGGCATAAACACAAAGCTTTGCAGCTTGAAGTAGACGCCGAACACCGCCACTGCCGTAGCGGAGAAGGCCATCAGGATCAGGTTCATGCCAAAGGTCATCAGGCTGCCCACACACTGCATGGCGATGCTGGGCAGACCCACGGTGTAGATGCGGCCGATGGCCTTGGCGCTGGGACGGAAGCCCTTGAAGCTGATCTGGATGTCCGGGTTTTTGCGGGTGTTGAAGTACAACGTCATGCCTGCACCGCAGAACTGGCCGATGACCGTAGCCACCGCCGCGCCGGTGGTGCCGGACAGCGCCTCGCCGCAGTAGCCGAAGATGAAGATGGGGTCCAGAATGATGTTCACCACAGCGCCCACCAGCTGACTGATCATGCTCAGATAGGTGCGCCCGGTGGCGGCCAGCAGCTTTTCGCCCATGGTCTGAGTGAACAGACCCAGACTAAAGATGCAGCACACCGACAAATACTGGATGCCCTGCTGCGCGATGACGGCGTCACTGGTCTGGGCGTAGAAGTAGGGCTTCATGCAGGTAAGTCCGATGACAAAAAACACCGCAAAGCTGCACAGGGAAAGAAAGATGCCGTTTTCTGCGGTGGCGTTGGCGCGGCTCTGGTTCTTTTCGCCAAGGCTCTTGCTCAGCAGGGCGTTCACGCCCACACCGGTGCCCACGCCCACGGCGATCATGACATTCTGCAATGAAAAGGCCAGCGATACGGCGGTGAGGGCGCTCTCGCTGACATGAGACACGAACACCGAGTCCACCACGTTGTACAGCGCCTGCACCAGCATGGAGATCATCATCGGGATGCTGAGTTTCAGCAAAAGGGGGTTGATCTCCATGGTGCCCATGATGTTTTCCCGCACCTCGGCGGGTGCGGTCTGCGATTGATTTGTTTTCACGATTTCTCCTTTTGAACACTTGGGATTGGGGATGCTGCGGCATGGATATCACTCTCAGTCAACGCCGCAGCCACTAAAGCCTTTCCCCCAAGGGGGGAAGCCTTCAGAAGGTATACGCTCTGTAAGAACTTCCCTTGCCGGAAACATGGGCAGGGCGCAGAAGCGCCCTGCCCACGTTCTGTCGTTGTTTATTGGGTCTGGCTGGGGGTCACAGCGTCTTTTCCTTTGCGGCGGCTGCGTCCAAGATCATCTTTACGCAGGTCTCGCGGCCAAGGGCGGCGTTGATGGCCAGATCGTAGTTGTGGGCATCACCCCAACGGTTCTGGGTGTAGTAGTTGTAGTAGGCCGAGCGGTTGCGGTCGGTCTTTTCCACCTCTTCCTTGATGCCCTTTTCGTCCTTGGCCTTTACCAAGGGGTTGGTCTTGGCGTACTGCAAGCGCCACTCCTTGGGTGCATACACGAACACCCGCAGCACGTCCTTGCGCTCCCGCAGGACGTAGTCACCGCAGCGGCCAAGGATCACGCAGGGGCCTTCCTCGGCCAGCTGCTTGATGATACGGCTCTGCAGAATGAACACCTGATCGCCCAGCGGCAGCTCGTTGCCCATGGTGTACAGACTGTACAGCAGGCTGTGGGTGTGCCGTTTCTCGCTGGCGGCAACAGCCTCCTCCGACAAGCCGGAGTTCTTTGCTGCCATGGTGATCAGCTCCTTGTCGTAAAGCTTGATGCCCAGTGCCTTTGCCACGTCCTCTGCGATGTAGCGTCCGCCGGTGCAGTACTCACGGCCCAAAGTGATGATCGTCTTTGCCATAATGTGTTCCTCCTGTTTCATATATCGCCCTGAAAAAGCTTACGGCTGTGCCGGGGCGTCCCCGGTCTGGCCATTGGCTTTGGGTTCTGTGCTTGCAGGTACAGGCTTCGGCTTCGGCAGCCGTACCTCTGCTACCCGCATGGTGCCGGTCTGGTCCACTGCATACACGCTGCAGCGCCCGCCTGCGGCCAGCAGCTCCGGCGGGAACTGTACCCCGCCGTCCTCGGTGCGGGTACAGCGCAAAAAGGTGCGGTGAGCGGTGGTGGCGTGCGCCACGCCGTCGTGGGGCGCGCAGGCGATCCAGCCGGAAAAATCCTCCGGCAGGTCTGCGGGCTCTCCCCGCCGCTCAAAGTAGTAAACGCCCGGCTGGGTGCCGGCGTGCAGCTCGCACCGCAGCCGCCGGGGACGGTCGGCCTCAGTCTCCCGCTGCTTTGGCCGCAGGGCAATGGCCTTGCCGGTAAAGTAACGCATAAAATCCACCAGCGCCATGGTGCAGTTCACTGCGCCGTCGGTATCGGCGGTGGGGTCGTTCAGCAGCACAAAATCTGCCATTACGGCGTCATCGTGGCCAAAACCGTGCAGCCCCATCCACAGCCGCACCGGGTCGCGCTGACCGCGCACCCGCCGCTCCACCTGCACGGCTACCGAGCAGCCGTCGTGGATCTGCTCCCGCAGGTCGGCAAGGTCCATCCATGCCTGCCAGCAGGGGTAGCCGCAGCAGCCTGCGGCGGCCGCAGCAAAGGCGGTGTTGCCGGTGCTGCGGGTGCTGCCGTCCTCCATGGCGTAGGCCACTTCTTCCGGCAAGATATCTTCGCCCCAGCGGTTCATCAGCGCCGCCATGACCAGCGGCAGATCCATCTCCCGCCCAAAGCTGGGGTCATGGGCGGAAAGGCAGTATTCCGGCAGATAGAGCCGCCGGTTCAGCGCATGGCCGTTGCGCTTTTCCCACGCAAGAGGACGCACCGCCGCCGCCAGCAGACGCACCGCCGGGGTAACTTTATCGTTGTTAGTGGAAAGGTTCACCTGCAATTGCACGCCGGTGCCGCCGCCCGGGGCGGCTACCGTGACGGTATCGCCCATCAAAAAGATCATGCCGTCCTCGCTCTGGCTGGACACGCTGCACCGGGGGTAATCCGGCGCCCACTTGCCAAAGCTCATCCAGCTTGTCCACGCCCCTGCTGCGTACACCCGGCAGCGCACCTCCACCATGGTGTCCCGGGGTGCATGGGCGTTCCAGCTGACGTTCAGGTTGCAGAACGCCGGCATGGCAAACTCCGGGGTGGTGTAGCTGCCGTACAAAAGGCTACGCCCGGCCACGCTGTCCAGCACCAGTGCGCCGTTTTCCAGCGCAAGGTTGTCCAGCTGCCCGCGGGAAAAGGTCTCTGTCCCCTGCAGCACAAGATTATTCCGTTGTTCCATGGGACATCGCTCCTTTCCGCAGTTTTATCGCTTATTCCTCCGGGGTGTCGTCGTCGGCGTAGTCCTCCTTGAGGGCTGCTTCCAGTTCGGCGTCCTTCATCTTGCGGATGTTCTCCTCAATGTGGAACACCCGGTCGATATCGCCGTACACGATCTGGCAGGACACCTCGGTAACGAACCAGAAGCCGAAGATCAGCATCAGGAAAAGCCCCAGCGGCATGCACAGGATCACCACGCCCCAGAACAGCACCTGCACGATGGCGGCAGCCAGTGCGTGGGGCAGAAAGGCGATCATGCAGTTGATGCTGTTTTTCAAAGTCAGGCTCAAAGGCTGGTCCAGCAGCACCACCTGCGGCCACATATAGGCAAACAGCATCTGGAACAGCACCAGATTGAGCACCGTAGCCACCCACAGCGGGACGCCCACGTTGGTGCCGTGGTACAGCATATTGAAGCAGAAATAAACGAGGAAGATTTGCAGCGTGACCACCACAGTGTACAGCACACCCGGCACAAGGCTGGCCTTGAAATTGCGCTTGAAGGCCTTGCGGTAGGTCACCCACCAGTAGCCCGCCTCATCGCGCAGCGCGCGCAGGACGGTATCGTACATTCCGGCCAGCGCCGGGCCCGCCAGCAGGCCTCCCACGGCGGCGCTGCCCAGCATCACCGGCAAGCTGTTCTGCAAAAAGCCGATGTACACCAGGCAGATGACCGGTGCAAACCCGATGCAGGTCAGCAGGTTTGCAAGGAACATGCCGTTCATATCACGGCCTACAAGCTCAAAAAAGCGGCCGATGCCGGTCTTGCGGGGAGCGTCCTTTTCGACGCCCTTACCGGCCTTGAAATCATTGGCAGAAGGAAAAAGACCCATAGTAACTGCGGTACCTCTCTTGTGTTTTTAACCGGCACCGCAGGCGTTTTGTCTGGAAAGTGCCATTGTGCTAACTTTACAGATATAAATATACCTGTATTTTGTCAACTTTGCAAGATACAACCGGGGCTAATTGTAAAAAAATATTTATCTCTCCCTTTTTTGTGCAAAGTGTGCTACAATGACAATGGCATTTTTTGCAATAGGAGGAAACTATTATGAGCATTCTTCGCACCATTGCGATGTTTATTTATCTGTTCGGTTACATGATCCTGCATTACGGCATCCTGCGCCGCGCCGAGCGCGCCGCAGCCGCCGGAGATACCGCCACCGTGGAGCAGATCGTGAACCAGCATATCCCCCGCTGGAGCCGGGGCATTTTAAAGGTGACCGGTGTTTCCCTGTCGGTGGAAGGGCTGGAGAATATTCCCAAAGACCGCCCCTGCGTGTTTGTGGCGAACCACCGCAGCTACTACGACATCCCCCTGCTGCTGGCCGGGCTGGAAAAGCCCCACGGCATCCTTGCCAAGGAGGAAAAGCCCCACGGCATCCTTGCCAAGGAGGAGCTGGAAAAGATCCCCCTGCTCAGCCGCTGGATGAAGCTTCTGGGCTGCGTGTTCGTGCAGCGTGACGATGTGCGCGCCTCGGTGCGGGCGCTGAACGATGCCACCGCCATCGTGGAGGGCGGCCGCAGCTTCGTCATCTTCCCCGAGGGCACCCGCTACAAGGGCGAAGAGGGCGGCGCAGGCGAGTTCAAGGCCGGTGCTTTCCGCATTGCGGTCAAGACAAGTGCCCCGGTGGTGCCGGTAGCTGTGACCGGTGCCCGCGCCCTGTTTGAGAGCAATGGCAACCGCTGCCGCCCGGGCAGTGTGCGCATCAAGATCATGCCCCCCATCCAGACCGCCGGCATGAGCAAGGCCGAGCAGAAACAGCTGCCCGACGCCGTGCGCCAAAGCATTCTGGCTGCCCTGAAGTAACAGCCTTTCCCGCCCGTTTCATCACACAGGAGAACTATTTTATGGCAAGCTACCGTTACGAACGCGACATCGACCCCAAGGACCTCAAGCCCCGCAAACAGCGGCAATACAGCCGCAGGGAGCGCTGGGCAAACTGGTGGGACTACAACCTGAAATGGGTGCTCCTCTTCGGCATTGCGGGTGCGTTCGTGGCGTACTGCTTTATCGGGCAGTATTTCCTGACCACCCACCCGGATTACAACGTGGCGGTGGTCAGCCCCTACTACCTGCCCGAAGCCACCGTCACCGCCCTGCAAGAGCAGCTTGCCGCCTACGGCGAGGACTGCAACGGCGACGGCAAGGTGGTGGTGAAGATCAACCAGTACACCATGGCTTTCAACAGTGAGGACTCGGACGCCTATCTGGATATGGCAGGCACCACCAAGCTTTCCACCGATATCCAGAGCTCCCTCAGTTCCATCTTTATCCTCTACGACCCCGCAGGCTTCCAGCAAACCACCGGCACCCTGCGATATCTGGACGGCCATCTGCCCAAGTCCGATGCCGACAGCGACTGGTGGAACATGGTCTACCGCTGGACGGACTGCCCGGTGCTGACCGGGATGGAGCTGGGCAGCTACACCTCGGACGCGGTGCAGAGCGCCAGCGGCGACAGCCAGCAGCTGCTGGCAGATTACTATATCGGCATCCGGGGCGCATGGCTGAAGGAATCGGCTTCCCTGCTGGAAAACAGCGAGCCCCTTTGGGCAAGCCTGACCGCCGGGGCTGTCTCCACCGCCGGGGAGGGGCACTAAAGATGCGCTTCCGCATCAAAGTCGGCGGTCCTGCCGCCCGGTTCACCTTTGACCGCACCCCAAAGCCCCAGCCGCCCGCGCCGCCTGTTCTCCGCGCCGCAGACCTTGATAACCCCTATGGGCGCTATTACGGTAAAGCCCGCAGCTGGGAGGATATCTTGAAAAATAAAAACAGCGATTGAGAGGCTCTCCGGTCGTCGCCGCAGGCGATGACCGGAGAGCCTCTGTTTTCTATTTTTGTCTTTTTACCCATGGCTGATTTGAAATTTTCTCCACCCTCAAATGGAGGGCGGTTTGTTGTTTCTCTGTCCCGGTTATGGTATACTTACTAGGTATCCCCGCAAAAACCGACCAAAAAGGATGTGACCCCCATGGACGCACTGGAACAAGCCCGTGCCGAAATCGACACGGTAGATGCGCAGCTGGCTGCGCTGTTCGAGCGCCGGATGGCTGCCGTTTTGCAGGTGGCCGAATATAAGCGGGCGCACGGCCTGCCCATCTACGATGCCGCCCGGGAGGCCGCCGTACTGGAAAAGGCCGCAGCCCGCATTCAGCAGCCTGCGCTGCGCCCTTACTATAAAGACCACGTCCAGCACATGATGGATCTTGCCAAGCAATACGAAGCCGCTGTGCTGGGGCGCAACCGCGCTGCCTATCAGGGGGTGGAGGGTGCGTTTGCCCACATCGCCCTCAAGGCGTTGTTCCCCCACGCCGAGGCCGTGAGCTACTCCACATGGGACGAGGTATTCGAGGCCGTGGCCTCCGGCGAAGCCGCCCACGGCGTAGTGCCCTTTGAAAACAGCCACGCCGGGGACGTTTCCGCCGTGCTGGACCTGTGTTATAACCACCCGGAGCTGTGGGTGGTGGATGTGTACGACCTGCCCATCTCCCAGAATCTTCTGGTGTTGCCGGGCACCCAGCTTTCCCAGCTGCGCACGGTGTACAGCCACCAGCAGGCCATTGCCCAGAGCGAGACCTTTTTAAAGCAGTTCCGTCTGCCCGCCACCGCCATGGCCAACACCGCCATGGCCGCAAAGTTCGTGGCTGAAAGCGGCGATGCGACAAAGGCCGCCATTGCCAGCGCCGAGACTGCCGCCCTGTACGGGCTGGAAATTCTGGTGCCCAACATCAACACCGACGGCGACAACACCACCCGGTTCATCGTGCTCAGCCGCGAAAAGCCCACGGCGGGCAACCGGTTCTCGCTGCTGTTCACGGTGGACAACAAGCCCGGCAAACTGGCCGAGGTGATTCAGGTCATCGGTGCCAGCGGCTTCAATATGGAGTCCATCAAGAGCCGCCCCATGCCGCACGTCCCCTTTGAATATTATTTTTACGTAGAGCTGGTGGGCGATGCCGCCGCCGGCGAGACCGCCGCGCTGCTGCGCGAGCTTGACCGCACCTGCCGGACGGTGCGGCTGTTAGGAGTGTATACAAAATGAGTGATTTTATCGGAACCAAGCTGACCATGAATCTGGGTGAGCGCAGCTACGACATCATCGTCAAGCGCGGCTCGCTGGAAAACCTGTACCAGTTCGCCCGGCTGGACCGCCGGGTGGCGGTGGTCACCGACAGCGGTGTGCCCGCACAGTACGCACAGATGGTAGCCGACCTGTGCAAGGACGCCACCATCATCACCGTGCCGCAGGGCGAAGCCAGCAAGAGCTTTAAAATTCTGGAAACTGTGCTGCGGCAGATGCTGGACTTCGGCATGGGGCGCGGCGATCTTGTGGTAGCCGTGGGCGGCGGCGTGGTGGGCGACCTTGCCGGGTTTGCCGCTTCCATCTATATGCGCGGCATTGATTTTATCAACTGCCCCACCACCACCCTTTCCATGATCGATTCCTCCATCGGCGGCAAGACCGCCGTGGATCTTGGCGATACCAAAAACATCGTAGGTGCTTTCTGGCAGCCCAAGCTGGTCATCGTGGACCCGGACACCCTGTCCACTCTGCCCCGCCGCCACTTCATCAACGGTCTGGCCGAGGCCGTCAAGGCAGGTCTCTTGGCTGACCCGGAGCTGTTCTCCATCTTTGAAAAAGAGGACGTGGACGACCGCATCGGCGACATCATCTGCCGCAGCCTGCGCTTTAAAAAGAGCATCGTGGAGCAGGACGAGACCGAGCAGGGGATGCGCAAGGCGCTGAACTTCGGCCACACCATCGGTCACGGCATCGAAGCCGTGAAGGGCATCAAGGGACGCCGCACCACCGGCCTGTTCCACGGCGAGTGCGTGGCGCTGGGAATGCTGCCCATGATCGAATCCAAGGCGCTGCAAAAGCGGGTGCGCGGCGTGTACCGCCGCTTAGGGTTGCCCACCCGCACCGCCTACGATAAGGAAAAGGTGCTGGCTGAGATGCTGCACGACAAAAAAGCGCAGGGCGGGCAGATCACCATCATCAAAGTGCCCGGCCTTGGCTGCTGGCGCGCCGAGACCATCCCTGTGGAGGGGCTGCGCCCGCTGCTGGGCATGGAGGACTGACCCATGAAAAACACCTTTGGCAGCGACCTTTCGCTGACCATCTTCGGCGAGAGCCACGGCCGCGCCGTGGGCGCAGTGCTGGACGGCATGGCCGCCGGTGTGCCGGTGGACGAGAGCTTTCTCGCCGCCTGCATGGATAAGCGCCGCGCCCGGGGCGATGGCCTTTCCACCCCCCGGGTGGAGTCGGATGCGGTGCAGCTGCTGTCCGGTGTGGTAAACGGCCACACCACCGGCACCGCCATCGCCCTGATGATCGAAAACCAGAACACCCGCAGCGGCGACTACGCCAACCCCGGCCACGCGGACTTTACCGCCCATGCCAAGTACCACGGCTTTCAGGATGCCCGGGGCGGCGGGCACTTTTCCGGCCGGGTGACCGCCGCCCTTGTGGCAGGCGGCAGCATCGTGCTTGCCGCATTGCAGCGGGCAGGCATTGATATCACCACCCACATCGCCCGGTGCGCAGATATTGCCGATACGCCCTTTGCGCTGGACGACCCCGCCGCCCTTGCAGCACAGGCGGAGACGCTTGCCAGTAAGACCGAGGGCTTTGCGGTGCTGGACGCCGCCGTGGAAGAGCCCATGAAAGCCGCCATCCGCGCCGCCGGTGCCGAGGGCGACAGCGTGGGCGGCGTGCTGGAAACAGCCATCCTCGGCCTGCCCGCCGGCATCGGCGAGCCCTACTTTGACAGCGTGGAGAGCGAGATCGCCCACTTGGCCTTTTCCGTCCCGGCGGTCAAGGGCATCGAGTTCGGCACCGGCTTCGGTTTTGCCGGGCTGCGCGGCTCGGAAGCGAACGACGCCTTCCGCATGACGGCAGAGGGCGCGGTGGTCACCGCCACCAACCACAACGCGGGCATCAACGGCGGCATCGCCAACGGAATGCCGGTGGTGTTCCGCACCGCCGTCAAGCCCACCCCCAGCATCTACAAGCAGCAGGACACGGTGGACTATATCGCCAAAAAGGACGCGCAGCTGTCCATTCAGGGACGGCACGACCCCTGCATCGTGCCCCGGGCCGCCATTGTGCAGACCTGCGCTGCCGCCCTTGCGGTGGGCGATCTGCTCACCGCCCGGTACGGTGCCCGGTGGATGACCGACCCCACCGGCTACCGGAAGGAGGACTGAGATGGAATACGGACTCATCGGCGGCAAGCTGGGACACTCCTACTCCAAGACCATCCATGAGCTGCTCTGCGGGTACAGTTACGAGCTGTGCCCCCTGCCCACCGAGGCAGACGCCCGCGCCTTTTTGCAGCGGCGGCAGTTCAAGGCCATCAACGTGACCATCCCCTATAAAAAGCTGGTGATGGAGTACTGCTCCTTCATCGACCCCCGCGCCCGCGCCATCGGCGCGGTGAACACGGTGGTGAATAAAAACGGCCTGCTCTACGGCTACAACACCGATTATCTGGGCTTTGCCCACCTGTGCGAAGCCCACGGCGTGGAGCTTGCGGGCAAGACCGTGCTCATCTTAGGCACCGGCGGCACCCACAACACCACCCGCGCGGTGGCACTGGACAAGGGCGCTGCCAAGGTGCTGACGGTCAGCCGCACCCCCGACCCGGAAAAGGGCGAGCTGAGCTACGCCGAAGCCGTGCACAGCGGCGCACAGGTAGTGTTCAACACCACCCCCGCCGGGATGTACCCCAACGTGGGCGTGTGCAGTCTGGACGTCGCCGCCATGCCCGGGCTGGAAGCCGTGGTGGACGTGGTATATAACCCCAACAAGACCGAACTCATTCTCCGCGCCGAGGACGCCGGTGTGCCGGTAGCCGTAGGCGGGCTGGAGATGCTGGTGGCACAGGCGGTGTATGCCGCAGAATACTTCCTTGGCCGCAAGTTCGAGGACGCCCCGGGCGAGGTGCGGCGCATCACCGCCGCGCTGCGCCGCGAGACGCTGAACATCGCCCTTGTGGGAATGCCCTCCTGCGGCAAATCCACCCTTGGCCGCCTGCTGGCAAAGCAGCTGGGCAGACCGCTTGTGGATCTGGACGAGGAGATCGTCAAGGCAGACGGACGCAGCATCCCGGATATCTTTGCCGCCGAGGGCGAAGAGGGTTTCCGGGCAAAGGAAACCGCGCAGATCGCCCGTTTCGGCAAGGAAAAAGGGCTTGTACTCTCCTGCGGCGGCGGCGCGGTGAAGCGGGCAGAGAATGTCCGCGCCCTGCGCCAGAACGGCGTGGTGCTGTTTATCGACCGGCCGGTGGAAGCGCTGGCTGTGGGTGGCAACCGCCCGCTTTCTTCCAGCGCCGAGGCGCTGCGCACCATGGAAGCCCAGCGCCGCCCGCTGTACCTTGCCGCCGCAGATGCGGTGATTTCTAACACCGGCACGCTGGCCGAGACGCTGGCAGCTGCACAGGAGGCACTGGATGAAATTTTTGATTCTTAACGGGCCAAACATCAATCTGGCGCGCTGGTCTGAGCCCGGCGTACCCGGCGAAGTGGACTACACCGGCCTGATGGACTATGTGCAGGCGGGCTGCGACCAGCTTGGCATTGAAACGGATATCTGTCAGTCCAACCACGAGGGCGACCTCATCGACGAGATCCAGTCTGCCCCCGGGCGGGTGGACGGCATTGTGCTGAACCCCGGCGGCTACGCCCATTACAGTGTAGCCATTCTGGACGCGCTGCGGCTGTGCAGCGTGCCCGCCGTAGAGGTGATGCTGGACGCCCCGGACGAGCGCGAGCCCTTTCGCAAAACGGACGTGGTGTCCTTTGGCTGTCAGGGGCATTTTATCGGCGAAGGCCCGCAGGGCTACCTGCACGCCTGCATCTGGCTGGCGCAGCTGCTGCGCACCGATGGCTCCTCTAAGGCGCATATCGTGATGTAAAACAAACAGGAAAGGAACGACCTCCCATGATCATCTCCACCAAAAAAGGCACTCCCAAAGAGGAGCTGGAAAAGATCGTTGACAAATTCGAAAAGCAGGGTCTGAACGTGACCCTGATCACCGGCAAGGACTACAATGTGTTTGGTCTGGTGGGCGATACCACCAAGATCGACGAGCGGGACGTGCTGGCAAACCCGTGGATCGACAACGTTACCCGCGTGTCCGCGCCCTATAAGCGCGCAAACCGCCTGTTCCACCCTGCAGACTCGGTCATCGACTGCGGTGGCGTGAAGATCGGCAGCAAGGAAAAGATCGCCGTCATGGCGGGCCCCTGCAGCATCGAAAACGCCGAGCAGGCTCTGCGCATCGCGCAGGGGGTCAAGGCGGGCGGCGCAGCGCTGTTCCGCGGCGGCGCCTACAAGCCCCGCACCTCTCCCTATGCTTTTCAGGGTCTGGAGACCGAGGGCATTCTGGATATGGTAAAGGCCCGCGAAGCCACCGGCCTGCCCATTGTCTCCGAGCTGATGAGCGAGGACCGCATCCCGGAGTTTGAGGAGTATGTGGACGTGGTGCAGATCGGCGCACGCAATATGCAGAACTTCCAGCTGCTCAAGGCCGTGGGCAAGATGCACAAGCCCGTGCTGCTCAAGCGCGGCCTGTGCAACACCATCGAGGAGTGGATCATGAGCGCTGAGTACATCATGGCCGGCGGCAACGAGCAGGTCATCTTCTGCGAGCGCGGCATCCGCACCTTTGAAAAGTACACCCGCAATACGCTGGATCTTTCCGCTGTGCCCATCATCCACGAAAAGACCCATCTGCCCATCGTGGTAGACCCCAGCCACGCCACCGGCAAGGCCAATCTGGTGGAGCCGATGATGATCGCTGCCGTGGCCGCCGGTGCGGACGGTCTGGAGGTAGAGGTGCACTACGACCCCCAGCACGCATGGAGCGACGGCGCACAGTGCCTGACCCCGGACGCCTTTGCACAGGCCATGGCAAAGTGCCGTCAGGTGGCTTGGGCTATCGGCCGGGAGATGTAAACCGTTTACCCCCTCAGGCGCTGGCGCGCCAGCTCCCCCAAGGGGGCGCCTGAAGCGCTGCCCGGGGAAAATCTGCAAAAGGATAACACCGCTATGCTTGTAACCATCAGACCTTCCCCCGGCGGCATCGGGGGCGTGATCGCCGCGCCGCCCAGCAAAAGCATGGCGCACCGCGCCGTGCTGTGCGCCGCGCTGGCTGTGGGGCGCTCCCATATCACCCATCTGGAATTCAGCAAGGACATCTCTGCCACCCTGTCCGCTGCCGCACAGCTGTGCGCCGCCGTGGACACCGGCGCAGGCGATGCTGCTGTGCAGGGGCTTGGGCATTTTCTGCCCCTGACCGCCCCGGTGGACTGCTGCGAAAGCGGCAGCACCCTGCGGTTTTTGATCCCCATCGCCAGCCTGACCGGACAGCCGGTCACCTTTACCGGGCGCGGACGGCTGATGGAGCGCCCGCAATCCGTATACGAAACGTTATATCGTGAGCAGAATCTACGGTTTGAGCAGTCCCCCGCCGGGCTGACCGTGGAAGGTGCGCTGACCCCCGGGGACTACCGGCTGGCGGGCAACGTGTCCAGCCAGTTCATCAGCGGGCTGCTGTTCGCGCTGCCGCTGCTGCCCGGGGACAGCCAGCTGCACCTCATTCCCCCGGTGGAGAGCCGCAGCTACATCGACATGACCCGCGCCGTGCAGGCCGCCTTTGGGGTGCACAGCCGCTGGCTGGACGAAACCACCCTGCTGCTGCCGGGCGGGCAGCAGTACCACCCCTGCGACTACAACGTGGAGGGCGATTACAGTCAGGCTGCTTTCCCGGCGGTGCTGGGTGCAGTGTGCGGCGGGGTGACCATCACCGGCCTTGCGCCGGACACCTTGCAGGGCGATGCCGCCATTCTGGACATCCTGCGCCGGTGCGGCGCGGTGTTCACCCGCAAAGGCGACAGCGTCACCTTTGCAAAAGCACCCCTGCACGGGGTGGACATCGACCTTGCGGATTGCCCCGACCTTGGCCCCGTGCTGATGGTGCTGGGACTGCTGTGCGAGGGCACCACCGTCATCCGCAACGCGGAGCGGCTGCGCCTGAAGGAAAGCGACCGCATCGCGGCTATGGAAGCCGAGCTGCGCGCCTGCGGCGGCGTGCTGGAAAGCGACGGCGGCACCATCACGGTGCACGGCTGTGCCGGGCTTCTGCACGCCCCTGCCGCGCCCCTGCACGGCCACAACGACCACCGGGTGGTCATGAGCCTTGCGGTGCTGGCGGCGGCTGCCGCACTGCCCCTGACCGTGGACGATGCCGAAGCCATCCAGAAGAGCTGGCCCGGCTTTTTTGCAGATGCAGCGCCGCTTGGCGTGGAGGTAAAAGATGCTTGATAAAACAAAACGTTATCTCGTAGTGGGTCTGGGTCTGCTGGGCGGCAAGTACGCGCTGGAGCTGACCCGCGCAGGCTTCCATGTGGACGGCATCAACCGCAGCGAGGGACATTTGCAGTATGCGCTGGAGCACAGCTATATCGCCGGCGGCAAGACCCACGATTTTGAGGACCTTGTCCGGCAGGCCGACCATATCATCTTTGGCCTGTACCCCACCGCGCTGCTGGACTGGTTTGGCACCTACGGCCACCTACTCAAGCCCGGGTGCATCTTTACGGATGTTTCCGGCGTAAAGACCGGCCTTGTGGAGCCGGTGCAGGCACTGTGCCCGGCGGGGGTGGAGTTCATTGCCAGCCACCCCATGGCAGGCCGCGAGACTTCCAGCGTGGAGCACGCCGCCGAGGTGAATTTTGCCCCGGCAAACTTCATCATCACTCCCACCGAAAAGAACACCCCGGCGGGCATCCAGTGGGCAAGGGAGCTTGCCGAGGTGCTGGGCTTCAAGCATATCTGCACCCTGACCGTGCAGGAGCACGACCGGATGATCGGCTATGTCAGCCAGCTGTGCCACGCCATTGCCGTAAGCCTGATGTGCGCCAACGACAACACCTCGCTGTGCGAGTACACCGGCGACTCCTTCCGCGACCTGACCCGCATTGCACGCATCAACGACAAAATGTGGGCAGAGCTGTTTTTGTGGAACAAGCAGAACCTGATCAGCGAGATCGACCAGTTCGATTCCGCTTTGCAGGAGATGCGCGCCGCCCTTGTAGCGGACGACCGGGACAAGCTGGAACAGATGTTCCGCCTTTCCACCCAGCGCCGCGCCGCCTTTGACAAAAAGCTGCCGGAATAAACCGTGACGGAGGTATTGCCCCATGCCCAAGCAGGAAGGACAGAAATCCAAGCTGGTAACACTGCTGCGCATCCTTGAGCAGCGCACCGACGAGAACCACCGCCTGAACGTGCCCCAGCTGGTGCAGCTGCTGGAAAGTCAGGGCATTCTGGCCGAGCGCAAGAGCATTTACAGCGACATCGACACCCTGCGCAGTCTGGGCTACGACATCCAGCTGCAACGGGGGCGCGGCGGCGGGTACTGGATGGCCAGCCGTGCGTTCGAGCTTTCGGAGCTGAAGCTGCTGGTGGATGCGGTACAGTCCAGCAGTGTCATCTCGGCGCGCACCAGCAAGCGCATCATCCACAAGCTGGAAGCCCTCTGCTCCGACTATGAGGGCACCCAGTTGCAGCGTCAGGTGTATGTGGACGGACGCCCCAAGACCGACAGCCAGACCCTTTTGTACAGCATCGACGCGCTGCACACCGCCATCAACCGAGGGTGTCTGGTGCAGTTCCGCTACAAGGGCAGCAGCGCCGTGCGCACCGTAAGCCCGTGGCAGCTGGCGTGGGAAAACGGCTGCTATTACCTGATCGCCTATCAGGACGAAAAAGCACCCCCGGTGCGCCACTACCGGGTGGACCGGATGGCCGGGGTGCTGGTGCTGGACGAGCCGCGCCGGGGCAAAGAGTTCTTCCGCACCTTCGACCTGCCCGCCTATCTGCGCAAACACTTCAACATGTTCGGCGGCACCGAGTACCGGGTCACCCTGCGGTGCGCTGCCGACCTTGAGCCGGTCATGCGGGAGCGCTTTGGCCGGGAGCCGGTGTTCTGCCCGGAGGACGCAGAGCACTTCCACTTTGATGTGCCCATCTGCGTCAGCCCACAGTTTTTTGGCTGGATATGCGGCTTTGGCGGCAAGGTAGAGGTCACCGCCCCCGCCGCCGTCCGCGCCCAGCTGCACGAGATGGTGCAGAGCCTTGCGGAGCAGCATGAATAAACAGAAAGGGTTCCAGAAACACCTGCGGGCGTTTCTGGAACCCTTTTTCCTATCAATTTTTCCTTATTCCTCAAATTCCAGATCGCTGGGCTGGATGAGGTCAAGGGGAGCGGCGGGCTCGGCGATAAGGCGGCGGCTCTGGTTGAAGATGGCCTTTTCCAGCGTGTTGCGCGCCAGACGGCCATTTCCGGCGGTGCGGCTGTCCAGCGCCTGACGGCGCTTATAGTAGCCCAGCAGCGGGAAGGTGCAGCTCTCGGCAAGACGGTAGCCCTTGCCCTTTGCCAGCACGGTGGTGATGTCCAGCAGCTCGTCTGCGGTGTAGTCCGGGAACTCGATCTTATTAGGGAAGCGGCTGGCAAGGCCGCTGTTGGCGGTGAGGAATACTTCCATCTCCTTGGTGTAGCCCGCAAGGATGACCACCAGCTCGTCCCGGTGATCCTCCATGCCCTTTACAAGAGTGTCGATGGCTTCCAGCCCAAAGCTGTCCTGCTGGCCGCGGTACAGGCTGTATGCCTCGTCAATGAACAAAACGCCGCCCAGAGCACTCTCGATGACGCTGTTGGTCAGCGGGGCGGTGTGGCCGGTGTAGCGCCCCACAAGGTCGGCGCGGGTCACTTCCACCAGCTGCCCGCCCCCCAGCGCGCCGATGGCCTTGAGGTACTTTGCCACCAGCCGGGCAATGGTGGTCTTGCCGGTGCCGGGGTTGCCGGTAAAGATCATGTGCATGGACAGGCTTGCGGTCTTGAAGCCCGCCGCTGCGCGGCGCTGCTGCACCTGTAAATTGTCTGCCAGACCAAACACATATTCCTTGACCGGGGCAAGCCCCACCAGCGCATCCAGCTCGGCGCGGATCTGCTCCACCGCGCCGGTGTAGGCCGCCGGCAGCAGGCTGAACAGGTCTGCCGGGGCGGCACCGTTCAGCGCAAATTGCAGCCCCTCGGGTGCGGCGGTCAGCGCCACCGTGCCGGACAGTTTTGCATCGGTCTGTAAGCAGTACTCGCTCAGGGCGCGGAAGATCCGCTCGCAGCAGTCTGCCAGCCCCTCTGCGCCCTTTTCTTTAGAGCACTGCGCCGCCACATAGTCCCGCACCTCTGCCCCAGCGGCGAGGGTCAGGCCAAGGCGGCTGTGCACCCGCTGCGCCAGCGCGTTCAACTGCTGCGCCGCCAGCGCCGCCAGCGCTTCCGGGGTAAAGGGGGCGGTCTGGCACACATCCCCTACCGCCGCCACAAAGGACGCGCCGAATTTATCCGCCAGCGCCTCCCGCCCCTTGCGGGAGAAGAAGATCAGGTACTTGCCGCAGGGGTCGATGCGGCTCACTGCGCCGGGGGCAAGCGCTGTACCAGCTTCCACCAAAATGCCCTCCTTGTTCACCAGATACCGGCTGGACAATGGCGCACTGCCCTTGACCGCAAGGTCGGAGAGGATGCGCAAAAAGCCGGGGTGGCAGCTCTCGTAGTGCTCGAACACCACGATCTCGCCCGGGGCGTGCAGGGCTGCGTAAAGGTCCTGCAAAAACAGCTTTTCCGCGCCGGGGTCGGGGTAGAGTGCCAAGTCCATCACCGCCATCCGGTCGCTCTGCAAAAGCCCCCGCGCCGCCATGATGCGGGCGGTCTCCGCCAGTGCAAAGTGCCGTCCCGTGCCCGGTGCGCCCCACAGCAGGATCACATTGCGGGCGGCTGCGCCCTCGGTGCCCAGCACAAAGGGGCGGCGCATGGCCCGCACCACGCTGTCCACAAAAGCATCCTGCCCGAGGACAGTCTTTTTTACCTCGGCGGCAAGGCCTTCAAAGCTGCCCAGCTGCTCCGGCTTTGTGTCTGCCGTGCCCTTGGCCAGCAGGCCGTCCGCTTCCATATCCCGCAGCATCTGGCGGCTGTCCTCCAGCGCCGTCTGCACCCCGGCATCCTGCGCCTTCAGCCGGGCGTTCTGCTGCTTCAGCAATTCGTCCAGCTGCTTTTGCTGTTCCAGCAGCGCCGCGTTCAGGTCCGGCAGGCCGCTGCCCGCCGGTTTTTCGGGCTGCGGCTTTTCCGGCTGCGGCTGCGCGCCGCCGAACTTCAGTTTGCCGCCCGCGCCGAACACGCCGTTCATCAAGCTTTCCCAATCATCGGTGTATGCCATGGTGCTGCCCTCCATCGGTGTTTTTTCTTCCAGTATAGTGAACTGCGCGGCATTTTGCAAGCACAAAAAAGCTCCCCCTTTCGGGGGAGCTGATATCCGCATCTATGCGGGGATCATGCTGTTTTCTCAGCCCTTGCAGCCCTGCTCTTCCCAGTCGCCGAAATCGTTGGCATCAGCGATCTTGGTGACGTCGATCTTGCCGTTCTCATCCTTGGGGGCAACGGCGGGGCCGGCCTCTACGGGGTTGGCGTTCGGGGCTTCGGGGTCGTACACAGGACGCTCTTCGGCGGTCTCCGGCTGGGTCTGGGGTGCGTCCTCAGCGGGGGCTTCCGGTGCGGTTTCCTCGTTCGTAGGCTTCGGCGGTCTTTTCGGCCTCCTCGGCGTCCTTTTCGGCTTCCTCCGGGAACTCGACCTCCTCCACATGGAGCGGGTCTTTCTGGTTCAGGATCTTGTCCAGCACCACGATGGCAGCGCCGGTGACGGCCACGGCAGCAGCCGTGCCAAGAATACGGAACAGAGTTTTCATACCAGAACCTCCTTAATATAGAAACGTTAAGAGAACGTTACGACCTCTTCCAGGGGCTTTTCGGCAGGCTCTACCGACACGGCGGTCAGCACCGGGCCTTTGCCCCGGTAGATGTTGTGGAACTTATAGCCCACCTTGGCGGTCACCCGCACCCAAGCGCGCTGTTCCAGCGCCTTGTAGCCATCGTAGCTGCATGGGAAGCCCACGAACTGGATGTCCTGCACGCAGCAGGTCATGGCAAAGCGGCCGGGCACAAAGCTGTTTTTACCGGCGCGGTTGGTCTGGCAGACCTGTGCCAGAAAACGCACCGTCTTGCCGGTGTACTTCTGGGGCTCGTCCTGACAATCCATGTACCAGATGCCGAAATCGTCATCCGGGATGTCGATGGGGTCGGCGTTGATATCAAAGGGCAGCGGGTCGGGGATATCATCGTAGGCTACGCTGCCGTCCTTGAACTCGTAGGCGATATCGCACTTACGGGAGGCCTGCCGTACCAGCTTGTGCAGCTCCTGCCGGGCGTCATCGTTGTTCACGGCCTCGGCGCGGTTGAACACGATCAGCTCGCTGCGGGCGATCTTGTCCAGCATCAGGCTGCGCATGGAGTTATCGCGGGCGTAGGTCAGGGCGGTGGTGCCGTCGGCAGTGGCAATGCACTGGTACACCAGCCAGTTCTCGGGCAGGGCATCGGCCAAGTCCTGCAGCAGCCACATGCCGTTGTACTCGATGACCACGCGGCCTGCGTCCGCTTCCTTGCCCAGCTTTGCAAGGTTCTGGGGGTTCAGTTCAGACTTATCCTCCAGCACCTTCACGGTCACGCCGGGGAAGGCGAACTTTTTCTCGTTGTACTCCTCTTCGCCCTCCTCGCAGATCAGCAGCAGGGTCTTGTCGCCGGAGTCGAAATTGGGGTCTTCAAAGGTCTCCTGAATAAACTTGGTCTTGCCGCTTTCCAGAAAGCCCACAAACAGGTAGACCGGGATCTCTTTTGCCATAATAAATGGTTGCTCCTTCTCTCAATAATGGGGTTCTCAGCAGCCGAACAGCTGGGCGATGGCGGTCTCGTTCAGCTTGGAGCCGATGACCACCAGCTTGCCGCCCACGTCTGCGCTACGGCTGCGCACTTCCCACTCGCCGGGCACATAGTCGAACTCCAGCCAGCCGTCTGCGCCGCCGTCCACGATGCCCTTGCTGCGCAGGATCATGCCGTAATTGCCGGTATCCAGCTCGGTGAGGGCGTGCTCCACCTCGGCTTTGGTGAACTTGCGGGCCGTCTCCACGCCCCAGCTGGTGAACACTTCATCGGCGTGGTGGTCGTGATGATGATGACCGCAGCAGCAATGACCGTCATGGTCGTGATGGTGCTCGTGCTCCTCGTAATCATGCTCGTCGTGATCATGCTCGTCCTCATCATCGTCATGATCGTGGTGGTGACCGCAGCAGCAATGGTCATCATGATCGTGCTCGTCGTGGTCGTGGTGATGATGCTCGTGCTCATCCTCGTCGTCATCATCGTCATCATGGTCATGATGATGGCCACAGCTGCACACACCGTTCTCATGGTCGTGATGATGGTGATGCTCGTGCTCTTCTTCCTCGTCCTCGTGGGCGTGCTCCTCGTTGGCCTTGGCAGCCATGGCGATCAGCTCGGCCTTGAAGTCGTCCTTGGTGGACATGGCCTTCAGGATCTGCTCACCGGTCAGGTGATCCCATGCGGTGGTCACGATAGTGGCGGTGGGGTTCTTTTCCCGCAGCATTGACACGGCAGCGGCGATCTTTTCCTCGCTGGCGGTCTGGGTGCGGCTGAGCAGGATGCAGCTTGCATGGCTGATCTGGTCATCGTAGAACTCGCCGAAGTTCTTCATATACATCTTGACCTTGTTCACATCGGCCACGGTGACAAAGCTGTTCAGCTGCACGTCCAGATGCTCGGCCACGCCCTCCACGGCGCGGGTCACATCGCTCAGCTTGCCAACGCCCGAGTGACGAAGCTGTTCAGCTTCATGTCGTCGGTCTCATCGGCGGTGTTCTGCACCGCCACGATCACGTCGGACAGCTTGCCCACGCCGGAGGGCTCGATGAGGATGCGGTCCGGGTGGAACTGAGCCTGCACGTCCTTCAACGCCTTGTGGAAGTCCCCCACCAGGGAGCAGCAGATGCACCCGGCGGACATCTCGCTGATCTGCACGCCGGACTCCTTCAGAAAGCCGCCGTCAATGCCGATCTCGCCGAACTCGTTCTCGATCAGCACCACCTGCTGGCCTGCAAAGGCCTCGGTGATCAGCTTTTTGATCAGAGTGGTTTTGCCGGCGCCAAGGAAGCCGGAGAAGATATCGATTTTAGTCATGATCCAAATGCCTCTTTCTTTTTATCGCAATATTCGCAATTGTTAGCGCAAAGGGCCGCAGAGTGCTGACCCAAAAATACTACACCTCTATTATAACAAGGCTGTCAATGGAAAACCGGCCTTTTTCAAGAAAAAATTGTAACTTTTTTTGCAAATTGACGGCGTTTTGGGGGGAGTTTTGCCCCCGCATTGCATTCTTCCCCGCAGAATGATACAATAGCAGCAGCAAACCATCGCCGCCGGACGTTTTTCCGGCAAATGACAGAAAGAGGGCTTTTGTTATGAGTATGAACACAGTTCCCGAGCGTCTGGCTGCGCTGCGTGCCGCTATGAAGGCAAACGGCGTAGACGTCTATCTGATCCCGGTGGGCGACCCGCATTCCAGCGAGTATCTGCCCGACCACTACACCTCCCTGACCTACTTCTCCGGCTTCCACGGTGAGAACTCCAACTTTGTGGTTACCAGCGTCAGATGTGTATAAGAGACAGATGACTGAGAGCGCCGTCTGGGCAGACGGCCGGTACTTTGTGCAGGCAGAGAAAGAGATCGCCGGTACCGAGATCCAGCTGATGCGCATGGGCGAGCCGGGCGTGCCCACCGCCGAGGAATACTGCGGCAAGGTGCTGCCCGAGGGCGGCACGCTGGGTCTGTGCGGTCTGACCGCCAACTGTGCACTGGTCAACAACCTGAAAAAAGAGCTGGAGCCCAAGCACGGCAGCATCAAGACCCTGTTCTTGGAGGATGAGCTGTGGGTGGAGGGCCGCCCCGCCCGCCCGGCTACCCCGGCATGGATCTTGCCCAAGGAATACGCTGGCTTCTCTCCGGCGGAAAAGCTGGAGCAGCTGCGCGGCAAACTGAAGGAGCAGGGCTGCACCGCCCAGCTGGTGGGCAAGCTGGATAATCTGGCATGGCTTTTGAACCTGCGCGCCATGGATATCGAGTGCACCCCCTACGCCATGGCGTACTGCTATGTTACCCCGAATCGCGCCGTGCTGTTCATCGATCAGGCACGGGTCACCCCGGAGGCTAAGGCAGAGCTGGAGGCCAACGGCGTGACGCTGGCCGACTACGACAGCATTCTGGACGGGATGGCCGCCGAGACCGAGCCGCAGACCGTGCTGGCAGAGAGCGCTACCGTGAACTACGCCGTGTATCAGGTGCTGGAAAACAACCCCGCCCTGACCGTGAAGGACGCCGCCGACCCGTTGCTTGCCATGAAGGGCGTGAAGAACGAGGTAGAGCTGGCACACCTGCGCGAGTCCCATCTGCGGGACGCCGTGGCTATGGTGCGGTTCCAGATCGAGCTGGAAAACCGTCTGGCTTCCGGCGAACAGCTGACCGAGCTGACCGTGGACGAGATCCTGCACAAGTACCGCAGCGCAGACGATAAGTTCCTTGTGGAAAGCTTTGGCACCATTGCAGCCTACGGCGGCAACGCAGCCATGATGCACTACCATGCCACCCCGGAGGATCACGCCGTTTTGCAGCGCAAGGGCTTTTTGCTGGTGGACAGCGGCGCCACCTATCTGGACGGCACCACTGACATCACCCGCACCTATCCGCTGGGCGAGCTGACCGAGGACGAGCGGCTGTTCTATACCTGGACGCTGCAGTGCCACATCGACATCGCCAAGGCCGTCTGGCTGGATTACTGCGACTGCCACATGCTGGACACCATCGCCCGCGAGCCGCTGTGGCGCCACCTCATCAACTACCGCTGCGGCACCGGCCACAGCGTCAGCTTTGTGGGCAACGTCCATGAAGGCCCCCACGCTTTGAACGGCCGCAACACCACCCTGATGCGCCCGGGTATGATCGTCACCGACGAGCCCGGCGTGTACGAGGCCGGCGAGGTGGGCATCCGCATCGAGAACGAGATCGAGTGCTACCACAAGGCCGACAACCAGTACGGTACCTTCCTTGCCTTCCGTCCCCTCACCTTTGTGCCCATCGCTACCTCTCCCATCGTGCCCGGCGTGCTGGACAAGGAGCAGGTCGCTTGGCTGAACGATTACCACCGCAAGGTGTTCGAGCAGCTGGCACCCCGCCTGACCGAGGACGAGCGCGCATGGCTGGCCGAGAAGTGCGCCGCCATCGGCTGCTAATGCTAAAAAGAACAAAAGTCAGCTGCCGCTTGCCGTCCTGACTCTTGCCGTAAAAATGCAATTCCGGGCAGACCGCAGTCTGCCCGGAATTGCTTGATTTAAGATGATTTTTCCGCTGATGATGGCCAGAGCAACGCGGAGGCCATTCCAAATCGTCTACCCTGCAAAGGAAACCAAACCATGATCTTTCACATTGCGATCTGCAGCCCGGACGGGGCGCTGCGCAGCCGGCTGGAGCACCAGTGCATGGAGTTCTTCGCCCGGCGGGAGGACGCCTGCATCGTGGAGCAGCTGCAAAGCCCGGAAGCGCTTTTGCAGCAGGATGCCGCCGGGCTGCGGTACGAGCTGTACCTCATCGAGCTTGCGGCGGTAGCCCGGCCCGAAGGGCTTACGGCGGCGGCAGAGCTGCGCCGCCGGGGCCGCCGCGCGCCGCTGGCCTTTGTGGCCCGCACCCCGGCCCATGCATACAGCGCCTACCGGGTGGACGCCATGCAGTATCTGCTGCAGCCGGTGCACCAGCCGGAAGTTTCTGCCCTGCTCAAGCGGGCGGTGGAGCCGGAATACGGCCCCACCCTTACCGTGACCACCGCAGACGGCGTGCGGGCGCTGACCTATGCCGAAATTGAATATCTGGAATGCACCCACCACATCGTGCACTTCCACCTGACCACCGGAGAGGATGTGGCCTCCCTCTCGCTGCGGGTGCCCTTTTCTGCGGTGGCGCAGCCGCTGCTTGCGGACGGCCGCTTTGTGCAGCCGCACCGCTCCTATGTGGTCAATTTGGAGGCGGTGCAGCTGCTGTCCCCCGGCGAGGTACGGATGCGCAGCGGGGCGCGCATCCCCATCCCCCGCGGGCGGGAAGCCGCCGTCCGGGAGGCTTTCTGCACCCGGGTAGGGTAAAAAGCAAAAAAGTCGCTGCACATTCGTGCAGCGACTTTTTACTTAATGATTTATTCTTCCTTATGCCGGGGCTTTTTGCGGCGGGCGTGCTTTTGGGGCTTGCGGCGGGGCTTTTTGCGGGAGGGCTCGGGCTGGACAGAGGCATCGTTCAGGCGGGACATCGCATCCAGCAAAGCGCCCTGCAGGCTGTCCGAGGGTACCCCGCTCTCCGAAAAGGCGAACAGGAATTTGTAGATCTGGGGCTGCAGCTCCTCGTACAGCCCAAGGCGGGTGTACACCTCCTTGAACAGCTGAAAAATCTGTGTCTTGTTCTCTACGATGCCGCGCAGGTCGATCTGGGTATGGCAGAGGCTTTTGGGGTTCTGGATATAATGATACCCGGCCTCGGAGATGGAAACGAACACCTCCGCATGTTCAAGATACCCCATGTTGAAGATCAGATCCTCGGCCCAGTGCACATCGGGCGCAAAGCCCAGCTGATTTTGTGCAATGATCTCCCGGCGGTAGAGTTTGTTCCACAGCACGCCGTAGTAAAAGGAGGCGGGCTGCTGCATCAGGCGGCGGGCGTAGTCCTCCCGGCTGTAAACGCCCTGCGGCAGAAAGCCGTACTTGTGCACCTCGGTCTTGGGGGCTTCCGGCTCGATGCCAAGGGAGGTCTGCAGCGTTTCCAGCGCGTGCCCGGTCTTGCTGGAGTTGGAAGGGATCACCATCCAGTACGGGGCGATCACAAGGTCGGCGTTGTGCTGCAAGGCGGCCTGTACAAGGTTCTGGGTGTAATCAGGGTCCAGTGCGTCATCACTGTCCGCAAACTGGATATAGTCGCCCTGCGCAAGGGTAAGCCCGGCATTCCGCGTGCGGGAAACACCCTCGTTCTCCTTATCCACCACCACGATGCGGGGGTCCTTGGCCCGGAACTGCTCACAGATGGCAAGGCTGTCATCCGTAGAGCCATCATTCAGCACGATGATCTCCAACTTCTGATAGGTCTGGCTGCAAATGCTTTCCAGACAGCGGGAAAGCCCCTTCTGGGCGTTGTACACGGGCACAATGATGCTGACGAGGGGGTTCGTCATGGCAGGGCCTCCTTTTTTGACGACAAAATTTGAGTATTATTATCATACTCCTGCGGCGCCCGGATTACAAGAGCGCCGCACTGTGGCAGTTTTGTGAAACCTTACGCCTGCGCCCAGTCCAGTGCAGTCCAGTCCGGCAGGAACTGGTCGCAGATGCGGCGCAAAGCGGGGGCGTCGGCAGCGCTGGTGGTGTCCTGAATGCCCACCAGATAGAAGCCGGCATCATGGGCGGTCTGGGCAGCGTAGAGCGCATCCTCGCACACGGCGCACCCGGCGGGCTCCGTACCGCCAAGGCGGTGCAGCGCCTCCATAAAGGGGGCGGGGCTGCTCTTGCTCATAGCACCCCGCGCCTCGATGTAGAAATCAAAGTATTCGTCGATGCCAAGGCGGGTCAGCACGGTGCGGCACTGGCTGCTCCATGTGTTGGAGCAAATGCACATCCGTGCGCCCTCGGCCCGCAGCCGGGCAAGGGTGTCCCGCACGCCGGGCTTCAGTTCCACCTTCTCGTACAATTGGGCGATCACCTCGCGCATCACGTCCAGATAGCCGTTCCTGTCCAGCGGCAGCGCATACTCCCGGATGAGGTACTGTGCGCCTTCCTCCATGCCCATGGTCAGCAGGGTCTCGTGCAGGTCTGCCTTCGGGGTGCGGCCAAAGCGCGCCAGCAGCGCCTCCGGGGCGCCCTCCCATACCACCACCATGCTGTCGGTCAGGGTGCCGTCCATATCAAAGATCCATTGTTTGCAGTGCATACGTTCCTCCTGTTGTGCGCCCTCCGGGCCGCCTTTATACTCATCTCCGGTTAGTATAGCACGAAACTTTCACAGGAAAAAGGCATGATCTCTTAAAATTCGGGAGAATTTTACCTGAAAGTATGGTATAATTATAACAATTTTAGAAAATACCGGGAACGTGCACGGGAGGGCTTGATATGGAACGCAGAGAACCCACGCAAAAGGCGCTGGTGCTGGCAGGCGGCGGTGCGCGCGGCAGCTATCAGGTAGGCGTCTGGCGGGCTTTGATGGAGCTGGACTGGCACCCGCAGATCATCACCGGCACCAGCGTGGGCGGGCTGAACGGCGCCATGTTCGTGTTGGACCTGTACGAGACCGCCCGGGATATGTGGCTGACCATCCGCAGCCGGGATGTGATGGAGTTGCCGGAGGAAAACGCCGACCTTTCTGCCCTGCACCAGTTTCTGCGCCGGGTGGTAAAGGAAGGCGGCATGGACGTGACTCCGCTGGAGGAGATCGTGGAGCGTGTGCTGGACGAGGACGCGCTGCGGGCAGCGCCCATCCGGTTCGGCATCGTGACGGTGGAGCAGCGCGGGCTGCGCCCCCGGGAGCTGACGCTGGAGGATATCCCTGCCGGGCAGGTGCGGGACTACCTGATGGCTTCGGCGGCCTGCTTTCCCGCATTGCGGGCGCGGCAGATCGACGGGGTAAAGTTTCTGGACGGCGGGTACAGCGATAATATGCCCACCGGCCTTGCCAAGACCATGGGCGCAGAGGAACTGGTCTGTGTGGATCTTGAGGGCGTGGGCATCACCCGCCCCAACCTGACCGGCCTGCCCACCACCATGATCCGCAGCTACTGGGAGCTGGGCGATATCCTGCACTTCGACCCCGACACCGCCAAGCGCAACATGGAGCTGGGCTATTACGACACCCTGCGCGCCTTTGGACGCATCCGGGGCTGTGCCTACGCGGTGGACAGCGGTGCGGACAGCAGCGCCGATGCCGAAGCCTTCCGCGCAGCCTTTGACGCAGTGCAGAAGGAGGTGCGGGAGAAGTACCCTGTCACCCTTACCGCCGATGCCGCTTTACTGCTGGCACGGATGAAGGACGCCCAGCTTGCCCCGCTGGAAGCCGCCGCCGAGGACGCCGGGGTAGACCCCACCCACTTCTACACCACCCGGACGCTGGCCGAGGCGTTTCTGGCGGCGTGCGACAAAGAGCGTATGGAAAGCTTTACCCCGCTGTTTACGGGCAGCAGCACCGCCGGGCAGGCAGCGCTGGCCGCTTTGCTGCCCAATACATTCTTACAGGCGCTGGTGTGGCGCACTTTGACCGCATCGGCTTTGCCGGAGGTGACAGAAGATGAAGGTTTATAAAGGCGTATCCGCATCCCCCGGACTGGTGCTGGGTCAGGTGAGCCGACTGGAACATCATGTGGAGACCTTCAGCCACGGCCCTTTCAACCCGGAGCGGGAGCTGCGGCTGCTGGCAAATGCCGTGCACACGGCGCAGAATGAACTGGACTCCATGGCGGAGCGCGCCGCCCCCACCGAGCAGGCCATCTTTTTGTTCCAGAGCATGATGCTGGACGACGAGGGCATGATGAACGAGGTGCGCTTTTGCATCAATGCGGGCATCAGCGCCTCGGCGGCGATGCATCAGGTGGGACAGCGCTACGCCGACCAGCTTGCCAACATGAAGGATAACCCCTATATGCAGTTGCGCAGCGTGGATATTCTGGACGCCACCCGCCGGGTGATCAATATCCTGACCAACCGCCCCCGGGTGTGGCTGGCGCTGGATCATCCGGTGATCCTTGCCGCCGACCGGCTGATGCCCACCGACCTGTTCAGCGTGCCCTCCGGCATGATCTTGGGCGTCATCACCGCCGAGGGCAGCGGCCAGAGCCATGCCGCCATCATTGCCCGGGCAATGAACATCCCGGGCATCGTGCAGGTGGGCAAGGATTTTCTGGACGACTGCGACGGCCGCACCGTCATTCTGGACGCAACCAACGGCAACTGCATCCTTGACCCGGACGCCTCCGCCCGCCAGCAGGCAGAGGCCAGCATCTGCCAGCTCCAGCGCGAGGACGCGGAGATGAAGCAGCTGCACAGCCTGCCGGATGAAACGCGGGACGGCGAACCCTTTGAGCTGCTGGCAAACTGCTTCGGCCCGGAGGATATCGACACCGCCATGCAGTCCGGTGCCAAGGGCGTGGGGCTGCTGCGCAGCGGCTACATGATGCTGCCCGGGCGCATTCTGGACGAGCAGGAGCAGTATTTCTTCTACTGCTCCTGTCTGGCAGCGGCAAACGGCTGCCCGGTGACCGTGCGCACCTTCGACTTTGGCTCCGACCGCACCGTGGCCGATGCCAATCAGGGGCCGCAGTCCTCCAAGCTTGGCCTGCGCGGCATCCGCAACAGCCTGCGCCAGCCCCAGCAGTTCCAGACCCAGATCTGCGCCTTGCTACGCGCCGCTGCCCGGGGGCCGCTGCGGGTGATGTTCCCCATGGTGACCGATGTAGAGGACTGGGACGCCGCCATGAGCATTGTGGAGCACTGCCGCCAGAGCCTGCGGGAGCGGGGTGTGCCCTTTAACGAGAACACCCAGTTCGGCGTGATGCTGAGCATCCCCGCCGCCTGCCTGACCGTGGAGGACTTTGTAGCCCACGGCTGTGATTTTCTGGTCATCGGCACCAACGACCTGACCCAGTACACCCACGCCGCCGACCGGGAGCTTGCCAGCGCGGAGCACTACTACCGCCCCGCCAGCCCGGCCATGAAAAAGTTGATCACCATGGTGATGGATGCCGCCAGCGCGCACCACGTCCCGGTGACCATCTGCGGCCTTGCCGTGGGCAACCCCGCCAACACGGCGCAGTACCTGCACCTCGGTCTGCGCAGCTTCTCGGTAAGCCCCCAGAACCTGCTCAAGGTAAAGCGAGCCCTGCTGGACACCGATGCCCACCCGGATGCAGGGGAAAACGGCTGAAAATGCTTTTACAAAACGTAATATAACGTAAAATAATAAGAGGCTGTTGCACAAACCTTTGTGCAGCAGCCTCTTTCACTCTTTTTTGTTATAGCTGTCGTTTTTCTTTACGACCCCCTTCCGTGAAAAAGCACCCCGGGAAAATCCGCAGATTTTCCCGGGGTGCCAATTTT
>OJRA01000113.1_pt1 | contig 38458 bp, 53 predicted proteins | sample 1599101 | NCBI WGS metagenome assembly OJRA01 (sample SAMN03922526, study PRJEB24848) | human gut metagenome | isolation source: stool sample | host: Homo sapiens | place: Germany | collected 2010-05 | reverse complement strand
ACGAGATCTAGTACGGTCTCGTGGGCTCGGAGATGTGTATAAGAGACAGGGTATCTTGTCTGAGCCCCATCCTTCTCCTTACCCCTATGATGAGCATGCCATGATCTATTTCTGCGATGATCTGCCCCACCCAACGCGGGATCATGAGGCGTTCATTGAGAAGGGTGTTGAGCGGCTTATTCAGGTCCTTAATATATCTCAGGGGAAGGCTCTGGTGCTGTTTACCGCCAAGACGGATATGGAAGAAGTCTATGCAGCGCTTCAAAGCAGAAATCTTCCATACAAAATTCTCATTCAGCAAAACGGCGCCTCCCAAGAACGTGTTCTGCAGGCGTTCCGAAATGATGTTAATTCTGTCCTTCTGGGGACTGGGGCCTATTGGGAGGGAATCAGCATTGAAGGCAAGAGTCTATCCAATCTTGTCATCTTCCGCCTGCCATTCCCGGTACCCGATCCTATTATTGAGTATAAGGCCTCCATTGCCAAGGACGCCATGATGGATGTCCGGGTTCCAGAAATGATTATTAAACTCAAGCAGGGAATCGGCAGACTGATCCGTAATTTCAGCGACACCGGGATCGTGTCCATCATCGACAGCCGTCTCAGGGATACCCAGCCGGAGCGATACCACGATATTACTTGGAACTCGCTGCCTATCCATCGCCGCACCACTGATCTCCAAGAGATCGAAGCCTTTTATCATACGGTATGCGATTGAGGCCGGTTTGCAATCATTTGTATTTGCACCAAATGAACGCAAAAATAGCGCGGGGGACCTGTTCGGACCCCCGCGCTATTCCTATTTACGACTCTGGTATCTCCATATCCAACGCCGCCAGAATATCTTCTTCCAGCAGACAGCCAGCGACCAGCGGCAGCCGCTTGGCATACGCTGTGCGCAGCATACGATAGTCCAAACCATTGAACCGAACACGATCCAAACCATCCATATCCTTGCAGATGTAGTATAGGTGAATCACCCGCTCTTTCTCCTTACGTGAGAGTCCAGGCTCAGACATAATCGCCGCAACACCAGTGATGTCATCGTGGCAGTGGTGGGTGATCACCAGTTCCGCGATTCGGTATTCTTTTCGGCTTAACCGGATTCCACGCAAGCGGATTCCCTTTTTGCTGGTCAAAACAACGGACTGTTCCCCATGTCTATCATCCCGGTCATCCGTTGTCCGTCCGATATCATGGAGTAGGCTGAAATAAATCAGGATTTGCCGGTCCGCCTCGCTCAAAGGATCCCCTGCATTGTGAATGTAAATAAGCGAGAGCAGCAGCACCCGCAGGATATGCTTCAGGCCATGAACTTGGAATAATGCCTCCTCTTGGTAGCCCAGCAACCGTGCCTGCTTTCCATAATACTGAAACTCCGCCAGTGTTGGGGCCAGAATTTGAGGGACAGTCTCTTTTGCGGCAGGGATCATATCCTCATACCCATAGTCCGATATGGTACCCGGCAGAACAACTACCTCATTTTCCATTGAATACCCTGGAAAATAGGCGATAATCTGTTCTGGTTTGACATGGGCTACTGCAATGCGGGTCCCCTGCCCAGAACGATTGGCAAACCAGAGTGCATTTCCCGGGTGACTGCTCCAAGAGATCGCCCGCTCGGGCGGCAGAGACTGTGTGCCCATGCCGCGGTAGATTGTGATACGGCCGTCTGCATCAGGCCGAGGCAGCGGAGTGGGCGGTGCGTATTGAAACACATATTCCAACACCTCCGGCGGCCACATATCATTCGCATAGTCAATTCGCTTATAAATATCATGCCAGATGGAAAACACCTGCTCTCGAGGAATATTGCGGTATCTCCGCTGAAAGTCATAAATCAGCATGGCCATCGGTACGCATTTCAAATAAAAACTCTTCCATTCTCCAACTGCTAGTTCAGGGCAGATCCCACCATACTTGGTCAAGGCGCGCAACTCTGCCTGCCCAGTATCTTGGATGTATTGACGCTGCAGAAAAATAGCTGCATATTTGCCTTGATCGTAGTCTGCGTAATAGGTGTTGAATATTTGTCTTGTTGGGTCATGGACCACCTTCCTGATATCCAGTCCATAGGAGGAAAGCACAGCAGATAATTCTGAGTAGGTTAATCCATCCTCAGACTGTGCTGAAATGAATTCCTCTGTCAAAGGTTCGAACCGAGTCATAACACCTCGTGCCTCTTTTAGGATCGTTAATTTTTGCACAGTATCTCTCCTTTTTCAGTCTAAAGAAATGCCTCCGCGTCGAACATGACAGCGGTTCGTATTAAAGCAGCTTTGCTCACCGGTTCTCTGCACCGCCCTTTCGTACTATCCGGTGTTGGTTTCCAACCGTCACCGACAATGCCGCAAACCATGTTCCGGTGCTTCTCAGTTATACGGACACCTCTTTTGCGGTACGCTGATAGGCGGCCCACCGAATGTTCGGTGGACCGCCCAATTTGTTCTACCGCCAAAATAAGATATGGCCGCCCAGGGATATCAGCAGCTGATAGAAACCCTCGAATTCCATTGCGCTATGAATCCCGAAGCGGAGCCGGCATTTTAACTCCTTGCTGTCTACAGGCACGCAGAAGTTGTATTGGAAATTACAGATCTGCTGGCCTGTGTAGGGAGTCAGTTGGTCGCTCTCATAGGTCCCAAGATAAACTGGCGTCTCATACGCCTCTGCCATCGCCTGTACCAGTTCTCTGCTTATGTCGTTGATTGGCCTCTGAACGGAGACACAGTGGCCTGCCTCAAACACATATTTATTTACTTCTTCCAAAACAGACTCCAGATGACTCTTTTCCTTCCTGCCCGAGGTGTCCCCCTTTAATTTTGCATGAATTGTCTCTAGTTCTGTAGAGAGGGAAACATACTGGGTGTTCAGTTCTTGTAAGAGTTGGCCGCACTCCTCACAGTCCAGCAGATGCGCTTCATCCAGCACAAACTGCTCCATCATATCGCTGGTAACAGCGTCATACGGCAGACAGAGTGTGCCCTCTTGTACGGGCAGGAACACAACGCCCAGATAGCCATTATGGCAGACAGGACAGACCTGACACCGTTCATCGCCAAACTGCTGTCGATACCGTGTCCGAATTGGTTCCAGATCCGTGAAGTCTGCGCCGCCGTTCCGGAGCAGTTCCAGGACCTCCCGGATCGTGGCCCGTTGACCTTGGCGCTCTGTGCCGGAAGACGCACAGCGATTCACTCCGGTGGTGCGTCCGCCTTGGGTCCCATGTTGTTCTGCAAATCGCTTGCTCATTTCCTATTCCCCCTCAACTTTCCTCAATTTTTCGGATATACCGAATGTTAATTCCCAGCCTCTCCGCATGGTGGATTTCTTTTGCCATGCCGTCGCTGATACGCTCTCCGCAGACCCACATCTCGCTGCAGGCCGCCAAAAGGTGATATCCTAATGTGAGACCCAGTTCCCGCTGCTCTGGGATCGTATCGTCAAGTATCTGCGGGTAGATGAGATGGGGGGCGACTGGCGTATAACCCCGTTGGATGGCAAATTGGCAGCACTGAATAGCAAACCGTGTGTTCCCCGCAATGTCCCCGGCATAGGGTGATGCGATATAGATCAATTTGCTCTGCGGTGTATTCCCCAGGATGCCAGATCCCGCATACTGCGCCCCATACTTTTGAGCAACCGCCCTATGCGCGTCAAGTTTATCCCGGGCCTGGACAGCCTCGATGCGCGGTGGCCCGTTCTGAAAGGAAACTTCCAGCCAAAAAACAAGTTCATGCTCCACGCTGGCTCACCTCCTTCCTGAAAAACTGATCCAGTTTCCGGCATTGCGCATACATCGGCTCCGTCAACATTTTGAGTTGTTCATCACTTGGGTTCCTTCTGGTGCCAAAGGACATTGGAGCACGCCATACCCATTTTCTCCAGAGATAGACTGGCGTGTACCAGCGGCTATATTCTTTCATGGAGATACAATCCCCTTGGACAACAACAGCGGGAATCCCATAGAGCGAAAGGTGGATGTAGGTCATTTGCGCACAGGCAATGTCACAATCAGATGCCTGAATGACAAGCTGCTCGGATGGATTGAGCCCATTTCTTATTGCTTCTTCCACCGCTGCAAGCAACAATATCCCACTACCGCTGTTAGGGTCATTTAGTGTAAAGAACCCCTCAGAGGGCAGTTCATAATGGTTGCCGATGGTTGTAATTTTCGCCAGCAGCCTTGCCACATCCTGCGGAGTGAAATCCTGCTTTAGTGCGCGATTGTCTGCGCCGAACTCACAGTAAGTCGAGCCCAGCAGATCCTCATAGATGCCACCTTCCACATTCCTTACAACAGTGTGAGCAAGTTCCCGAAATGTGTGTGCAAACGCGGCCCGTTCTTCTTCCTTATACCGCTTCAGCAGTTTGTCCAAGGATGTCTTCCGCTCCTGATGTACGTGGTCAGTCTGAACAGAAATGTTTAATGCGCAGTAGTCGATAAAATCCCGATAGACCTCACGCCTGTGGATCCTGCCGCGGGTGATTTCGGCAGTCTGTGCGAGTAGACTGGTAAATTCTTTATTATGATTCATGGACTCCTCCCTAATAAAAGGCTCGGGACTGGGATGCACTATCACACGCCCAGCCCCAAATACATTTGTTGGATTACATACGGTTTGCTCATCGTTATCAGTTCTGCATCTGGCAATACCGTTGCTGGTATATCCGTGCCATTTCCCGTTTCTCGCCGCCGCTGAGTTGCGCGGCGTAGCCGGGATCACACCCATCCTCCCAGGGATATTTCCCGTCCGGATCGCAGATCAGAACCCGCAACACACGCTTAAAGTAAGCATCCGGCACTGCGGGACTTGTTTCGAACAGATAGCACGGAAGTGTGAACACATCATCCTCCCGGTCACCAGAATGGTATCGCTTTCCTTTTTCCGCAATCTCTATACCCACCAGATTGAGTATCATGGCCGCTTTTTTCTGCACTACGGGCAAATTAAGTTCCAGTTCCAAACTGCCGTATCGGTTGAGACCATGCGTATGGCTGCTCGGCCTCTCACTGAGGATGTAGTGGATAATCCAATCAGGTTTTATTGTCGTTGCACCTCCCGTTTTCTTCGCCCGTGCTATTATCGGCCACAAGAGCCGGAAATGGTAGGACACCCATTAAAAGGAGCCTGATGGCGGTCTGGTAGCCAATTAAAAAAGCATGGTCCAGTTCCTTGGTCATACGGCTGTTTGCAAGGCATTCATACTGGCTGAGCACATCCTGATGTTCCGGCCCCAAAGCCCGCGAGATTTCTTCCTGCAGTTGTAGGATCTGTCTGTCGATTTCTCTCAGATCATCGGAATCATGGGAAGTCGCCTCTTCAAAGGCATCCCAGTACCCATCCATGAAATCATGAAAGAATGCGACAATTTCCTCTTGATCAGGAGCCTGGCCGCCCACCGTTTGCGCCAGTTGCCGGAGCGCCAACTCCAGCGTAATTCGACGGTTTTCAAGAACAGCTCGCATCGCGTTGTGTGCATTCGGCATTTTCAACATTGTAATACATCTCCTATAAATTTTTCAGTGTTCTGCTTGGGACTATATAAAAACAAACGCATGGATCTGTTCTTGATCCATGCGCTTGGTGCCTGATTGGCCTGATCCATATGGACGGCCTATATATGGCCGAAAACAAAAAACTCCCAAAGATCACATGATCCCTGGGAGTTTTGAAACACGGCTACTATGTTCACCTGTGGTAAACAACGGATACTATATAATTTTATTATAGCCGGATTATCCACCGATTGCAAGAGGGGCCTCCGTTGTCAAATGCTTTTTATTTTCAGCATCGTGGAGGTAAAGTTCCAAAGCCTGCCGGATGATATGTGAATGAGCCCGATGCACAAATCCGTATTCGTCAGAGCAATATCGTTCGAATGTGCGCCCATTCAACTCTTGTTCTTTATTGCGGAATTGGTTGAGACGGACTTGTCCAAGACCAACCGGACAGGCTGCCTCTGCAATGATACGTATATCTTCTGCTGTGTAGGGTTCCTTCCACCGCCCATTGCGGAAGAAATAGAGAATCGTACTCAATGTGGCGGGGCAGTAACTAGCCGCTTTTAACGAAAAATTATAATCAAAATATTCCTTTGGAATGTACTGAACATTTATCGAGTGGCAACACTCAAGCGCAACGTGACAAAGCCTCAATGTGCGTTTTTCCACAGGAATATCGCGCAGACTGCACCGGTTGTTACGGAGCGCGGCTTCTAACAGTTCCTCTGTATGATGGTGAGTAGATACATCCGCAAGGGAATATTGGGAGTAAGTAGTATCTTTCATGGCCTGCAGAGCTTCTTCATAGGTCTGTTGCCATTTGGGGCTGAGAATCATAAAAGATTTCCCTCCTTTTTTCATTGTCAACGGATACCTCTGCGATGGCAGAAAACGCCTATCCAACATTACAATAAATTGGTGACTTTGACGCAGAGGTCGATATGCCGATTGAATTCGCGGTCCTCGGCCTCCTCACGGAGAGCCTCGACAAAATCGTCAAAGTTGTCGTAGGTGGTGGTCAGCTGGCCGATTTTAAGCACATACCTCATCTTCTTTGCTTTCTCGTTGCACATAGTCTGATTTCTCCCAAATCTGGTTATTCGGAATATCCTGAATGCTGTGCGGAGCATGGAGATATCCCTATACTCCGCACAGCACTGGTTGCATCTGTGGTCCAGGCAAAAACTGAGTTCTCAATACGCTTTTTCTGCCTGGAGCCATTCAACAGCCTGATTCAGAAGGAGTTCCGAAGTTGTCGCATCGATCTCCACCTCAAGTTCAAAGTCCTGCTCCCCATTCTTTGCGCTGTTATTGACATAGATCATGGACAGACGGACACTCTGTACCCGGGTGTCGTAAATGCAGTAGAGGTTGATGTAGTCATCATTTTGATCCGTTTCCACATGGATGCCTGCAAAAACGGAATCCACATGGAACCAACAGGGGATATAGAAGGTAATGGTGTAATCATCCACCCACTCCGGATCCTCCAACCGTAATTCCTCGATGGTCAATGGCCGAAGCAGAGCGGTATTCTGGAATGGCTGCACTCTACGGCCTCCGTTTCTTCTTGCGGAGGTTTGCCAGTTGTCAGCCAGGCTTCCCAGCACGATTTACAATTGTACTTGTCACATGTGAAATCGCCAGACTCAAGCGGGAACGGCGGACAGGCACCGCAGATCAGCTGTGCCATATGCTCCGCATCCATGTTCGGTGCCCGGAGTATAACAAGCCCGGGACAGTCTGATTTTGCCGGACATTCTCCCGGCCCCAGCACTAACTCAATGACACGCTCCATCGCCTCGGCAAATGCCTTTCGGGGGATGGAACTGCGATACCGCTCCAGCACGGAACTGGTGATCTGGATGATCTCATTGGACTTATTCATGCCTGTTCACCCCTTCTGTATCCACAGGAACTGTTATGGCCGGTTTGAGCGGCCGCATTTCTTCATAGAGTTCCTGCCGGCGCTTTTCTGAAATGAGGTCCAACTGCCGGGCGAGGTCAATAGAGCCGATGTGCGACCAGTACCACGCCAAGCGTGATGCCTCTGAAGCGTCCGGATTTTTGATGTTCCGGCTTGCCTCCTGCTGCATGTCAGCTAAGTGGGTTTCAATATTCGTTCCGTTCTCCGCCCACGCACTGCCGCATGTGGGGCAGTATTGGAACGGCGGCAATGAGGCGTTACATACCGGGCAGGGCTCACCCTCCTCCAGTTCGTAGAGCACCACAGCATCTCCAGGCCGTTCATCCATCATATCCATGCAACCGTTGCCTCCCATTGTTACCTCTGTACAGTCGAGGAGAAGGGCATAACGGCCATTCCATCGCTGTTGGTCTTCATAATGCAGGATATCAGTAATCTCAGGGATCGTCAGTTTCCCACGCTTTTTTGCGATGACAACACATGGGGTATTATGGTAGTCGTAATCACGGGTAACGCTGATTCCACGCTTCATGTGATCCATCCTTTCTACATTGTAAACATTATGCTGCAGCCATGTTCAGCTTGGTTTCGCCGCTCCTTTGTCCATACTCTTTAATCCCAATCGAGGATGGTCCTCTCGGTATCCACGTTGCAAAGAGCATAATCATATTCTTTATCCCCAGATTCATAATCTTCAGATGGTGTTTCCTTCAAGATCTGATTGGCTTTTTCTATCGCCGCTTCATCATCGTCTGAGTCGAAGAAAACGGCTATGCGCCTGGTCTGCTCCATTGTCATACAGTACTGCATCCTTACTCACCTCCTGATAGACTCCGTATAGTCGGCGCGCAGCTGCATCAGCAGGCGTCCCAGATTGTTCCGTCCGCGATTGCCTCCGCACCGGGGACAACGGCAGCCTCCTCAATAATTATCATGCCAGGTATTGCCCTCCACCAGCACCGCGCCGCCGGTATCCAGCAGTTTTGGGATCAGTTCAAGGTTTTCGTTGAATTTATGGACGAGCAGGTTATGCATGATGGTCAGTTTGCGGTCCTCCCAATCTGGACGCATCTTGATCTGACGCCCACGCCTCTTCGCCTGGTTGGCCGCCAAGTTCAGAAATTGTACCCGGTCGTTGGGGGTTGCACACTTTGCCGCTTGGAAAGCGGCTTCTACTGATGGGAAACACATGCCGTAAAACGCCACACGGCAGGGATAGAAATTGCTCAGAAAGAAATATTCACCGGCAAAGTGATTGATAACTTTGGTTCTGGCAATCAGCAGGACCACATTTACAGTGCTGGCAGTGCTGGTCTCTCCGTCCATACCGTATGGCAACTACAATACATGCATTATCTCTGCCCTGTGATCTTCTTCTGTGCCATTTTGAGTCCATGCAGGAGCCTTTTATCTGCCATGATCTGCTCCCATGTGTACCCAAGTGCGTCCAGCGTTTCTTCCACATCCTCGGTATAGTTGTATTCGTGGTTGGCCAACTCGCAGAGGAACATCTGATAGATAAAGCCGTCCCCGGTCTTGTCCTCTGCAATGGCGGCTTCCCGCTCTTCTTTAAGCCTGCAGAAGGTATCACAGACAAGCCGCGCATCAGTTCTCAGATAGAAACCGCCTGCATCTCCAAGCCTGTAAATTTTGTCGAGGTCTTTCTCCGGGTCAAGGCCCCAGGCATTCATCATCTCCCGAAATTGCTGCTCTCCAAAGCATAGCGGATTGGGAGTACGTTGACTTCCTGTTGATGCTTCTGGAGAAGTTCCCTATATTGGTTCATGATCTGGTATCCTCCACATTCAGGTAATATCTCTCGTGTTCCTCAAATCCGACCAGCTTTCCACCCTGTTTCAAACGAAACAGGGTCTTATACGGATAATTTCCTCTGATCTCAAGGGTTACATTAAGCGGCCCTATCACTTTGAAGAACTCCTCAGTGGAAACTCTTTGATACATGTCGCGCTCCACCCTCTTACTGAAATTCTGGCATTGTAGCAATGATCTTCCTGATCTTCACCTCGCTCACCCGGTAGGGCTTTCTCCTCATGCTGTTGTCCTGCATGATCTGTGCGTAGACTCTGCGGGGCAGTTCAAACAGGGCGGCACAGTCCGGGTAGAGCCGTATGGCCTGCCGGCGGATCTCCATGTCGATTTCGTCACGCCATGTCATGCCGGGATACCTCCTTGGCCATGCGCCCGGCCTCCGCCGCGCAGTCCTGGCATTCCTTGACGGCTTCAATGGCCCTGTGGAGCGCCTGCGTATAGAACGCCGGGATCATGCCGCCGTATACGTACTGGCAGACGGCCCGTTCTTCTTCCAGTTCCGTGAGGATCTTTGCATAGTCGATCACGACTGCATCCCCCCTGCTGGCCTGCGCCTATACAGGTCTTTCTTGGAACGCCGGTTCCTGCTACAGTTCCAGCAGCAGTCCATATCGCGGCTTGCCGTCTCATTGACACAGCCTGTACAGCCAACGCCAGGGGCGATCAGTTCATAGTTGTCGGCCTGCTCCTGGGTAAGAGGCGACTCAAAATCAATATACCCCCATGCCTCCCGGCCGATTTCCTCGCAGAAAGTCTTGGCATCGAAGTTATGGACCTCCAAAACTTTGTTTTCCGGCAATTTCGGGAATGTCCCCGGCCCGACCGGGCGCTGTGTACTGTAATATCTCATGGTTGCTCCTCCAATTCTGTACCAATAAAATAGAGGGGCGAAACATATCCGCCTCTCTATACTTTAAGCCGTCATATAGGCGACTTTCCTATCAATGGGCATGGTGTCTCTGTTGCTCAGCGGCTTTCACCTTGCCTCATCTTCGTTGCATACCCTTTTCAGGTACTTGAGACTTGCGTTCATGGTCTTTTTCGTCTTCAGCAGGTAGGTGAAGTAACCATTCCCACTGTCGTCCACGACCACATCAAGGAATTTCACTTCCGCAACTCCATATGGGTTATCCAGGATCCTGACAATCTCAACAATTGAGTAGGATCTGTTCTTTTCGCCGAAGGAATAGCTGCAGATGTCGCCGATGCGGAGTCCCTGTGGGTTTGATGGCTCCAGTACAGGTTGCTCGGTTGTGTGGCTCATAGTAGTGCTCCTTTCCCAGATAACCCAGCTCTATGCTTGCACAGGGCCAGGGGGCGGCAGTTCTTTCTCATATCAAAATACAGAATTTGGCTTATATAAAACTGTCCCCCTCTCGCTTCTTTTTTGAAAACCTCATTTATTGTCCCCCCTTCTTATTTTGCGGCGCCTTCCGCAGGGAAAATCTATATAAAAAGGCACATGGGCTGAAATACCTCATGCGCCTTGTGAACATACTGTCCTCAATCAATCTGCGTTGTTGAAACGCAAAAAGCACCCAAAAGCCCTTGCGGCTTCCGGGTGCTTTGAAACACGGTTACTGTGCTCGTCTTCGACGAACAACGGATACTGTATGTTTGAATTATATCGGAATACTCCAGAGATTGCAAGCAGAAAGTAGAATCGCTCGCGCACTTCCAATTATCAACGCTGCCATTACTGAATCAGTCCGTCGGGAAGCAGCCGTTTTCCGCCAGATATTTTGAGTATCTGGACTGTATGAGCCGGTTCGCCTCCGCGACCGAACTGCAGGTATGTTCTCCCAACAGTTTACACCATACAGAGGTTTCCTGATATTCAGACTCAACACGTTCTCTTTGTTCACAGGTGGCCTCACAAGGCTCCAGCCAAAGGAGTTCCGCATCCTCATCCAAAACGAAGTGGATTAACACGCCTGTATCCGGGTGCTGGAAATCCGAAGAATATAGTTTATGACTCATATCCTTATACCCCACATTTTTCTTTTATTAGAGTGTAAAAATCTGCTTATTGCCTCAAAGGAAATACGCTTACGATCAGCCGCACTGTCGGAGGCTATATTTAACCCGGTTGCCATACTTTTGAGACTGTAGAAGTCCGAGTTCCTCAAACTTTAGGACAAAACTGAGGATAGTGGCATATGCGGCATTACCGAAGTCACGCTCCAACTGTTTTGTGGAGAACTCGCCATTGCCATAGGCCGAGAGGACAAAATGCCACAGGTCCTTCTCCTTTTCTGTAATGCCGCCCCGCTCCAACACAGCTTGAAAGGCACCTATTGTGGAGGCCGAAGATGCCACATCCTCCAACTGATGATAGACATGCTCAATGAAATAGACCAGAAACGGCGTCACATCCAAAACACCACTGATGCGGGCATTCTGCTCCGTGAGTGTGTAGGCATCGTAGTAACCCCTCCTGCTCTTTTCCACATATCTGGACAACGGGATGAACAGCGCGGAGGAATACCCCTGTTGGACTAAGTACCACAGGTGCAGCAGCCGCGCCATCCTGCCATTTCCATCAAAGTAAGGATGCAGGTAAGCGATATAGAAGTGAAGCAGCGCCGCTTTCAACAAATCATTGTCTGAGCCTTCTGCATTTGCATAGGCGATCAAATCCGCCATATATTCCGGCAGTTTCTTCCAAGGCAGCCCCATATGCTCCACTTTGTCGCCTACGACATAGACGCTGTCGTGACGGTAGTAATTGCCCGGCAACAAACGATCTTCTCCTGCCAGGAAATCCCCTACCGTCATCTCATACAACTGATGGAGATTTTCCTCCGTAATCCGATGGTTGGGGTCTGCGATAAACTCCACCCCTTTCTTCATTCCATAAATGCGGTTCTCAGTTTCGCTGGCCGGCGCATAGCCAGTGAGTATCCTCCGGACGCTGTCACGTGAGGTGTCGATTTGCTCGATGGTCAAGGTCGATACGATTTCATCCTCCATGGCCTTGATACCATAGTGCTGGCTGCTATTGTGCGGCGTCAGCAAAATCTTGGCGGCCGAAAGGTGGACTTGGGCTACACTCTCCAGATAGACCAGAGGTTCTCCATTGAAGTCCTTCATCGGCAGCGTTGTGTAAAATCCAGTTTTCAACAGGCCGATAAATTCGGCTATATCCGCCTGAGGATATTTATAGCCCAGTTTCTTTAGATCGGTCACGCTCTTGTCCGACATCATCTTCGCAAACAGCGCCGCCTCCATATTGCTCACCTCTGATATTTTTTAGTATCAATTTGTATCAGTATAGCAGAGTATGTCCCGAATTGCAATCCTTGGTGCAAGGGTATTGCTATTTAGCGCGATCTGCATTATAATCAAGTCAATCAGTATCAGAAATTGCTTCCGGCAATTATAGTCATCCGTGTTGCACAGCGTCTAAAGGCAATTGGCCTTTGGGCGCTTTTTGCTTTTTGACCACATGCAATCTGATACTGAAGTCACAAGGCCTCCGGAGAGGATTCTTCGGATGCCTTTTTATATAGATCTCCCCAGACGCATCTGCGGCCGGGGCGTCCCTGTTTTTACGGTACGCCCTGCGGCGCACCGATGATATAAAAAACGACTTTGAAAAGGAGCATTTTTATGATGAACCCAAAAGACACCTTCATTTCCGCATACCAGAAATATATACACAGAACTGGCTCAGACTCGCTGTTGGGCCGGCTGCTGGCTACCGATTTCTTCGAGGCGCCTGCCAGCACAAAGTTCCACAACAGTTTCGCCGGCGGCCTTGTGCTACATTCCCTGAATGTTTTCCAGCGCATGTGCCGCAACTGTATGAATGAGTTGGGCACGGACGCACTATTCCCGCCCAAACAGGTGGAATCCGTCGCCATTGTATCCCTGCTGCATGACATCTGCAAGACCCAGTCCTATAAGCTGGACTTCAAAGACCAGAAGGTCTACTCCGATCATGGCACGAAGTTTGATAAACGCGGTGCTTACGACTTGGAATCTGTGCCGTTCTACACGGTAGATGAGAAATTTCCCTTTGGCCACGGTGAGAAATCGGTCTTTCTGATCAATGAGTATATGCATCTTACCCGCGATGAGGCGCTGGCCATCCGGTTCCATATGGGCGACTTCACCGACCGCAACACCAGCAAAGTTTATACGATCTGTCCGCTGGCGCTACAACTCCACATTGCCGATCTCCAGGCAACCTACTTAGACGAATTGGCGTCAATGGAGGGATAGCAGTGGGGTGCGGGAATTGCTGTGTGTTTGGCCGCTACGAGGGCCTGTACTATATTGACAATGATGATTTCCATGTATTCCGCAGGGCAGACGCCGCGTCGGACGACTGCCCGGAGCCCCGCCTGATGCGGGATCTGGACTATGAAGAATTGACGGATGGCACTTGGCTCTATGATGACCTTGCCACGGAACTGGAAGAGGAGGACATTCTGGAGTGCTTTACGGCGAACTTCCTGCAGATGTTCCCCAGTTTCAAGCGAGTCCGCCCGGAGCGGTGGATCTCCCGCAGCCAGCGGGCCATCCTGGAGAGCCCACTTTTCTATATCTGCCTTGAGGACAACGAGTGGTCGCTGGCGGTGGAACTCATCCAGAAAGAGCCGCCATGGTGTCAAAGTTACGCTGGCCTTCAATCCCGTCACTATCAAGCCTATCTAAAGGGGATTGAAAAATGCCTGCTGGATCGGCTACCAAGCATCGGAACCTACAAAAGCGCATGGACCTCCGGGAGGCTCACAAGGGCGGAACGAAGCGCCTGACCTTTAATTCAAATCCTGCTATGGAGGAAACTGAAATGCCAGAAACCAATGCAATACAGGCTGCATATGAGCGGTTCAAACTCGAATGGATGCTTGCCCACGGGTACACACTCAAAAATCTCATAGACGAACTGGAACAACTCCGAAAAGAGTCGCCGGAGCTGAGTCTGGAGTCCATCTTCCATGACTGGGAGTTTGAGTATGGATTTAACACGGAGATATGGCCCTGCTTTGAGGAATTCCTTGACTGCGAATATAGGGAAATGGAGGACAGTGACGATGGACAGCAGTAACCCCGGCCCCCTGCTCGGGCGTTTCAAAGCGGAAAATGCAGAAAACATCCTCAAGGCATACCGCATTGTCATGGATGTGAAAGAGACTGGGAAATCATATATTCTGCAACTCGTTGAATTTGAAAGCCGGTACAGTGCGAGTCATATTTCCCATCTGTTTTCGAAGTCTAAACGGGTTGTCCTCCGCAAAGCAAAGGGCGGCCATGCCATCCGAAAATGGGGAGATGGCACATTCACCTTCTACCCGTTTCAAGCGGGCATCCCATTTTATTTTGAAAAATTAGGCACAGATACACAAGGTAAAGCCACTCCTGAATATGGAGGAGTTGACAACTGTGATGTCTGTGAGTCCTGTACCTGTGCCTATAACCGGGATGGAATCTGCAGGTTCTCACTTGTCCATGACCGCCCGCCCAATATCACTGAGGCGGATGGCTGCGCCGAATTTGTGTCCCGGCCATATCAGCCTGAAAAAATGCGATAAGTCGCTGACTACCTGGAAGATGGGAGTTAAGGAAGTCTCCCCCCTAAGATACACACTAAAAAGCCACCCCTGGGGTGGCTTTTCTTTCGATTCTTTAGAAAGTTAATATACTCTTTTATAACCTGAAAATATGCTTTAACTGTATTCTCTGCCTTCCCCTACCCCACAGGCATTAACGGTAATATTTCAATTTTATTTCCCATTCCTTGGAGTCCATACATTAGGATGTTGAGAACCAACGCATCAATTATGTCGCATCTGCTATACCTATTTCACGGATAGCAGGCTGATTATTCAACACAAGTTGCCTTATGGCGCATGAAATCCCCAGGCCGGATAGATGGAGGGGACACACCATATACCCGGCCCGGGGCTACGGGGATGTTTACTCAGGTTTAAACCGTTCCATGATGCGGGCAATTAGTTTGTTTTGGATGCGCTGCTTTAGTTCTACATCCACACCACAGTAGGACTGGCCATATTCATCGTAAAAGATGCGGGTGGCTTTGTGTGATATGTAGCCGTCAAAGTGCCGCAGCACCTCATCCATTGCCTCCGGGTCACCTCTGGTCGCAGCGCAAATGGTTTCATAGGGCAGGAGTTTTTCTTCTGGGATACTGCTTTTTCTTTTCATCTTACTCCACCATCCGTTTCTTCAACTCATCGAATAGGATCTTTCGGTCCTTCTGTATCTTGGATCTGGAAAGCCCTAGGAGCGAAGCGATCTCCCGGTCTCTGAGCTGAAGGGAGTAGTACAGCAGCAGGATGCTGTATCCCTCATCGCCGAGTGCGAGGAGGATCTCCGCCAGCCGGTCGTTTCTAATCGGAATCCGATGCCCGTAGACATGGAAGATATACTGCTCTGCCGGATCGCTGTCAAAGGTGCAGAGACTGGTCAGCACAGCTTCTGGCAAATCTGAAAACGAGGACTCCCACCCCATCTTCTTCATCAATTTTCGGAGATAATCACACCGCTCTCCGTCGATGACCTTCATGCAGAATATCTCAAATTGGTAACGGACTCTTTTCTGAGTGGCCTGTGTGGTCTCCATCAAATCACCTCCTCCCCTACCCGCGGAGGCGGTTTCTTCGTCCCCTTTCGCTCCTTTCCCCGAAAGTGGGCGCCGATTTTGCCACACAATATAAAAACTGCCAAGCAAAAAATGCTTGACAGTTTGGTGTCGATTATTTGGAACCATGGGTTCATGTCCAACGCAGACAAAGTGCCCACCGGCCAGATCAATCTTTTTCAAATGTCCCGGCCGATATAATATGTCGGGGCAGACTGCTACTCCACCAGCATAGCCAACCTCATTCTCTCTCCACCTTTCCCCCCACTATGAACCATTAGAACTTATTTCTCACTACCAGTAGAGCATTTTATCCGATTCATGCACAACATAGAATGTGATTCGGAGGTGAACCACTGGTGGTAATAAATGATGAATTTAAAGGTTGCAGTACCCAAATGCGGGCGGAGCGTGAACGGCTTGGTTATTCCAGAGAGCAAATTGCCGAGCGCGCCCATATCTCTCCACGGTACTTGGCTGCAATCGAGCTCGGTGAGAAAATCCCTAAGGCCGATGTGATGGTGCGGATTATCCGCGCTATGGGGGCATCTGCCGATGCTATCTTCTATGGCCCGCAACAGGAAGTGGAAAATGAGAGCAAGCATCTGGCACAGATAATCCTGCAGTGTACACCAAAGGAGCGGATGCTCATTGCTGCTATTGTGGATACCATACTTGATGTACGTCAGCGGGAGTGCGGATTGGGCGAAACAGAAGAACCCTAAGGAAAAAGGGCATTGCTTCATTCTGATGAGCAATGCCCCTTTCTACGGATTGATCCGCTTATCCTATGCGCAGGCCCATCATCAGTATTTCTTAATAAGTGGATCCTTCTATTTGGCAAGGGACTCTTCCTTGTTATTTTATGCCTGCGATTTTATATCCGCTTCTTATAAAAGTACCACCGCTTAATCTCAGACAGGATGGTAGAGTAATGGGTCTATTACTTTTTACTGTGTTTCTACGCGGCAGTTAGCGTCTGCTAACTTTTTTAGTATAACATAATTCTGGCAGTACGTCAATACTATGCCGATATCACCAATTCAGATCTGAGCAAAATATACAACAACATCGTGGTGTGAAGTTCTCTTGACCATCAAGAAAAAATCAAGTATTATTAGATTAGCAGGCACTAACTATGGTGGGTTAGAAAGGGGTGGCTTATGCCACATAGTAATCTATATCTTGCCAAACTTTATAATGACTTAATAACCAATACCCCTCAGACAATCACTATGGACATTCCTTCAGAGGTTGGACAAGGCCGGGTTTCTCAAACAAAAATCAAACATGGTGTCATTCTTTCAGACTGGCAGATGAATTATCGCTCTGATATGAATGTGCAGGGACCTGTTAGCAAGGAATATATGCAGATCATATTCTGCCTGAACGATGGAATTTCCTGGGGTATTTTGAATGGGCATCGCTCTATGGCCATTCAGAAAAATGAGTCCTGTATTTATGCCGGACATGATGGCACAGAATATATTTGTTACAAAAGGGACAGCAACTTCTCATTCAAAAGCATTAAAATTCCTATTCCCTACTTTTCACAACTCCTTGCCGATTACTTTGACGGGCAAGAAATTGCGGCTTACGAAAGGAAGCTCCTAACTGGCATTTCTAAAGTCTCTCTCACCCCTGTTATGGAGCAGGTTCTATCAGAAATAAGCAAATTTTCTCAATACCGCGGTGGGTTGGGTTACCTCTATTTGGATGGTAAGCTGTTGGAGTTGCTCTCCATCTATCTGGGGGAAGTTCTGGAATTGGATATTCTGATGGGCAAAAATATTTCCATGTCCCGGACAGAGCGGACCGCCATCATGGAGGCGAAGCGGATCATCGACAGCCAGCTTGCCTTCGCCCCCTCTTGTGAAGAGCTGTCTCAACAGGTGCATCTGAGCCTTACCAAGCTGACGCGTGGATTTTCCTCTTTTTACGGTATGCCGATCCATCAATATATCATTGAGCAACGCCTGATACAGGCGGCTCAACTGCTGCTGGACGGAGACTGGAATGTGGGGGAGGTCGCTGCGATTGTAGGTTATGGAAAACCGAGCAACTTTGCGGCGGCCTTCAAGAAAAAATACGGTGTTGCACCCAAACATTACAGAGAGACACGCTTCAACCACACAAAGCAGTAACCTTTAACTGCTTTTGGGTGAAAATGGGCAGGTTTTGGGTCGAATTAGAAAAGCATAACTGATACAATATGCGTTGAGGTTAGTAAGTGCTAACCTCAACGCATATTGTTGTATAGAGGAGGCAGAGCATGAAACAGAAGTTGAATGCAAAAGATTTTATCCTAATCGGCGTCCTGACCGCCCTCATGTGGATCATCTGCATGATTATCAGCACCATTATGAGTGTGGCCGGCCCAGTGACCAATGTGTTCTATCCATCCGTTGTTGCGATCCCCAATGGCATCGTGATGATGCTCTTACTGGCTAAGGTGCCGAAAAAGGGCGTGTTCACCATCTGCTCCGCAATCCAGGCTATCCTGTTCCTGCTGGTGGGCGCTTTCTGGTTTATCCCCATCGGCTTGGTGGTCGGCGGCGTGATCTGCGATTTTCTGGTCATGGGCCGGAAAGAAATCACCATGAAGTCCATGACCGTGGCCTACGCCCTGTTCAGCGCCATTTTCGCCTTCAGCGCCATCTGCCCCATCAAGTTCCTCCAGAGCGCCTTTGTGGGAGCCATGGAGAAGAACAACATTGCCCAGGAGTACATAGACGGGATGCTGAATATCACCTCCGTCCCCATGCTGGTGGTCATCGTTGCGGCCGGCCTGGTGGGTGGACTGATCGGCGCCGTGATTGGGCAGAAGGCTTTGAAAAAGCACTTTATCAAAGCCGGGCTCGTTTCAGTCAAATAACAAGGCACAGCCCCTCGGCAGTCAATCAGACAAACGCAGGCAAGCGGGCTGCCTGATCTCAGGGCGCGGGGCTGAAAATGGCCCCGCGCTTTGATTTGGATAGGGAGGCATTGGAATGGAAGAATCACAAATCAAACAAATCATTGAACAGCAGCCCCTTCATGGATCGGCACTGTTAGATCCCCGCTGCAAGATTTTACTTTTGGTCTGTATCGGGTTTGTCAGTTACTTTTTGGCCGGGGAGGTAGTCAGCCTTGCGCTCTTGCTAATGTATGGCCTGTTTATTGCCGTGGGGAATGGTGGAAAATGGGCCTTGAAGATGATTGCGGTCTACATCATCGTCGCCTATCTCAACGCCTTGCTCCGTTATGTGCAGGTGCCGGTATTGAGCGTAATTATGAGCGTGTTCGGTGTGACGCTTTTGAAGCTGATCCCCGTTGTGATGATGGGCCTTTGGATTTTGCGGACCACCTACATGGACGACCTGATGGTGGCGCTCCAGCGGATGCGGCTTCCCCAGGCGGTGACGATCCCGCTGGTGGTCATGTTCCGCTATATCCCCACCCTGCGGATCGAATACCGGCAGATCCGCAGCACCATGGACATCCGGGGGATCAGCGATACCTTGTGGAAACGGGTATCCCATCCTCTTGCCACCATTGAGTATATTTTAATTCCCCTGCTGATGCGGTGTCTGAAGGTCACGGACGAGCTGGCGGCCTCCGGCACCACCCGGGGGCTGGAGCTGGAGTGCAAACGGTACGCCCTGCGCCCCATCCGCTTCTCCTGGCCGGAGATCCTGGTGTCCCTGCTGGGCATCTTTTTCTTGGCGGCGCTGCTGGTCCTGGACCAGACCCGAATCGGGGAAATCATCTTGTGGAGGGTGTGACATGATCTCGTTTCAGAATTTCAGCTTTCGCTATGAGGAGAGCAAGGACTTTACCCTCTGTGGCATTGATATGACGGTGCAGACCGGCGAATTTGTCCTCCTGACCGGGCGAAGCGGCTGTGGCAAGACCACGCTGATCCGCTCCCTCAACGGCCTGATCCCGCACTTTTATCCCGGTGAGATACAGGGAGACCTTGTGATGGACGGGCGTTCCCTGCTGGAAATGAAGCCCGCGCAGCTGGCCGGACAGGTGGGGACGGTATTTCAGGACCCGCGCTCCCAGTTCTTCATGACGGACACCACGCGGGAACTGGCCTTTGGCTGCGAAAATATGGGCCTCCCCCGTGAGGAAACCATTGACCGCATCGCAAAAGCCGCAAAGGATCTGGAACTGGCGGACTACCTAAACCGGAGCATCTTTGCCCTGTCCAGCGGAGAGAAGCAGCAGATCGCCGTGGGCTCGGTCTATGCGCTTTCACCAAAGGTCTATATCTTCGACGAGCCCTCCGCAAACCTGGATTATGCGGCCACCAAGCGGCTTGCGGAGATCATGGGAAAATTGAAGCGGGACGGATACACCATCTTTGTGGTAGAACACCGCTTTTACTATCTGCGTGATTTAATCGACCGGGTATTTCTCATACAAAACGGGAAAATCGAACAGGAATTTACAAGGGAGCAGTTCTGTTCCTTACCGGAGGAAACGCGCATATCCTATGGGCTGCGGACTGCATATCCGGAGCGGGATGCAGAGCATTATCAGAAGAAAGAACGCCGCCCCATGGGGAAACACCTGCTGCGTGTGCAGGGTCTTTCCTTTGCTTATCCGAAAGAGCAGGAGGTCTTTTGGAATGTCAGCTTTGAAGCCCACGCTGGAGATGTAATCGGCATCCTGGGCCACAACGGAGCGGGCAAGACCACCCTCTTGTCCATCCTGACCGGTCTCTTGAAGCAGCGGAACGGCGAGATCACCTTTGACGGCAGGAAGCTCACCCCACGCCAGCGCCGGGCGCTGTCCTATCTGGTCATGCAAGACACGGATTACCAGCTCTTCGCCAGCAGTGTGGAGGAAGAACTCTCCCTGGGGATTCGGGAGGACTGCAAAGAGAAGGTGGACGCTGCACTGGAGGCGCTGGAGCTGTCCGAATACCGGGAGCAGCACCCGGCGGCCCTCTCCGGCGGGCAGAAGCAGCGGGTCACCATTGGCGCGGCCATCGTCAAGGACAGCCCGGTAATCTATTTTGACGAGCCTACCAGCGGTCTGGACTATGACTCCATGGTGCGGGTCAGCCGGCTGATTGAGCAGTTGTCCGCTTCCGGCGTGATCGTGTTTGTGGTTTCCCACGACTTCGAGTTTATCGTCCGGACCTGTACGGAGGTGGTCCAGCTGGACGACCAGGGGGCCGTTCAAAACCACCGGCTCACGCCGCAGATATTGAAAGCTCTGTCGGAACAGTATTTTCATTGATGGGAGGTTGTAAATCATGTTTCAAAAGGTATTTGAATACGCGGGGCCGCATAAAAAGGGCCTCTATGCGGCCACAGCGGTGGTGCTGGTCAGCGTTTTGATGGGCGTCCTGCCCTTTGTGCTGGCCTACCAGGTAATTGCTCCGCTGGTGATGGGAGCGGAACTTGACGCTTCGTTTCTTATCCTGCGGGTGGCTTTGGTGCTGGTGTGCCTGGTCTTGCAGGCTGTTCTCTATGGCTGGGGGCTCAATCTTTCGCACAAGGCCGCCTATGACACGCTGCTCCGGCTGCGGACCGCCCTGCAAAAGCGGTTTGAGAAGCTGCCTCTGGGCGTAATCCAGGACAAGGGAACCGGCACAGTCAAAAAGCTGTTTGTCGATGATGTGGACAGTCTGGAGGTCCTGCTGGCCCACTCCATGCCGGAGGGGATCGCAAACCTGATGGTCCCCATCGCGGTCTATGTAGCTATGTTTTTCGTGGACTGGAAGCTGGCGCTGCTGTCCCTGGCTTCCATCCCCATCAGCCTGATCGCCATGATGACCATGTACTCGGTGGGCATGAAGAAAATGGGCCCCTACTATATGGCCGGCCAGAAGATGAACAACACTATCATTGAGTACATCAACGGCATGGAGGTTGTCAAGGTATTCAACAAGGACGCGGATTCCTATGAGCGGTTTCGCAAGGATGTTTCGGATTACCGGGATTATACTCTGGCCTGGTACAAGGCGGCATGGCCCTGGATGGCAATTTACAGCAGCCTCCTTCCGTGTACTGTGATTTTGACCCTTCCGCTGGGGGCGTGGTTTGTCCTCTCCGGCTGGTCAGCTCTGCCGGATCTGATTTTGGTGCTGTGCCTCTCCCTGAGCATCGGGATGCCGCTCCTCAAATCCCTGGGTTTCCTGCCCACCATGCCCCAGCTCAACTACAAGATTTCTGCGCTGGAACAGGTTTTGGATGCGCCGGAGCTTCAGCAGACGCCGGACGGCTTCCACGGCAAGGATGATACTATCGTTTATGACCATGTTTCCTTTGGCTACACCAAGACACAGCCCGGCCCGGACGGAAAGCCCATGGTGGTGGAGGATGAGGTACTCCACGACATCAGCTTTACGGCCAAGGCCGGACAGAAAACGGCCCTGGTGGGAGAGTCCGGCTCTGGCAAGAGCACTCTGGCAAAACTGCTGATCCACTACTATGACCCGCAGAAAGGCAGCATCTCTATCGGCGGGCAGAAGCTGTGCGACATGAGCCTGGAAACCCTGAACAGCCGTATTTCCTATGTGGCGCAGGATCAATACCTGTTCAACACCTCTCTACTGGAGAATATCCGCATTGGACGGTTGAACGCTACCGATGAGGAGGTCCTGGAGGCAGCGCGCAAGGCCCAGTGCATGGAGTTTCTGGAGAAGCTGCCCCAAGGAATTCACTCCATGGCGGGCGATGCGGGCAAGATGCTCTCCGGCGGTCAGCGCCAGCGCATATCTCTGGCCCGTGCCATCCTGAAGGACGCCCCTATTGTGGTGCTGGACGAGGCCACCGCCTACGCCGATCCCGAGAATGAGGAAAAGATGGAGGCGGCGATTGCGGAACTGGTGAAGGGCAAGACTCTGGTGGTCATCGCCCATAAGCTGCCCGCGATTATGAACGCCGATCAAATCTGCGTCGTAGACCATGGCAAACTGGTTGCGGCAGGAAAGCATCAGGATCTGATCCAGTCCTGCCCGGAATATCAAAAGCTGTGGAAAGCGGCCCAGGACAGCGCCGAATGGAACATACATACCGCAAAGGAGGGAAACTAAATGTTTGCACTGTTTTCAAGGATTTTGAAACTTGCTGGTCCATATAAAGGGCGTATTCAGGGCGCTTTTGCCTGCGCGTTTGTGGAGTCGATCCTGTCTAAAATGCCGATCTTCCTGGCCTTTGTGGTGTTGAGCAGCTTTGCCGCCGGAACACTGACCGGGCAGACCTGCCTCTATGTGGGCCTTGGCCTCGCGGCGGCCGTGCTGGTGCAGATGCTGGTCCACTATCTCAGCGACAGCCTCCAGAGTGCGGCGGGCTACCTGATGTTTGCCGAGAAGCGCATGGAGCTGGGCGGACACCTGCGGAAACTGCCCATGGGCTACTTCACCTCCGGCAATATCGGCAAAATCAGTTCTGTCCTCAGTACCGATATGGTGTTCATTGAAGAAGTCGCCATGAGCACGCTGGGCAACATGATGAGCTACCTGCTGTCCTCCCTGGTCCTGCTGGCGTTCATGTTCTATCTGAATTGGCAGCTGGGCCTGATCGCGGCCCTTGTGACCATTCTGGCGTGGCTGGTTTCCAGAGGGATGAACAAGGTTTCCCTGCGGGAAGCCGCTGGCCGCCAGGAACAGAGCGAACGGCTGACGGACGCGGTGCTGTCCTTTGTGGAGGGCATCGGGGTCATCAAGAGCTATAACCTGCTGGGCGAGAAGTCGGAAGAATTGACCGGCAATTTCAAGCGGTCCAGAAATACATCCCTCGCCTTTGAACGGAAGATGACCCCGTGGACCATGGGGCTGAATGTCCTTTATGGAATTGGGATTGCCGCGATTTTTGGCCTGTCGGTCTTTCTGGAGCGGAGCGGTGTCCTTTCTCTGGCCTATGTGCTGGGCGTTCTCCTGTTCGTCTTTGACCTGTTCGGACCGCTCAAGGCGCTTTATGGCGAGGCGTCCCGCCTGACTGTGATGAACGCCGCCCTGGACCGCATTGAGGCTGTATTGGATGAGCCGGAACTCCCGGACACAGGGAAACAGCATATTCCGGCTCAGGCGCAGCCCGGCCAGCCGGAGGTGCGGTTTCATGATGTGGCCTTTGCCTACCAGGACAAGGAGGTGCTGCACCACATCAGTTTCTCTATGTCGCCCCATACCATGACCGCTCTTGTGGGTCCCTCCGGCGGCGGGAAGTCCACCATCGCCAATCTGCTGGCCCGGCTGTGGGATGTGAAAAGCGGCAGTGTTGCCATCCGGGGTGTGGATACCCGGCAAGTCCCCCTCGCGGAGCTGATGGATCACATCAGCATGGTCTTCCAGCGCGTGTATCTCTTCCAGGACACGATCTATAACAACATCAGTATGGGAAAACCGGATGCCACGGAAGAAGAAGTCTATGAGGCGGCAAGAAAAGCCCGCTGCTACGATTTCATCATGGCCTTGCCCGATGGGTTTCAGACTGTGGTGGGAGAGGGCGGCGCAACCCTCTCCGGCGGTGAGAAACAGCGTATCTCTATCGCCCGCTGCATTCTGAAAGACGCCCCTATTGTAATTTTGGACGAGGCAACCGCCAGTGTGGACACCGACAACGAGAGCTACATTCAGGAGGCCATTTCCGAGCTTGTAAAAGGCAAGACCCTGCTGGTCATCGCCCACCGTTTGAATACCATCCAGAACGCCGACCAGATTTTGGTCATCAGCGACGGACGCATCTCACAGCATGGCACCCATGAGGAATTGATGAAACAACCTGGTATTTATCAGGATTTCGTCCGTATCCGTATGAACTCTGCCGGTTGGAGCCTGTCTTGATGGAGAGGAGCTCCCCATGAAACAATTACACGCATCTGGCGAAGACTATCTGGAAGCAATCCTTGTCCTAAAGAGAAAGAAAGGTGTGGTGCGGTCCATAGATGTGGACCGGTACCTGGGAGTTTCCAAGCCCAGCGTGTGCCATGCGGTCAATACTCTGAAAGACGGAGGTTTCCTCGTGATGGACGAGGACCATTTTCTCCGCTTAACAGATATAGGCCGAGATGTTTCTGAAAAAACCTATGAGAAGCACTGCTTTTTCACCCGCCTGCTGGTGGATGCAGGCGTAGAGCCAAAGACCGCCGAGCAAGACGCCTGCCGCATGGAACACGCAATCAGCGACGACAGTTTTCAGAAAATAAAATCAGGGCTAAAGGAAAAATAAAAGGCGGCCGATCCGTCGAGGCCATTGGGGGTGATAGAGCGGGAAAACTGTTCATATGTACGGTTATGCCCTCCGCCTCCCTGCGGTGCAAGGCTTTGTGTATTGATGTTGCGTGCCGTCAAGTGTTCTGGCAGGGTCAATCATAGAGTTGGCCTCTATGGAGTTTGATGTGGTCCATTTGCTTGTCCAGCTTTCACCTGTCTGCTGATAAACTCTGACGCAGAGTACAATACAGCCGAGTGGGATGCCTGTCGAATGGGGCGCGCAATAATCTATCCTTTTTGTATTACTACTGATTACAAAATACTGTATATCAGGGGGGCGTGTGGCAATGTACAGTGAGCAGATGTGGCAGAATGCCAAGAAAAAGTGCCGGTTGAACGATGCGGATATCGCCTTAGCTAAGCGGCTGGGGCTGAATCCCCGGAGTCTGATCAAAAATATCCCCAGCAAAAGCGAGCCTTGGAAAGCCCCGATCAGTGTATGGCTCCACGAGATGGACGCCAAGCAGCAAAAAAAGACGCTCCAGCATCAGAAACGCCGAAGCAGACAGGATACAAGCGAGAATTAACGCATCTATTCCGGGAGAGCAACAGGGCGGGTATCTGTACAGATACCCGCCTTGTCTGCTTTTCTGAATAGCTTTAGTTGCCCTTATTTCTCAACTGCGATGTAGACGATGTATTCCACCCCCTCATCCTCCAGAATCCATGTTCCATCATACTCATCGGCAGGTTCACTGCAACACAATTCAGCACCGTTTTTATCGAAGAGAACCGCCTCCGTCCATGAGGATTCGTCTCGGCAGCCGCAGCACTTCACATCCATTTCTTTCCCATCGGGGAAACGGGCTGTATAGGTGATGGTGTTGTCCTCCCCCTGATAGGCATCCTCTGTATCAGCGTTCAGGTAGTCATTGATCTGATCCATCACACTGCGCGGAATGGTCAGTACCGTGGCACAGACTATTTTCCCGCTGTACTGGCAAACCTTTTCCTGCCAGATCTGCTTCAGGGTTTCTTCTGCTGCCCGGATGTGATCCAGAACCGGTTGATGCATCCTGACCCCATTATCGTGAAAGTCTACAATCATGTCGCCATGCGCTGTCAGAAGCACATTGGCGAGGACCTCACCCTCTTCATTGTCATCTGCGCTCTTCCAAGCATCGATGGAAACGGCGGCAAGCAGGTCATGGTCACCATTTGCGCCGTTTTCCACTGCGGGACCCCAAATATAATCGTGTCTGATTTCTGAAAAATTCATATTCACATTCCTTCCCTGCTGATTTATTATAGGGAATCCTATCAGTTGTGTGATGCGGGCTTGTAGCCCAGGGACTCCTTTTGTATGGAAAATCAACTTCCTACTCCTGTTGCTCATCCCCCTGCTTCCATGAAGCCCAGGATGCGCCACCAACCATCATCGGCTTTAATTAGGACCGCATCGCCCTCCCCACATGCGAGGTTGGCGTGGCAAAATGGGCAGATTTCAATATGCTCTCCACATGGATCATCATTCCAATTCATGACCCAATACTCAGGCTTCTCTATGTGGTTTAGCCAAATCTCCCGATTGGGCGGGAGTCCTTGGCAACGATGAAGGGCCTGTTCCCAAACCATGCAGTATCCATCTGCCAGTTCTGCACCAAGTCGGCGTCTGTCCGGAGTTCCCGCCAGAATCAGACGTTCTGGTGGAAGCAGTCTCCATTTTTGAAACATTTGTTCCTGCTTTGCTTGGATATCCAATTCTTTCTGGCACTCAAATAAATCGAATTGTTTCATGTCTCCTCCAAATTTGTTCCAGATATAGCCTGTGCGCATCCGGCCTCACACATAGCATCAGACCAGTGTTCACCAGTATCTCTATCTATCGTCACGTATTCCCTTCTGAATAGTCGTAATCAATGCATCCGTCCGCTTCCGTAATCTGCGGCTCCCGTTCATGAACCAGAACGAACCTGCATTCTCCGTCATGATTGAACTGGCAAGACCGAGATTCGCACTCAAAGCAGCGCTTTCTTAATCCATAGAGCCGCTTTGTCTCCGGTACATAATCCTCGGCACCTCCGTACAGCAGGTAGGCAATGCCCTTGCTATACCGCTGATCAAACCAACTCCATATTTCCTCCCGGTGAATACCGACCCCCCACCCCATGAACGGGGCCTCGATACATTCGGTCTCCGGGTTCATCGGCACATCTCCAAACTCAGCCCAGAGTTTCTCCAGTTCCTCATCCCGGTCGCGCAGAGTCTCTATCTCCTGCAGCCCATCCATCACCGCACAGTAACTACAGTACGGGATGGTCTGATGCAGTTCGTCCATTGTCCCAATCGCCTGTCTTTTGACTTCATTCATGTTCTTTCCCCTCAAATCCTTTCCTGTTTTAACCCGAAAGCATGGGTTTTGAGATAGCAGATTGCCTCATCTAAAGATGTAAAATCCCGGTGCTCTGAATCCAGAAGAATATATTTACTATCTGCGGGTACACAGTGCTCTGCTTTCTTGAGGTCGATGTGCGTGGAGAACATCATGGAATCCGTTTCGCGACACAGTCGCCGGAATTCCTCGCTGGACATCTTCATCTTCTCTTCCAATAAAATTGCACGCAGTCTGCTGTTCACAAGGCTGGCACCCAAGCCGATACTGCTGTTGCTGCCGATGCCGTCCTTCTTGGAGTCGATCAGCCATGCCCCGCCGCTCAACCGATTCGAATTAAACCGGATGGTAACATTGATGTGATAGTGGTCCCGCAGGAACTCGGCTTCCTGCATGACAACGGTGTCCAACTCGTTAGAAGATCCTCGCCAACCGCCGCCCACAATATAGTTGTGTACAGCAATACCAGGACTGCGGGAAATCTTGGCAAGTCCATCCTTTTGAACAATCTCTGTAGTGCAGCTGGAAACAGCGGGATTCACCTGTTTATTCTCTTTCATACTGTTCACTCCTCCATATAGTCGTCGAACACCGGCGCCTCATCGGCTGAAATTGTCTCCCCTTCGCCCTCAACACCGATGAGTTTATCCATGCCGCCATTGCCGACGAAGGCCATGATGCCTCCAAATTTCTTTCCAGCCCTGGCATATATATCCTGCTCGCTAAGTGTTTCATCATCTCTGACTTTGATCCGGACTGAAACTGTAACTTCTGCATGGCCCAACACCCTGATATACTTCGTCTGGTAAGTTCCTCTCGCATGATCGTTTTGCTGGTCCACAGACCGCTGTATGTCCCGAGGTTCACCTTTCTGAGCGGTAAGATACTCCCGTACACCATCCGCTTTGATGCGTTCCACAACAGCATCCGGCAAATTGAGGTGCATACAGTCCCATATGAAATTCGGATTGTCTGCTTTGGTCTCAAGGCTTTCCGCAAGAGATTTCTCCACATCGTCGGGAAAATCTTTCTCCGGGGCTACAAGCCTAAATGCGTGATAAATACCACATTCGCCTTCAAAATATCCGTAGCAAAGTTCAACATTATAAGGCATTCTCATATCTCCTTTTTTGATGTGATCTATATATAATCGGTGTGCCGCAGGGCGCACCGTAGAACAGGGACGCCCCGGCCACAATGACAGCGGGGATCTATATAAAAAAGCGGCCGATAAACCGATCTATTTCTTGTACAGTGGCCCAGGCTAATCCCGGGCCGGCATCAGGAAACAGAGCAGCATCAGAACCGCTTTGAAAACATATTCGGATGTTCTTTATCTTTTTGTTGACATACAAAAAAGTATGTGTTATATTATGCATACAATTTTGTATGTTTGGAGTGCATAGTCATGGACCGAATGATGGACCGAATCAAATACTATCGGCAGCGCAGTGGGCAGACCCAGGCTCAGGTGGCGAACAAACTGGGGATGGCCGTCAGCAATTATCAAAAATATGAGTTAGGAGCGCGGGAGCCATTGGAAAAAAACCTTCCTGCTCTGGCTGATGCACTGGGTTGTTCTGCCTACTCCCTGCAAGAGAGCGACAAGGAGCGATTTATCCGAATATACAATAAATTTGTCCGGGAAGCGGCCATGCATAGATGGGACTCCTATACGTTCAACGCAGAGGAATTTCTGGCGTATGATATCGGTGAAGATATCATGGGATACTTTGTAGAGTATTTTAATCAAATTGAGACAGTAAACCCGGAACTGTATAGAAGATGGCAGCTTGTGACCAACTATCCAGATGCACTGTTTAATGTTTTGGATTTGCTTGAGCAGGCCCAGAAGGCCACTCAACGCGGCGCCTTGGAAGCAGACTTCCGCTCTCTTATCACCAGAGAACACCCGGTATATTTTTGGTACTTCATTATTTTCGGGTATATTTTCCTCGATCTATTCGTCGGTGAAACTTCGTCAGTCAAACTCGCCGCTGATTTTCAGCGGTATATGTGTGAGACCATCGAGGGCTATGAGGAAATCAGTGAGGGCGAGGCTTTTTCCGAGTATATCCACCGGATCTGTATTCCGTTTTTTGACTATGCCTTAACAGCGGTGGAGTATATGGTCGATGAACACGCAACGCTTGAAGCCGCTTTCCAGGAGACTGTCGTAGGCGAACTTTGTGGGGTCGAGATTGCTGATGTAGAATTCTTCCGCCCGGCGAAGCCAGACAGCAGTCCTGTCTGAGACGCAGTTAGGACTATGACGGAGCAACACAGATGCCAGTTTGGTACCCGCCACTCCTTTGTATCTGCGCTGCATGTCTGAAAAACAAAAAGTGCCCAAAAGCCAACAGGCTTTCAGACACCGTGCAACACTGTTTACTGTAAACTGCTCAAAGCAATTTCTGAGACTGATTGAAACTATTATACCGTGTGTATGGACAAATAGCAATAGTTTTCCCGCGCCATGACATCCAATGCGATACTTTCCCTCTTGCAATTTCTGATCCATCCCTGTATAATGCAGATAAATAGTATCCGCTGTTTGCCCAAAGCAAACAAAGTAACCGTGTTTAAAAACTCCCAGAGGTTTATGCCTTTGGGAGTTTTTTTGTTTTCCGGCCCATTGGGGGAACAATTCTAACTTGGGCGGTTCCGTCCACAAGGCACACGAGGCTCTATGCCCGTGTGCCTTTTTATATATAATCCCATAAATGCGAAGAGAGGAGCGGATAAAAACACATAAGAAGAAGTTTTCATCTGAAAATTCACAAAAGAAACGAGGTGCTATGGATGACCCGCGCAAATCTGCTGCTGATTCGAGAAGTGAATGTCAATGGCGACGGCGACTTTGCCGATGTGATGATCCAGTTGGAGTGCCCCCTCACACCGGAGCAAAAGCGCGCCCTCCGGGTGGAGCTGACCAGGCTCAAGCAAATTCTGGATGACCCCGACACAGATTCCATTGTGGAACTTGCTATCCACAATATTTTAGGTTCTGCCGCTGCGCAAAGCGGTTATGACCTCATTGAGTTTTGAAAGAGGTGCTGGAAATGCCCGACAAAAACCAACCCATCGCCATTACGATGGAACGCCTATTGGATTTGACCAACTATATTATCGATCATATGGTCAATGACGCTGGCGGCCATGTCCGCGAGGTGATCGAGACCCTGTCAGACCTTGGTTTTACCGAAGAAGAACTGATTGAGGTATTCCATTTCAGCGAAACAGATGTCAAGGTCTGTCTGGCATACGCTGATAAGGACAAGGAGGTGGAATAACCGTGACCAAGGATAAACTGCGTCTGCTCCTTTTGGATGACTGCAATCGAAACTGTCCCGGCTGCTGCAACCGGGATTGGGACCTCCAAGCTCTCCCGCTCTGTCAGGACTACACACCATACCGTCTCATCATGCTCACAGGCGGTGAACCTATGCTGTATCCGGAGATTATTCGGGAGGCCATCGCAGCAATCCGGAGGCAGACCAATGTGCCTATCTACCTTTATACGGCTATGCCGGAACAACTGGACATGCTGATGCCACTGTTGGACGGCGTGACGGTGACGCTTCACACACCGGAGGATATCCCGGTATTCCAGTCCTTTGACCGGACTGCCCAGAACCTTACAGGGAAATCGCTTCGGTTGAATGTATTTGATGAAGTCGGAACTGTCATTTGCCGTCCGGAATGGCAGGTGAAGGACCACATGAGGTGGATTCCCAACTGCCCGCTGCCAGAGGGGGAGGTGCTGATGCGGTACCAGCCGTCAAAAAATCCGTAGCCAAGATGGGGGGATACCCAATGAAGAAAATTCAAGTCACCTATTTTTTCGAGGATTCGGGCTTCTGCAAGGATGTCTTCAAGTCAGTAGATATTCCCCATTACTACTACAATCGTGACACTGCAAGCGGAGTGTGGTACACCTCAACACCGGACTATTATGCAAATGACCGCCGTATCCAGCGGGATGTGATCATTGAGGTTGTTGCCGGAGGTCGGGTCATCGCCTTGGACGGCAACGGAGACTTTGAGGGAAAAAGGCCATTTGTCCCTTTCAATGAGTTTGAAAAGTCTCTTGCAAACTCATTTGCAGGACAGCAGCCGAAACTGCGGAGCTATGAGGAAATGAAAGCGAAACTGCTGTCCCTGCCGGGCGGTGAGGCGTATGCTGATCCGCACCGTTACTGGGAAAATTGGGTCTTCAATCTGGATTTCAGGCATGTGACCGAGCAGATCGTAGGCGCCGCCAGTTGGATGGGTGTTGAGTTCCATATCCTTGCAATCCAATATACGCACATTCCTACTGGCTTTGTATTTACAAATTACCGCTTTCGGCCTGCCTCCCTACCCTCGGGAAGCGACAGCCGTGACCTGTTGCTGTATGACTGGCAGGCCGAGGATTTGTCTGCGGCGCTGCCCGATCAAAGCGGAATAAACAAGAACAAGGAGGAGTAAGAGAATGATCCCTAAAATTACACAGGAGCGGCCCAATGTTGCGCCTAAATACTGGTGTGGGACCTGCGGCCATGCGTTACCACCGCCGAATGGCCCTGAAACATGCCCAAACCCGGTGCCATGGAAGTTCTGTTCCATCTGTGGCGAGCCCATCGAGTATGATAAGGCAGAACCTGTCCGGTGGGTTGAACAGAACTGTGAGCGTTGCGGACGCCCGCTGATCCGTAAATCACCTGCGGATATGGCTCCGCCTGATTTTATCGCTTCCCCCGGCTATGTGGGTACCTCATTGTGTCGTAGCTGCATGGAGGAACACTGCGTACAGACCAATTGCCTACAGTGCGGGATTGGCCATTGGCCAATCTGCCCCTATACCTATATCAAGCGACTAGGCTTGGAAAAACACGCTGATGGAGCGGCAAACAATGAGTGAGAATCATCCCTCAAAGCCTATCAGAAAAGCCGGCGCCACTACCGGCGAACTGGTTTTAGAGCGCGGGCTTGCCTTGCATATGCTGGATCAGATGGATGTGATCCGCCGCAAGCACTCCGGAAGCCTGCCTCCCCCCTGCGACTATTATATGCGCTCTATGGAGGCGGTCATCGCAAGGGCCGCTGGTTATGAAAGCCGTAATGAATGGACGGATGCGCTTAAAGCAGATGAGCAAAGCCGGTATTTCCGAGATCTACAACTCGTGGAAACATGTAGTAATTTTTAATCGGAGAAAGAATGGTCTGTGTCCACACAGTCCGTTCTCCAGAAAGGATTTGGTTTATGGAGTACCACTGGTACGAAGACTATTGGGATATCCCCAGACGTTCTCCAAAGGGACACGTTACTGGCAGCGGGTATTATATTACAGGCCGTCTATTGAAATACAAACAGCCATATATCCACACAGATCAGACCGCCTTTCTCCGCACCGAACTGTTTGACATGGGGTACCGGATTTTTCTGCACTATGCGAACGGGGCGGTCATGGAAATCAAGTTGGGAGATAATCCGCAGCCGGTCGGTCCACTCACGGCCTCCAGTGATCTGCAGAGCATTTTGTTTCCCGATGGACATCTCAAGCACCCAGTCACATGTTAATCAACAAGCTGGATCTGGAAGATTATACTCAATGCCTAAATTCAAGCATTTATCTTAATCTGGCACAGGACTGAACAGCACAAAGCGGAGCACGAGGACAGGGTTACACCACTCATGCTCCGCTTTTCCATTTTCTCAGGCACAGTGCTGCTCAGAGAGGCCCCACTTCAACTCATGAAAAGGAGACGCTTGCGGATGGAATCCATAAATCGTCCTATTTACAGGTTTTTTTCGTTCAGGACCTCCGAGAGGATGGCCAGCGAGTATGGACACTGTTCCGGCCAAGTTAATCTTCAGACTGGAGAAATTCTGGCCAATATCTCGTATGGGCTGTTCCATTACCCGGAGACTTATCAGTTGAATCTGGCTGATTCCATCAGCCAATTCCCGCATACGACAAAGGAACTTATAATCTGCGCGGCCAGACACGCCGCGAATGAAGAAGGAGTCAGAGGGATGACAAGGCGCAGGGTAATCTTTGTCTGTAAAGATGGCCGCCGATACATCACAGAAGAATATAACGGAGACAGAAGCGAATATGCCGCCCGTGGCCGCTGTCTGGACAGCTGCGATATGGACTGGCCTGAAATCCGGGACATCTTCCAGGAGCCGGCAACCTATACACAGTTTATTAAGGCCAATTTAAAGGCACAAGCGGCCTACCACTCTTTTCGCAGCGAGAACGGGAACAGTGGTATCGTGCGCAATCTGCGCAAAGGCCGCGAGGGCCCCTATGCTGACAAAATTCTGTTTGTTTACGCAGCACCATTGGCAACTGGGGGCCGGATTTTTGAAACAAACTACACCTGTTTCACCCCCGTACCGGGTCTCCCCTATCCAGCCTGTACTGGCCAAGGTAAGAAACCATGCTTGGAGTGTCCGCTCCGTCAATCCTTTCAAACCGCCGAGTTGGCTCAGTTGCAGGCGGAGCACAACTGGCCCAGGGCAGTCCACACCGATGGCGATGACGCCTATCTGATCGGCTCCCAGAGCAATCAAGCCGGTCTGGTACCCGTGTATCTGTTCCCGGACTGTCAATGTGCGCTATCTAGCGAGACACTGTATCCGGCAGAGGAATATTACCGACTACGCGAGATTTTGCGGAATGATCCCTCCGCATTTGATGACCAGTGTGATCTATTCCGCTCCTATCCTCTTGACTGGTATAAGGAATTGGCCCTTTACGCTATGAGGTGTGTGGCGCGAACACACGGTTCACCGATGGCAGAATCCGTCCATGACCAAAGTGGACAGACCGCCCACCACATCAGCAAAGCAATCTTCGAGGAGCAGGATCTCTTTGATCCATATACTGATGCGGCGTTTCTGGCCGCCGCCGAGCGAATCCTGCCGTGGTATATCCGCCGCTACGTAAATAGATGAATAGGAGATACTATAATGGGTACAGAATTGATTCGATCCGTAACGGTGCAAAAGAATAATGTCTATCTGACTTCCAAGAGCAATAATGATGACCAGCCATACCGCTTTTGGCACTGCGAAAGTCTCTCAGAGGTCTATCGGAAGGAGGGGCTTCCCGGCCTGGACCGCGAGGTAATCCGTATGCTTTGCGAGTATGCACAGTTGGTCGGCAACCATAAAAGCATCGCCCGGTACCGTTCTGCGCTGAGGAGTAAGAAAGCCACCCAAATCCACCAGCAATTCATAGCCAAACTGAACGCTGCTTATTCTTTGCTGAGCGATGAGGATAAGGCTCATCTCTATTTTGCTCAAACTGCGGCCGCTAAACGGTTCAGACAGACGGAGCGAATGTTGCTGGACCAGAAATATACTGCCATGGCGCAACTCTGCAGAAAAGATACAGGTGAGTTGATCCAGGCGCCGATTTCCACAGGCCGAGGTGATTTGGCATGAACAAACAAATCAAGGAAGCCCTCGCTCTGGAGCAGCAGGCACAGCAGTTCCTTTCGGCTCTGAAGAACGAGATTGGAGCGGCCATCGAGGCTACGGATCCGATGCCCGGAGTACAGATCAGCGGGACGCATCCAATCTATGCAGTCGTAAATTTATCGGCTCTCCACCGGCACAGCCTGGCGCCCAGTGTTTATATTCCTTCGGCACAGGCGGATGCAGTCCGCAGCAAACTTGCACCAAAGCAGACAGTACAAGGGCTTCTGGAGGCACTGGAAGATATGACCGAGAAGCAGGCTGCCTGTTTTCCCAACAATGGCACCGTCCTGCTCAACGACAAAACAGTCGGTACGCTGCGCCAATACCTCCATTCCGCTATTGAGGAGGATGCAGAACATGGCTAAATTGACAAAAGCCCAGGCCAAACTTCACGAGAAGGCAGTGAAGTTGCTGCAGTGCAAGGAATTGAGCGAAGCCGACACACGCTTTGTTTTTGATCACTACCGCGAAGACGCCAACCATATCAATAGTACAGCAGGAGCCTTTTTTACACCGTACGGACTGGCCCGTGACTTTAGGCTGCATATCCCGCTCAATTACAAAGACCACGTCAAACTCATCGATCTCTGCGCTGGTATCGGCATACTCAGTTATATGGCAGCACATGCTTGCGATAGTTATAACCAGTGCAGTGTGGAAATCACATGCATTGAAATCAATCAAGATTATGTAGATGTTGGAAAGCAACTTCTGCCAGAAGCAACATGGATCCGCAGCGATGCCCTCGACCCGGCTCTGCTCAGTAGTCTTGGGCATTTCGACTGCGCCATCTCAAATCCACCATTCGGGCGCATCCACTCTCCATACCGTAGGAATTACAGCAGCAGTCAGTTTGAGTATATGGTCATTGAGGCTGCTGCTTCGATTGCCGACGCAGGTGTTTTTATCATCCCCCAGATAAGCGCGCCATTTGTTTACAGCGGCACAAATAATGTGCGCTGGCGGGAGACAGGCCCCGCTCGTCTATTTGAGCAACAGACAGGTATTGAACTGGATTTTAATGTCGGGATCGACACATCACAATACCAGGCTGATTGGCATGGGACATCCCCACACTGCGAAATCGTCTGCTGTGATTTTACCAAGCGTACCGGTCAGTTGGCCATGATGCCGCTGAATATAGAAATTGCCTAATTTGTTGTCAAAGATTGCTGAAAGAGCCGGGGACCTTGTTAACGATGTCCCCGGCTCTTTTTTGTTTCTGTTTTTTGAGTTTCTTTCCTCCTCGTTTGATTGACCGAAAGGGAAACAAATGGACAGTATAGAGTCCTCAGGAATAACACCTACAATCTCTATAACACACTGTAACTAAAGGAGAATAGTTCTCTAACATTTCTTTCTACGGTCAAAAGTCCGGAAGTCTCTGTCGTTCAAAAGACTTCCGGACTTCGCCATTTTACTTTTTCTTATGCTTCGCTGTTCAGCTTCCACCGGGCACTCTCGCTCTGGAGCTCCACCATGCGGCGGTAGAGGCCGCCGCGCTCCATCAGCTCCGCCGGAGTTCCCTGCTCGGCTACATGACCGTTTTCCAGCACCACGATGTGGTCCGCCCCGGCCACGGTTCGCATCCGGTGGGCGATAACCAACACCGTCTTACCGGCCAGCAGGCGGGAGAGGGCGCCCTGCACCTTGGTCTCGTTCTCCACATCCAGGCTGGCGGTGGCCTCGTCCAGCAGCACGATGGGGGCGTTTTTCAAAAGCGCCCGGGCGATGGAGATGCGCTGCCGCTCCCCGCCGGAGAGCTTCGCCCCGTTCTCCCCGATGGGGGTGTCATAGCCCTGGGGCAGGCGGCGGATGAACTCCCCGCAGTTGGCGGCCTCCGCCGCGGCCCGCACCTCTTCGTCGGTGGCGCCCCGCTTGCCCAGGCGGATGTTCTCCATCACGGTATCGTCAAAGAGCACCACATCCTGGAACACCATGGAGTAGTCGGTCAGCAGCGCCTCCGGGTCCACGGTGGAGATGTCCACGCCTCCTACCCTGATGGTGCCCTCCGTAACATCCCACAGTCGGGCGGCCAGCCGGGCGCAGGTGCTCTTGCCGGATCCGGAGGGCCCCACCAGAGCGGTCACTTCACCCTCCCGGGCGGTAAAGCTCACACCGTCCAGTACCTTCTTCTTGTCGTAGGCGAAGCCCACATGGTCGAACACGATGTCGTGGCCCTTGGGCTGGAAACGCTCCGTTCCCTCGGCGATGGGCGTATCATAGATCTCATTCATGCGGTCGGCGGACACCTGGGATACAAACATCTCCGCAATGAGGGCCAGGCTCTGGTCGAAGGGGGCGTACACCCGGGTGATGACCAGCAGGAACAAAAACAGCAGCATGAAGTCGATCTGTCCGGAGACGATCAGGCTGGCCCCCGCCAGGATGGTGGTGGCTACCCCCAGGCGCATGATGACGCTGGCCGCGTTGACAAAGATGCCGGTGCTCAGCTCGCCCTGAATGGTGACCTTCTCATGGTCATCGATCTTCTGGTTGAGCCCGGCCAGATAGCGCGCCTCCTGGTTGGTGGCGCGGATCTCCCGGACATTTTCCAACGCCTCCTGGATGCCGTCGGAGACATGGACCGCGGCCTGTTTCGTCCGCTCCGAGGCCCGGGCGGAGATCTTCCGGGTGCCGAACAGCAGGCCGAAGGCCACCGGCACCCCCCACAGGCAGGCTATGGCCAGCCGCCAATCGTACACCAGCAGGCACACCGCGATGATCGACGTGGAGATGTAGGCCCCGTACAGGTATCCCAGCACATGGGACCAGACGTGCTCCATGCGATTCACATCGCCCATGAGGGTCTCGGTGAGATCCGCCAGATCCCGCTTGCCGAAGTAGCCCAAGGGCAGCTTGCGCAGCCGCTCCGCCAGGCTGAGGCGGGTGGACTTCACCTCGTTGTAGACCAGGCCGTAAGTGGCGTGGTACTGCTGCAGGTGGGTCACAAAGGACAGAATGACGAACGCGATTACCAGCCCAAGAAAGAGCGCCGGGCCGGGCAGCGGCGCTCCGTCCGTCAGGGTTCCCATCAGGCCGTACATCAACAGGTACAGGATGCCCATGCCGCCCATGACGACCAGATTGACAATGACCGTCCAGAAAGCGCCCTTTTTGGTGTTTTTCACGCCCTGGTCGGTGAGGGCGTATTTGCGCTGAAAGTTTTTGCCGAACATCTTCTCCACCCCTCTCTCACTGTTCACTCGTGATCTTCCACTGGACCGCCTGGTTGTAGTCCGCCCACATCCGGGCATAGAGGCCCCCGGCGGCGGTCAGCTCCTGATGGGAGCCCTGCTCCACGATACGGCCCTCCTCCAACACCAGAATCTTGTCCGCGCCCACGACGGTGGACAGGCGGTGGGCGATCATGATAACGGTGCGGCCCCGGGTCAGCTCGGAGAACGCCTTTTGGATCAGCGCCTCGTTCTCGGGGTCCGCGAAGGCGGTCGCCTCGTCAAGGACCACGATGGGCGCGTCCTTCAGAATGGCCCGGGCCAGGGCGATGCGCTGCTGCTCGCCGCCGGAGAGGTAGGTCCCCTCGGAACCGATCAGAGTGTCCATGCCC
>OJRA01000068.1_pt1 | contig 47720 bp, 38 predicted proteins | sample 1599101 | NCBI WGS metagenome assembly OJRA01 (sample SAMN03922526, study PRJEB24848) | human gut metagenome | isolation source: stool sample | host: Homo sapiens | place: Germany | collected 2010-05 | reverse complement strand
ACGAATTACAGCATTTTTCAGTTCCGCCGGAACTTTGGTCATTTCCTTCATCGGAATGCAGTCGCAGGAAGTGAAGATTAAGCCTATCGTAAAAGTGGTGTTGAAGTCTGATGCTGAGGTACTTGATGAAGTTGTGGTAACTGCGTATGGTACTTCTACCAAAGGGTCATTCACAGGGTCTGCCGCAGTGATGAAAGCTGATAAGATTGAGAAGCGTCAGGTGTCAAACGTGTCAAACGCTTTGGCCGGAGCTGTGGCAGGTGTGCAGATTTTGAGTAATAATGGTCAGCCGGGTGAGGATGCAAAAGTGCGTATCCGTGGTGTCGGATCAATCAATGCCGGAACAGATCCGTTGTATGTAGTTGATGGTGTGCCTTATGATGGCGACTTGTCTTCTATTAACTCTGCAGATATTGAATCAATGACAGTGTTGAAAGATGCGGCCTCTACAGCGTTGTATGGTGCGCGTGGTGCAAACGGTATCATCATGATTACTACAAAGAAAGGTACTTCTGGTAAGGCTCGTGTAAATTTTGATGCAAAATGGGGTGCTAACTCCCGTGGCGTAAAGAACTACGATGTACTGACAAGTTCAAAGAATTATCTGGAAAAGGCTTATGAAGCTATTTATAATGGTTATGTACAGACTAATGGCATGGCTCCGCAGGCTGCCAATGTAGCTGCAAACAATACTTTGCTTTCTGCTGGAAATGGTGGTGTGGGTTACCAGATTTATACTGTACCTGAAGGTCAGTTGCTGATTGGTAGCAATGGTTTGCTGAATCCGAATGCAACATTGGGTTATACAGATAAATATGGTTACTATTACACTCCTGACAATTGGGCAGATGAAACATTTAGAACAGCTCTTCGTCAGGAATATAATTTGAATGTATCTGGCGGTAACGATAAGTCTACTTTCTACATGGCTTTCGGCTATTTGGATGATCAGGGTGTAATTGAAGGTTCTGGCTTGACTCGTTTCAGCGGTCGTTTGAAAGGTGACTACAAGGTGACAGACTGGTTGAAAGTGGGTGCCAACATGAACTATGTAAACTCAAAGAGTAACTATCCGGGTGATCAGAATAATACGTCATCTTCTGGTAATGCTTTCTATATTGCCAATAACATTGCCCCGGTTTATCCGATGTATGTACGTGGAGCTGACAAGCAGATTATGACGCTGAATGGTCGTAAGGTGTATGATTATGGTGATGGCGTAAGCAGTCCCTCATCACGTGCCTTTATGTCCATTGCCAATCCCGCAGGTGACCTTATTTATAATAAGACTGAGTATTTGGCTGACGTGCTGAATGCAAACTGGTTTGCAGAATTGACTCCGATTAAAGGTCTGACCATCAGCGCACGCTTTGGTATGAATATTGATAATACACGTTACAATGATTTGGGTAACGCATATATGGGTCAGAGCGCTTCTTATGGAGGTAATGCTTATCAGGCTGCTATGCGTACTTTTGGTTTCGACCAGCAGTATGTAGCCAACTATCAGTTCGCAGTAAAAGATGTACATCATTTTGATATTACTGCCGGTTATGATGGCTATTCATACGAATATACAGAATTGACTGGTTCAGGTCAGAATCTGTATGACCCTGAAAGCTTCTATATCAGCAATACAATTGATAAGAAAACAGCCAGTGGTATGAAACTGACTTATGCTACTGAAGGTTTCTTCGGTCGTGTAAACTACTCTTATGATGACAAATACTTTGGTAACGTATCTTACCGTCGTGATGCTTCTTCTCGCTTCGCTCCTGAAAATCGTTGGGGTGACTTCTGGGCTGCAAGTGTGGCTTGGATGATTACACGTGAAGACTTCATGAAGGATATCACTTGGATTAACATGTTGAAATTGAAGGCTTCTTTCGGTCAGCAGGGTAACGATGATATCTTGTTCGCTGGTGGATATACCGTGGGTGGTACAAGCAAGAACTATTATCCATGGATGGACCAGTATAACATGACAGGTGCAGACGGTGTGTTCTCTGACGGTACGATGATTGCAAAAGGTAATCGGGATTTGACTTGGGAAACTTCAACTTCATATAATGTGGGTGTTGACTTTGCTTTGTTCAATAACCGTTTGAACGGATCGGCTGAATACTTTGGTCGTAAGTCAAGCGATATGCTTTACAACAAACCGGTTGCCGGAAGTGTGGGTTATACTTCTATTCCGATGAACGTAGGTTCTATGACTAACTCTGGTTTTGAATTGGATTTGACTTATTTGATTTTCAACCAGAAGAATTTCACTTGGGATGTGAACTTGAATGCCACTTTCATCAAGAATAAGATTAATAAGTTGCATCCGGATTTGGATGGTCAGTTGATTGATGGAAACTACATTTACGAAGAAGGTGAATCAATGTACCGTATGTACTTGGTGGATTATGCAGGAGTAAATCCAGATAATGGTTTAGCTTTGTATTGGGCGAAAGATGACAAGGGTGAGTTGTATAAAACAGACAATTATGCATTAGCTCAGACTACAAACAAGGTAGCCACAGACAACTTGATGCCGAAGGTATACGGTGGTTTGGGTACTTCTGTACAGGTTTACGGTTTTGATGCTTCTATCCAGTTGTCTTATCAGTTGGGTGGTCAGATTTATGACTCAGGTTATCGTTTCATGATGGCTGGAAAAGGTGACGGACAGAACTGGCACAAGGATATTTACAATGCCTGGACTCCGGAAAATAAATATACGGATGTACCTCGTCTGAATGCGCAGGATAAGTATACAAATTCTACTTCAACTCGCTGGCTTGCAAGCTCTAACTACCTGAGTGTAAACAATATCACTATTGGTTATACACTTCCGTCTAACTTGGTTCGCAAGATGATGCTGGAAAAACTGCGTGTATATTTCACTGCTGACAATGTAGGATTGCTTTCTGCACGTAAGGGTCTTGACCCACGTCAGAGCTATACAAGTGCTACTACATCACTTTATACTGCCATCCGTACAATTTCTGGAGGTATCAGCCTTACATTTTAATTAAAATATAAATAAGAAACAGATATGAAAACAAAATATATTTTTGCTTCATTGCTTGTATCTTCACTGGCTGTGACTGCTTGCCAGGATATGGATACATTGCCCGATGGAGGAATCGTGACAGACTCTCAGAAGGAGACCGTTTCTACACTGAATCCTGAACGTGGAGTGGCAAAAGTTAATGCGATTTTCTCTACTTTCAACCAGGCTTTCCCTAACTCAAGTGCATTGGGTGCTGAACGTCATAACGATATTGGTTATCCTACTGTCATGTTGTGTCTGGATTCTAATACAGAAGACGTAGTAAGTGATAATAACGGTTATAACTGGACTGGATATGACTTGACATTTGAAGACCGTGAAAATACTTCCTTGGAAGGACAAATGGTATGGAATGACTTGTATTCTATCGTTTTTGCTGCCAATAATGTAGTAGGAAGCATTGACGAAAAAACAGAAGATGCCAATGAACAGTTCTATCTGGGACAGGGACTGGCTGCACGTGCATTCTCTTATTGGGTAATGGCACAGCTGTATCAGTTTAACTATAAAGGTAATGAAGACAAGCCTTGTGTACCCCTGATTACAGAAAAGAATTCGGAAGATGCTTCAGTGAATGGTTGTAAGCGTTATTCTGTAAAAGAAGTATATACACAGATTGAATCTGACTTGACTAATGCTATTGGTTTGTTGACTAATGCAGAAAAAGGGAAAGTAAAACGTGCAGACAAGCGTTATATCAGCTTGTCAGTAGCATACGGACTTCGTGCACGTATGTATCTGTCAATGCATGAATATGCTAAAGCCGCCGATGATGCTGTAAATGCTATTAAGGCTGCAGCAGGTGAAGGTATTGCAATTGCTTCTCGTGATGAAGTGGCAAAACCGACATTTTGGAGTGTAGACGAGACCAACTGGATGTGGGGTATCATTATCAGCGAAACGGATGACGTGGTAGATACGGGTATCTGTAACTGGCCTTCTCACATGGGTTCATTGAACTATGGATATGCAAACTACTCTGGTGGTCGTCAGATTAGCTTGGAGTTATATAATGGAATCAATGACAGTGATATTCGTAAGTCATGGTGGCTGGATGCAGCAGCTGAAGCTCAGGATAAATATTTGACCGATGAACAAGCTGCTTTTGTGGCTAAGCAGGGTTATAAGCCTTACACTCAGGTAAAATTCGGTCCTTACAATGATGTGGTAGGTACTACTATCAATGCTAATGACATTGTGTTGATGCGTATTGAGGAAATGTATCTGATCGCTGCAGAAGCATACGCTGAAGCTGGAAATCAGTCAGAAGGTGAAAAATATTTCAAGGAATTGCTTAATAATCGTCTGTCAACCGGATCGCAAGCTTATTTAACTGACTATGCTTCTAATCCTCAGGAAGCTGTTTATTTCCAGCGTCGTATAGAACTATGGGGTGAAGGAGTAATCTGGTTCGATGTAATGCGTCTGAACAAGGGAGTGGACCGTCGTGGATGCGGCTTCCCGAATGCAGAATGTATATTTAACATTGCACCGACTGATGATATTCTGTTGTGGCGTATACCAGAAGCAGAACTTCAGGCTAATAAGGCATTGACTCCTGCTGATAGTCCTGCATGGACATTGCCGAAACCAGTGGAAGAATAATAAGTTGGATTAAAGTTAAAACTAAGAGTATTATGAAATTAAATAAATTCTTTTTCGGATTATTGATGACTCCTGCCGTAATGATGGTAGGATGCAGCGATTATGAAGATACGGAAGTGGCAAGCCCGGAAGCCGATGCGGATGCAATTGGAGCTTATTTTGAGAGCAGTTCAGTTTCTGAACAGTTGTCACCGGGACAAACTTCTTTTAATGTCGTGTTGAACAGAGCTTCTTTTTCTGAAGCTGTAAATGTACCGGTTAAAGTAACTGCTAATGATGATAACTTTTTCTCTTTGTCAGCCGAACAGTTTGTGTTTGATGCTGAGAAACAGGTTAGCAGCCCGATTACTGTTACTTTTAACCAAAGTACAGTGGAGCTTCAGGAAACGTATTCTTTAGGATTGCAGGTAGCAGACGGAGTGAAAGATCATTTGTATGGTGCTGGTTATACGGATGCAGTCTATTCTATGGTTATTGATTATACTTGGAAGAGTGACTCATTGGCATCTACAATGGTGAAGGATGAATATGCTGGTACATTAGATAAAGAAGGAGCTTTGGCTGCAGTAGAAATTGCAAAAGATTTTGAGGTAGACGAAGAAAAACCATCACCTGATTATACTAAGAATTCTTTGGTACGTATCTCTAGTTTCTTTGCTACTATTGGTAAGTCAAAGGCTGCTGGAAAAGACCACATTCAGTTTGTGGTAGATAAGGATCATAAAAATCCTCAATTCTTAACAACTGACTACCTGGCTAATAATGAAATTTCTCTGAAAGTCAATACAACAAAATTGGCTACAGGAATGACTCAGAAATTTGCTGAAGAGAAGGAGTATCCTATCTGTATGGACTTGGTAGGTATTAACGTGGAAGCAGCAACTGCTGAGGCTAAAACGGACAATGTGACTTATCAGGTAACATATGAACTTTATGCATTTGATGAGAAAGCTGATAAAAAATATCTGCTTTCAACAGCAGATGATACTGTACCAGTAGAAGGTAATACTCAATATAAAGCTAAATTTGAAGTGAAATTCGTAAAAGCTTCTGCTGAATAATCGTTATTATAGCTGAAATAATAAAAGAGGTATGTCCTGTGTGGATGTACCTCTTTTTTCGTCTTATTCACTTAAAAACTGGTCTTTTTGTTAGAATGAACTTCTTAATAATACAAAATAATTGCAATTTTATTCTATTTGTATTCACTTTTTATGCACTTGAAAAAGTGGAAGCAAGTTCCTAAAAACCATCTGTTTATCTCTTTTAATATCGTTTTGCTCCTTATAAATAAAATTTAGTGTAAAAATGCCCGCTGTTTTATAATTTCTCTTTATTTTCTTACATTCGCGCCCCGTTTGTGATAAATGTATTAGACTAACTTAGCTAAATTAAAAGAGAGATTTTATGAAACAAAGAATGACGTTGTTCATGGCCATTCTTCTGATAGGGATTGGTCTGTCAAACGCCCAGGTTTCTCAAGTGACCGGTAATGTGATGTCGGAAGAAGACGGATTGCCGGTGGTGGGCGCATCGGTGTTGGTAAAAGGTACTACTGTAGGGACAGTTGTATGGTTCGATAAAAAATGATGTGTCGGATTCTTTCATGGGAGGAAAAACCTATCTGGTGTTTGATAACCGTGGAGAAGATATTGTGAATTCTGATCCGAACTTGATTACTTTGGCCAATACCTATAAGTTTAATGTGGGCAAAACAGACGCAGAAAATACGGTAACCTGGAGCATGGCATACGCTGCCATTAACCGTGTCAATATTTTCTTGGATGAGTTGGAAGGCGCTAAAATTACTGCTGGAGAAAAGTATGAGCAGTATAAAGCAGAGGCAAAGTTTGTGCGTGCATTTGCTTATTACTATTTGAATAATCTGTATGCTACGCCCTACGTGATTAATCCGGATGCGAAATCAGTGCCTTTACGTTTGACTCCGGAAAAGAACGGTGAACACAATGCGTTGAAACGTGCTACAGTGAAGGAGGTTTACGAACAGATTCTTTCGGATTTGGAAAATAGCAGTGCGTTACCGGTAAAGGCAAAAGCAGATGAACCGACTGTAACTCGTGCTACACAGGCGGCTGCCAATATGTTGAAGATGCGCGTATATATGTCCATGAATAACTGGACAGAGGCGGTAAAAGCAGGTAAGCTGGTGACAGGCTACGAGCTGACTCCGAAGTTTGGAGATATGTTCAAGACTCCTTATTATACAGATGAAACCATATTCTCTTTGCCGATGAAGGAAACAAACCGTCCGAACACTCAGCAAGGGTTGGCAGAATATTATTACGCTAAGAATACGATTCTGTGGGTAGACGTGGAAAACGGTATCATGAGCAAGCCGAATTATAATTCAGCTGATGATGCCCGTGTGCAGATGAAGAACGAAAAAAATCAGTTGCTGAAGTGTACGGATGCTGCACAGAAACTGGATTGGGCACCGATTTTCCGTTATGCGGAAACGTTGTTGAATTTGGCAGAGTGTTATGTAAATTTGGGTGGAACTGAAAATGAAAAACTTGCCAGAGAATGTCTGAAGCAGGTGAGATTCCGTTCATTACCGGAGACAAGCAATCAGTTGGATATTGATCATTTGTCTGGTGAGGATTTGAAGATGGCGGTTTATAACGAACGTCGTCTGGAGTTTATCGGTGAGGCGATGCGAGGCATTGATGTGTTGCGTCGCGGGGCTAACTTTGAACGGAAAGTACAGATTACTCCTCAGAGTAGCGGATATGTCTGGCCGATTCCACAAAGCGAAGAATTGATGAATCCGGATTTGAATAAATAAGGAAGAAGTAAAAAGAGCGTATCTGTAATGAGATGCGCTTTTTTTATTTATATTTGCGCTCTATAGAATTTAGATTTATACTGAATGAAAGAATTTGTAATATCAGAAGCACAGACAGAAAAAGCTGTGCTGGTGGGTTTGATAACCCAGACTCAAAATGAACGTAAGACCAATGAATATTTGGATGAGCTGGCTTTCCTCGCTGAGACGGCTGGGGCAGAGGTAGTAAAACGCTTTACACAGAAACTGGATACGCCGAACTCGGTGACTTACGTGGGTAAAGGTAAGTTGCAGGAGGTGAAAGAATACCTGGAGTTGCAGAACGAGAATGAAGAGACGGAAATCGGGATGGTGATTTTCGATGATGAACTTTCGGCCAAGCAAATCCGTAACATTGAGAATGAACTGAAAGTGAAGATTCTGGACCGTACCTCACTGATTCTGGATATTTTTGCGATGCGTGCGCAGACAGCCAATGCCAAGACGCAGGTGGAACTGGCACAGTATAAGTACATGCTTCCGCGTTTGCAGCGTTTATGGACGCACTTGGAACGTCAGGGTGGTGGTTCCGGTGCCGGAGGTGGTAAAGGCTCTGTAGGTTTGCGTGGTCCGGGTGAAACTCAGTTGGAAATGGACCGCCGTATCATCTTGAACCGTATGGCCTTGCTGAAGCAGCGTCTGGCTGAAATTGATACGCAGAAATCTACTCAGCGCAAGAACCGTGGACGCATGATTCGTGTGGCACTGGTGGGATATACCAACGTGGGTAAATCGACTTTGATGAACCTGCTGGCCAAGAGTGAGGTCTTTGCGGAAAACAAATTGTTTGCTACGCTCGATACCACCGTGCGTAAAGTCATTATCGAAAACTTGCCTTTCTTGCTTTCGGATACGGTAGGGTTTATCCGGAAATTGCCGACTGACCTGGTCGATTCGTTTAAATCTACACTGGATGAGGTACGTGAAGCGGATTTGCTGGTACACGTGGTAGATATTTCACATCCGGATTTTGAGGAACAGATTCAGGTGGTAGAGAAAACAATTGCCGATTTGGGTGCAGGTGGAAAGCCGAGTATGATTGTATTTAATAAGGTAGATGCCTATACGTATGTGGAAAAGGCCGAAGATGACCTGACTCCGAAGACGAAAGAGAATATCACGCTGGAGGAACTGATGCATACCTGGATGGCGAAACTGAATGATAATTGTATCTTTATTTCCGCACGTGAGAAGACCAATATTGATCAGTTCCGTGATTTATTATATAAAAAGGTAAAGGAACTGCATGTGCAGAAATATCCTTACAATGATTTTCTATATCAGACATACGACGAAGAATAACGACAAGAAAATATGACACAACACTATCGTTTACTGACAAAAGAAGAAATCGTACGACTGGAGGCACAGCACTGCATCGCTTCCGACTGGACTGGAGTGGAAGTGGTTGATGATTTTCGTACGGATTATATTTATCACACCCGTTTCTCCGGGAAAGTGCGACTAGGCGTTTTTGAGAAAGAATTTACATTGGCAGGAGGGATAAAAAAACATTCCGGATTGTATTATGCTACTTTGCACAATGTAACGGTGGGCGACAACTGCTACATTGAAAATGTAAAGAATTACATTGCCAATTATGAGATAGGGCATGATTCCTTTATTGAGAATGTAGATATCATCCTGGTGGATTGCCATAGCCGTTTTGGAAACGGAGTGGAAGTTTCAGTCCTCAATGAAACAGGCGGGCGTGAGGTGATTATTCATGACCGTCTTTCTGCTCATCAGGCGTATATCATGGCACTTTACCGCCATCGTCCGGTGCTTATAGACAAAATGCGAAAGATTATCGAGTCTTATGCTGATGCACATGCGTCAGATACAGGGACTATCGGAAGTCATGTAATGATAGTGAATGCCGGTTACATCAAGAATGTACGGATTGGCGATTATTGCCAGATTGAAGGAACCGGTCGCTTGAAGAATGGAAGCATCAATAGTAATGAGCATGCACCGGTACATATCGGTTACGGAGTGATTTGTGATGACTTTATTATCTCAAGTGGTTCGCACGTAGAAGATGGTACGATGCTTACACGTTGTTTCGTGGGACAGGCTTGTCATTTGGGGCATACCTATTCGGCTTCTGATTCATTGTTCTTCAGTAACTGTCAGGAGGAAAATGGAGAGGCTTGTGCTATTTTTGCCGGACCTTTTACTGTGACGCACCATAAGTCTACGTTGCTCATTGCCGGTATGTTCTCGTTCATGAATGCAGGTTCAGGCTCTAACCAGAGCAACCACATGTATAAGTTAGGGCCGATTCATCAGGGGGCATTGGAACGAGGTGCTAAGACCACTTCTGATTCTTATATCCTGTGGCCAGCCCGTATTGGTGCCTTTTCACTGGTGATGGGACGTCATGTCACTCATCCGGATACATCGAATCTGCCTTTTTCTTATTTGATAGAGGAAAAGAATACAACTTATCTGGTGCCGGGTGTTAATTTGCGGAGTGTAGGTACAATCCGCGATGCACAGAAGTGGCCTAAACGTGACCAGCGGAAAGACCCGAACCGTTTGGACCAGATTAATTATAACTTGTTGAGTCCATACACTATTCAGAAGATGATGATCGGCCGACAGATTTTGAAGGAATTGGCTCGTGTGTCGGGGGAAACTTCTGAGATTTACTCTTATCAAAGTGCGAAAATCAAGAACTCGGCACTGAATAAGGGAATCAAGTTTTATGAGACTGCTATCCATAAATTCCTGGGAAACTCCGTTATCAAGCGTCTGGAAGCCATTCGTTTTGCTTCTGATGAAGAAATCCGTGCTCGCCTGATTCCAGATACGCCGATTGGAACTGGAGAATGGGTGGATATTTCCGGACTGATTGCCCCGAAGAGTGAGATAGAACGCCTGATGGAAGATATTGAGTGCGATCGTTTGAACAGTGTGGATGAGATACACGACCGTTTTGCAGAAATGCACGCCAATTATTATACGTATGAATGGACGTGGGCGTATGAAAAAATGCTTGATTTCTATAGCTTGCAGGCTGATACGATTACAGCAGCAGACATCGCAGCTATCGTACGCCAGTGGCAGGAAGCCGTAGTGGGACTGGATAAAATGGTGTACGAAGATGCCAAGAAGGAATTTTCGTTGACTTCCATGACCGGATTCGGGGCAGATGGAAGCAGTGAGGAAAAGATGCGCGACTTTGAAGAAGTACGTGGCGTGTTCGAAAGCAATCCGTTTGTGACAGCGGTGCTGGAACATATAAAGGTAAAAACGGAGCTTGGAAACGAACTGATAGAACGTGTAAAGAATTTATTGTAAAATGGGAGGTACTGCGTATGGAAAGAATATGCAGATATATATGTTTGCTTTGCGTTTGCTTCATGGCTTTGCAGGTGCAGGCCAATAGAAGAAAGGTGATGGAATGTCCGGGTTTCGTCTTGTCGAATACGGCGGAGATAGAATTCAAACGGATTATCCAGACCAGTGAACAGACTCAGGTCGATGCGGTGATGTATGGTAAGCCGGGAACTCCGGTTGTCATTTCTTCAAAAGCAGCATTGAAATGGGCCGATGGAGGAATGGCACAGCTTCGTGAGGCGGAACGTATTTCCATTGATGGAGTGACTGAGCCGGAAGTTATCGAAGAGAATGGGACTTTGGAGGTAACTCTTTCTTTTTCACCGGTTCCTTCGGATGTGCATGAAGTAGATTTTATTGAGCCGGAGATGGGATGGAACATCTTTGGCATTCAGTTGAGTCGGGAAGAACCTTATGTGTATGTGCCTAATTATCTTACAACAGACAAGCCGGAACGGAGCAATGAAATTCCAGAGCCGGGATTGGCGGTAGGAAAGGCTGTAGTAAACGGTTATATTTTAGGATATGATCCGAGAATGTCATTGTTCACGGAACTGGAATATGAAGACGGGCTTTTCCCTAAGGAATGGAAGCAAAGTATTAAAGTCCGTCAGGATGGCTCGTTTCATCTGGAAGCAGAGTTGTTGCAACCAACTTTGACGGCATTGCGGTTGAACGAAGCGGTTTTGAAGCTGTTTCTTGTGCCCGACGAAGAGGTGACGGTATATATCAACCTTCCTCGCCTGAGCATGTCTGCTTCCCGTTTGCTGGGTAAACGTTACGAGAAAAAACAGAAGGCCTGGTTTGACGGAGCAGCTGAGACTATTAACCGGGAGCTGGCCGGTTCCCCTTCTTCTGCTGCACTGAATGCCTATCGTGCCGTTGAAAAAGGCTTGATGGAGAGTCCGGAGGTCGCTTCCAAGTTACAATCTGACTATGAGCAGGTGATGCCCATCTGTAGTCGGCTTACTGCTTCCTCTTCCCTGTCTTTTGATGACCGGAAGGTGCTGAAAACGGTGAATTTTCCGGAAATTCGTATGTATGTGGAAGCCGTGGCAGAAGCACTTCAGCAGAATGCCGAACGGATGGAGTCAGTGAAAGAAGCAGTGATTGCTTCGCTGGATGCGCAGGTAGAAGGGGCAGATATTCTTCCTAAGATTATTGCTCCTCATAAAGGGCGTGCCATTTTGATAGACTTCTGGGCTACGTGGTGCGGTCCTTGTAAAAAAAGTATGCAGTCTATGGTACCGCTGAAGAAAAATCTGTCATCGAAAGACATCGTATATATTTATCTGACAGGACCTTCTTCCCCCGAAAATATCTGGAAATCAAATCTGTCCAAGATGACGGGAGTGCACTATCGGCTTACTGACTCACAATGGAAGTATTTGTGCACTTCTTATGGAGTAACTGGAATTCCGGCTTATCTGATTATCAGCCATGACGGAAAATTGCAGGGACGTTATGTGGGATTCCCCGGGGTAGATGTACTGCAAAAGGACTTGATTCGTGCAATAGAAGAGTAAGAAGAATTACAGATAACTTTTTGTAGGAATTAAGGAAAAATTTCAATAATACTTTGTAACTTTGTGTCCACTAATAACTCACAATTAATTTAATGTATTATGGCAACACCCGAATTCAAGTATCAGCCAATGTTTGAACATGGCAAGGATACAACTGAATACTATTTGCTTACGAAAGACTATGTGTCTGTAAGCGAGTTTGAAGGAAAACCCATCCTGAAAATCGAAAAAGAAGGTTTGACTGCGATGGCCAATGCGGCTTTCCGCGATGTTTCTTTCATGTTGCGCCGCTCTCACAACGAACAGGTGGCAAAGATTCTGACTGACCCGGAAGCAAGCGACAACGACAAGTATGTAGCTTTGACTTTCCTGCGTAATGCAGAAGTAGCTGCCAAAGGCGTACTTCCTTTCTGTCAGGATACCGGTACAGCAATTATCCACGGTGAAAAAGGACAGCAGGTTTGGACTGGCTACTGTGATGAAGAAGCGCTTTCTCTGGGTGTGTACAAGACTTATACAGAAGAAAACCTTCGTTACTCTCAGAACGCTCCGCTTACTATGTACGAAGAAGTGAATACTCGCTGCAACTTGCCGGCTCAGATTGACATCGAAGCTACTCAGGGTATGGAGTATGAATTCCTTTGCGTAACAAAGGGTGGTGGTTCTGCTAACAAGACTTACTTGTATCAGGAAACAAAAGCCATCTTGAATCCGGCTACACTGGTTCCGTTCCTGGTTGAAAAGATGAAGACTTTGGGAACTGCAGCTTGTCCTCCTTATCACATTGCATTTGTAATTGGTGGTACATCAGCTGAAAAGAACCTGTTGACTGTGAAATTGGCTTCTACTCGTTTCTACGATAACCTGCCGACTACTGGTAATGAATACGGACGCGCATTCCGCGATGTAGAACTGGAAAAACAGGTATTGAAAGAAGCACACCGCATCGGTCTGGGTGCTCAGTTCGGTGGTAAATATTATGCACACGACGTACGTATCATCCGTTTGCCGCGTCACGGTGCTTCTTGTCCGGTAGGTTTGGGCGTATCTTGCTCTGCTGACCGTAACATCCGTTGTAAAATCAACAAAGACGGTATCTGGATTGAAAAACTGGATTCAAATCCGGGCGAACTGATTCCGGAAGAATTGCGTCAGGCTGGTGAAGGCAATGCAGTGAAAATTGACTTGAACCGTCCGATGCCGGAAATCCTGGCTGAACTGGATAAATATCCGGTAGCTACTCGTCTGTCTTTGAACGGTACTATCATCGTAGGTCGTGACATCGCACATGCCAAACTGAAAGAACGTCTGGATCGTGGTGAAGACCTGCCTCAGTATATCAAGGATCATCCTATTTATTATGCTGGTCCGGCTAAGACTCCGCAGGGTATGGCTTGTGGTTCTATGGGCCCGACTACTGCCGGTCGTATGGACCCGTACGTAGACTTGTTCCAGAGTCACGGTGGTTCTATGATTATGTTGGCTAAAGGTAACCGTAGCCAGGCTGTAACAGATGCCTGCAAGAAACACGGTGGTTTCTATTTGGGTTCTATCGGTGGTCCGGCTGCCATCTTGGCTCAGAACAATATCAAGAGCATTGAATGTGTAGAATATCCGGAACTGGGTATGGAAGCTATCTGGAAGATTGAAGTAGAAGACTTCCCGGCATTCATCCTGGTAGACAACAAGGGTAATGATTTCTTCAAACAAATCAAACCTCGTTGCACTGGCAACTGTAAGTAATTGACACCTCTGATATGCTTCTTTCTGTAAAATGGGAGAGGCATAAGACCATACAAAGGATTTGCAAACCGTAGCCTGTCGATGGCCGGATTTGCAAATCCTTTTTCTTTCACTCTGCGCTGGCAGGTTTGTTTCACCATAGTGGATTAACAATGAATATTCTACGTTTTTGTAAAAATTGGACGTTGCCCATAGCCATGGCAATGGGAGTCATTCTGTACTTTGTGTATGTCAATATCCCTTTTCTTGCACCTACCAAGCCCTTTGTGGCTCATGCCATCGATATTGTACAGCCGGTATTGATTTTCCTGATGCTTTTTCTTACATTTTGTAAAATCAATGTGCACGATTTGAAGTTGTGTGCCTGGCATTGGCGTTTGCTGCTGATTCAGGGAGCAAGTTTCTTACTTTTGGGATTGCTTCTGGTGATTTTCCCGGATTTCTCAGCCCGTATATTGGTGGAAGGAGCTATGATTTGCCTGATTTGTCCTACGGCTACAGCGGCTGCGGTGGTTACACGCAAGTTAGGAGGAGATGCAGCCCATCTGACTACCTATACCATTTTAGTCAATTTGCTGGCAGCCATTTTGGTGCCGCTGGTACTTCCGTTGGTACACCCGCATCCGGAATTGAATTTTGGCAGTTCGTTTGCGCTGATTTTGGGAAAGGTGTTCCCCTTATTGCTTTGTCCGTTCCTGGCAGCCATTTTACTGCGGGCTTTGCTTCCGAAAGTACATGCCAAGTTAGGACAGTATCATGAACTTTCTTTTTATCTGTGGGCTGTGGCGTTGACATTGGCTATTGGAGTAACGGTGAAGAGTATCGTACACAGTGACGTGTCTTTCTGGTACCAGGCCGGATTGGGAGGCGTTTCTTTGGTTTGCTGTGCCCTGCAGTTCTATTTCGGGAAAAAGATAGGACGTCGTTACGGCGATTCCATCAGCTCCGGACAGGCCTTGGGACAGAAAAATACGGTATTTGCCATCTGGATGGGCTACACTTTCTTCACTCCTGTAACGGCCGTTGCGGCAGGATTCTACAGTGTGTGGCATAATGTAGTCAATTCCTACCAGTTGTATTTGCAGCGTAAATCGGAGGGAGAGTCCGACGCTTTGAAAAATTAACAGCTTGTCTGTCATTGCTGTGCTCGGAAAGTTGTAACTTTGCCGTCACTTTGTAATGTAGAAGAATAAATTCGCATGATTTCAATAGAAGGACTGAAAGTGGAGTTCGGAACTACTCCGCTGTTTGAAGATGTATCGTTTGTTATCAACAAAAAAGACCGTATTGCACTGGTAGGAAAGAACGGTGCCGGAAAATCGACTATGCTGAAAATCCTGGCCGGATTACAGCAGCCTACAGAGGGAGTGGTAGCCGTACAAAGAGGCATTACCATTGGTTATTTGCCGCAGGTCATGATACTGAGCGATACACGTACGGTAATGGCTGAGGCCGAGATGGCCTTTGAGCATATTTTTGAGATGCAGGAAAAACTGGAGAAAATGAACCAGGAACTGGCCGACCGTACGGATTATGATTCTGAAAGCTATCATGAGCTGATAGAGCGGTTTACCCATGAGAACGAACGTTTCCTGATGATGGGAGGAACCAATTACCGTGCAGAGATAGAACGTACGCTTACGGGATTGGGATTCAACCGTACAGACTTTGACCGTCCTACTTCTGAATTCAGCGGGGGATGGCGTATGCGTATTGAGTTAGCGAAGCTTCTGTTACGTCGTCCCGATGTGCTGTTGCTCGACGAGCCGACCAACCACCTGGATATTGAGAGTATCCAGTGGCTGGAGAATTTCCTGAAGATGAGTTCCGGTGCGGTAGTACTGGTAAGTCACGACCGGGCATTTATTAACAACGTGACCAACCGTACCATTGAAATTTCCTGCGGACGGATATACGATTACAAGGTAGCTTACGATGAGTTTGTCGTGCTGCGTAAGGAACGCCGCGAACAGCAGTTGCGTGCTTACGAGAATCAGCAGAAAGAAATAAAAGACACGGAAGATTTTATCGAACGTTTCCGTTACAAGGCTACGAAGGCTGTACAGGTGCAGAGCCGCATCAAGCAGCTGGAGAAAATCGTACCTATTGAAATTGACGAAGAAGATACTTCTACACTTCGTCTGAAATTCCCTCCTTCCATGCGTTCCGGTAACTATCCGGTGATTTGTGAGAATGTGAAAAAGGCGTATGGCGACCACGTGGTCTTTCACGATGTGAACCTGACCATCCATCGGGGTGAAAAGGTGGCCTTTGTGGGAAAGAACGGTGAAGGTAAGTCTACGCTGGTGAAGTGTATCATGGACGAGATTCCCTATGAAGGAAAACTGACCATCGGACATAATGTACAGATTGGCTATTTTGCACAGAATCAGGCACAGCTGCTCGATGAAAACGTGACTGTGTTCGACACCATTGACCGTGTGGCAAAAGGAGACATTCGTCTGAAGATTAGAGACATCTTAGGTGCTTTCATGTTTGGAGGAGAGGCTTCCGAAAAGAAAGTAAAGGTGCTTTCAGGAGGTGAACGCAGTCGTCTGGCTATGATTAAGCTGCTGCTGGAGCCGGTGAACTTTCTGATTCTGGACGAGCCGACCAATCACCTTGATATGCGTTCGAAGGATGTGCTGAAGGAAGCTGTGAAAGAGTTCGATGGTACGGTCATCGTAGTATCTCACGACCGTGAGTTCCTTGACGGACTGGTGACCAAGGTGTACGAATTTGGTGGCGGACTGGTGAAGGAACATATCGGAGGAATCTACGACTTTCTGCAGAAGAAGAAAATGGAGAATCTGAACGAACTTCAGTTGTCCCAATCTCCGCAGACCGCTTCGCCCAAGAAAGAAGAGCCTGCAGAGAGTGAAAGCAAACTTTCGTATGAAGCGCAGAAGGAGCTGAACAAGAAAATCCGCAAGCTGGAGAAGCAGGTGGCCGACTGCGAGGCAAAGATTGAGAAACTGGAAGAGCAGGTGGCACAACTAGAGGAACAGATGGCTACTCCTGAAGGTGCTTCCGATATGAAGCTGTACGAGCAGCACCAGCAGCTGAAAAAACAGATTGCGGAGGCAGAAGAGGAATGGACACTGCTGCTGTCGGAACTGGAAGAAATGAAATAAATATAAGAGAGACTTGATTAAAATAACGCATTTATGAACAAGAAAAATTATGTAGCCGTAGCTACGTTAGCATTTGCCATGCTGACAAGCTGCGCCGGACAGAAGGAAGCAAAAAGCACTTCTGGCATTGATTTGGCAAACATGGATACTACTGTGTCTGCCGGTACGGACTTTTTCCGTTACGCATGTGGAGGATGGAATGATGCACATCCGCTGACAGCCGAATATTCTCGTTACGGCACGTTTGATGAACTGTTTGAAAACAGCCAAACGCAGTTGCGCGAACTGATTGAAGGACTGGCTGCGCAGAAAAATAATCAGGCTGGTTCTGCCGCACAGAAAATCGGTGATTTGTATAACATGGCCATGGACAGCGTAACCTTGAACAAGCAGGGTGCAGAACCGGTGAAAGCGATGCTCGACAAGATTGCCGGTCTGAAAGACAAGAGTGAAATCGTGCCGATGATGACTGAAATGGCTCATATCGGTATCGGTACCTATTTCCACAGCTATGTATATGCTGACCCGAAGAACAGCTCACTCAACATCTTCCAGATGGGACAGGGTGGTATCAACTTGGGTGAAAAGGAATATTATCTGGATACCGACAGCATTACTCAGAACATTCGTGAACAGTATAAACTTTACATCGGCAAGTTGTTCCAGCTGGCTGGTTTCTCTGAAGCAGATGCACAGCAGAAAGTGGCTGATGTGATGGAAATCGAAACTGCCATTGCTAAAGTTTCACGCAGTGCAACAGAACTTCGTGACCCAGAAGCTAACTACCACAAAATGTCTTTCGATGAATTGAAGAAGACCATTGCCGGAATTGACTGGGATGCCTATATGAAAGGTTTGGGTATTCAGGCTCCGGCAGAACTGAACGTAGAACAGGTAGAACCGATTCAGGAAGTAGCTCGCCTGATGAATACACTTCCGTTGTCTAAGCATGTATCTTATCTGGAATACAACCTGCTGGATGCAGCAGCTTCTTGCCTGAGCGATGACTTTGTGGCTGCCCGTTTCGATTTCTATGGCAAGGTATTGTCAGGTCGCCAGGTAAATCAGCCTCGCTGGAAACGTGCTGTAAACTCAGTGAACGGCATGTTAGGTGAGCTGGTAGGCGAGATGTATGTGGAAAAATACTTCCCGGCTGCTGCCAAAGAACGTATGGTGAAGTTGGTGAAGAATCTGCAGACTGCCCTGGGTGAACGTATTGATGCACAGGAATGGATGAGCGACAGCACCAAGATTAGAGCACACGAAAAGTTGGCTACCTTCCATGTAAAAGTAGGTTATCCTGACAAGTGGAAAGACTATTCTAAACTGGAAATCAAGAACGATTCTTACTGGGCTAACGTATGCCGTGCTTCAGAATGGGGATTCAATGATATGTACAGCCGCATTGGTAAGCCGGTTGACAAGGATGAATGGCTGATGACTCCGCAGACTGTCAATGCCTACTATAATCCGTCAACTAACGAAATCTGTTTCCCTGCTGCTATTCTTCAGCCGCCGTTCTTCAACATGGAAGCTGACGATGCTGCCAACTATGGTGCCATCGGTGTAGTAATCGGTCACGAAATGACGCATGGATTCGACGACCAGGGCCGTCAGTTCGACAAAGACGGAAACCTGACCGACTGGTGGGCTCCGGGTGATGCTGACCGTTTCAAGGAACGTGCACAGGTAATGGTGGATTTCTTCAACAAGATTGAAGTATTGCCGGGCCTGCAGGCTAACGGTGAACTGACACTGGGCGAAAACCTGGCCGACCATGGAGGTTTGAACGTAGCTTATCTGGCTTTCCAGAATGCGACTAAGGATGCTCCGCTTGGCGTAGTCGACGGTTTCACTCCGGAACAGCGTTTCTTCCTGGCTTATGCTACTTTGTGGGCTGGTAACATCCGCGACGAACAGATTCGTGTGTACACTAAGTCAGATCCTCACTCATTGGGTAAATGGCGTGTAAACGGAGCGTTGCCTCACATTCAGGCTTGGTACGATGCCTTCCACATCACACCGTCTGATCCGTTGTATGTAGCTCCTGAAAACCGTGTGAACGTGTGGTAAACTACAGACGGTAATTCACAATCTCTATAAATGGGGGTATATGAACTGTTGCAAGGTTCATATACCCCTTTTTTTGTTTTTAAGATGGAGAATCCACGGGGTAGGTGGACTATTCTTCTTTTTCTCCTGAAATATTCTTTCAAAACCCCTTGTCTATTCTCTGTTTCACATAGCGGGATTTGTATCCCACAGTGTGAAATATATATCCCACACTGTGGTTTTTGTATTTCACAGTGTGAAACAGAGAATTTGCCCTGAAGTTTGGAAGAATGGATAAGGCAAATTTGTGGTTTGCGAGGGAGGAATTCACGGTTTCCGGTGATGTATACCTTAAATGAAAAACTTTTCTTTGTAAAAGAAAACATTCAAAAATGGGAATTATGAAAAACAAGTTAAGTTTTTTATTGTCAGTCGTTTGTCTGTGGGGAGTAATCTTAGTTTCAGGATGTAGTGAAAAGGATGAGACTCCCACAAATCTGACTTTGAAAGAAGGTACACAAACTACTCAGGTGGTTTATGCCGATGAGGTAACGAATCAGGGTGGAATCAGTTTTACAGCTTTGTCCGACTGGACAGCCACAGTAACAGAAGTTGCGACAGAAGCTTCAACCAAGGCTGCTTCGGGAAAAGTGGAATGGCTGGAATTGAGTGCCTATAGCGGAGGTCCTGGTGAATATACCTTGACCTTGACATTGATAGAGAACCTGACCGGAAAGGACCGGAAGGCTACCATCGAAATTCGTTGTGGTAACGATGTGATAACCATTACCGTAGAACAGAAAGCTACTACAGAAGCAGGGGAAACTCCTGCTCCGAAAGAAAAACGTCTGGTTCGTTATGAGATTACAAATTCAAGCAGCTTGTATCCGGACAGCTATACTAAGTCTATTGGGGAACTCACTTATAATGAGAACGGAAAGCTGGCAGCCTTGAAAACTATTAGTTACCAAGGCGATATGCAGGGATATTTCACAGAGAGAATCTATCAGTTCACCTATCAGGAAAACCAGATGTGGATTGACCGGAAAACACTTTCCGGATATGAATCGGATGAATCGTATGTGGTTACATTGAACTCAGAGGGTTATGTATCACAGTTGTATAAGAAAAAGGAATCTTCTTCTGAGCAGCATACATTGTGGATGTTTATTTATTCCGACGGTTATCTTCAGCAGATACAAGAAGATTATGACTATTATCCAGGTGACCATGAAGATGGGGATGAGGAAGATGGAAATGTGGCAATCGATCCGGGAGTATCTTCTGGCAGGATGGGACGTGCTTCGGATAGGTCTATTCTGCAATTGAACTGGCAGAATGGCAACCTGATGTCGACGGAGGGAGAATTCTCGGATGAAAGCTATATGAGTTATGCATATACTGAATATCCGAATGTAACGCCTTACTTTGATTTTAATGTAGTGGTTCGTCCGTTGTTCGGCAGTCATACTTATGAATATGATGACATGGTGTCCATGCTTTATATGTTGCGTATGATGGGTAAAGGTAGTAAGAATCTGGTAACGGAAGATGTTGTGGACTGGGGATATAATATGCCGGAACCGGGAGAACCGGAAGTGATACATGAAGATACATGGGCTCCTTTTGCATATAGCTTTACGGAAGATAATTATCTGGATGTAATTACTGGCAAGTGTACTTTGTATTCATACCAGGAGGATGAACATGGAAATCGTGTTTCTGAGTCTACGTCTTATTACAATGATGAATATCGTTTTGTGTATGAATAAGTAATCTTTTTTGATGGAAAAATACCCCTTTCTCTCTACCCAATAAATAGGAGTATGAAATCGGTTATTTATGGTAATATATTTTTTAATATTATCGTGTAATTTTGTTAAAAATAAGTTTTGAAGACAGAATAATAGGAAATTAAGGCTATGAAGAACTGCTAAGTCCTTGTATTCGTCAAGGAATGTTACTCATAATGCGAATGGGGTCGGGGACTTATGCAAGCGTGACTTTTGAAGAATGTAACGGGGAATAAAAAGACTTCATTTTGTCATCGCGCTAAAGAATCCGTATTGCAATATCGGGGAAGTTGCAATGCGGATTCTTTTTTCTGTATAGTGACGTCCGTTATGCCGGAAACCAGAAATGTATTACCGTTCCTTGCCCTTCTTTCGAGGTGATGTCGCAACCGCCTTGCAGCTTGTCACAACGTTCCTTGACACTTCTCAGTCCCAGTCCTGCTTGAAGGAAATCATTGGAAAGCTTATCGGCGGAGAAACCTTTTCCGTCGTCTTCAACGATAAGATTAACCTGCCCGTCCTCATAGCTGGCAGTGATGTAAGCCTGTTGGGCATTGGCGTGTTTCAGCATGTTGGATATGATTTCCTGAAGAATGCGGTACACTTCCTGAGTTAGGTCGGCCGGAAAGTCTATCTGCTGAATGCTTTCTTCTATGTAGCACTGGATATGAGGTGTTTTCAGCGATTTCAGCTTATCCGTGTAAAGTGTGAGAACCTGATACAGGCTAAAGTTGCTGAGGGCAGGAGTTGCCAGCTGATGCGAAAGGTTGCGCAGATTTTCCCTGATTTGTTTGAGTTGAGTCGTTATAGCTGAGTTGTCCGACTGTTTCATCTCCATTTCTACAGACAACAGATCATTGCATACCCCGTCGTGCAGTTCCTTGGAAATACGATTGTGGCTATCTTCCAGTCCACAGATGTATCGTTCGGTCATTTTCTTGTGCATGTCGGTAAGCAAGAGTTGTCTTTGCATCTCCTTCTCCTTGATTTCTTTTTCTAGTTTCAGTTGCTTCAGGTGGAATGCAATCTTTCGTTTATGCATGCTTATGACCAGAATAATGAGCAGCAGCAGGGCCAAGATAAGTATGCCCCCGATGGTGTAAGTGCGTATCAGGTAAGCCGCTTTTTCCTCGGCACGTTTTCCGTTGAGTCCGGCAATCTGCAAGTCTTTTTCCTTCAGGTCCAGTTCAGCCTCAAATCCGGACAGACGGTTCTGATAGTATTGGTCGTTTAGTTTCTCATTGGCCTGATATGCCTCCAGCATGAGCTGATAAGCTAATTGTCCGTTATTCCTTCTGCCTTCTATTTCGGCCAGTGTAAGCAGGATTTTGGGCAACAGGCCGGAAGGATTCTTTCGGGCAAAGCCGGCTGCTTTCATGACGTAGTTACGTGCCTGAAGCAAGGAGTCCGTATCATGGAATAACATGTAACCATATAAGTACTCTAAATTCGCAATATTAGCCTTATTATGTGTCGTGTTTTTATAGCTCATGGCTTTCTGGTAGTATTGCAACGCCTGCCGGGGCTTTCCTGCATCCCTCGATACTCTGGCATATTGCGTGTAAGCCAATAGCTTGAGGCTGTCGGGCATTTCCGGACGGAGTTTCTGTATGGCCAGTTTTAGCGTATCCATTGCCTGGACAGGCTGCTGGTTGTTAGCTAACAAAATGGCATGGTTACACAGTCTGTTTACTTCCCCGATGCGATAGTCAATGGTAAGTGTGTCGGTTTGTGGATAAGCAAACATTTTACGAGAAATCTGTATGGCTTCATTGTTCTTGCCCGTTTCATTGTACAGAATGGAAATGTTGGATACGATAATGGCTGCCAGGTTGTAATTCTGCAAGTCTTCAGTAATGGCAAGCGCCTTCTGATAAAGTGAGATGGCATTGTCGAGCATGAACAATCTGCGGTGTATGACTCCTGAAAGATTGTAGGCCTCTGCTAAGTTCACAGAATCTTTTACCTGTTCCAGTTGGCTGACAGCCTCTTCAGCCGTTTCTCTTGCAGCCGGCAACTGGTTATTCTGCCATTGCCCGTAGGCAATTTCATACGTAGCAATTGCCGCAATTTCCTGGAGTTGGTGTGCTATGGTATTTTCTGGAAATTTTTCCAGTGCCATTGCGTTTTCCCGGATTTGGGTCAGTAGCGTATTTGCCCTCTCACTGTCTCCCTTCTGGTTGAGAAATCGGGCATAGTCCAGGGTAATATTCAGCGCATAGAGCTTATCCTGCTTGTAATGGTATTCGTGGATAATAAGATTGTACACTGAATCCATCTGTGCATACTCACCGTTATTGCCGAATGAATGCAGCAAATCAGCTAGTTTGTTACTTTTCTCATTGGCATTCAGGAATGCACTCAGACTGAGAAATAGGAAAAAAAGAATCTTTTTCATTCTGTAATCCAACCTTTTAAAAAAGCAATTCGCATAAGATGTGATACGTTAGTAGCCCCACTTTTCAGCAAGATGTTCTTTCTCATCGTATCAATAGTATTTTTGCTGAGATTAAGTTTGTGGGCAATTTCATCGGAAGTAAGGCCACATGACAGCATCTGAATGATTTCGTTTTCACGCGGGCTTGGTGTATAAGTAATGGACTTTTCCGTAGAATGGTCGCCCATGATAGACAGTACGACGTTCAGCGCAGTAGGTGAATAATATTTATTTCCCTCGTGCAAGATATTGTGTATGGCCTTTTCTATTTCTTCTATTTTGTCATTTTTGGTCACGATACCTGCCACTTCCGCTTTGATCAGCAGTTTGATAATCCAGAACTCTGTATGCATGGTATAGATGAGTTGAGGAATATTCGCACCTTTCTTTTGCAGGTAGGTTATGACATCCAGGGCTGTTTTATCCTGAATCTCATAATCTATAATTAGCAGGTCGGGAGTATGATCGTTCAGGTAATTATATAATTCAGAATCATGATGTCCGGTAGTTATTTGGTATTGCTGGCTGTTTGCCAGCAATTGTGCAATCCCTTCGGTAATGATAGGATGATCGTCTAAAATGTATATACTTTTCATGGGAACGTACGTGTGTTGTGTTTTTGCTTTTTACAAAGATGGTAATTTTTCTTTCGTTATGCAAATAGAAGGAAATTTTTGTCTTTGTGTCAGGTAAAAAACTATTTCAATTACAATTCAGTAAAACTTAGAGATGTAAATGGAAAGGTGTAAAGGTGATTTTTATGTTTCCCTGGTGCGAAACCTACGTTTCTCAAGGTCGAACTGTACGTTTTCCGCATGGGAAACGTATGGTTCCGCTTCGGGAAACGTAGAATGTGGTAGTTGGTTTGTGAGTTTATGTAGGTGGATTTTATTGTTTTTGTGTGGGGATGTGAATAGGCAAGCATAATGTCAACAACCATAGTTAGATTAAAACAAAAAAGCATCGACAATCATCAGATTATCAATGCTTTTTACCAGTCGGGGTGACTGGATTCGAACCAGCGACCACACGCCCCCCAGACTTTGATATTTATTGCATGATAATCATTGATTATCAGACTTTTCTGTGATTTCTTTATGCTTTAGTTTAATTTATGGTTTAATCCAGCAATAAACCAAGAGGTTTGACAATAAATTAATAATCTCTTTGCAGTCTTAAAGCTGCTCTACAAATATAGGGATTAAAATCCGGATTGGAAATCAATTTAATATATTTGATGCACAATATATAAAAAACAGTATAAGAGTTTTTAAGCTCAAATGCTGTATGCTATCTTTGAAGTCCATTTACCAAAGTTTTAGTCCTTCCATTTCCTTTATAGCTTGAAGAATATCCTCTTTAGTCATATCAGTAGTTTCTTCCTCTATGCTGATAGAACGGAACTCATAGCTTTCTACAATTTCTTTATCTTCATTAACTTCACTATATATCCAACTACTGAAAACTCTGTTGGGCATATCAAGGAATGTGATTCTAATAAATGCACCTCCTAACAGATAAGGGTTAATGTCATAAACCACAAACTGACCTTTTATATGCTCTTTGTAAGGGTCTAAATTTGCATTGCATACTTTCCCACTGTTATAGTCATCCAAATATTTTCGCAAAGTACGGATATATTCATTATCCAACCATTCGCTTCTTTCCCAACCATCAAAACGGATTTCATTAAGTGTTTTTCGTGTGCCAATAGTATCTGCTACTTGCATGGCGGTATCAATAATGGAATCCTGTTTTACTTTGTCTTGTCCCATACTGTAAGCTGACAGGATAAAAAATATAGCAATGGATGTAATTGTCGTTTTCATCTGTTTTTAATTAATACAGTACCTTTATTTCTTTATAGATATGATAGAGTATCTTTTAAATTCGTATATATGTAGCAGTCATATCTATACCTTTCTCAAAATCCAAAGTTAAAATCCTAAATTTCTGAATATTACTAACAGATGGTGTTATATCTTGAATAATTATTGCACCAAAAGAATTAGGAAGAGTGTATCTGTAACCTTTAGTAAACCCATTGTCAAAATATTCAAATACAAAAGAAGCATCTCTATTGTCGTTATTATCATACATTTCAGCTAATATTTTATTATCATATACAGTTAATATGGTTTTACTACCCAACAACTGATTGTTAATTTCTAATCTTTGATTTGTAGAATGAGAATCATTTTTGTTAAAAGTTATATCTACGCATTTAAATGTCTGCGCATTTACTCCATAAGCGAAAAATAGAATAATGGAAAGGGTTAAGAATTTAAGAATCTTCATAATAATAAAATTTTAATGTATGTATAATATTAGACAATATGTATGATAAATTTCGATTCTTTATAAACATTATTGATTTGATGATAAATTTCTATAAACAGTAGTAATCCTGAATAGCCAAAGCCAATTTGTATTGATTCTCTTGACCTTTCTTAATGAGTAGATTAATGTTTTCATCTTTATATATCTTATCTATTTTTTGTTGGCATACATCTTTAACTTCCACCAAATCCGTATGTGTATAAAAAAACATATCACCAGAATCTTTAATGAGAGATATAAGAAGATAATCTAAAAAATTATCAATATCTTTTTCTGTGGCATTATTCTTTTTATTATTTGGTAGGAGCATATCTGCATTAGCATCTATTAATTTATAAAAACGACTGAAATATCTAATTAATACTTTTATCATCTTGTATCTCCATGAATCCACATTTTTCCATATATCTTTCTCATAAACGACATGCATTGCGTGATATGAATAATAGTACGAAAGTATATCCCAATTACATAAATTAATATATGGGGTTAATCTATTTATTCGACAAAGGTCTTCCATAAACCAAAATACGGTAGCAGCGTGTATTGAATTAGAAATTCGTTTGTCAAAACCTGAATTATACTTCATGGCTTTAGCTATTATATCTTCGATTTTTTCAAATATCTCAATATTAATATGGTGTAATAATTCTTTAGAAATGCCATTGGGGGATAATGCCCCTTGTTTAGTATTATTTTGTACAATTAGATTGTATGCTTTATCAATCAATATATTAATATCTTCCATTTTGAGAATTAGCTGCTATAAGTTAGTAATATGGTAATTTTAGATACTTAAATTTTAGACAATAAAAAAAGCGCGGACTTAAACTTCGTCTACGCTTTTAGAGGTATCGCCAAACACCATGTACACATATACGAGTAAAAGCCCACGCCATAGGCATGAGCATCAACTTTTTATTCTTGTGTACTTTTTTCAAATTGGCGATTTTCTAAAAGCAAGAATAAAGCTAACGCTTCTTTATCTTTATGTCTTATAATCTGTTAATGTTACATAGGCTGTTCTTCTTTCAATTATGCTCCAAAATTACAAAAAACACTTGTAAACGCAATAAGGATAGCATACTAAATTGTAAATCAAAGAGGTAGAAAATTCATTTATGCCTATATAAAAGCAATATTTCAGAATTTCCTACCTGTTAAAGATTAAAAGCTAAGACAGTCGTATGTATTCAAAAGTTCTTCCTGTCTTAATCCAAGATACCTTTTTGTAATAGCAACATTTGAATGATTGAAAAGTTCCATAAGTTTGACCAAAGCCAATTCAGAGTTTTCACTATTCATATTATAAACCTGTCTGCCAAAAGTCTTTCTAAGGGAATGACAGCTAAAATTTCCTATATGCAGTCTGTACTTTTTTTTCAGTTCTTTCAGTATTATGTTTATTCTTTGTACTGAATAGACTGTATCTTTCTGACTAATATAGGTGCATTGATTCCTGTTGGTCTGATAGACTTGTAACATTCAGATATATGCCTTTGGAATTGTGGGTTTATACGGATAGTTCTTTTCTTTCCTATTTCCTTTTCTATTATGGTGAACTCACTTGTATTTAGAATCTGATTCTATCTTAAAGAAAGAATGTCACCTATCCTTAAACCAAAGAAACAACCTAAAGCTATCAATAAACTCATGTTGTAGTTTCCATCCTTATAAAGTTTTCTGATAAGGTTCATAGTTTCGTTCCATGCCAAGAAGTCAGCCGTTGTATTACTGTATTTCAAACTCATAACATTTACTTTTTGGGGGGATAATAAAAGTGAATGTCCGCTGTAACTAATTGAATAATGGCGAAACATTCACTTTGTGCAGAAGTGAATATTATAAAGTAAGGACACCCAACTAAAATATTGAGTGCCCTTATTTATCTACAGCATTCCTTCATCAGCAAAACTGTAGTATTCTGCATCAGTAAGGATGATATGGTCTAAAACTCTTATCCTCATAATCTGTGCTGTCTCCCTTACCTGTTTAGTGATTTCTATATCTTGCCTGCTTGGTTTCAGATTACCGCTTGGGTGATTATGTGCCAGAATTAAAGCTACGGAATTAGTAAGTAATGCAGCTTGTATAATTAATCTGACATCAGCACAGGTTTCTGTGATTCCTTCCTCTGAAATAAGGGTATATCCTAAAATCCGGTTACCTTGATTTAGGGATAGGACTTTGAAATATTCCTTGTAGCATATCGTTCCTTTCTTCTATGTGGGAAGCATAGATTTATAAGCATCCTCTACAGGTTACTTTTTGCTGATTCTTGAATTTGGGTTTATAGGATAGCTTGACTTCTCCTACTTTATAATCTATATTCATAATTGTAATGTTTAATGGTTGGTAGAAATAAAAAAGGACAACTAACTTAATAGCTGCCCTTTCTTCAATTTAGTAATATGTGACGGTTTGTTATTTCTTGGAATAATGGTATCTCATAGAGAATATATAAACCTCTATTATATCATCATGCACGGAGTAAACAATTCTATGTTCTGCATTGATTCTTCTTGACCATTTTCCTGCCAGTTCATATTTAAGCGGTTCTGGTTTTCCTATTCCTGTGTATGGGTGTGCGGCAATATCTTCCAATAAGGTTTTGATTTTATTCAATATTGCTTTGTTCCCACTTTGGGTAAAGTATAGGTATTCTTTTCGTGCCTGTTCTGATAATGTTATTCTGTACATGCTGCCCGTTTTAAGAAATCTTCTATGCTTTCACCTTCATTTTGGGATATAGAATTACCGTTCTTAATATCCTCTTCACCTTTATGTATTGCTTCCATTGTATCGGGTGACGACATGATGTACTCCGTTTCCTTTAGAGAGTTATATTCATCCAGAGAAATCATTACTACTCCTTTGCCATTCCCACGATTAACAACTACGGTATCATAATCGTCAATGACCGCATCAATGTAGCTTTTCAAGTTGGCTCTTAAATCTGTGTAATTGGCTGTTCTCATAAATCCTCCTTTGTTATAGTGCAAAGATATGTACTTATTTGCGTACCTGCAAATATAAGTGGTTAATTATTTGATATTTAAGAAATATGTTACCTATAAAGAACGCTCTTTCTTGCAATAGTATGAGTTTAGGCAAGCATAATGTCAACAACCATAGTTAGATTAAAACAAAAAAGCATCGACAATCATCAGATTATCAATGCTTTTTACCAGTCGGGGTGACTGGATTCGAACCAGCGACCACACGCCCCCCAGACGCGTACTCTAACCGGGCTGAGCTACACCCCGAATTGCGGATGCAAAGGTACTGCTTTATTCGGAATAACCAAATATTTTCCGCAATAATTTCTTAGTATTTTTAGATTACGTTTAAACGCTGTTTGAACACGACAAAACTTATCCCATGGTTTCGCGGTAGAAATCAAGCAGTTCGTAGATTTCCTCTTGTGAGGCGGTCTGGTTGATACGAATGTCACCGATTCCTCCTAAAAGAGTGAAATTGATGACGCCACATGAGGCATTCTTTTTGTCATGCTTCATGAAGTTGTACAGACATTCATAGTCATCGCAGGTGAAATAAAGGCTACCATAGTTTTCCTTGATGAACTGAATGGTGGTGCGCAACGCTTCTTTCGGGAAACCGCAGCGGATGTGTGACAGATAAAGTTCGCAGACCATACCCCAGGCTACAGCATATCCATGAAGCACCGGATGGTTAGTCTTTAGGGCAAAACTTTCAAAGGCATGTCCGATGGTATGTCCGAAATTCAACGCTTTCCGGATGCTTTGCTCATAGGGGTCTTTTTCTACGATGTCTTCCTTGACTTGCACGGACTGGCCGATAAGTTTCTGCAGCAATGCGTAGTCTATGTGAGCAAAGTCAAATGTCAGCAGTTCGCTCCAGTGTGACGGCTGACTGATTAGACCGTGCTTCAGCATTTCTCCGTAACCGGACAGCAGGTTGGGCATATCGAGGGTTTTCAGAAACTGGCTGTCAATCATTACCTGATCGGCAGGATAGAAGGAACCGATTTCATTCTTGAGTCCGTTGAAGTTGATACCGGTTTTTCCACCCACGGCGGCATCAATCATGGAAAGCAGGGTGGTGGGGATGTTGATACAAGCGATACCTCGTTTGAAGGTAGCTGCGGCAAATCCTCCTAAGTCGGTCACCATGCCTCCTCCTAAGTTTATGAGCAGCGAGTGGCGGGTGGCTCCCCGGTTGCTGAGCTGGTTCCATACATAGGCCAGTGTCTCCAAGTTTTTATGCACATCTTCCGGACCAATGACAATTTGTTCTGCATCCTTCAGCAAGGCGATGTCTTGCAGCAGAGGGAGGCAAAGACGAAAAGTATGTTCGTCGGTCAGGATAAAAATCTTGTCGTATGAATGTGCAGATAACTTCTGGCTGAGTTCCGTATTGAAATTTTGGCAAATAATGACTTCTTGTTTACTCATAAGTGTATTTGTTTTGGGTACAAATTTAGAAAAAAAGTTAGAAGAAGTCGGATGTTGGCTTACAATTAAGTATTTTTGTGCGAATAAAAAATAATTAAGTTATGAAAGGAATTTTTCCGGCTTCGTGCCGTTTGTTGGGGTATGTGTTACTGTTATTGTCAGTATTTGTTCCGTTATTGATGTATATGTTCGGACAAGTGAATGACGGTAATCTGCTGTATGTGAAACTGGGAATGAAACTGGTCATCTGGATTTCATTGTTCATGGTTTTTCTGGCTAAAATGAAGGATGAAAATGAGGAAGCTTTTGCCATTCGGCGGAAAGCAATGGTGATTTCACTCTATTTGTGGGGAGTTTATTATGTAGGAGTATTGCTGAATGCAGCTTATGGAGGAAATTTGCAGGAAGCGGATAATTCAGTAGGTATCGTGTACATGGTTATTTGTGTGTTCTGTAAAGAGTTTTTGATGCAGAAGGCAAAGATTGAAAAAAACTTCAGACAAAAATAAGTTAAAAAATAAAGAGTAGGGGTAAACCTTTTTTGTTGATAATTGTCAAAGGTACAATTAATCAACAAGGAAGAGATAAAGGCAATGAAAAAAGTTTTATTGGGATTTCTGCTGATGGTGGGGGTAACCATTTCTGCTTTTGCACAAAGCAGCGGCAGCCGTGGAACCGTGACGGGAACGGTTCTTGATGAAGGGGATAAATCGCCTGTCATTCAGGCTACAGTACAGCTCCTTTCCGTAAAGGATAGTTCAATGGTAGTGGGAAATGTGACAAATCTGGATGGACATTTCTCACTATCTGTGCGTCCGGGAAAGTATCTGCTGAAGGTTTCATATATTGGATATACTCCTTTTTTCAAGCAGGTTGCGCTGACGCGTAACAATCCGCGTTTGAATGTGGGCAAGGTGGAGCTGGCTTCGGATGCCATTATGCTGGCAGAAGCTGTAGTGGTGGCTGAGGCTCCGGAGGTGACGGCAGTGGCCGATACGTTGGTGTACAACAGTTCTGCCTATCGTGTGCCTGAAGGTTCGGCTTTGGAGGAACTGGTGAAGAAGCTTCCGGGGGCTGAAGTGGATGAAAACGGAAAAATCACGATAAACGGGAAGGAAATCAAGAAAATCATGATTGATGGAAAAGAATTCTTTGCCGATGACCCGAATATTGCCATGAAAAATCTTCCGGTAAATATTATTGATAAGGTGCGTGCGTATGATAAACAATCGGACTTGGCCCGTGTGACAGGTATTGATGACGGCGAAGAAGAAACCGTGCTCGACCTGAGTGTGAAGCCGGGTATGAATAAGGGATGGTTTGGAAATGCGGACGTAGCAGCTGGTACGGAAGACCGTTACAGTGGAAAAGTAATGTTGAACCGATTCATTGGAGAGAATCAGTTTACGGTGATTGGTTCAATGAATAATGTGAATGATAACGGCTATCCAGGAGGAGGCGGTGGCTTTCGTTGGGGAGGACAGAACGGTCTGACCAGCATCAAGATGGGTGGTTTCAACTTTAGTACACAGAGTGAGAAACTGGAAACAGGAGGTAGTGTGAATTATAACTACAAGGATGCGGACATTATCAGCAAGCAGGCTTCGGAAACATTCGTTTCTTCGGCTACCAGCTCTTTCAAGAATGCCCAAAATGCCAATCGCAATAAGACTACTTCGCTTACGGCCGATTTTCGTATTGAGTGGAAACCGGATACTATGACAACGGTGATTTTTCGTCCGCGTTTGACATACGGAAAGAATGATAACAGGAGTGCGATAAATTCTTTTACATTCAGCCAGGATCCGGAACATACAACCGACGAAATTTTGAGTGCAGCCGACAATCTTTCATCTTTGATTCCAGAAGAAAATATTGTCAATACAATTGCGCGTAACAGTCTGCAGAAAGGAGATAACTTTAATGTGGGAGGTTCGGCCATGGTTAACCGTCGTTTGGGAAAACCGGGACGTAATATTACTTTCCGTGGCTCCTATAATTACACGAACAGTTCGAGTGAACAGTTCTCGGTGTCTGAAACGGACTATTACCAGAAGACAGAGGAGGAACGGCTGGAAATTTTGAACCGTTATATCTCTACGCCTACTTTGAACTATAATTATGGTGCGCGCTTTACTTATAGCGAACCGATATTTAAGGGTGGCTTCTTGCAATTCAGTTATTATTTCCAGTACAAGCGTTCAAAGAGTGACAATTCCACCTACACAATGCCGAATGACTGGGAGATAGCGCAAGGTTATGGAGGTGATAATGTGGGAGTGCTGGATGAAAAGAACAGCAAGAGTGCACAGTACACATATTACAATCATCAGGCAGATGTTTCTTTGCGTTGGATTCGTGAAAAAATGAGGTTGAATGCAGGTGTTTCTTTCCAGCCGCAGAAATCGAAGTTGTCTTATAAGAAAGACCAGTTGGATACGGTGGCCGTACGAAATGTATTCAACTTTACTCCGACATTTGATTTCCGTTATAAATTCTCGAAAACAAGCCAGTTGAGAATTAACTACCGCGGAAGAAGCTCTCAGCCAAGCATGACGGATTTGCTGCCTATTGAGGATACGACCGACCCGCTGAACATTCGTCGGGGAAATCCAGGGTTGAAACCGGCATTTACCAACTCGTTCATGGCTTTTTACAATACATTTGATACAGAGAAACAGCGGGGTATCATGACGCACTTCCGTTTTGAAAATGTATTGAACAGCATTAGTAATCGTAGTACATACGACCCGCAAACCGGTGGAACAGTAACCATGCCGGAGAATATTAATGGCAACTGGAACTTGTTTGGTATCTTGGGTTCTAATACGGCTTTGCGTAATAAGAAATATACCATCAACACCTTTACGATGGCCCGTTATAATAACATTGTAAGTTATATGAGCGATGCACGGGCTGAGAATGTGTCAGATAAGAACAAAACACGTCAGTTGTCTTTGAGCGAACGCTTGAGAGGTACTTACCGTAATGACTGGTGGGAATTCTCTCTGAACGGTTCATTGGCTTATACGCATTCGCGCAATAGTTTTAAGGAAGAGAATAATATGGATACCTACCAGTTCTCGTACGGAGCAAGTACCAATGTACGTTTGCCCTGGAATATGTCAATTGCGACAGACGTCTCTCAGAACTCACGTCGTGGATATGCGGATGCAAGCATGAACCGTGATGAGTTAATCTGGAATGCCCAGCTTTCGCAAGACTTCCTGAAAGGAAATGCAGCTACGGTCAGCATTCAGTTCTATGATATTCTGCGTAATCAGAGCAATATCAGCCGTGTAATCAGTGCGGCTATGCGAAGTGATACGGAATACAATGCGATTTACAGCTATTGCATGGTACACTTTATTTACCGTCTGAATCTGTTTGGTGGAAAAGGTGCCGGCCCGAGAATGGGTGGTCCGGGAAGAGGACCTGGATTTGGTCCTGGCCCGGGACATGGACCTCGCAGATTCTAAGGCTGAACATATATACCGCAAAAGTCAATTTCACTTTTGCGGTATTTTTTTTGCCTTTTTCCAAATTACTCGTAATTTTGTTGAAAACCAAGTTGTAAGATGGACATAGCAGTCTGGAATAGCATCTTTGTAGCCGTAATCTACTTTCTTTATTTTGCGGTAATACTGACAACTATCTTTGTCGTGATTCTTGACAATCGTAGTCCGGTAAAGACTATGGCATGGATTCTGGTTCTCTTTTTCCTTCCTGTAGCCGGATGGATTCTGTACTTGTTTTTCGGGCGTAGTACGCGTAAGGAACATCTTATCAGTCGGAAAGGGTACGCTCGCTTGAGCAAGCGCCCTATGGCGGCCTATCAGGAACAGCCGTCCGTAATGGCAGAACATGGCAAGCAGCGTTTGATGGATTTCTTTTCACGCGTAAATAATGCGCTGCCTTTCTCCGGAAATAGAGTTACAGTTTATACGGATGCTGTTTCCATGTTATCGGAGTTATTGAAAGATATTTACAGAGCTCGTCATCACATCCATCTGGAGTTTTATATTTTTGAGGATGATGCGGTAGGTCGGTTGGTTAGAGATGCCTTGATTGACCGGGCTCGTGACGGAGTGAAGATACGGGTACTGTATGACGATGTGGGATGCTGGAAAGTGCCTCATGATTTTTATGAACAAATGCTTTGTGAAGGCATAGAAGTCCTTTCGTTCCTGAAAGTCCGTTTCCCCAGATTTACCAGTAAAGTGAATTATCGCAATCATCGGAAGATTGTGGTGATAGATGGTTGTGTGGGGTTCATAGGTGGGATGAATCTGGCAGAACGTTATGTGAAGGGATTGGGAAAAGGAAATTGGAGAGATACACACGTCAGACTGGAAGGAAAGGTGGTGTACGGGTTACAGACGGCTTTTCTTACTGACTGGTATGCCATTGATCGCACCTTGCTCACTTCAGCAGAATATTTCCCTCCGATTTCGGTGAAGGGAGGTGTGCTGGGGCAAATTGTGACTTCCGATCCGGTAGGTGAGTGGAGGGATATTATGCAAGGACTGATGATGGCTATCTGTTCTGCCCGGAGATATTTTTATGTGCAGACTCCTTATTTCTTGCCGAACGAGGAAGTGATGACTGCTTTGCAGACAACAGCATTGGCTGGGGTTGATGTGCGGCTTATGCTTCCTAAAAGAGGGGATACCTGGCTCATTCATAAAGGTTCGCTATCTTATCTCTCGGAGATGATGAAGGCAGGGGTGAAAATTTACCTCTACAAAAAGGGATTTCTGCATTCTAAGTTGATGGTGTGTGATGACGAATTGTCAACGGTGGGATCTACGAATATGGACTTTCGAAGTTTTGAGCATAACTTCGAGGCCAATGCCTTTTTTTATGACAGGGAAACGGCTATGACTTTAAAAGAAATATTCCTGGCCGATCAGAAGGATTGTTTTCTGTTGTCAGCCAGGATTTGGGCAAAACGTTCTTGGAAAAATAAGATTACTGAATCGGTTGTGCGTCTTCTTGCTCCTTTACTCTGAAAAAGGAAAAGTTGACACTTCCGTAGTGACGGTGCTCGAAAAAGCAGGGATGATTCTCAAAGTTGAGGTCTTTTCCATGTTCCAGAACGAAAATACCTTCCGGCTTGAGCAGGTTGTACTGAAATATCAGGTCGGGTATACTTGCCAATTCTTTTAGGGCATACGGAGGGTCAGCAAAGATAAAATCGAACTGCAGGCCGCATTTCTCGATGTATTTGAATACATCGGCTCTTAAAGGGATGCACTTGTCCGTTTTGACCTCGCGCATGACTTTGCTGATGAAGGCATGGTGCTGCGGGTCTTTCTCTACGGAGATAACCTGATCGCATCCTCGTGACACAAGTTCTATACTGATACTGCCCGTTCCGGCAAACAAATCGAGTGCTGTAATTCCATCTTCAAAGTCAATGTAGTTGTTGAGCACATTGAACAGATTTTCTTTGGCAAAGTCAGTCGTAGGACGTGCCTTGAATGTGTGGGGGACGTCGAAACGTCTCCGTTTGTATATTCCGCTTATTACTCGCATGAGATTAAAGATAGCATGTCAAATGAAATTTCTTTGATGCGGCTCATTGCTGAGTCGTTGAATTCCATCTGAGGATTAATGATGAATAGTTTTCGTATGTATTTTTTTAGTCGCAATGGCAATTCTTCCCATTGTGGAACCCGATTGTTCCCGCAAATGTATAACTGGTCATCTTCTTGATTGTAGCCAGCCTGCTGCCAGATGTTCAACAGATAATAGCATGAATCATTCAGGCCGGAAATGGGGTAAGTGTTCAGTAGCAGTAGTTTTTCTTTTTCGAAAGCTATCACTTCTACACTTTCGGGATGGAAGATGGCAAATAATTTACGGCAGTCACTCGGTTTGACCTTATGTGCGAGGTACTCAGTAATTGGACTTACGGATGCAAACAAACGGGCATTGGGGAAATGTTCTGTCAGGAACAGATGGGTGAGCTTGTCCAGTCCAAAAAGAATGACGAGGTTGCTCTTCCCTAAAATATTACAAAGTACGACTTCGTTATTTTGTGGGGGCAGGTTCTGATAGAACAGAAGGTCGGTCTGTTCATCTTCATACAATTCCAACGGGAGTGTAGTGTAACGTGAAGTATGAATAAGGATATTAACCTGCTTGAAACGATGCTTCAGTTCTTCTGTCTCTGTCAAATAGGCTTTTACATTGGCAGCCATTGAGCGCTGCGTATTGACTGGTGAGGAACTGAAGTAGACTTCCTCTGATTGCTGAGGGTGATAGATAGAAAAAGAAAATCCATCCGTACTCAGACGGATGGATAATATATACTGTTCTGATTTATTAAAATCAATAGGTTGGGCCATAGGATTATTCCCAGTTTCCTGCATTGTTGTTCGGCTGTTCGATATCACCAACTCTCAAACCGCAATATTTACCCAATTTTGACTGCATGTCTTTCAAGTTGATCAATTCCTGGCTGTTCAAGTCACCCAAGTATACATCGTATGCAACCTGTGCCTGGAACAAGTTCAGAGGAGCACCAGATTTTGTAGTATCCTGACGGATAGCCATTTCAAATTTAGCTCCGTTTCCGTAAGGAACGTATGCCAAAGAGTCCGGATTAAATCCTTTTGCAAAGATAGTATCCATTACAGCTACCCACATTGTATCACGACGGAAGTTCTGTAAGCCTTCTTTTTCAACTTCGCTCCAGTTTCCAGTTTTCTTAGCCTTGTTAATCAAGTCCATAGCCTTCTTTTCTGTCATACCGTTGTTCAACTGATCATCTGTCAATGAACCCACTTTCATGATGAAAGGAAGTTTAGCAGTCTTTACGAAAGTAATCAGACTGTCGAAGTTTGCTGTATAAGCACCGTTATGAACGGTACGATATTCCTGCTGAGCCTTACGGATGTCAATCAGGCGAGCGATAATTGCTTTTTCTCTGGTTTTTTTCGCATTGTCAAAGTTGATAGGGCCCATAATACTGCCATAGCATATATATACCAAGCAGATAACGCAGGCGGCTAACACAAGATTAAGAACTGTTTTCATGATAATATTGTTTTTTTAGTTTATATTCGTAGCGCAAAAATAAGTAAATTAGTTGAACCACGTCAATCTTACGTAAACTTTTTATACTGGCATTATGTTAAATAATGATTTATCGCAACAAATTAAGCGAAATTTTCCTTATAAACCAACAGAAGAGCAGGAAAATGCGGTGAAAAGTTTTGCCGAATTCCTGTTTTCACCTTCTGCTGACAGTGTGTTTCTGATGAAAGGTTATGCCGGCACGGGTAAGACTACATTGACATCTGCATTGGTTCGTACGCTTGATTCGTTACAGCGGAAAGTGATTTTGTTGGCTCCCACAGGAAGGGCAGCCAAAGTCTTTTCCGGATATGCGGAACATCCGGCTTATACGATTCATAAGAAGATATATCGCCAGAAAGTTTTTTCGAATGAGACGGATAATTTTGTAGCTAATCAGAATTTGCACCGAAATACGCTGTTCATTGTGGATGAAGCTTCCATGATTGCGAATGAAGGACTTTCAGGCGGCCATTTTGGTAGCGGACGTTTATTGGATGATCTTGTTCAATATGTATATAATGGATTGGGGTGCCGGTTGATGTTGATTGGAGATACGGCACAGCTTCCGCCTATAGGTGAGGAAGAGAGCCCGGCGCTGTCTGTAGCGGCATTGCAGGGCTATGGACTGGAGGTGACAGAGTGTGTGCTTACAAAAGTGGTACGACAAACTGAAGGTTCCGGTATCTTGTCGAATGCGACTGCCTTACGTGAAAGGATTGTAAACGAGGACTTCTTTGAATATCCTAAAATCAGTTCTAAGAACTATCCTGATATACGTATCCTTCCTGGAAGTGAACTGATTGAAGCTATTGACGAATGTTATGGTCATGTGGGGTTGGATGAAACGATTGTTATCTGTCGTTCCAACAAACGTGCTTCTCTATATAATAAAGGTATAAGAAATACGGTACTGTACAGAGAAGATGAACTGAATACGGGAGATATGCTGATGGTGGCTAAGAATAATTATTTCTGGGGAACAGACTGCAAGGAACTTGATTTTATTGCAAATGGAGATGTGGCAGTGGTACGTAGGGTACGGCGTGTTCGGGAAATGTATGGTTTTCGCTTCGCAGATGTAGTGCTTGCTTTTCCTGATTATGACGGGATTGAACTGGAAGTAAAGATTTTATTGGATACCCTTCATTCGGAACTTCCTTCATTGTCGAAAGAGGAAAATGATCGTTTGTTCTATACCGTATTGGAAGATTATGCCGACCTACCGACCAAGCGAGAACGAATGAAAAAAATGAAGGAAGACCCTTATTACAATGCGTTGCAGGTAAAATATGCGTATGCTGTTACATGCCATAAAGCGCAAGGGGGGCAGTGGAAAAGAGTCTTTCTTGATCAAGGCTACATGACGGAGGAAATGCTTTCACCCGATTATTTCCGCTGGTTGTATACTGCATTTACCCGTGCTACAGAATTATTGTATTTGGTAAACTGGCCAGAAGAACAGACGGAAAAATAATTTATAAAGCATACACCGTTCATTTTATATGAATATAAAAGAAAGGCTGTCCCTCTAGTTGTAGAAGAACAGCCTTTCGACATGTGATTTTAAGTAGTAGGTTATTTGATGACGTTTAATTCTTTTCCTACTTTGATGAAGGCCTGGATTGCTTTGTCCAGATGGCATTGTTCATGACCGGCAGAAAGCTGTACGCGGATACGAGCCTGGCCTTTCGGTACTACCGGATAGTAGAATCCGGTTACATAAATGCCTTCTTCCTGCATGCGGGCTGCAAAATCCTGTGACAGTTTGGCATCATACAACATGACAGCGCAGATAGCACTTTGTGTAGGTTTGATGTCAAATCCGGCAGCAATCATCTTGTCGCGGAAATAGTTGACATTGCTCATCAGTTTGTCATGCAAGGCATTGCTTTCTTTGAGCATGCGGAACATTTCCAAACTTGCTCCTACGATAGCTGGTGCTACAGAGTTAGAGAACAAGTAAGGACGAGAGCGCTGACGCAACATGTCGATAATTTCTTTCTTACCAGTGGTAAATCCACCCATAGCTCCGCCAAAGGCTTTTCCTAATGTACCTGTAAAGATGTCAATCTTGTCGTATACACCGAATTGTTCAGCTACTCCATGTCCTGTAGGGCCTACCACTCCTGCAGAGTGTGATTCGTCTACCATTACGAGGGCATTGTATTTTTCTGCCAGTTCACAGATTTTGTCCATTGGAGCCACATTTCCATCCATAGAGAATACGCCGTCAGTGGCAATAATGCGGTGGCGCTGTGCCTGTGCTTCCTGAAGACAGCGTTCCAAATCTGCCATATCAGCATTAGCATAGCGGTAACGTTTCGCTTTACACAAACGTACACCATCAATGATGGATGCATGGTTCAAGGCATCTGAAATAATGGCATCTTCTTCTGTGAAAAGAGGTTCGAACAAACCACCGTTTGCGTCAAAACATGCAGCATACAGGATGGTATCTTCTGTATGGAAATAGTCTGAGATGGCTGCTTCCAGTTGTTTGTGAAGGTCTTGTGTTCCACAAATAAAGCGCACGGATGACATACCGTAACCATGAGTATCCATGGCTTTTTTGGCCGCTTCAATCAGGCGTGTGTTGTCCGACAAGCCTAAATAGTTGTTGGCACAGAAATTCAAAACTTCCTCTCCTGCGTTGACCTTGATGTCTGCACGTTGTGGAGTGGTTATTACACGTTCTTTCTTATATAAGCCGGCTGCTTCTATGTCGGCAAGTTCCTTTTTCAGGAAATCTCTAAAGTTTGTATACATATATTGATATTAAGGTTTTGCTTATGCAAAGATGCAATTTTTTTATTTAGGAAAAAAGAACACGCTTATTTTTATTTCATTTATAAGAACTTTTGTATATTTGCTCCGCAATTTAAAAATCTAGCTTGTAAATGAAAAACATTTTAATAATTGGAGCAACTGGACAGATAGGTTCAGAACTCACAATGCTTTTGAGAAAGAATTATTCTGGTAATGTAGTGGCTGGTTATATTCCTGGTGCTGAGCCTAAAGGAGAATTGAAAGAATCTGGTCCTTCGGCTATTGTGGATATTACGAACCCGCAACAAATTGCCGATGCGGTAAGTAAGTATCAAGTAGATACAATCTACAATTTGGCTGCATTGCTTTCTGCCGTTGCAGAAAACAAGCCTCAGCTTGCCTGGAAAATCGGACTTGGAGGATTGTTCAATACGCTTGAAGTCGCTCGTGAAAAGCAGTGTGCTGTATTTACTCCGAGCTCTATCGGCTCATTTGGTCCTGGTACTCCTAAAGACAAAACTCCTCAGGACACCGTTCAGCGTCCTAAGACCATGTATGGTGTGACAAAAGTTTCAGGTGAATTATTGAGTGACTATTATTTCACTCGTTTTGGTGTGGATACTCGTTCCGTACGTTTCCCGGGATTGATTTCGTATGTAACTCCTCCGGGTGGTGGTACTACAGACTATGCCGTAGATATTTATTACTCTGCAGCTAAAGGTGAAAAATTTGTCTGCCCGATTGCTGAGGGTACTTATATGGATATGATGTATATGCCAGATGCCTTGCGTGCGGCAGTAGAAATTATGGAAGCAGATCCGTCTAAGTTGGTTCATCGTAATTCATTCAACATTGCTTCAATGAGTTTTGAACCGAATACAATCTACCAGAATATCCGTAAATATCTTCCGGAATTTGAAATGCAGTATCAGGTAGACCCATTGCGTCAGGCTATTGCAGAATCATGGCCAAACTCACTGGATGATACATGTGCCCGTGAAGAATGGGGCTGGAAACCGGAATATGATTTGGATGCCATGACTCAAGATATGCTTGCGAAACTGAAAGAACGTTTTGGACGTTAATTGCCAACAGATTTGATGCTACATAATTAAAATCCCCTCACTCCCTGTATGATTGCAGAAAAGAGTGAGGGGATTTCTTGTATAGGAATTTCTTTTGTTAGAATATGTTTTGAAAAAATGTCTTGATGGCTTCTGGCTTTATGTAATGAAGCGTATGCTCTTTTAATATTACGGAATCCATCAGGCAATGCAGCCCTTTGTAGCCGTCCGCTGATTCTTTCAATACTTTTTCTGTATAGATGTTTTCTGCTTTCTTGTTTTTCTGACTTTCCGGTTGATTTTTAAACTGGCCGATATAGATGTTTTCTTCAAAAGCATTTCGGGTAGAAGATGTAAAATCAAAACGGCTGGGCTCTGCTGCGTAATAGATATTTTGACGGAAACAAGTACTGTCTGCATATCCATCCCAGGAGTCGGAAGTGATTATCGTGCGGTCTACTGCATCAGACGGTTTAGGGTTGGCGTGGATGATATTGCGTTCGACTAATGTTTGCTTTACCGGACCAGCTATGTGGATACTGGGAGAAAACATACCTTGACGTGTCTCTTTCGGGCGTATACCGTCTCCTATGCTGATATTGTATCGAACAATGCTTCCGATGTTTCCGCAGCTATAATCTCCGGCATTTCCACTGTTGCATATAAGTACCATTCCTCCGTAATTGTCGTGACTGTAATTGTATTGTATAAGGGTGTTCTGGCAATTGTAGTCGGAATCGAATCCTTGTGCATCCCAGGGTGCTTTATGTCCCCATACTTCGTTATATTGTATGATGGTATTGTCACAACTCCAAGGCCAGATGCCTGCTGCTGCTTCTGTCATCGGAAGAATGTCGGGTGAATCGCACATGAGATTATACTCAATCAGTGTACTGTCACAACCTATGGGAACAATGCCGTCGCCGGGAACTTTTTCAATTACGTTGTTTCTTACGATGGTATGTTTATTCGGATACCAGTTTTTACGGTCGTAATAACCACTCCAAATCATGGCATTGCGTTCACATCTTAAAATGTGACAATTTTCTATGGTCAGACTGTCAAAGCGTGAGCGAATACTGTCTCCTCTGTTTACAATCAGAATACCGCTTCCTCCTCCCTCTTCTTTGACAAGAGAACCATTGACATCACGTATGGTAAGGTTGTTTATTCTGATGTTATGAGAAATACCATAATCTGTACATTCTATTTTTAATCCGGTACGTTCGGCCTTTCGTTCTTTCCCTGTATTACTGATTTCAAGGTTTTGAATTGTGAAGTAATCGGAATTGAAAATACGTACGGCATACATGGAGGTATCATTCCCTGCAATACATGGTTTTTGATTGCCCTCACCGTATGCATCGATAATGATGGGGTGAGTGTAGGTACCTTTGCCTGTGAGTTCCAATATTCCGGAAAATGTTTCCCCTTTTTTGAGTAGAATTTTATCACCGGGCTGTAGGGAGATTTGTTTCAACACTTCTATACTTTGCCAGGCAGAGCGAGGTGAGGTTCCGTTGTTTTGATTACTTCCTGAAGTCGCATCCAGGTAATAGACGTGTGATGAGTTGCATGCATGAAGAACAGATGAAAGTAAGCAGAATGCAAGCTGTGTCCATGTAGAGGTTTTCATAATATATAAATTGTATTTCATTGTAAAGGTAGTGATATTGTTGAATATAAAAGCGATTTTCTATTTTTGTTGATGGTTTCATTCTATTTTTTGACGGAATTGTTTTATACAGAGTAGCCGTTTTGTCTTATTTTTGTATATGGTATCTTAAAACTTAATATCAATGAAAAAACTATGGATGGCGCTTGCCTTATGGGGAGCTTTAGCAGCGCAGCTGCATGCACAATGGAAGCCGGTTGAGGGACGGATTAGCACACAATGGTCTGAACAGGTAAATCCGGATAATGTATTACCAGAATATCCACGGCCTATTATGGAAAGAACAGAATGGAAAAATCTGAATGGCCTTTGGGATTATGCAATTATAGAAAAAGGAAAACATTCCCCTTCTGTTTTTGATGGGAAAATTCTGGTACCTTTTGCTGTAGAATCTTCTTTATCAGGAGTTGCCAAAACGGTAGGTGCAGAGAAAGAGTTGGTCTATCGTCGTTCGTTTGACGTTCCTTCTTCTTGGAAAGGGAAAAAAGTACTTCTGCATTTCGGAGCAGTCGACTGGAAAACTGATGTATGGGTAAATGATGTAAAGGTAGGCAGCCATACCGGAGGATTTACTCCTTTCTCTTTTGATATTACGGAAGCTTTGCAAGGGAAAAACAATACTCTGCTGGTAAAGGTATGGGACCCGACAGATAAAGGATATCAGCCAAGAGGAAAGCAGGTGTCTCGTCCTGAAGGTATATGGTATACTCCGGTGACCGGAATATGGCAGACGGTCTGGCTGGAACCTGTCAGTGAATCTTATATCCAGGATCTGCGCATTACTCCCGATATTGATAATTCCTTGCTTTCTTTGAAAGCCTTGGTAAAAGATGCTACTTCAAAAGATTTGGTAGAGGTAAAAGTCTTTGATGGTCAGCAGCTGGTGGCGCAAGGAAAAAGTATTAATGGAGAATGTGTACAGGTGGCAATGCCGGAGAATACTAAATTATGGTCTCCAGAATCTCCTTTCCTTTATACGTTGAAGGTTTCTTTAAAACAGAACGGAAAACTGGTGGATGAAGTGTCCAGTTATGCAGCTATGCGAAAATATTCTTCCAAACGTGATGCCAACGGTATTGTACGTCTGGAGTTGAATAACAAGCCGTTGTTCCAGTTTGGTCCTCTGGATCAGGGCTGGTGGCCGGATGGGTTATATACGGCTCCTACGGACGAAGCCTTATTGTACGATATACAGAAGACAAAAGATTTTGGATTTAATATGATTCGCAAGCATATTAAAGTAGAGCCTGCACGCTGGTATACCTATTGTGATAAGTTGGGAATCATTGTATGGCAGGACATGCCCAGCGGTGACCGTAATCCGGAATGGCAGAACCGGAAATATTTTGAGGGCACTGAAATGAAGCGAAGTGCAGAGTCGGAAGCTTGTTACCGGAAGGAATGGAAGGAAATCATGGATGCATTGTATTCTTATCCTTGCATTGGTACATGGATTCCATTTAATGAAGCTTGGGGACAATTCAAAACTCCGGAAATAGTGGAATGGACCAAACAATATGACCCGACTCGTTTGGTAAATCCTGCCAGTGGAGGTAACCATTACACTTGTGGGGATATGCTGGATTTACACAACTATCCTGCTCCGGAATTGTATTTGTATGATGCACAGAGAGCTACAGTCTTAGGTGAGTATGGAGGTATTGGCTGGGTAGTACAGGGACATATTTGGGAACCGGACCGTAACTGGGGATATATTCAGTTCAATTCTTCTAAGGAAGTGACAGATGAATATGTGAAATATGCAGAAAAACTTTATGATTTAATACCTCGTGGCTTTTCTGCATCAGTATATACGCAGACAACGGACGTAGAAGTGGAAGTAAACGGTTTGATGACATACGACCGCAAAGTAATTAAACTGGATGAAAAGCGGGTTCGGGAGATTAACCGTAAACTATGTGAATCTTTAAACATATAAGGTAAAAAGAGGAGGAGTTGTATTTAAAAAATCCCCTTATCCCAGTTTTGAGTCAAGGGATAAGGGGACTCTCATATATAAGACCGAAGATTATTATCTTACTTGGATAACCAGATAACGTGATACGCTCCAGAATTCGTTCGGATTATTGATTTTCAGAGTCAGCTGACCTTTGTCATCTTTAACAAGTTCGTATGAACTCTGTGGATGGGTAGTCAGCAATTCTGCTCGTTTGGAGTACAGTTTGATTTCTTTTTCTTTACGAATATCAATCTGTGTAAAGTAATCTTTGTTGAAATCATTGTCTTTCAGTACGTCACCCTTCTTCAAAATCTTCTGGTCTTTCAACTCAGATTTAGTGCCGAATACATACCAGGCAGTGTTGAGGGCTTTGTCTTGAGCTTCTACAGTCTTGGTTTTTGCTTCATTTTCTGCACTCAGCTCGTCTACGTTCTTATTCAAGTCCATAACAGCTTCATCCAACTCTGCAATACGGATATTCTTTGCAGCCAATTCAGCTTGCAGGGTTTCAATCTGCTGCTGTTTGGCAGCCAGTTCAGCAGTGAGGTTCTTTACAGCTTTTTTCAGCTGTGCAGACTGGTATTTGCTGTTTTTCAGTTGCTCTTCCAATTTGGCAATCTGTTCGCGGTTTGATTTCAGCTTTTCACTGATAAAGCGGATATCTTCTTTTATCTTATCGGCAGCCGACTGGCTTTCTAATGTGCCTTCTTTCAAGTCTACACGGTTTTCAGCTTCGTTGATTTCGCGGAATCCTTCTTGAATTTCATTGAAGGCTCCCATGATTTCGTCCAGTTCTGTGTCGCGGTTAGAGAGTTCAAGCATCAGTGAATCGTTCTGAGCTTGTAAAGTGCTTTTGTTCTGGCCTGAGTTATTACATGCTGTCAGCAGAGCGGCAGCACATAAAGCAGATAAAACAACCTTTCTCATAGTTTTTGAATTTAGAATTATAATTTAGTTTTCTTTGCCTCCTAATATAATAACAATTTCTCCTCTGGGTTCAGTTTCTGTGAAGTGTGCAATAACTTCCTGAAGGGTTCCTCTGACGCTTTCTTCATGTATCTTGGAAATTTCCCGACATACGGAAACCGGGCGGTCTGCTCCAAAAATTTCTGCAAATTGGGTCAGCGTTTTTAGCAGACGGTAAGGCGATTCATAGAAAATCATGGTGCGGGTCTCTTCTTTCAGGGCATTCAGTCGTGTCATGCGACCTTTTTTCTGAGGAAGGAAACCTTCAAAACAGAAACGCTCATCCGGAAGTCCTGATGAGACCAGTGCCGGTACAAAGGCCGTAGCTCCAGGCAGGCATTGTACTTCGATGCCGTTTCTTACACATTCTCTTACCACAAGGAAACCGGGGTCGGAAATTCCGGGAGTGCCGGCATCTGAGATTAAGGCTACCGTCTGACCTCCTTTTATGCGGTTGACAATGCTTTCCACCGTCTGATGTTCATTGAACTTGTGGTGTGACTGCATTGCATTCTTGATTTCATAATGTTTCAAGAGGATACCCGATGTACGTGTATCTTCAGCTAATATCAAATCCGCTTCTTTCAATATGCGGATAGCTCGAAAAGTCATGTCTTCCATATTACCTACCGGAGTAGGTACGACATATAGTTTTCCCATACTTTGTACTTCATGTTATAAAAGCAAAGGTAAAAAGTTTTCGTATTTACGTGTTCGATTTGTCAAACATTTAACAGAAGTTTTCTCTTTACATGCTGTTTTCGTCCCTATTAATAAAAATACGTCGATTTTTCGTGGATTTCGATTCGTCGTTGTAATTTTGCAATTGTTTTTATGTAATGAAAGAAAATATGGTAGTATATTCAGAAGATCATCGAGAGGAGACCTGCCGCAGAGGAAGGATTGAAGTGATATGTGGTTCTATGTTTTCCGGTAAAACGGAAGAGTTGATACGGCGTTTGCGCAGGGCTACTTTTGCGCATCAGCGTGTAGAGATATTCAAGCCGTCTATCGATACCCGTTATTCAGAGGAAGAAGTAGTGTCACACGATAATAACAGTATCAAATCTACTCCGATTGACTCTTCCGCCAGTATCCTTTTGTTTACTTCGGAGATAGATGTGGTAGGTATTGATGAGGCTCAGTTTTTTGATGATGGATTACCCGAAGTGTGTAACGAACTGGCCAATCGCGGCGTGCGGGTTATTATCGCAGGGCTTGATATGGATTTTAAAGGAGTTCCGTTTGGGCCGATTCCTGCATTATGTGCCATTGCAGACGAAGTAACTAAGGTGCATGCCATTTGTGTGAAGTGTGGCAACTTGGCCTATGTTTCGCATCGTACCGTGCTTAATGATAAGAGGGTGTTGCTGGGTGAAAAGGAGGAATATGAACCTTTGTGCCGTTGCTGTTATCAGAAAGCGTTAAAAGAAGATGTGTCTAAGTAGTTGATAATTAGGTTATGTTTAAATTTGTTGAAAAAATATTCCAATAATATTTGGTAGTTACTATAAAAACATCTACCTTTGCACTCGCAATCGGGAAATAACCGATGCAACAAAGGATTGATTCGCTAGCTCAGCAGGTAGAGCACAACACTTTTAATGTTGGGGTCCTGGGTTCGAGCCCCAGGCGGATCACCAAAAGAAAAGCCAAAAGGCGACAATAAAAAGACAAGTCCTACAAAATCAATATTTTGTGGGACTTTTTTTATTGCCCTTTGGCGACCTTGACCGCCAAAAAGGGGTCAACGTAAAAACCTGAGGGCTTTATTGTTTAGGCATAAATTTTAGTCAGTCTGTACAAAAAGAATGCCTTGTCTTTAACTCCCCTGAACTGCGCACGAAAGTTCTTTATTTTAGCATTAAAGGATTCAGATGCAGCGT
>OJRA01000046.1_pt1 | contig 58797 bp, 47 predicted proteins | sample 1599101 | NCBI WGS metagenome assembly OJRA01 (sample SAMN03922526, study PRJEB24848) | human gut metagenome | isolation source: stool sample | host: Homo sapiens | place: Germany | collected 2010-05 | reverse complement strand
ACTAAAATGAGGGAGCAGATCCGGTTCACGGTCTTCCAGTTCAGCCTGATCCATTTCCTCCATGTTGTAAGTTACGCTGATTCTCTCAATCGCCCGATTGATATTGTGGGCGCTCATGAATGAGCCGGTTCGGTTGCGGAAAACAAAACCGTGAACTCCTCCTAACACCAGTTGATCGTCTGGATACAATGCGTCGATGGTTTCAATCTGGAGGCGAAGCTGCTCGGCCACCTCTGGATAGAGGATAGGGATAATTCGTGTACCGCTCTCAGTTTTGGGAGTGGTAATGTGAAATCCGGCTTTTCCGTCAATGACCCGGTAGATCAAGTTGTGGTTGACCGAGATTGTGTTTTCGCTCAAGTTAATATCGCTTTTGGTAATGCCGGTACATTCTGCTACACGCATTCCTGTTCCAAGGAGCACAGTCATGATGGGGAGCCAATGGCTGTATGTAGGGGACTTGGCAATAAAGCGCAGGAAATTCTGCTGTTGCGTTTTAGTGAGTGCGATCCGCCGTTTAGGCTTTGGAGCGCTGCCATCCGTCTTGAGCTTGCGGTAAATGCCCTTGCTGGGATTTTTGCGGATGTAATCGTCGTCCACGGCCATTTCAAGCGTAGGGTGAACAATGGTGTTGATGCTCTCCAGTGAGTTGATAGCAAAGCCGTGTTTCAGCAGTTTGGTATAAAACGCGAGAATATCACTTCTGTGGATTTGTGGCAGAGGCATGTTAGCGAAAGGCTCTTCTTTCACATAGAAGTCCCACAGGTAAAGATAATTTGCTCTGGTAGAGGGCTTCAGTTTGATGTTGTTATTCATGTAGACCTTGAACATATCATTCAGGGTAAGCTTCATGGCTTCCTGAGTACGGATGCCATCATCCTTATCTTTGTTGATCTGCTTTTCTTTGACACGAAGACTTGCGAGATCGGAGTCGTAAAGATATTTCTTTTTAGTGCCTAATTTGTAGACATACATATAGCTGCCATCTGCCCGTTGTGTTTCTCCGGGCCGAAGATTTCGTCCTTTGTTGTCTTTTCTCACTTTTGCCATTACTGGTACCTCCTGATTATAAAAGTGTAGTGCGCCTTACTGGCATGGTTATTTAGCCGGAAATATCATAAAGATATTCTTTGATACGCTGGACACTCCATAGGACACGGGTGTTCATGGTAATGCGTGCATTGGCAAGATCCCCAATCTGTACTGCAGTGTGCCTTCCACAGCACAACAGTTTGCAAAGGGTATCGGTATCGACAGCCAAGCACTGCTCCGGCGGTAGGTCATTCGGTTTTCTTTTCTCCATAATCGTCCTCCTCGTATAATAAGTTTCAAAGTTAATAAATGGGGTATCAGCAGGCTTTGAGATACCCGTGATACAATAGCTGTAGGACAGCAGGGTCAGGCTCTTATCCTCCTGGTCGAGCCGTAAGGCTGCTTCATAGTAAAGTCTGTCCCCCTGGACCAGAAGTTAGCTGCAAACTCATTGGCTGTTTGCCGGAGATAAGGTCGCCCTTTTAGCAGTGAGGGATATCGCATTGGCTCTCTCCGGAATGATTCTGATACGCGAGGTTGCGGACGCTCCGGTTATCATGGGCATCTCAAAGTCTGCTGGCCTGAAATTCCCATGTGGGGAGGTGAGAATTGTGAATCCATTATTCGTTGGTATTGATGTGAGCAGCAAGAGTAATGTGGCTTATTTGATGAATCCCGACGGCAGTAAGCATTCCATTTTTTCCGTGCAGAATAACCTGGGCGGTGCTAAACTGTTGTCAGAAAGAATTGTGTCAGCGCTCAGCTCTATGCGGCTCAACGATGTGGTGATTGGTCTGGAGGCTACTTCCATCTACGGGAACAACCTTGTGTATGCCCTTCGGGAAGACGGAAGTCTTGGCCGGTTCCAGCGAAAGATCCATGTGCTTAACCCAAAACAGGTCAAAAAGTTTAAGGAATCCTATCCAGACCTACCCAAGAATGATTTCGTGGATGCCTTTGTGATCGCCGACCATCTTCGATTTGGCAGGATTGCCAAGGAGGTCTATATGGACGACTATCGCTACCAGGCGCTCAGAACCCTCACTAGGGCCAGATTCGATGTGATTCAGAACCTGACCCGGGAAAAGCAACGGTTTGCCAATTACCTGTTTCTCAAATGTTCCGGCATGGCCCAGGACAAGAATATTCCTAATACCAGCGCTACAACCATCGCTCTCATGGAACACTTTGAGACCGTAGATGACCTGGCAAATGCTGATCTGGATGAGCTGACTGCATTTATTGCTAAAACAGGCCGAGGCAGATTTGCCGACCCAGATGTTGTCGCGAAAGCGATACAGACTGCGGCCAAAGGTTCTTACCGTCTACCTAAGACTGTGAACGACACTGTGAACCAGGCAATGTCTGTTTCTATCGCCTCCATGCGGGCACTGAAGGAACAGGTCAAGGTTCTGGATAAGGCCATTGAACAGCAGTTTGAGATTATCCCAAATACACTAACCTCTATTCCAGGCATTGGGAAGGTCTACTCCGCAGGTATCATCGCTGAGATCGGCGACATCCACCGTTTCAACTCTCAAGCCTCTGTCGCCAAGTTTGCTGGTCTTGTCTGGCATAAAAACCAGTCCGGTGGATTTGAAGCCGAACACTCCCAAATGATTAAATCCGGCAACCGCTATCTCCGCTACTACCTGCTGGAAGCTGCCAACTCTGTGAGAAGATGCGACTCCGAGTTCAGGCGCTACTACGACCTCAAATTTAAAGAGGTCAACAAGTTCCAGCACAAGCGCGCACTCGTACTAACTGCCAGAAAACTGGTTCGGTTGGTCTTTCGACTGCTGAAGGACAACCGCCTGTATATCCCGCCGGAGGGCTAAATATTTTGCTTGCTGCTCTGGCCCATAAGCCCTGTTTCAAAATTCCTCAGAGGCAGGGCTTGGGGTTGTGTTGTCTTTTTGCTGTTCACATAGCTTTTCTATGGCGGGTTTTCCTGTTATTTCCGCGAATCACACTCTTGACTTAATACCATTGGACTTTTTTCGATTACAATAATCCCTTACGATTTGTAGAAGAAGGTTTTCAACAAAAACAATGAAAACGGTCTTGAGGTCAGGAGGTATTGAAATAACAAAAGAACTCTAATGGGGCCATTTCCTACGCCAGAACGGTTCTGCCGTGTATTTCAGGCTGCTGCTGTGCAGCACTTCGATTATGGGCGCGCTTCTGTGGTCATCGCACACTGTCCAGAATTCCTGTATAACTCCCCATAGAGGTTATGAACTTGTCAAGGTACTAAAAGAGCGTAGGGATCATCCGGTATTACCAAATGATCCGATACATCCTATAAATAGGCGGGGAAGAAAGAACTTCTGCAAAGAGGAAAGAAAATTTAAAGAAAATCCAAAAATCAATATATAGAATGTTTGAATTGACAAGCACTATATATTGTGTTAGAATTGCAATGTAATTGATTTTTGTGCGTTGCCCGTCAGGGTACACAGGCTTTAGGGCTTGTGTTGCGGAGTAATGACTGCATTGCACACGCTGTTAATTTTGTACTTGTGTCAGTAGTATCACTGCGCCTTTTCAGGCCGGTATATTGCTGGCTTTTTTTATTTTACGGGATTTATCCACCATTGCGAGAATGACATCGGTTCATAGGCAACTATGGACGCCAGGCTTTATGCCGTCTGTCATTCTCGCTTTTTTATTGCCTGTAAGCCTGAAAGGGCTTTAAGGATAAATCAAAACTGAGAAAGGCAGGTCATGTACATGAGTGTGAAGCAGAAAAGAAAGCAGAATGGTCGGCGGGTCAAGCCGGCACACTCCACGGACTGGAAGATGAAGAGACAGGCAGTATCTTCGCTCCGGCCCCGAAATGTTGCACCAATGGCGAGGGCAGTTATTTTGCCCCGAAGATCACGAAGGGGGATTTGATATGTCTGGCAGCAATAGTGCTGAACGAAAGCGGCATGAACCGCTGGTGCTGGTAGAAACGGCAGATCTTTCAGAAGAAGACTGGCTGGATTACCGGCGCCGTGGAATCGGCGGCAGCGATGTATCGGCGATCTTTGGCACTTCTCCATTCCGGACAGCCAGGGATCTGTACTACGACAAACTGAACATAGCGTCAGTGGAAGATGATGAGGGCAACTGGGTTGCCATGGAAATGGGGCATTTGCTGGAGCCTCTGGTAGCAAAGATATTCGAGCGGAAAACCGGATATCGGGTCTACCAAATCAAAAAGATGTTCCAGCACCCACAGTATCCTTGGATGCTGGCTGATGTGGACTACTTTGTGGAACTGCCGGATGGCACCACAGCGATCCTTGAGATCAAGACCACAAACTATAATGCCAGAGATAACTGGTGGATGAATGGGAAGGAGACTGTTCCAGTCTACTATGAATCTCAGGGGCGTCATTATATGGCAGTAACGGATCTTGACCGATGTTTCTTTTGCTGCCTGTATGGTAACAACGAGGAGGAAGTTATTATCCGGGAGGTCAAGCATGATTTCGAGTATGAGGCTGAGATGGTCTTTTTGGAGCAGTATTTCTGGGAAAACCATGTGCAGCGCCATGTGCCGCCGCCCTATACAGAAAGTGGGGCCTTGATTATTGAGAGCGCACGCAAACACTTTGGCCCGGCAGATAAAAATGCCCCGGCCGTTGCACTCGACCTGAATATGACTGCAAAACTCATGCAGTATTTGCGGCTTTTGGATGAAAAGAAAAATGCAGAGGTGTACTCCAAAGAAATCGACAAGGATATTCAGCGTCTGAAGGCACTGTTGATTGCGGAAATGGGTACCAGCTGCACTGCAGTCTGTGAGCAGGAGGGAGTGAACTATACGGTTACCTATACCCCTGTTCGCAAGTCCATCATCGACAAGGATAACCTGCTTCGGTTGAAACTGGAGCATCCGGATATTTACGAGCAGTTTGTTACAGTATCCGAATCCAGACGGTTCAGTGTTAGAGCCTCGATTATGGAGGCCGCTTAGTGAGGTGAAAAAGGATGAATTGTATTGGTACCTACGACGGGACGATTTTTTATAATCCTGCCAATAAGTTTTGTATCGTCAGTGTAAAAACCGCAGATCAGAGCGTGCCAGCCGAGGCCAGGTCAAACAGGCGGTACAAAGACCATTTGATTCGCTTTACAGCCGTGGGGTATGAGATTCCACGGACAGATGCGGTAGAGTTGGAACTGGATGGTGAATGGACAAAGGGCAAGTATGGTGTCCAGCTCCAGGTGGAGCAGTGGCGTGAAATTGTGCCCAGAACAAAAAACGGCGTAGAGGGCTACCTTGCCTCCGGGCTTATCAAAGGGATTGGTCCCAAAACTGCCGCAGACATTGTGGAGCGGTTCGGTGTGGACACACTGGATATTCTGGAACACCAGCCGGAGCGGCTGTTGGAGATCCGGGGCATTACGGAAAGTAAATTGGAGGACATCAAAGCTTCTTATGCAGAAAACCGTATGCTCCAAGGAATTATGACCTTGCTGGCACCGTTTAAGATTACTCCCAAGACGGCATTGAAAATATATCAATATTTCGGCCCGACCAGCGTAGAGATTTTGGAAAAGAGCCCATTTGAGCTTTGCCAGATCTCCGGCTTTGGATTTCGGCGGGTAGATGCAATCGTACAAAAGAGCGGGGGCAATCTCCATGACTCTATGCGTATCAAAGGGGCTGTCTTTTGTGCGCTGGATGAGGGCAAGAGTAAACGAGGCCATCTGTACATCAGTTCTGAAGAACTGGAGAAATCAGCGCTGAAACTGCTCAATGAGAAGATACCTGTACCGGAGCTTCGCCTGCATCAGCAGGAAGTCAGGGATATGATGCAGGAAATGATCCTGAATGGAGCAATCGTTTCCGTGAAGGATAATATCTATCTTCCCAGAGTGTTTGCCCAAGAGGACGAAACGGCGCGCCGGATCGCCCAGCGTCTGGTCACCCAGATGCCAGTAGAGCATATTGCGCCGGTGCTGGAACAGGTCAAGGTTGAAATGGGACTGCGCCTGTCTGCACAGCAGGAGGCTGCGGTCTATGCAGCATTTAGGCATGGCTTGTCAGTAATTACGGGTTCTCCTGGTACTGGTAAAACAACAGTGCTGCGGACGATACTTGAGGTTTACCGGCGGCTGCACCCTGATGGCAAAATTGCTCTTATGGCACCTACCGGTCGGGCAAGCCGCAGGATGTCGGAGAGTACCGGCTTTGAGGAGGCCCGAACATTACACAGTGGTCTGGGACTGACCAGTGAAGAGGATGAGGGCAGCCGGAACAGAAAGTCAGAGCCACTGTCGGCCGATTTAATCATTGTGGATGAGTTTTCCATGGTGGATATGTGGCTTGCTGAGAAATTTTTTGAACGCATGAAGATAAATGCCAGAATCGTACTGGTAGGCGACCCAGATCAGCTTCCGAGCGTAGGAGCAGGAAATGTGTTTCGTGAAATCATCGAGACCAAAATCGTCCCAGTGACGGTGCTGGATCAGATTTTCCGTCAGTCGAAGGATAGTCTGATTGCCTATAATGCCAAATTTATCAACGAGGGCAATACCAAACTGTTTTACGGACCGGATTTTGTTTTCGTGTCTGGTGATAGTCAGGAAGACACCGCTGAAAAGATTACAGAACGGTATTGTTTGGAGATACAGGAGAGTGGCATTGAGAATGTGCAGATTCTTTCACCTTTCCGTTCAGAAGGCGCCGCGTCGTCGGAACAGCTGAATGAGACCATTCGTGAATTGGTCAACCCATTCCGCTCTGCAGAGGAGGAAATCAAGTTTGGCCCCAGGATATTCCGGGTCAATGACCGCATCATGCAGACCAAGAACACAGAAAAGGTATCTAATGGTGATTTGGGTTTCATCCGGTATATTAAGGACACTGACCAGGGCAAAAAGATCGGCATGGATTTTGGTGCTGGCAGGACGCTGGAATATGGCGTAGATGATTTGAGCAATGTGGATCTGGCTTATGCTACTACGATCCACAAGGCTATGGGCTCTGAGTATGAGACCGTTATTATGCCGCTGCTCAAAGCGCACACCATCATGATGTACCGTAATCTGCTCTACACCGGAATCACGCGTGCCAAAAAGCGGGTGGTGCTGATTGGGCAGAAACAGGTATTGTTTATGGCAATCCATCGTAATGAGATCGGCAAGCGGAATACGCTGCTGGGTATGCGTATTCAGATGTACTTCAAAGCCTACGCAAAGAAAGCCGGTATCCCAATTCCGGCTGCGTTGGAAGAACAATTAAAGAACGCAAGTTAAAAAAGAGAGGTCAGGTGCAGAAATGGCACTTGGCGTCTCCTATTTTTATGTCAGAAAGGAGTTTCCAACATGAACGAAAAAAGTAATCCGATGCCTATGATGTACAAAACAATTCCGGCAGTGGCAGAACTGAACAAGGTGCCGGGCTTTGACCCGCTCAAATTTCTGCGACATAAGGTGTCCAGAAAAACCAATGAGGAAATGCTGCAGTTGGAATTGCCCTATCAGAAGCTGTGGTTTCGCCTGCGTCACCCCCAGGGCCGCATGAAACTGACTACTCTGCGGATCACGGAACAGCTTGCGATTATGGAGGCCAGAGTTTATCTGGACCGCAGTGATGCAGAGCCTATCAGCAGTTACATCTCGCAACACAGTGCAGAAGAAGGTACCGACTATGTACAAGCTGCCCAGGATGAGGCATTGAGTGCTGCGCTGTCGGATGCCGGCTTCGGTCTGCAGTTTGCCGATGTTGCTGTTGACAGTACGGGTAAGGTGTTTGGAAGCAGTATTCCGCTTTCCGGGACGGCTCCTATCCGGCAACCGATGCCAAATGCGGCGCAGAGGCCCGTAGAAGACCCTGGAGCGGCGCTGCGGCAATCTGGTGGGGAAGTTCATGCCCAGCTGGAGAGAACGCCTCAGAACGCCGTAGAGGGCCGTAATACGCCTGCTCGTCCGGCGCCTATTCAGAAACCTGCGGCAAAGCCGGTTCAGAATGAACAGTCCCCGGTTTCTCCGGTACAGCCCACTGTCCAGCAGATGGCTGCAGAAGAGAAGGAGAATATGGATACACTGCCTGCCGGCAAGGTAGAGGAGAATGCTTCCAATATGGAGCTGCCGGTACCGAGCCGCGAGGTTACATTGGATAGCAGTCCAAAACAGGATGATGCGTCTGAGCAGCCGGCCGCCTCCGTATTCCAATCGGATGAACCGGAAGAACTGCCTGTGGCGCCTTCTTATACGGAGAGCACTCCGGTAGAAGACATCTTGAAGGTAATGACCTTTGAAGAAGCGCAGAATGTGGTGGTGGATAGCGGTCTGAGCAAAGGAAAGACCATGGCAACAGTTGCCAAGGAGCGTCCGGTGAGTCTGAAATTCTACCTCACCCCAGGCAACAAGAGCACCAACAATATCGTTCGTGCTGCGGCGCAGATCATGCTCGATGGTATGGCCGCACAGAAAGCCGGATGATAAGCAGCCCCATCTATGGGGCCAAGAAGGGAGGGAGAACAGATGGACTCATATCCAGGAGATTTTCCGTTCGGTATTATGGATGTAGTGGAACTTCTACATCTACGAATCAGACGCCGACAGGCAAACAGTGTATATGTGGATTGCCCGTTTTGTGGTGACCGCCGCGGCAAGATGAATGTGAATTTCGTCAAAAATGTCTGGCGGTGCAATTATTGTGATGAGCATGGCGGTATGCTTGCGCTTTATGCGCGGCTAAACAATACGACTACATCCGATGCGTATTGGGAGATAGGAGAAGCCCTGTGCAACGATTTTCACAGGGAACAGCCGAACTCCGGATATGAGATAGCAGGAAACCAGCAGGCTGGCACTGGGTCCCCGGTTTTGGGGACTCAGACCGGCCTTGCCGGATATGAGAGGAGGGGCGAACTAAAAACAGTGCAGCAAGCAGAACGGGCCAGCGGACAGGAAATCCATCAAACGTTTTCGCTGCTGCTCGCTATGCTGCCTCTTCAGCCTGCCCATCGCAACCATTTGCGCTCCCCAAAACGGGGACTGTCGGATGAACAGATCGACCGGATTGGGTTCAAGAGCACTCCACCCCCATTCCTTTGCCGCTCCATTACCGAGCGGCTGATGAAACAGGGATGCAAGGTGGAGGGGGTGCCCGGCTTTTATCTGGATGACAGCGGGCGCTGGACCATGAACTTCTACCGAAAAAACGCAGGGATTTTGATTCCGGCTGTGGGGTACGACGGTATGATACATGGCCTGCAGATACTTTTGGATAGTCCGCTCAAGCAAAAAGATGATCCGCCGGATAAGTCAGGAGCCAAATACATCTGGTTTTCGTCCTCGTCCAAAAATATGGGCGTCACATCCGGGAGCCCGGTACATTTTATCGGAAATCCATCTGCTCGGGTGGTCTATGTCATTGAGGGACTGCTGAAAGCAGACATCTCACACTGCCTGACAAACCGGACTTTTGCGGCGATTGCCGGCGCAAACAACACAAGCCAGTTGGATACGCTGTTTGCACTGTTGGCACAGAATGGCACTGAGGAGATCATTGAGGCTCATGATATGGATAAGTACAGTAACCAAATGACCTCTAACGGGGCATCTAAGATCTATCTGATGGCCCGAAAAAATGGAATGGCATGTCGTAGGCTGACCTGGAATCCGAATTATAAAGGGTTTGATGATTGGCAGCTTGCCCTTCGGGAGAAAGAACAGAAGGAAAAGGAGGTGCAGAGAATGAATTTTAAGCAGCAATATCTGTGCGGTAAGTGTGATTTTACCTATATAGATGGCTGCGTCGAGCTTTGGCACACCAGAGCGGAGAAAGATTTGGACCTGACAGAGTATCTGGGGCTGACAAAGGAAGAGTATCAGATATTTCTTGCTCAGGGCAATCGGGCGCTGAAGGATATTCTGGACAGCCAGAGAGTTTTCCGGAGGTTTTGCATTTACCAGCTTTGCCTGGGTGAGACACAGACGGTACCTTTCGCGTTCAAGCAACTGGATGCACTGCGTAAGGCTGGATATGAACAGCCGCCTGCCGCCGCCTATCAGACGGTATGGAGCGCAGAGATCTGTTGCCCAAAGGGGCAGAATGACATGGAAGTGCTGGGGCGCCTGTTCCTGGACTTTAATGAGCATTTGCCGGAAGATTACAGAGGCCGTCCGTTGGCTCCATCTGATGTGGTGGAACTGGACTGCCAAGGCAAACGCACATACTTCTATGTGAATGACTGCCGGGATTTTGCGCCGGTACGCTTCTCCCCATTCTTGTGTAAAAGACTTCCGGAGCCTGCTCAAAAACAGGAATGAAGGGATAGGGGTCAGATGCGTATTGCAGAAAAAAAGAAAAGCCAGATTACAGCACTGTATGAGCAGTGTTCCAATCTTCCGGCAGATGTCAGAAGTTGTCTGGAGAATGGCTACTTTACCGTAACGGTACCTCCACCCTGGAATATGAGCAATCAAAAGACTGCGCAGGAGGTGCAGGAAAAAATCAAGGAATGGTCAAGGCAGTATACTGGCGTGGTCTGCTACTGTTTTGACAGCTTCAGCACACTTTTATATGTGCTGTGAGCAACACACAATGGCATGGAAAGGGTCATAACGGCCTGCTCCATGCCTTTTTTGCGAAAGGAGATTTACAATGGGTGTTTTTTCGGAAATAGCAATGGAGCAGCAAAACAGTATGTTCGATTCGTCTGCAGCCTTTGAGGATGATGAAGCCTTTGAGCTGGAGGAGATGGAATCTTTGCCTGTGCCGCCTGTAAATGCGGAAACTGCCCCAGTATCGGCTGCTTCGGTTCCTGCCGATGAGACTGCTTTGGTTGATGCAGAGGAAGAAACTGTGGATGAAGTAGCGTCTGCTGGGGAAGAGAAGTCTGCTGATGGGGGAAATTCGACACAACCGCCCGTCGCAGAAGATGAAGAAAAAAAGCGTGCGGAGCATGAGGCGGCTGAGGCCCAGCGCAAAGCGGAATTTGACGCCAAACAGCAGGCGAAGAAAGCCGCGGAGCAGAAGCAGATCGCCCAGCTGGAAGCGATGAGCGATGAAGAAGTAATTGCGGCCTCTACCCAGCGGGTAAGTACCGATGTGGAAAAACTGACACGGCGCAATATGAAGGAATGTGTGTCCGAGCATATCCAGATGCTCTGTATGGAAGATACGGCGTTTGCCCGTCTGACGATGCATCCGAAAAAGAACATGATCCGCTGTTTCCAGTACATCAACCGAAAGGCATGGGATTATGTGCAGGATGAACTAAAAGCAAGCGGAACCCGCCCTGGTCCCGGACAGCAGACATATGGCTGCGATGTGCCGGATGATATGTGCTATCAGTGGGCGGAAGATTATTTCCGTGACCCTGATGCCAAGGAAGACCATGAGGATGAGGAGAAGTTTGTTCCCAAGCCGTATGCTGGGAAGTCCTCTGCAAAGAGCAAACCTAAGAAGGCGGCAGAGAAGAAAAAGACGGAACCCAAGACGGCACCCAAGCAGGAGGAAAAAAAGCCTTCTCAGGATGGGCAGATGTCGCTGCTGGATTTTGGGATGGCAAAGGCAGGCTGAGCCGGCAAAGGAGGAAAAATGCAGAATGATTGCTTATAAGGGTTTTCGCCCCGGGCTGATATGCCGTGGCTATCAGTTTGTGATGGGGCTCAATACGACTGAAAAAGCAAATTGCAGGGAAAATGGATTTCACTGCGCGGAAAATCCGCTCGACTGCCTTAGCTATTATTCCAGCCTGGAGCATTCGGAATATTATATTGTCAACGCCGGCGGCGACATCGATGAAGATGAGCATGACTCCAAAATCGCCTGTACGGAGTTGACTGTGATTAAGCGGCTAACCAAAGAGGAGCTGTTTTTACATGGTTTGGCCTACATGGTAGATCACCCGCGCAGGGTGTGGAGTTCCCATGTGGCAGCCAACCGGGCAATGGCGAACTGCGGTTATGCGGTGGTACGGGGGAAAGACCCCGTTGCCACCGGCAGACTGGGAGACATCCTTGCTTTTGCGAAGGAAGCGCCGGATTCGGAAAGTATCGTACAGGTTGCTGTAGGACAAATTGATGGTGTCACATTACTGCCGGATGTGTGGTATGGCGTGGATTTGACAAGAAGGACGGTGAATTGAGATGAAAAAACGAGCCCTGATGGCGCTTCCAAAGCTGACAGCGACGGATGAAATGAAGCAGATTGCCGCTTCGGATCTGCCAAGAAAAGAAAAAACCACCTATGGATATGTTCGGGAGGTGTGTGAGTATTATGCCTACCTGAGATGTATCACGCAGGATGGGATATTGAAAGTGGCTTTCTTTTTGCCGGAGCATCTTCGCCTGAATGGGAGTAATCCGGCCTATGAAGTGTATCTGGATAAAGAAAAGCGGCAGTTTATCACCTATAACAGCCTGACGCAGAAGTGGTGTGAGTCCAAGTTGGACAGACTGGACTGGAAACGGCTGTACTGGTATGCCAAAACCAGCTGGGTCAGTGAGGAAGATATGACAGCCGTACAGACTTATTTGGGCAGCGATAAAAAAGCAGTAGATGCAATTCTTCAGTTTCAGCGGGCTGTCCGTGACGAACAGCTGGTGCAGCGACATCGGCTGGAAACCGACCCATGGGATAAAGATCTGGAACAGGTGCCGGAACTTCCAAAGGACTGGAACCGCTGGGTGAATAAGGTCGCCATCCAGCAGAACTACATCTACTACCATTACAAAAAAGGCGGTGCAAAAACAGGGTACTGTACCTATTGTGAAAAGGAAGTGCCGATTAAAGGGCATCCTCACCACAATCAGGAAGGTTACTGCAGTTGCTGCCGCCATCCGGTGGTATTCAAAGCATATGGCCGGGCGGGGTACATGCAGACAGAAAAATATTTTGCCTACCTGATCCAGCGATGCAAGGACGGCTTTGTAGTTCGTGAATTTCAGGCTGACCGGACATACAGAAAAGAAAGCCTTCCAAATTCCAAGCTTTATTGCCAGGAAATCCGGCGTACCATCTATGACAGAGAACTAAAACCCAGAAGTTATTACTGGGGGATGTATAAGCAGCGTAATATGCGCTGGATTTCTTGTAGCCCCTGTTCTTATGACTGGCATGGTGCAGAAAATGGTCGTGTCTATGGTAAGACTCTGCCTCATCTTGAAAAGCATGAACTTCGCTGTACCGGTCTTGTGCAATGGATTCGGAAACAGAAAAGCATCGATCCGGAAAGTTATCTGGCAGTTTGGCGCCGGCTTCCCCAGATGGAGCAAATATGGAAATCCGGCTTATCAAAATTGACGAAGGAATGTTTTAAGAACTGTGATGTAGTGCGGCAAATGATTTTGTACCCGGAGGCTCCAAGGCTGATTCGCGCATTGGGTCTGGATTCTCAGGGATTCAATCGTTTGCGGCAGATGGATGGAGATACAGAAGATTTAGGATGGCTGCAGGTTGAAAAGAAAAGGGGAAAACCCATTACCAATGAATTGCTTCGGTGGTTCCGTATCCATAAAATTCGAGCCAAGGATATTTTATTTATTGTGGATCGCATGAGCCCGCTGCAGATACGTAATTACCTGCAAAAGCAAAAGAAGTATTTTGATGGCAGCTGCCGACAGGCGTTAATCACTTGGCAGGACTATATGGCTATGGCACAGCGCCTGCACATCGATACCAGTGATGAAATTATTTATCGCGTGCGCAAGCTGCGTCAGAGACATGATGAACTGGTAATTCAGTGTGAAGCCGGAAGTCTGGAACTTCAGGCAGAGAAAATGGCAGAAAAATATCCCAATGTCGATGGCATTTGCAGAGAACTTCAGAAGAAATATACCTATGCTGAGGAGGAATACATGGTTGTTGCTCCGGAAAACATTTTTGCGATCATCAAAGAGGGGCGAATGCTTCATCATTGTGTTGGCAACGATGGCAGTGGTGAGCGCTATTATGAGCGCATGGAGCGTCGTGAGAGCTTTATTCTGTTCTTGCGCCGAACCGAAGAACCGGAAGATCCCTATTACACATTGGAAATCGAACCGGATGGCACAGTGCGTCAGAAGCGTACACTATTTGACCGCCAGCATGAGGATATTGAGCAAGCAACTGACTTTCTTCGCAGATGGCAAAAAGTTATTGCAGAGCGTCTTACAGGTCGTGATTTGAAACTGGCTGCGGAAAGTCGGATTCTTCGTGAGAAGGAGTTTATCCAGTTGAAGAAGGATCGGGTCATCATTCATACCGGCCATTTGGCAGGAAGGCTTTTGGCGGATGTGCTGATGGCAGACCTGATGGAAAACACGGATAGCATCCAGTCTCCGGCATTGGCTGCTGCAGCGTGACAAAATGAGAATGGCCGGGCGTCCTTGAGGGCGTCCGGTCATTGATGAAGAAGGAAGGAGCAGAGCATGAAACAAATTGGAAATCTGGCAGTGGTTTGCGCCAGGCGACAGGATGTGCTGCTGCAGGTTGGCAGTGAAAAGGTATGTGTCCATGTGGGAGCCGGGCCAGAGCGGAATACGCTTCACGCAGCGTGGGACGATGATGACGCCATTCAGCGTATTGTCCATGAATTGAATTTTGGCAAGTATGCAGCCGACAGAAATGGGCTGCATACCGCACAGCAGGATTGCCCTGTGGGGCGGGGAAAGGAGAAAATCGCATGATCAAAAACCTGAATCAGCTGCGCAGGACACTTCGGGAAGGGACACAGTTGGAGATATTGGATCACTGCCGGCCGGAATGTATTGGGCAGATACGGAACATTACGCTGGTAAACACGCAGGGCTTTTATAGTACCGTAGCGAATCAGCCAGATGCGTCTGCCAACAGAGGCAACGGCGGCCGCGGCCCGATCCTTTGGTGGGGCAGAGCCGCCCACTGGCAGTTTGCAGACGGTGTTTGCAGTGTTTTCGACAGTGAACAGAAGCATACGGAAGAAGAACTGGTTATGTCCTTCCGGGTACTTGAAAAGGAGGCAGCATAATGGAACGGAATATTTTTGAAAAGCAGAGGGAATTGAATGACCGGCTTAACCGCTATCGGGATGAGTATTATAACCGCAACGCTCCCAGTGTGTCAGATGAGGTCTATGACAGACTCTTTGACGAGTTGAAAGAGCTGGAACAGGAAACGGGAATCCAAATGGCAAATTCGCCAACCCAGACAGTAGGCTATCCTGCGGTGAGCAGGCTGGAGAAAACCAGACATGAGATCCCGCTGCTGTCTTTGGATAAGACGAAGAGCAGTATGGATCTTCTGAATTTCATGGGTGAGCAGCAGGTGATGCTGATGCTCAAACTGGATGGCTTGACTGTAAAGTTGACCTATGAGAATGGAGAACTTCTGGAGGCGGCTACCCGTGGCGATGGTGACGAAGGGGAGATCATTACCCATAACACCCGAGCCATCAGCGGTATCCCTTCCCACATCACCTACAAAGAGAGACTGGTTGTGACGGGCGAGAGCTTTATCAGACCCAGTGATTTTGAGGAACTGAAGACCAGCCTGCAGGACAGCAGCAGTAAGCCCTATAAAAACGGCCGCAATCTGGCTGCTGGTTCCATCCGTCTGATGGATGCCAAGACATGTCAGGAGCGTCGGCTGGTTTTCATGCCGTTTGGTGTGCTGGAGGGCTTTCCGCACCTGACCCGGAAATCAGATAAGCTACGGGAACTGCGTGCGTTGGGATTCCAGCCCTGCAAGTATCTGGTCACAAAGCAGAAACTGACGCTGGAAAATGTGGAAGCCGGTATCTATCAGCTGCGGCAATATGCCACTGACAAAGATATCCCCATTGACGGTATCGTGGTTTCGTTTAACGACATCGCCTATGCCCAGAGCTGCGGCCGCACCGGACATCACTATAAGGACGGTCTGGCCTATAAGTTTGAAGATGACCTGCATGAGAGCCTGCTGCAGTACATCGAATGGACGCCGGGCAGAACCGGAGAGATTGCTCCGGTAGCAGTGTTTACGCCGGTGGAAATCGATGGCTGTGAGGTCAGCAGGGCCAGTCTGCACAACCTGTCCTTTATTGAGGATCTGGAACTGATGGCTGGAAACCGGATTCTGGTAAGCAAACGAAACATGATCATTCCCCACGTGGAGGAAAATCTGGACAGAGGCGGCTTCTCTATGGTGGATACGATTCCCCATGTTTGTCCCTGCTGTGGACAGCCTACCCGCATCCATGAATCAAGTGGAAAGGGTGAAAATGGCGAGGATCGCATCATCAAGACGCTGTACTGTGATAACCCTGACTGCGAGACACGTCGGCTGAAAAAGTTCGTACATTTTGTCAGCCAGAAGGCAATGGACATTGAAGGGCTGTCGGAGGCTACATTGGAAAAATTCATCGGTCAGGGATTTATCCATAGTTATCTGGATATTTACCGTCTGGATCGTTACCAGGCTGAAATCGTCCGCATGGATGGGTTTGGTGAAAAGTCCTGGCAGCGCCTTTGGGACGCTATCCAGCAGAGCCGGAATACCACCTTTGAGCGGTATCTGATTTCTATGGACATTCCTATGATCGGCAATACTGCCAGCAAGGTATTGGGTCGTGTATTCCATTATGACTTGGATGAGTTTCGGGATGCGGTCTATGGCGGCTATGATTTCCGGCAGCTTCCGGATTTCGGGGAGACACTGCATAACAATATCCACGACTGGTTCTGTGTAGAAGATAATTTCTGCATTTGGGAGGAGTTACAGACTATGATGAATATTCAAAAGCCTGCTGTGGCAGAACACAGCGAAGACAAGGTGCAGGATAATCCCTTTGTAGGAAAGACTATCGTAGTTACCGGCAAGGTGGAACCCTACACCCGGGACGGAATCAATGACCTGATCGAATCACTGGGCGCCCATGTCGGCAGCTCGGTGTCCAAGAAGACGGATTATCTGGTCTGCGGCGAAAATGCCGGCAGCAAGTTGTCCAAGGCCAGGTATTTGGGCGTTACGGTACTGTCACCTGCGGAGTTCTTCAGCATGGCCGGCGCTGAGTAAGAAAATATAGCATACCATCGGTATGCTGTCAGTTGATCAATGGGGAGAGAGCCATGTTGCGGCTCTCTCCCCATATCTTTTATGGAAGATTTCAAGTAGGAGGGATTTTAATGCATATCGACAGGATACCGGTTTACCGGGTATATCAGAGGGCTATTGATTTGGAGCTTTACCATGCCTTTGCCGAATTGGTAGTACAGACTTCTCAGGACGATACGGTGAGAAGGACTTACCGACAAACAAGGGCGATGCAGATATGGCAGGTGGAAACGGATGTGTCCGGCTATTTTGAACCATGTCATCTGCGTTATCCTGGCGAGGTGTTGGAGCGGTTTGAGGAAAAACTGGGCAATGATGTCCGAGTTCTCCGCGCTCTGGCCCTGGCGCTGGGAAATACCTGTGCGATCCAGTCTGACAATATGTTTGTGGGCAATCAGCGGGGAGCATTCCTCCAGAAATTGCGGCGGTCTGCCGGAGAAGATGTGTACCTGCAGGGCGCTCTGTATCTTTTGGAAACAGATGCGGCACAGCGCCATGCCCTGTTGGAGAAACTGGCAGAAAGGGAGTGTACGAGAACGGAAGAAGCCCTGTTTGTACTGTCGTTATTTGATGATAGGGAACGCGGCTATGAGGTGATGCATACCCAACTCAGTCATCTATTCACACAAAATCGGACACTTTCACTGGTATATGATTTTGGTGTGCTGGAATGGTTCATCCGGTTCTATACAGAGCAGGCAAAGAAATACCGCGGGAAAGCCGACCTGGTGCTGCGCACGCTGATGAAACTGCCGTATATGAATATGAAGCCCGACAGCCGCGAATTTTCGGTTTTGACTAAAGCAGGGTATCGCTGCGATGAAATCATTTTGGCAAACTCTCTCGCTGTATGGGCGGACAGGCTGCCGGACCGGTTGAGTTCCAAGAGCATCACTGCCGAGAAAATCGCAACAGCGTGTGGGCGGATGCTTCTGAATGCTCCAAAGGATCTTTCGGAAGAATTTTACGAGTATCTTGGCTGGCTGTTTCGGTTCTATAAAAGCTTTACGGTCAAGTACGAAGGATTTCAGGGACTCTGGGAAGCAGTTCAATATGGTTTGAACCCCACAGCACCGAAAACACTGTTATGGATGAATCAAACGATACAGAAGGATTTTCCGTACCGATTTGATGTGTTTGATCCTCAGTACGATGATCTGGCGAAGGAACTGGAGCGGGATGACTATATGGAGTTGTTTACCCTGCAGATGCTGCATTCCAGGCAGACGCTCCCTTTGAAACAGTGGCTTTCCAGATACAAGGAGCTGACCGGAGCAGACTATGCTGAATATTTCGGGAGCAGGCATACGAACAGCAGACGGGCGTTTGCCTTTCTGGTGGAAAAGAAGGAAATAGATTTATGGGAGTTTTTTGAGCAGCACAGGGATGATGGCGAATATGCACAACAACTGAAATTGCTGCGGGAGTACGCCCTGACAATTTCAAGATGGAGGTGCTTCCGGTTTGTGGAGAGGCTGCTGGCTGAGTACACTTTTTCCCAGCTTCAAACGATATTTGGCGAGCGATTTTACTTTCACGAATGCTTTGTCAGGAGTGAGGGGTATTACAGCAGAAGGGAATATAAAACATACATCAGCCGTCCATTCCTATCTGCGGAGCAGCATCGTCAGCTCTATGACTGGGTGGAGCGTTCAGTTTTCCAGACGGAGCCGGAAAAATATGAGGACTTCGTTTTAAGTGCCTTAAAAGCACCGGAGATCCAACGCCTTTATGATAAAAAAGCGCTGGCAGCGGTGTTGCGGCAGTTTTTGCTCCACAGCGAGTATAACGGCTATGAAATCAACCGGCTGAAGGAAACATTCTATTCCAAGGAAGAGTTGGAGGATGAGCGCAGAGCCGAAGCTGAGAGAAAGAAGCAGGAAAAACGACTGGAGCAAGAAAAACGAACCATACAGAAACGGGAAAAGCTGCAGCAACTTTATAACGGCAGCGCCGAATCTCTGGTTAAATTCATTGGGGGATATTATTACCAGGATGAGAAGAAAGAGGTACTGGATATGGCATTTGATAAGTTGGTGGAATGGCCCGCCGGTTGTGTGCAGACGATGGAGACCAAAGACGCACACGCCTTTTTTGAACTGTGTGGCGAACTGGTAAAGTCTGAACCCCGGCCAAGGCATGAGATTTTGAATATGGTGCTGACAATGATCGGAGGTGAAGCAGCATGAGAAATACATTAAAACATCTGACCCTATTGACCAGAATGAAAGATGACGGATTGCTTCCGGCGCTTACAGGAAGCTTTACAGAGGATGCCATAGTGCAGGCATGTGGACAGGTGGAGACACTTCAATTACAAAAGCGGCTGCGTATCCGGAAGGCAAAGCGGATACAGGAAGAACTGATTCGTGTGCCGGACTTTGCAGCACTTTATGGCGCATTGTGCAGACAAGAGGTTGGCGATGAAGAAATTGACTCTGCCTTAAAGTCAGCAGACGGGTATGGAGAGAGACTGACAGCGTATCCCCAAGAGCAGGTGCTGGCAGTCATGAAATTGGAACTGTTGCCTTCCCTGCGGTTTGAATACCTGAAATACTATTTTCCCTTTGTGATGTATGAAGAAGAGGAGCAGGCCATATTGGATAACCTGCAGACTTTTCCCACTGCGGAGTGGAAGGGACTTTCCATGCTGACGGAGCACCAGCGGGATATGATGCGGCAGCCGTTTCTTGGTTCGTATCTGTTTTGCTGGCATCAAAATGAACGGAAAGCTTTGGAACTGTTGGAACAGAATCGCCCGCTCCAGAGAGTCTGCATCTTGCTTTATCGGTATGGTGTGCGGCTGTTTCTGTCAGTAGAGCGCCTGAAAGATCTCCGGTGGATGAAAATGACCGATGTGGGAAAATTCCGCCGGCTGTTGGCTGTATTTGAATATGACACAGAGGATTTGTCTGCTTTTTTTGACCTCTGGCTGGACAACCATGCCGGACAATATGACCTTAACTGGTTTATCTCCCAGCCACATCCTTTGAGTAAGGAACGGAGGGAAGAAATTTTATGCAACCAACTGAGTTATCTGAATGCTCTGTATGCCGGCAGGCTCCATCTGGATTTTAACGCTGTCCGGCAATTCCAGTTTTCAATTCTCATTTATGCGGTGGAGCATAGGAAAAAGCATTTTTTGGATTTGGTTGATCAGAACAGTGAAGCGTTCCTGTCCTTGGGACGATACGCTCTTTTGTTTGAGCCGGGTTTTTGTGAGCACTGCAACATCAATTCCCTGACGCTGAAGAATTTGGAAGCCAGCGATTCTGTGAACCGCAGCGACAGCTTCTTTACGCTTCTGGAAGAAGGGCAGCAGTACACCTTTGAGGAAATGTATCAGCTTTGGCATCAGAAAGAGGTTTATGTCCGGTTATACACCATGCTGACACCGCTTCCCATAGATCAGCGTTTGCTGACACTTCGGCAGCTGATAAAACGGGATCTGGTCAGCCAGTATACAGGAGATGCAGAGTTGGAGCAGCTTGGAAAATGTCTGTTGGAAAGGCCGTTTAGCGAATGGTATCGAGGCTCATTTGGACATATCTGCGGATTGACCCGGAGGACTGCCATGAGACTGCTGCAGCACTACGAGCGGATGCAGGCATACATACCAGATTTCACAGCGGAGTCGGATGCAGTATTTGCCCTCAATAATATGACGGCTCTTTTGGAAAGGACGGATTGGAAGCAGGTGCGCAAGGATATTCTGACAACTGATGCAGATTGGCGGGTTCTAAAAGAAAAACTGGCATTTTCGGACGATTTTGTGGAACAGAACCGGGAGACTGTCACGGAGTTTTTACTGCAGGGCGGCGCGGCTATGGTACGCGCTCTCTATGGGGAACTGGACGGGCAGGAGCTGGCTGTTGAAGCGCTGCGGCGGATTGTTCAGGCTGAATTGATGGGCCAGTTCTATAAACTCAAATATTTTGCCGGTGACCTGCAGCGTGAGATCCGCTACCCTGTCAGCGAGATGCAGGAGAGCCTCTGGGAGAAAAATCTTTCGTTGGCGCGAGGTGCATTTGGGGCAGAAGAGGTGGATGATTTTTACCACACGTTGCGGCTTGGTGAACTTCCTCATAGTACCTGCTTGTCTTACCGTACTGGAAGCCAGAGGGAGTGCCTGTTAGCTGCCTTCGACTCTAATAAGAAGATTGTCCTTGTGAAAAAGGATGAAGCGGTGGTGGCTCGTGCCTGTCTCCGCTTGACAAAGGGTGCATTTCAAAAACCGCCTGCCGTCGATTTTTCTTTTGCTGATCTGTCGCAGGAGAATACGGAGGTCGGAAAATCTGCCGCCGGTGAGAAGGCTGTGCTGTTTCTGGAGAGCATCTATACTTTCGGACTCAACGATGTTGAAAAAGAGGAAGTAATGAAACTGGCAGTTTCCCTGACAACACAGAAAGCGGCAGAGCTGGGCGTTGTGGCTGTACTTGCAAGACGGTATCTGGGCTGCTATGAATGGGATGAGTATGTGCTTGCACCGTTCTATGTGTATATCTCAAAATCCAAAAACGGATGGCAGTATCTGGACTCTTTGGGTGGAGCGGCATATACCTCAGCAAAAGAGGAGTATGTAGAGCGTCCCTTCCTGGTTATGCAGACTGCCATGCATCAAGCAGAAGTAAATAGCAGAAATGAGGTGGAGTATGAATAATAGGACAATGGCAATAATTTATGTGGATCAGGATAGCATTTCCGTCAAAACCCGTTCCAGAAAAGATTGCTCGCCGCAGCGCTTTATTATTTTGAAAAAGGAATTGCAGCGGCTGGAGGAGAAAAAGCATTTGATCACCAAAGATATTCATTCCTATGCAGAATTACGGATATGTGATGCTGTAGGCGGTGCCAAAGTACTGGAGTTTTCCTTCACATGGCTGAAGGATGCGGGCAGAGACAATGTTTCCGGCTACACCGAGCGAGTCAGGCTGCCTTATGAACCCTTCCGCGCATATGCGGCAGGTGAGAAAGAAGTCGCCGATGGAACACGGTGGCAGTTGCTGTCCATTTCGGAACAGAGCAGGCCAAAGCTGGAGTTTCGCAGCCGGAAAAATCTCAAGGCCGTAGTGGAGAATCCTATTCTGCGGCACAAGCTGGGAAAGTTTCTGGAGCAGCACTTTAACTGGTATAACTACGAACGCATCGTCCTGACGGATGATTACCTGCCTTACAGCTTCTTTTTTGAGGGCTATATGGTACAGGGCGCAAAGACCTGTGGCGGAGTAATCCTGCATGGTGAAGAGAACATCCAAACGGCGAAATACGGGATACATACATAAAAACCTGTAGGAAGATTTTATACATAGTTAACACCGCCGCAATCGTATAGTTTGCGGCGGTGTTCTTGTTGTCCAACATGACATTGAAACTATTGTATGTATTCATATTTTTATTCTTGTGCTGAAAAGTAGGCTATCCTATAATTAAAAAGAAAAATATCTGATTAGGACATTTCTGTAACATTTTGTGTTTATCCTATCAATATAGTTGAAAAATAAGGAAGGAAGTGAATGTCTTGAAGAAGATTCTAATTGTAGAGGACGATCAGCTTTTGAATCGGACATTGGCATACAATCTGACCTCTGATGGATATGAGGTCATTTCGGTTTTTAATTTTGACAGCGCGGTAAGAAAGCTGCGGGAAAATGAATTTGATGTGGCACTGTTGGATATTAACCTGCCCGATGGAAGCGGACTGGATCTGTGTGAAGAAATCCGGAATCGCGGTCAGCATACCTATATCATCTTTATCACAGCCAATGATAAGGAGAGCGATATGCTCAAGGGATATGAAGTCGGCGGCGCGGATTATGTGACTAAGCCCTTTTCTGTGACGGTGCTTTGCAAAAAAGTAGCGGCGGTTTTTGCAAATCTGGAACTGCGGACACCCCGGCATGATCTGTTTGACGATGGCTTTCTGAAAATCGACTTCTCCGAACAAAGTGCGTCCCTTGCCGGAGAATCCCTGGACTTTACACCGAAGGAATACCGCACCCTGTTCCTGTTCGTAAAGAACCCCCGGATTATTCTGACCAAGCGGCAGATTTTAGAGAAGTTGTGGGACATTGATGGGGATTTTGTGGATGAGCATACTCTGACGACGATCATCAGCCGTATCCGTAAAAAAATCGAAACAGACGAGCGGAAATATATTAAGACAGCTTACGGCATGGGCTATCAGTGGATCGGCGGTGAGCCTCGATGAAGCTGCAAAATTTATCTGTCAGGGCATTTTTGAGAAAAATTGTGGCGGGGACTCTGCTCACTGCCGCTTTGCTGCTGTTGATTTTTTTCCTATTGACGAAAGATGTGCGTGTTGTCATCTGCGGCATTATTTTGACAGCTGCATTTTACATTTGGGGCATGGTTTTTCTGCACTATTTTCAAAAGAAACTTTCTCTGTTCACCGATGGTTTGTGCCAGACATTGGATCACATGATGGACAGTACAGACCGGCCCCAGGTAGACTATGAAGCGGAAACACTACTGTCTCGGATTAGCCATCGTCTGGAACGGCTCTATAATGTGATGCAGAAAACCAGACATACGGCAGAGGGAGAAAAGGAAGAACTGCAATCCCTAGTATCAGATATTTCCCACCAGACCAAAACCCCCATCGCAAATTTGAAGCTGATCAACGATACGATGCTGACAAGGCCATTGACAGAAGAAAAGCGTAAGGAGTTTTTGCAGGCCACAGGCACACAGCTGGATAAACTGGATTTTCTCATTCAGGGAATGGTGAAAACCTCCCGCCTGGAAACGGGTGTCATTACGCTGGAGAAACAGGATGCTGTGATCGGGGATACGCTGGTGAGCGCCATCAATGGTGTTCTGGCTCCGATGGAACAAAAAGAGATCAGCCTGTCGGTGGACTGCCCATCTGACCTGACAATATCCCATGACAGCCGCTGGACTTCCGAAGCATTGTTTAATATTCTGGATAATGCGGTAAAGTATACCTCTGCCGGTGGCAGTATCCAGGTGAGGGTGCGGGATTGGGAGATGTATTTGAGGATAGATGTGACGGATACAGGCAGAGGCATCCCGGAGCATTCTCAGGGCACGATCTTCAAACGCTTCTATCGGGATGAAGCGGTGCATGATATAGATGGGGTCGGAATCGGCTTATACCTTGCCCGTGAGATCATTACCATGCAGGGCGGCTATATTACCGTCGAGTCTAAAGTTGGGGAAGGATCAACTTTTTCCGTGTTCCTGCCCATAAAATAATTCTGAGGCAGTCTGTTTTGGCAGGCTGCCTTTTTTGAAAAAATTTTAGAGGACAATGGATTTTAGGACAATTCTGCAACATTTGGGATTTATGCTGACAGCAACATCATGAAATTGGAGGTGGCCTTATGGAAATCACAAAGACATTACTCATCAATGCAGCTTGCTTGCTGATCCCGCCGGTCGTTGTTGTTCTGCTGCTCCGGCACTTCTTTCCAAGGAAAATTAGATGGTCGGCTGGTGTGGTGGCTCTGGTAGATTTGGTGATCTTTTGGACAGATATTTTTTATTATGAGAGCGTTTGGCTGACGCTATTTTTTGTTGTAATTCAGTTAGCAATGGTTTTGCTTATATCTATCCGGCTTTATAAAAAAGCACACGAAAATGAATTGTCCTAAAATTGAAGCAATTCACCCTTAAACTGTTGAGCCTTTGGGATATTTCTGCAACATTTGGGGGTTAGGATGATAGCGAAAGGAGTGAAGGACTATGACATTACCATTTGAAAATGATACCAGCCGGATTGTAAAGCGGCTGGCGAAACAGAATATGAAAGCAAACCGGCGTACATCCATTTCTATCATGGTAGCCATATTGATCGCATCAACTTTTTTGTGTTCGTTATGCACATTCGTCCAAAGCTATTGGAATCAAAGTGTGCAGCAGGAGATCGCAGCCTACGGTGATTGGGATGCACAGCTTTTGGAGATTCATGCCGGCCAGCTGGATTTGATTGAGAATAACGAAAATATCCAGACCATTATGGTAAAAGGAGATAATCAGATTGCCTTATTGCCTGCTGCATCCGGCCTGCCCTATCTTTTGATCCAAAACTGTGATGGAGCCTATTGGGGCGGTATGCGGGAAAAGAATCTGATCCTGCGCGGACGGGTTCCCCAGGCGCCGGGAGAGATTGTGGTTGGAAAAAGCTTTTTTGAGCAGAATCCATCTGTTGATATTGGAGACCGGCTGAACCTGGATTTGGGCGAACGCAGGAAAGGAAATACAACTGTGGATTTTCTTTCCCCCATTCAAAGCGGGGAAGAATTTGTGAAAACAGAAAAAGTGCAGTACACCATCGTTGGTGAGATTGATATGACTGTTTCCAGCGCATACAATGGCTACCCTGCGTATGGGTGGCTGGACACGGCCGCATTATCGGAGGACACGGGGATCGTTGCTTATCTTCAAGTGACGCAGCCGCGAAAAGTCTATGAAATCATCCCGCAGATAGCAGAGGACATTGGCTTGCAGCCGGATGAATTTGGTGACTATCCCTTCCGTTACCACACAGCCCTGCTTGGGATGTATGGAATTTATGCGCCGGGACATTTCCTAAGCAGTGACCTTCCCAAACTTGCGCTTGCGCTCGGTTTGGTCATGGCAGCATCTATGGCGGTATTTGCCTATATCATTCGGGGCGCTTTTTCTATTTCTGCGAAACGCAAGGTAAAGGAGCTGGGAATCTTAAAGTCCATTGGAATGACGCCAAGGCAGATCCGCATGATGATCGTATATGAGGCGCGCTGGCTGTCTGTGCTTCCCATTCTGGTTTCTGTGGGACTTGGATACCTTTTTTCCTATGGCGTATTGGCAGCATACTCTGACCTGACGCAAGAAGTGACCGGGAGCCGGATAACAGCTTCCTTTTCCCCGTGGGTCGCAGTGGTTTCCATGATTCTCTCGTTCCTGACGGTTCGCCTGGCTGCTTCTGGTCCTGCCCGGCAGATGGGTAAACTTCGCCCGATTGAAGCGGTCAAAGAAAGCTGGAGCAATCCTTCTTTGAAAAAATCAGCAAAGCATCCAATCCTGAAAAAGTGCTTTGGATTCCTTGGAAATATTTCTGCAAACTCCATGACGGCTAATAAGAGGCTGTTTCGTACCTGTACGGTAACGCTGAGCCTGTGTATGCTTTTGATGTTCAGCTTTCTGGCTGTTTTTTCCGTTTCAGATATTAACAATACAAAAGCAGAACAGGACAGTCACTTTAATGTCAATCTTACAATGGAGTCTGGTCAGAAAATAGAGCCAGCGCTTATGGAGGAATTGAAGCAGCTGCCTCACATAGAGGAACAGGTCACCTATACGATGGCGAACTGTGCGATCTGGGTTTCAGAAAGTGAGCTGTCGGAAGAATTTCTGTCCTCTGGAGGATTTGGCACAAAAGCGGCTGGTGAGTATGTAGCAAAGCGCGATGGCCGCTACCGTATCCCATGTGTGTTGATCGGTTTGGAACAGGATGCCTATGAAGATTATCTCATGCAGTCAGGGGTGCCTTATTCTGAACAGGGTGCTGCGCTCATTGTCAATTCTGTTGTGAAAAATCCTGACTCCAGAGGTTATGAAGCTAAAAAAGATATGGTCCCATATCTAAAAGTTAAAGAAGGTCAGTCTTTAGAAGTAACAGAGAAGTTCCTGGACTCCATTCAGGGGGATTACCGCTTTGATGTGACGGTGTCATCTGCACTTTCTGAAATGCCGGAGATTGGGCGTAATATAGCCTTTTATACATTGCCCATTCTGGTGCCGATGGATCAATACTATGAGATTATCCAGAATTTCGGAGAGGATCGTGCAGTTTACAATTACAGGACTTACATGAATCTTCTCGTGGAAGATGGGCTGGATGCCGAAGTACAGACGCAGGCAGAGCATATCTGTGGTACTTATCTGGGGACGAGTGATTTCTATACCTCCAGCAAGACACAGCGCGCTTTGGACAGAGAGCGGCTGACCGATGCGACTATGCTGATCGTTTACAGTCTGACTGCACTATTTGGTATCATTGGAATTTCATCGGCAGCAGTGGCGATTCTGAACAGTCTGTATCAGAGAAGAAAGGAATTTGCCATGCTGCGTTCTGTGGGGTTGGATAGAAAAGGTCTTGACCGTTTGCTGCATATAGAAGGGTTCTTCCTTGGAGGAAAGCCTTTGGTCATTGGATTGCCGATCCTGTTTTTGATCGCCGCAGTTTTGATGTGGATGCAGGATGTGACTTTCATGGAGTTCATTCAGGTATTTCCGTTATTAGGGCTGGCAGCCTATATTGTTCTGGTGTTAGTGGTCATCAGTGGGATTTACAGGGCGGCTTCCAGAAGAATCCGCAGGGACATTATTGTAGAAGTCTTAAAGGATGAAAATGTGTGAGTCTTACTGCAAAATGAATTGTCCTAAAATTGAAGCAATTCACCATGGATTTTCATGCCATTTAGGACAATTCTGCAACATTTGCCCTTTACTCTATACTCAACAAATTAAGAAAGGCAGGTAACTGTTATGAAAATTTTGCAGACAACTGATCTTAAAAAATACTACGGCACAGAGCCGAACATTACCCGCGCCCTGGATGGTGTGAACTTCTCTGTGGAGGAAGGCGAATTTGTGGCGGTGGTCGGCACTTCCGGCTCCGGTAAGTCCACCCTGCTTCACATGATGGGCGGCCTGGACACACCCACCTCCGGCAGCGTGATGGTGCGGGATAAGGAGCTGGCGAAGATGAACGATGAGCAGCTTACCATCTTCCGACGCCGCAATATCGGATTTATTTTCCAGAACTATAATCTGGTGCCGATCCTAAATGTTCATGAGAACATTGTCCTGCCGGTGGAACTGGATGGGGATACGGTGGATCAGAAATTCATGGCGGATGTGGTGTCCATGCTGGGACTGGAGGATAAGCTGAAGAATATGCCAAACAACCTCTCCGGTGGCCAGCAGCAGCGTGTAGCCATCGCCCGCGCTCTGGTGTCAAAGCCCGCTATCGTCCTTGCCGATGAACCCACCGGAAACCTGGACAGCAGGACCAGCGCCGATGTGCTGGGGCTTTTGCAGAGAACGAGTCGTGAATTTAACCAGACGCTGGTGATGATCACACATAATGATGCCATTGCCCAGCTTGCAGACCGTATCGTGCGGATTGAGGATGGCAAAATCGTTGGATAAAGGAGGTGGCAGACATGACATTGCCTTTTGAAAATGACACAGGGCCGGTTATTAAAAGACTGGCGGAAAGGAGTATTCAGACAGACAAGCGGCGCAACCTGTTTGTGATTGTAACAATCGCTCTGGCAGCTGCTTTGATGGCGGCGATTTTCTGCGCAGGAGCGGGAAATGACAGAAAACTGGAGGCGGATATCCGGGGACAGTATCAGGCGGTTGTGGTGAATTGTGACCGTGATACGATTGAAAGACTGAAAGACTGCCCGGAAGTGGAACGCTGGGGCCTTTCCCAGAATTACGGTTCCGCCCGCTATGGTGACAGCGTTCTGACTGTGGAGTATGCGGATGCCAACTGGATGGAATTGGGGAAGAAACCTTCCTTTACCGGGACGCTTCCGCAGGCTGCCAATGAAATTCTGGTAGAACGGGCATTTCTTGATTATTTTGAAATCCCCGCAGAAGTCGGGCAGACCATAGAAGTGAATCTTGGAAACGGAAAGCAGACCTATACCGTCAGCGGTATCATGGATGTGGAGAATGACTCCCGTATGTTCCAGCTTTATGTATCTGAAGCATTTGTGGAGGAGATGGCACAGGGAGAGCCGCTGTTTGAATTTCGGCTTCGTTATACCGGTGCTGATGATATGGAGCTGGAGCAGCTCAAGGCGGGTATTGCAGCATTCCTTTCCGCCAACGATGTGGAGGAGGATCAGATTTTTTACAGCTCCAACTATTTCGATATGCAAGGGTTTAAGACCGGGAGCAGCTCAAGGCGGATATTGCAGCATTCCTTTCTGCCAACGATGTCTCAGAGGATCAGATTTTTTACAGCTCCAACTATTTCGATATGCAGGGCTTTAAGTCCGGCGTGATGAAATATTACATTCCCGTGGCAATCCTTTTGCTGGTTGCCTGTGCCGTGGTCATTTACAGTATCTTTTTCATTTCCGTAAAGGGCAAAATGCGGGAATATGGACGCCTGAAAGTGATTGGCACAACACCAAAACAGATCCGGCGGATCGTGCGGCGGGAGGGATTGCTGTTATCTCTTTGCGGTATCCCGCTGGGGCTTTTGGTTGGAGGGGCTATCGGGTTTGCTATTTTCCCGGCACATTGGAGCTGGATGGGCAATCTGCCCTATCTGGCTGCGACCGCAGCAGCCTGCGCCCTGACGGTATTTCTGTCCATTCATGCGCCTGTCCGCATGGCGGCGAGGGTATCCCCCATCGAAGCGGTCCGCTCCAGTGGTTATGAAACGGCAACAGACCGGAAGGATCAGAAAAACCACCGCATTACGCCGTTCTCCATGGCACAGATGAACTTTAGGCGGAGCAGGAAAAAGACGGTCATCACCCTGGTATCTCTCGGGTTGACGGGTGTGTTTTTGGTAACAGCCGCTACGGTACTCAACTCCATCAGTCCCGAAAAGATGGCGATAGAAGCCATGGGAGATCACTGTAACTATGAGGTCAGCTGGATGGATTCGGGAGGCGCGGAAGGATTGCCTGCCATCGCGCGGGAAAATCCATTGACAGAAGAACTTCGTCAGGAGCTTCTTGCCATAGATGGTGTGGAATCTATCACCAGCCATGAAGTGACATCTGCAACGGTGAAATTCCCCCAGGAAAGTGTTGCATTAAAGTTTCCTGTATTTGACAGAGAGCAGATGGAACAATGGCTGCCGGAGGAAAATCTGGAACAGGGCAGCGCAGATTATGAGGAACTTGCCGCAAACAACGGTGTGGTCGTGACAGATTCGGAAGATCATCTTTTAAGTATGTTTTATGGCTATACGCCTGCTGTTGGGGATGTGCTGACCTTTGAATCCATGGACGGTAAGGCCATAGAAGTAACGGTCATGGGGATTGCGAAACCGTCAGTGACATCAGGCACCGGCGCATGGGGCCTGTTTACCCTTACAGAAGAACTGGCCGATCAGCTCTACCCGGACATTGAGAACAGAGAGGCTGTTTGGAATGTCCATACATCGGAGGACTCGGATGCGCTCAGGGCGTCTATTTTCAGCCTGCTGGAAAATCCGGTGCTGACGGTCTTTTCCAGAGCAGACCATGCGGCATCCCTGGAATCGCAGCTAAAGATGATGACCCGCGGTGTTTATCTGCTGCTGGCGTTCCTGTTTGTGTTCTCCATGGTAAATCTGGTCAACACCCTGATGACCAATCTGCTGGCAAGGCAGCAGGAGCTTGGGATTTTGCAGTCTGTGGGAATGACCGGAAAGCAGGTTTCCCGTATGCTGATCGCAGAATGCCTGTGGTACGCAGGGGTTACGGTATTTTTGTCGGTTGGCATTGGCGGAATCCTGGGCTGGATTTTTGACTATGTAATCAGCAGCTTTAATATTTTTGGGGAACTGTCCTATCAATTCCCTTTGATGGAAACGGTTGTTTTTGTTCTGGCACTTTTGGTCGTGACCGGAATCTTCTCTTTGGTTGCTGTCCGTTACTCTAAACGGCTTTCCCTTGTAGAGCGGATCAAGACCATGGACTAACCAGAAGCGGCGGCTTCCGATGTGAAGCCGCCGCTTTGCTGACAGCAGAAATATAAGACTTAAAGGAGATGATCAAAATGACAGTACCATTTGAAAATGATACAGGAAATATTGTCAGGAAACTGGCAAGAAAAAGTTTGAAAAGCGAAAAACGCCGGAATTTGATGGTGGTGATCGCCGTTGCGCTGGCATCCTGTCTGATCTGTTTTTCGATTGTGATGGCTTTGTCTACCCGGCAGATAGAGAAAAATCATGTGGAGGATACCTATGAGGCGGTCTATACCAGAATTACCGAAGAAGATGTGTCCACCCTGAAGGGGCTGGATGACTTCTCAAGGGTAGGAGAGTATTACATGCTGGCTGTGGAACCTGCGGAGCAGGGATACAATGCCTCCTATATTTATTGTGATGAGGAAACGATGTATATTGCCCGTGACCAGATGAAGCTGCTGGAAGGCCGACTGCCCCAAAAGGAGGATGAGGTGGTGGTGAGCCGTTATTTCCTTTCCAACTATGGTGCAGACGCCGGGATTGGCGAAAAGGTTATGCTAAGCAGCGAGAGCTTTCACGGAGAATACACGGTGACTGGCATTATGGAAGGCTATAAGGAAAAAGAGGTAAATGGATCTTCCATCCTTCTTTCCAAAGAAGCCCTGAAAGGATGGAGCGGCTATGACCCCGCTGATTATCGAGCCTATGTGCATTTTAAGAATGAGCAGCAAATGGATGAAACAGAGCTGACTGCCCGCAGCAGGGAGATTGCCAAGGAATATCAGCTGGAAATGCCGATCATGAACCTCAGCTATATGAAGTTCTATAAGCAGCCTGTGAATGTCAGTATGCTGGCGTTGGTTGCCGGAATTGCAGTTCTGGTCATCATCGGAGGGTATGTTGTGATACAAAGTATCTTCCGAATTTCTATCAATGACAAAATCCAAAGCTATGGACAACTGCGGACCATCGGCACAACGCCAAAACAGATCCGCCGTATTGTCAAAAAAGAAGGCCGTTTCTTAGGATGGGCTGGCATTGGTATCGGTATTTTGCTGGGATGTGCAGCCGGGTTTGCACTGTTTCCCCGTGGGTTTAATCTGCTATTTTATGCAGCCGCGATTGTTTTGACTGCACTGCTTGGCTGGTTTATGGTATCCATTGCGATCCGCAGACCGGTAAAGATTGCCGCCGGTATCTCCCCGATTGAAGCAGTCCGCTTTACCGGCAATCAGAACGGAAAGACCCACACACATAAGAAGAATATGCGGTTAAATCCCCTCTCCATGGGAATTGCAAATTTCAGGCGTGACCGCAAAAAGACGATCAGCATCGTGGCTTCCCTGAGTCTGGGCGGGGTAATCCTTTTGGTGACAGCCTCTATTCTTTTGGTTCGTTCGCCGGAGCGGATCGCAAGGCAGTTTTTCCCAGATGGGGATTATAAAATCTATATGAACTCTGAAAAAACAGAATATGAGGTAATGTCGGAGGGAAATCCTTTGAATGAAGCGCTTCGGCAGGAAGTGCTGGCCGTAGACGGCGTAACAGATGTGATAGAGAATCGTCAGGCGGTTCATGTGCGGTTTGAAAATGAGGAGAGTTCTTCCGGCGGAATGTGTGATCTGTTGAGTGACCGAAACAGGGATAAGATGGAAGCGGCGCTTGTGTCCGGAACTTTACCTCAAGATTCCCATAGTATTGCACTTGATATGGAATATGCAGAAGATATGATCGGTGTAGAGGCAGGATCGGTTATCAAACTTTCCATCGGGGATCAAGAGATTCCTGTCACGGTTTCGGGTCTGTTCATAAACGATGGGCTTCAAAATGGTCATGGTCCTCTGGCATTGGACAATACCTGCATGGTTGCGACCAAAGAGCTGTTTCAGGAAGCAATGCCCATGATTGATTGCTTTGATTATTCCTGGAGCATTGTCAGCGATCCCCAAAAGGCAGAGCAGATTGAAAACAGTCTGAGCGCGATCATTTCTTCCAATCCCGACCTTGCACTGGACACCATTGGGATACATAAGGATTATGAGGAAATGGAAAACAGGGTTGTTTTTGGAGGGTTTCAGGCGCTGTCCTGGCTGGTATTCCTCTTTGGCGTGGTTAATCTCATCAACACCACCCTCTCCAATCAGATGTCCAGAAAGAGGGAAAACAGCGTCTTTCGTGCCATCGGTCTGACCAGAAAACAGCTCTGTCAAATGACCATCTATGAGGGAATTTGCTATGCGTTTTCTGCTGCGCTGGCAACTCTGGCAGTCGGCCTCCCGATTGCAGTGATATTTGCCCGAAAATTCAGCGAAATGACTTTCCATGTAGCAATGCCATATTCCTTCCCCTTCCTGCAAATGGGGCTGTTCGTGCTGGTGCTGTTTGGGCTGGAAATTATCTTGTCCTTCTGGACAATGCGCAGGCAGAAAAATCAATCGCTTGTGGAAGAAATGCGAGCGATGGAATAAGCATATAGGATTGGCGGGGCGGCAGTGCGCTGCCTCGCTTTTTCTATTATCATTTTAATAAGTTAAAATCAGGGGTGGATATATGAAAAAGATACTGTTGATTGACGATAGTGATACCTATATATGGAATCTGAGGAAGTATTTACAGAGGCGGTGCTATCCAGTGAAAACGGCTTCCACTTTGAATGAAGCGCGGGCCGCCATCCAAGAGGAAATGCCGCTGGTAGTCTGCTGTGATCTCGACCTGCCGGACGGTTCCGGCATGGACTTTCTGGACGAGGTGCGGACCGCAGACAAGGAGCTGCCTTTTATTCTGGCATCCTGCCATGACAAGGACGACTACGAACAAGAGGCTATGCGCCGGGGCGCGACGCTGTGCATGGACAAAATGAAAGGGCAGTTGGTGCAAGATAAGCTGGTGGAATACGCCTACCGGCAGTTATCCGGCGAAAAGGCCCCGACTTTTCACAAGCTGCTCTTTGTCCATACGGAAGATACCAACGCCGAAGTGCTGCGGGCTGCTATGCTGCAAAAGGGCTTTGACCTGATTCTGGTTTCCTCGATTGAGGAGGCCAAGCGCCGTATTTTTGAGGATAAGGAAATTGAACTGATCTTCTGCAATCTGGAACTGCCGGATGGCACAGCAATGGAGCTGTTTCATACTCTGCGGCGGGTGGCTGGGATTTTCCAAATGAAGAATCCTCTTGTCCGGCTTCTGCCGTTCTTTATCCTCACCGAGAATAACGACCTTGCCACGGAATATGAATATCGGCATGAGGGCGTGAACGACTATATCACTGCCCCGGTCAATATCCCGGAGCTGATCCGGCGAGTTCTGTTCTTTGTGGCATGAAGCTTTTTTATTCGGCGGTTCATAAGCAAGGCCGCCATTTTTAATTCATTTATCTTCAATGTTTGTTCTGAATATCGTATAATGTAGGGAACGGCTGTGGTTTCATAGAGTGGTGAGGTGTTTATATTATGAATGAACGAGAAAAAACGATTCGACTATGGTTTGATATGTGGCTCAATCAGCAGGATATGGGCATTGATGATATTTTTACAGAAGATGTAATCTATACAGAAAGCTGGAGTCCCCAGTATAACAACCGAAAAACAGTAAAGCATTGGTTTCAGGAATGGAATACCCGTGGCAAGGTGGTCATTTGGGAAATCAAGCAATTTTTTCACAAGGGAGATCAAACGATTGTGGAGTGGTATTTCAAAAATGAAATGAACAATGGAAGTATAGAGGAATTTGATGGAATCTCGCTGGTTGAATGGACAGAGGATAATAGAATAAAGTCGTTGAAAGAATTTGGGTGTAATCGCAATACCTATAATCCATACCAGGAAGGCGATACCCCTCAATTCAGAGCAGAAAAAGCGAATTGGTTTTGATTGAGTGCTTATAATGTTAGCTGCTGTGGTTTCATAGAAAGTTGAGGAATTTTTGAGATTTACCATATATCATATAAAGAACGGAGGTGCATAATTTTGAATCCCAAATTGCTGATCGTTGATGATGAACGCGGTATTGTTGATATGATACAGAGTTATTTTCAAACACAATATGATATTCTGACTGCTTATAGCGGACAAGAAGCGCTCAAAAAAGTAGCCTGCAAACCAGATTTAATTTTATTGGACATCAATATGCCGGGAATGGATGGTCTGACTGTATGCCAAAGGATACGGGAACACATTGCCTGTCCCATTCTTTTTTTGACTGCTCGTATTGAATCCAGCGATAAGATCATTGGATTTCAGGCCGGGGCGGATGATTATATCGTCAAGCCCTTTGATTTGGATGAATTGGGGGCGCGTATTGCCGCACATCTGCGCCGGGAGCAGCGACGCCAAAATAATTCGGCAGTGCGCTTCTTTGGTGAATTGATACTGGATTATTCTGCCCGAACAGTTACAATCAATAATCAGAACATCCCGCTATCTAAGAGGGAGTTTGAGATTGTAGAACTTTTATCCCTCAATGCAGGACAGGTTTTTGACCGTGAGCGAATTTATGAGCTTGTGTGGGGCTTGGATGGGGACGGAAACAGCGATACAATTATGGAGCATATTCGGAAAATACGCGCTAAATTTGCGGCACATACATTGCATAATTACATTGAAACGGTTTGGGGGTGTGGTTATCGGTGGAACGCCTAAAAAATATGGGACTAAAGAAATCTTTCCTGCTATTATCCCTCTCCTGTTTGGCAGTGGCATTTCTCCTGCTTGGGGCAGTTATCTTCCTATGCCGAGGCATTGAAAACCATTATCCTTTAGGCGGTGTAGAAATCTTGTCGGATGGCTCTGTTGTACCTCTGCCATCTCCTACGGTGTCACAACAGCGTATTTTGGCTACCCTAAACATTGTGCAGACGGTTTCCTGTATTCTTTTTCCAGTAGGCGGATTGATTGTTTCAGTCTTTCTTTTTTATTATCTCAAATTGAAACAGCCTATTTCCTGCCTGCAAAATGGCATTATGCGGATTCAGAATAATGATCTGGATTTTTCGCTGCCGATTTTGTCTAACGATGAAATGGGACAACTATGTGCTGCCTTTGAAGAAATGCGGAGTGAACTTCTGAAATCGAATCGGCTGTTGTGGCAACAGGCCGAGGAACGCAAACGGCTCAATGCCGCATTTTCCCATGATCTGCGTAACCCGATTACGGTATTAAAAGGAAGTGTAAAACTTTTGCGGCAAGGTATTCAGGACGAACAGACCATAGACCGGCTGGAAAGTTACACTTTACGGATCGAGCAGTATGTAGAAGCTATGAGCAGTGTTCAAAAGCTGGAACAACTCTCTGTTAAGCCAAAAGAAATCAGACTATCCGTTTTGCAGAGTGAATTGCAGGAAACAGCACGATTGTTAGCGCTATCCAAAAAAGTTTCTGTTTTAGTACCATCAAACGGAACAGTTTGTATAGATCACGGGCTATTTCTTACCGTAGCGGAAAATCTGATTGGAAATGCGGCGCGATTTGCAGAAAAAGCAATCTCTATTCAAATAACGCTGCAAAATGATTCTATGACCTTGAATGTAGAAGATGATGGTGCTGGTTATCCGCTGTCTCTCGTGCAGAATGGGCCAAACCCCTTTGAAACGACAAGTAGTAATTCCTCACATTTCGGAATGGGGCTTTACAGCAGCAGAATTTTATGTGAAAAACATGGTGGCCGATTGATTTTGGAAAATCGGGCCGGGGGCGGTGCATCCGCAACAGCTATTTTTCATTTCGTGTAATCCTTGAGCGATTTTTGAGATTTATCATTTACACTCTCCTTATACCACAAATAAGGAGAGTGTTTTTTATGAATATTGAGGCAAAGAATTTATCAAAGATTTATGGTGACGGTGAAAACCGAGTGGTGGCTTTGGATCATGCGAATCTCGAAATTGTATCCAGCGATTTTATTTCCATTATGGGGCCATCGGGAAGCGGAAAAAGTACCCTGCTGCATTTGCTTTCCGGCTTGGATAAGCCATCTTCCGGCTCGCTGACCTACGATGGTAAAGATATTTACAGTTACAGCGATAAGGAATTGTCGGCATTCCGCCGTAAACGGATTGGATTTATTTTTCAGCAATTTAATCTGCTTCCGGTTCTGACGGCGAAAGAAAATATTATCATGCCTCTTTTGCTGGATAAGCAAAAACCGGATGAAGCATACCTGAAACAGCTTACAGAACTGCTTGGCATTCAGGGCCGCTTGGAACATCTGCCCCATGAGTTATCCGGCGGCCAGCAGCAGCGTGTAGCCATTGCCCGCGCTTTGATTGCAAAGCCGGATGTAATTTTTGCGGATGAGCCTACGGGAAATCTGGACAGCAAAAGCGGCGGCGAAGTCATGGAACTGCTTCAAAATGTATGGAAAAAGATGGGGAAAGCTCTCGTTGTCATTACCCATGACAGCCGTATTGCACGAATGGCAGACCGGCAGTTTCAGATTGTAGATGGTGTGCTTACGGAGGTGACAGCGAAATGAAATCTTATCGTACATTAGCATTGAAAGAACTGCTGTCCCAAAAAGTCACTTCTATTCTTATTTTGATTGCCGTTGTGCTGTCTACTATGATGACAACCATTGTAGGACAATCCATTGGCGTACTTAGTGCAATGCGGGAACAGCAGGCCATCGCTATCGGAGGAAACCGATATGCCACTTTTTTGCAGATGAATGCAGATCAGCTTCACGCACTGGAACAAGATGAGCGTCTTTCCTATATAGGGAAATCTATTTATATGGGAAGTTTAGAACTCTCCCCATCTCTTACCCTTGGTTTGATGGAATATTTGGATGATACTGCCGCTATCTATCCATCCAGTACCAGTGTAGAAGAAGGTCGTCTGCCGGAAGCCCCGATGGAAATAGCTCTTTCGGAAGATACTTTGAAATATCTTGGCTTTGAGGGCGGTATTGGAGATAAGATTACACTTTCACTGCAAAAAAATCTTCGCCACAACATTGCGGACAGCTATTCCTATACAGCGGAATTTGTTCTTACAGGGATATTGAAAAATAACTATTTAGGATATACAAGCGGCACTGTTGCGGGAGTTGTAGGAGAAGGAACTGCCGAACAACTTCTGCCGGAATCTTATATTTATTACAATGTGGATATTCAGACTGCCGATAAAAAGAGTTTTCAAGCAGTTGTCGATGACATCAATAAGGAATTGAACATCCATGAGCTTGATACCAGCTACAATATTGTATATTTGAACGCTTTGGGAATTTCCTATACTGCAAATTCCGAGGATGCCAATGATAAGGGATTCTCTTTTATGACAGTCGCAGGGATATTAGTGGGTACTTTGATTTTGCTGGCTGCTGGTCTTGTGATTTACAACATTCTGAAAATATCTGTATCAAAACGGATAAAGGGATATGGAACACTTCGGGCTATTGGAGGCGAAAAAGGACAGCTTTATCAGATCATTGTAATTGAAGTAATCCTATTATGCCTGATGGGGATTCCTATTGGTATGCTTCTTGGCTTCTTGAGTGCCAGAGGAATTTTAGAGGCAGCTACCGGCTTGGTTTCCCCTGAATTGTTCTTGGTCCAGGATGCTTCTGAATTGAAAACTCTAATAGCAGAGAACAGTTCTTTGAATGGAACCTTACTGGTTTTAAGCGGAGCAATCACTTTGGCGTTTGCGCTGTTTGCAGCATTGCCAGCAGCCAGATCAGCCGCAAGGGTATCCCCCATTATGGCGATGTCTGGAACAAATCTGAAAATTCGCCGCAGAAAGCGTAAAACAAAGAAAATCCATAATTTTGAAGCATACTATGCCCGTCTGAACTTAAAGAGAAATAAAGGCCGTACTGCAATTACAATTTTGTCCCTTGTTATGAGTATCACGGTTTTTATAGCGCTGCAAGGGTTTTCCTCTCTCCTGAACGCTGCAAGCGCACTGCAAGATAACCATTTAGGAGATTATCAGATCACAAATGAAAGTGTTGGATTTACCACAGATGATCTGAACACTTTGCGGAAAAATGAAGCTGTGCAAAGTGTAGCCGCCATACAATTTTCGCTTTACGAACAAAATGAAAATGGGCTGCTCGATGAAATCAGTCTTGAATTTCAACTGAAACCCGGTGAAACTTTTCAGGTTGTCGGATTGAACGATGAATATTGGGATTATTTTATGGGGGATCAATTACCAGAAGAACAGCTTGGACAACTGAAATCAGGGAACGCCTGTATAGTAAGGAATCCTATTCCCATGAGCTACGGCGAAGATGTTCTTGAATTTACAAATATAGAGGCCGGAGAAAACATCTGTGTTGCGGGAATGGAGCTGAATATTTTGAAAACCTTGGATGGCTATGACGGTTATCTTGGTATTGGAAATGGCGGTTTCACAAATGGTGTTCAGGTGATCGTTGATGATGCTATCTATGAACGCCTGACGGGAAAAGATACCTATTCAGAGTTTTTGCCTACGCTGAACGAGGGCGCAGACAGGGAAATTTTTGATACATTTATCGAGGCATTTTGTGATAGGACGCCGGGGACAACATTCTTGTCGTATGAAGAAAGCGACCAGCAACTGAAAGAGAGCTTTGCACAGATTCAAATGCTGGCATGGGGGCTGATTCTTTTCGTTGGCCTGATCGGTATTCTTAATATCATCAATACCGTTTACACAAATATTCACACCAGAGTAACAGAAATCGGTATGCAGCGGGCCATTGGAATGAGCGCCGGTAGCCTTTATAAAACTTTTCTTTGGGAAGGTGCATATTACGGGATCATTGCTTCTGTGATTGGAAGCGTGCTGGGATATGTTTGTACGATCTTCATTGAGGCGGCCACGAGTGACACCATCCAGCTTGTTGCAATCCCTGTCATGCCCATTCTTGAAGCAACCCTCTTGGCAGTAGGAGCTTGCTTGCTGGCAACAGCAATTCCGTTGCGGAAAATTTCAAAAATGAATATTGTGGATTCGATTGAAACGGTTGAATAGCTTTTCTTTGCCTGAAATGAGATAAAAAATGAATTGCTACAAAAATGAAGCAATTCCGCCTGTTTTCTTGTCAAAAAAGAAAGCGGTTAGGAGATTTCTGCAACATTTGGCCTTTATCATAGAGGAATAAATTAGAAATGCTGATACCTTACACTATGCAAAGGAGTGGATTACTATGGCAAACAAAGAAAAGCGCTTTGAAACAATCTATACACAGGGAACTTCCTTGAGTATTGTTGTAGATACTGAAACAGGTGTAAACTACCTTGTCCATGATACGGGGATTACCCCTTTGCTGGATAAAAACGGAACAGTCGTTATTACTGAAATAAACAAGTAAACTTTATATTGGCTGCAGGGTATCAGCATTCTAATTATGAATAAGGGAGGGACATATGGGAAAAATCTTTGTATTGTCGGTAACAGACCATGAAGAATACATACTTAGCAGAATTATGGAGATTATTGCAGCCGAGCCAGGATTTGACCATATTGTGTCATCTCACCCTTGTAATACTCTTGTTTTTCCGGGATTAGAGCTTCGCCTGAAGGAGAGAACGGTACACCGAAACGGCGAGTTAATTTCTATGACCCATCGGGAATTTGCGACATTGGTATACTTGGCAAACCACCCGTCCTGGGTATTTTCTGCCGGGCAGATTTATGAAGAAGTGTGGGGTGAGGATGGTGAAAACTGCGGAACAGCCGTTGCCAGCGTCATTGGTCAGATCCGCAGAAAACTGACACCGGATATGCCGAAAGCGGGTTATATCCGTACTGTTTTGGGGAGCGGATACAAATTTGAAGTTCCGCAGGGTATGGCAGAATAGAACAATCAAATATATATTAGCTGCGCACATTATGAAGCAGCCAAAAGCGGGAAACCTTTATGATGGGTCTCCTGCTTTTTGTTTTCATAAAAATAGTGTGTGATTGTTGAGAATAGGCGTCATATAGGCGTAAAGGATATGTATAAAGCAAAAAGGAGGCATTACATATGCTTATTGGCGTTGATCATGGCAACAAACAAATTAAAACGGTTCATTGCAACCCCTTTGTGTCCGGTCTGAAGCAGAGTGTCACCCGTCCCTTTGGACAGAATGTGCTGAGGTATCAGAATACCTACTATACGCTGTCTACTGAGCGGATTCCTTATCGAAAAGATAAAACGGAGGACGATCGCTTCTTTATCCTGACCCTATTTGCTTTGGCTGGTGAGATTGAAGCGAGGGGAGCATATTCCTCAGAGGTTCAGCGTATCCAACTGGCAGTAGGGTTGCCGCCGGCACACTTTGGCGCCCAGGTGGAGCGGTTTACACAATACTTTGGGCAGCAGGGAATGGTAGAATTTGAGGTGCAGGGCAAGCCGTATTCCATCTATATTGAAGATGTGGCCTGCTTTCCACAGGCATATGCAGCGGCGGCCACCATGCTTCACACGCTTGTTGAAGAGCCAAAGGCGGTAATTTTGGATATTGGTGGGTTTACTGCTGACTATCTGCTGATGAAAAACGGAGAGATTGACCTTACCTCCTGCGATTCATTAGAAAATGGTGTGATCCTGCTGTACAATAAGGTACGTTCCAAGGTGAATTCGGAACTGGACCTGTTGTTGGATGAAGGAGATGTGGATGCCATCTTGATGGGGAAAAAGACCAAATATCCGGAAGCAGCAATACGGCTGACAGAACAGATGGCGCAGGAATTTATCAGTGACCTATTCAGCACGCTGCGGGAGCGTATGATAGACTTGCAATACTGCAAGGTAGTCTTTGTAGGTGGAGGTGCTATTCTATTAAAACGGCAGATCGAAACTGCAGGGAAGGTGGGAGCACCATTCTTCGTACCGAAAATCAATGCGAATGCAGATGGCTATGAGTATCTGTACCGGATTGAAACCGCAGGCAGGTGATGGCATGGGCGAGAAAAAAGAACGAGGACGGTTTACGCTGCGATTCAATGAGGGCGATCCCATACACGAAGCTGCCATTGGATTACTGGAATTGCAGAGTCCCCGCACAAAAGCGCAGTATGTGGCAAATGCAGTGGTCTACTATAATGAGCACTTTGGGCAGGAACCGCAGCCGCTAAATGCTTCAATCATCAGCAAAGAAGCGGTGGTGGCTATTGTCAAAGAGATTTTGCGGCAGGAAGGTATGGGACAGGAAAAAGCAAAGGAGCAGATTCCCACAGCCAGATTGGTGGAGAAGCCTGCAGCGCCTGTGATGCTTTCGGCTGCACAGGAAGTGGACGATGATCCAGAAATGGACGATAGGACACGCAGCCTGATTGCCAGTACTTTATTTGCGTTCCGCAGCAGGGGATAATCAAAAGAGGCATGGGAGCCAGTGATGCTCCTATGCCTCTTCCTGTATGGCCGCGATAAAGCTGTCTAAAATATCTTCAAAATGCCTGTATTGTTTGGGCGTTAGTGTGGAAATCTTCTCCATAAGAAGGGAGGAATCTGTTTCTGTGATGATGCCTCGCAACAAGTATTCGGTGCTAATGTTGAGTGCATCACAGACTTTGAGGATTGTTTCAGGTCGCATAGCCTTTTGTCCCAGTTCTGCGGTGGAGATGGTCTGTGGTGTGACATGAGCCAGCTCTGCCAGAGTTTCCTGGGTCATATTCAGTTGTTTCCTCCGGTCGAAGATCCGTTTACCCATATCCTTTAGTAGATTATCCATGCGTCACCTCCATGCCATAGTTACATTTTATCCGCTATGACATGGATTATTAAGCGGTCATGGTTGATTTATCTCGTCTATGGCAAGTATAATAGACGAAGATGGATGCCGGGAAAGGAGAACCATATGAACAGTTTTTCATGTGTTATTACAGGCCATAGGCCGACTCGTTTCAAGTTCAAATATAACGAAAAGGACAAGCGCTGCCAGCGAATCAAAAAGTGTTTGCAGGAGCAGCTTATACGGCTTTATAATCAGGGAGTGCGATGCTTTTGGGCTGGAGGGGCAATGGGAGCTGATATGTGGGCAGCAGAGATCCTGTTGCGTATGAAAGAACAGACAGCGTATCAAGATGTGGAATTGTGTTTGGCTCTCCCCTTTGAGGGATATGATGCAGACTGGGATGACTGGCACCAAAAGAGAATGGAGTTTATTCGCAAATATGCAGCGAAGGTTTTAATACTGGGTGAAATGCCATCAAGTGAGAATTATAAAAAACGCAATTACTTTATGGTGGATCAGGCCGACTGTATGGTGGCTGTTTATGATAATGCAAACAATATGCGATCCGGAACTCAGCAGACTGTCAACTATGCCAAAAAGAAAGGACTCCAAATCATTTATATCCATCCGGATACGGCACAGGTAACGACAGAAGATGCAACTTTATGGAAATAATAAAGGATTAGCTCCAAAGCGGAAAATGCAGTGACCGTTTTGGAGCTTGTTTTGTCATATAATGTCGAATGATTTTCTCTTTCCTCGAAGGATATTCCAATGTTACTCCAAAAGTTTCCGAAAACTGTCAGTTACACTGTAATTATGGCAGTAATCCCAAAAATCAATGAAAATTCAGTAAACGGAGGTGAGGGGTATGAGATCAGTACGATACCCAATGAAAATCGGAAGTACAGGGCGGTCTTTATCCTGATGATGGGGATAAAGGCCGCCTCCTGTTTTCATATAGAATAGCGCTGGAACAGCATTTGAAAAAAGTATTATTTTACAATTTAACAATTATCAGCAGGGCGGCAGCGTTGCGCTGCCATATCGCGAAAGAAAGGGGATGATGCAGGCCGCCTGTGTGCCGTCCGCATAACTGCGGACAGGGAGTAACGGTGTTATGGAGAAAGGATTCCACAACATCGAGCAGTTCATTGCTTTCATAACTCCAGGACACACGGCTTTTCATGAACGGCTCTCAATAGGGATATATCGTCGCGGCAGGACAAGAGAGTTTTCTCCACATAAGGAAAAACCTCCACCTGCTCGGACGGAATCTATTGAACTGCTCGATGCAGCAATTCAAGGAACAGCTGGTTTTGTCCATTGGTACAAAGCTGGCTGTTTTTCTTTATATCAGCCAGCCCTGGCCCGGTGCAGGTCACCACCAGAAGCTCAGGAAATACATCGGAATTCTTGAGACTTTTGGAGGTAAAGCCATGTGGCAACGGAACAATGGGCAGGCAGAAGATGACCTGCAATTTAGATTTACAGCATATTTGGTGTCGGCGGTCAAGCGCCGCAGAAAAGATTATTTGATCCAGCTTTATAAACGCAGCAGTATAGAGAGTACTGCGGAAGTGGTCTACGAATCCGAACCCAGCTCAGAGGAAGTGGTTTTAGACAAATTGCCGCTTATGGATGTGATTGAGAACGGGGCGCTTCTGGAGGCCCTGCAAAAACTCAATGAACGGGAACGCCAGATATTTCTGGCCCGAACGCTGGAGGAAGAAGATTTTGATACTTGGGGAGCAAAGTTTGGACTGTCTTATAAAGGGGCAGCGGCGCTTTACTACAGGACGATTCAGAAAATTAGAAAGAGCATTGAAGGAGGTGACAAGAGATGAATTTTGAATGTCTGCTTCTCAGCGCCAAGGCTGGAAACGAGGATGCCATTACGGCGATTTTACAGATGTACCGGCCATTGCTGCTCAAGTATGCCATTATTGATGGAGCACTGGATGAGGATCTGTATCAGGAATTGAGCATTATTTTGTTGAAGGCGATTAAATTGTTTAAGATTTAAGTCAATGAGAAAGGCTCCGAGAACATTACGGTCTCGGAGCCTTTCTTATGGACTTAAAAAGGAGAACTGCTAAATTTATACCCACTGCCCAGTACGGTGCGGATATAACCTCCCTTCGGCATGTCTGGCGTCAGCTTGCGACGGATCTGGCCGATTACACTGGCAACTGCGGTTCCGCAGTGCTCACCATCCGCATTCCACACAGCTTCGTAGATCTGGCTGGCAGAAAATACCCAGCCAGGATGACGAGCCAGATATGCAAGAACTGCGAATTCATGGTGAGTCATAGGAATAAGATCGCCATTACAGTACACAGCATGTTCTTTCAGTAGGATTTCCAAATTGGAAAAGGAAAGACTTGACTGTGGAGGGGCAATATGGTCAAAATCTGGTTCATCTGCGATGGCCGCCATGACCCTATTAAAAATATGTTCTTCGTGGTCAGAAATGGACACTATCAAGAGCTTTCCCATATTGCGTGTATTCCCCTCCTACATACTTATATTTAGTGTTCGATGATTTTTTCTTTTGTCAGCCAATACGGGCTTTCGTTATAGTAAAATTAGGTTATTGCTTTTTTTCAGAAATAGTATGATTTTCGGCTATGGATATTTCCTTATGAAGATGTATTGCCATAAATAGTGTGATTGCTACGGAAATTATATCTGCAATGGGTTGGGCATATAGAATTCCGTTCATTCCCCATACCATAGGCAGCAGCAAAATGACAGGAACAAAGCAGATACCTTGTCTGCAGGCTCCCAAAAAGAAACCTGCTGCTCCTTTGCCCAGAGCAAGAAATAGAGAGGAGTATACCGTGTAGAAACCGAAAAAAATAAATGTAAGACCGTTCGCAAACAGAGATTTTTGACCGGCTAAAATCATTTGAACATCTCCCTCGGTAAATTGGGAGATAATCTGCGTGGAGAAAGCGGCCATTACCAAGCCCACGACCAAGCAGAAACTTGTAGACCAAATGATTGAGGTTTTGATTGCTTCGCGCAGACGATCAAATTTCTTTGCCCCATAGCTGAATCCGGCAATAGGCTGAAACCCTTTCAGAAATCCAAAGACAACAAGCGTTCCCATAGAAGTAATTCGAGTGACTGCCCCCATGCCTGCAATAACCGAATCGCCATAATCGCTGGCTGCACGGTTAATCAGAGCAATAGAAAGACTTGTAAGCAACTGGAATACCAAAGTAGGTACACCGATTTTCAAGATTTCCGCCATCATTTGCCCATTTAGAGAAAATGCTTTTAAGCTGAAAGAAAATGCACTTCTTTTTCGCAGAATGTATGTAAGATAAACAAGTGTAGATACTAGCTGAGAAATTGCAGTGGCGATCGCTGCACCGGCAACCCCCATGTTGAAAGTGTAAATAAAAAGAGGGTCTAATCCAATATTCAACACGGCTCCCAACAGTAACGCACACATAGTTGTTTTTGCTGCACCTTCACTGCTTACAATATTGTTCATGGTCACATTAAACACATTGAAAACACAGGACAATATATAAATTCTTGAATATGTCAGAGCATACGGCATGATAGTTTCTGTCGCGCCTAACATAGTCAAAATTGGTTTAAGGAAGATTGTAGAGAAAAGAATGATAATAGTACCAATCAGAAGGCTGCTATACAGAGCGGTACTTGCCACCTTATTGGCAGTATCCTTATCGCCTCGTCCCAGAAGTCTTGACAGGTAGGATGCAGCACCGTTGCCAAACATTAGTCCCAATCCAACTACGACTTGTCCTAACGGGAAAACGATGGAAATGGCTCCCATTTGACTTTTTCCCAGTCCGCTCACAAAATAGGCATCCACCAGATTATATAGGGCATTGATTAACATCCCAATCATAATCGGCACGCCAAGCGCCATCAGAGCTTTGGGGATAGGCGCACTGCCCAAAAGCTCAAGTTTGTTGTTACGTTCACTCATTGTTAATACTCCTTTCACTCTTTGAAGATATAAATTAGAGTAGTATAAATTATAGTATACTACTGAATGAATATACTACTATAATTTATAGTAGATGTCAAGAGGAGAGAGGCGATTTGCCTTGACAAAAAGTATAAAGTCTACTACTATAATTTATAGCGACTTTGACGGTAAGATTTCATGCAGAAAACATAGCGAAAGGGTGTGATCCACATGGCTACCATAGATTTAATCGTGTTGGGAATTTTGAAAAAGGAGCCAATGAGTGCCTACGATATTCAAAAATTAGTAGAATATAGAAAAATATCAAAATGGGTAAAAATCAGTACCCCGTCTATTTATAAAAAAGCAATACAGTTGGAAGAAAAAGGACTAATCCGAGGCGAAATCGTAAAGGAAGGAAAGATGCCAGAAAAAGCAATTTACTCGCTAACGGAAGCCGGAGAAGCAGAATTTGAACGCCTCATGTTTGAGATTTCCGCAAAGCCGATTAACATTTTTCTTGACTTCAACGCTGTTATTGTAAATTTGGATTCCTTGCCGATCGAAAAACAAAAGTCGTGTATAGCAGAAATTCAGGAAAATGTTAGTGTCTTAAAGTCCTATTTGGAAGATAATATACGGGAAAAAGAAAACACCCCCAGTATTCCGGAAACAGGTATGGCCGTCTTGCGTCAGCAGTATGTACTGGTGGAAGCAATCCAAGAATGGATTAGTTCTTTAAATATTATCTGAAACCAGCATTCTTATAGGAATTATAGTTGATTGAGTTATAGTGTTCATGTCTCATGGAAATAAGAAAGGCTTCGAGATCATCACGGTCTCGAAGCCTTTCTTGCTGCCTTAAAAGGGGGAACTGTTAAACTTATACCCGCTGCCCAGTACAGTGCGGATATAACCGCCCTTCGGTGTGTCTGGCGTCAGCTTGCGACGGATCTGGCCAATTACACTGGCAACTGCAGTGCCGCAGTGCTCACCATCTTTGCACCATATAGCTTCATAGATTTGATGAGCGGAAAATATCCAACCTGGATGTCGAGCCAGATATGTAAGGACTGCAAATTCATGGTAAGTCAAAGTGATGAGGGTACTGTTGCAATATACAGTTTGTTCCTTTAGCCGAATTTCAAGACCAGGGAAGGAAAGTGCAGACTGAGGGAGGGATGGTGCAAGGTGGATAAACTCTGGCTCATCCGCAATAAGCTCCATAATTTTGTCGAGTATATGTTCTTCATAATCAGGAACGGACAGAATCAGAAGTTTACCCATTTTGCTCACATCCTTTCTCACATGTCATTTTTGCAATATTTCACTCCGAAGTCCTCAGCCGCTCCACCACAGTTCCCTTGTTAAAGAAGTGGAGAACGATCAGCGGAATAACCGCAGCCAGCAGCAGATAAAGCACACCAATGACCAGAACAGGAACCAATGTAATGTTCAGGGTAAAGAACCACATGGAGGGGCCATTTAATGCGCTCTTTAGCACCGTGACTGCCAGGATCGCTGCGACTGCTCCGCCAATAATGTCTGCGCCGGCGGCATAATAGATGCCCTCATAGACCATCAGGCGGCGAAGCTGCTTGCCGGTCATACCGATGCTTTGCATGGTAGCAAACTCATGGCGGCGGGTGATGATGTTGGTAATAATCATGTTGGTAAAGTTGATCAGTCCCGCAAAGGCCATGATGCAGCCAATCAGACCGCCGATAACCAGAATCATGCTGCGTACTGAATCAAGCTGCTCTTTCAACAACTTGGTGGAAGTATAGGCAACCGAAGAATTTTCGCTCACATAGCTGCTCAAAAATTCTTCCATCTGCGGCTGCAAGGCTTCATCCACATTGAATCCATAAGTCAGCAGCGTGGGAGCGTCATAGATTTCCTTAAATACAGTGTCCGGCAGATATACAAAAGGAGCATCAGCGGCGATGTGTGCCTGGGCGGTGGTGCCTGTCGGCGTTTCGGTTTCCGTTCCCACGAGGATCGCTTTTGCAAGGATGGTGCTGGTTTTGACCAGTTCCCCATCTTTGTAGAAGGAAATGCTCTCTCCAACCTGTAACTGATCGGTCAGCGGAGTGTTCCTTGGTTCCTCTGTCAGTTTGTCCATGGGGCAGCCAATAATGACATATTCTCCGGTAGCCATTTTTTGCGTTAGGGTTTCAGCATCTTTTTCGCCTTCAAAAATACGCATATCCGCCCAGAAATTTTCGGAGGCTCCCATCACATTACCAAAATAGCGCCTTTCGGTATCAGAACTTGTGTACAGGCTATATCCCTGATAGCTTTGATTTACGACGCCTTCTTCCTCATGGAATAGCTCTATGCCGCTTAAATCTTCAAACCCATAGTCAACCAACACATTTCTATCGTCTTTTGTATTTCGGTAAAGATAGCGTTCATCCTCAACTCCAGGCTGTCCGGCAATCAGATCCACCGCCTGCTGTGAGAGCGTATCTTCATGGTGCTGAACGCTTTCCATTACATTAAATGCGGCGGAGTTATAGACATTAAAATCTGTTCTGGTAACACGGTTTACCCACTTTTCTTCATCAAGGCTTTGCGTCACAATGATGATAGAGTTAAACAGGACGATGCACAGAAGCAGGGAAATAATGATAAACGCTGAACGCCGACGATTGCGCCCCAGGTTGGAAAAGGCCATGCGGGACAGCTTTACTCCATTGGTACGCTTGGCACTTCTCTTTTTATAGGCGTTCTGCTCGGTGTAGCGGATCGCCTCCAGAGGAGAAATCTTTGCCGCCTTTTTTGCAGGCTTTCGGGTGCTGATAAACACGGTCAAAATTGTAAAGAGAGCGGCGATAACAAAGATCAGAGGCGAGGTCGATACGGATGTACCCACCATAGAGTATTCAAGGTTAATGATCTCTGTCACGATAGGAAGCAGCACCCAACCGGCAAAGAAACCAGCAATCAGACCAATAGGCAGTCCGATCAGCGTGAGCCAGACCGCCTGACGGTTCACAATGCCCTTGATCTGCCGTGTGGAAGTGCCAATCGTCCGCAGCAGGCCGTATTGCCGAACATCCTGCATCACGGAAATATCAAAGATATTGTAGATCAGCAGGTATCCGCACACGACAAACATCAGGATAAATACAACAGCAAACACGATGGACTCTGATGAAGTCAATCCCTGGGACATTTGATTTTCGGAGGCGAGAATGAAATTGTCTGCGCCCATATCCTCTGGATTGCCGCCAATGGAGTAAACGAACTCATTCAACTGCTGCTGAACATTTGCTTTATTCTTCAGCACGACATCGGAAAAAGTAACGCCGGACATTACATGGTCTACCGCATAAGTGTTCTGGACCACATCGGGGTTTTCCTTTATAAACTGCTCTGAAACAGTCGCAACGCTCACAGAGTCATTGCTTGCTTCCCACCAGCCGGAAAGCACCATATCATAATGATAAGTTTTCCCCCGCAGTTCAAATTCCAGCGGAACCTCTGCGCCAATTTCAGGGTCTACCCCCAGTGCTTTCAGCGCCAGATCCGTTGTGGCGATCTCATTCGCTTTCTCCGGTGCTGCTCCATGGGTAGGCACGCAGAAGGTCAGCTCCTGCTGCACACTGTCCGCATAATTGATCTCAATGGAATGGCTGGAAGTATTGCTTGCATAGCCAATGATGCGCCGGTGACCTGCCTGCTCCACAAAATCGCTGTTTACAAGCTGTTCATACTGTTCCTCCGTCATATATCCTAAAGTGCCATCCGCCTTGCTGCCTTTCTGCATTTGCAGAGAGAGCTGGATGGAGGACGCCATATTGAACGCCAAGGAAGTGATAGAGGTAAACAGGAAAGCAGTCAGAATGATTGCCAACAGTGCAGCCAGATTGCGGACCTTATTCTTCTTGAAATAGCGTTTGGATAACTTGGTTATCACTTTGGAATTATTGTTGCCAAATAAAATATCATTCATGTTGGTCACCTCCTATGCCTTTACTCATTTACCCGAAGCCGTTCTACGACACTTCGATTGTTAAAGAGCCGGAGTGCGACAACGGGAACGATAAACGCCAATGCCAAAAACAGAATCAGCATAATCAGCGCCGGGAGCAAGGTCATCTGGAATGTCATCATAATACTGCTTGGGCTGATCTCTACAAAAGATCTTACCAATGTTATGCCAAGCACAGCAGCAGCCAGCGTACCAACAATCCCGGCCAGCAGCACATAGGAGAAACTTTCAGAAATCATCATCTTTCGGAGCTGCCGGTTCGTCATACCGATGCTCTGCATGGTGGCAAACTCATGACGTCGGGTAATGATATTGGTCATAACCAGGTTGATGAAGTTGATTAGACCAACCAGGGCAAATACCGCGCCAATCATTCCGCCAATCAGCAGGACAACATTTTTTACACCGGAAACAGTTGCTTTCATCGTCAAGATAGAAGTATAGGCAACATCTGTATCCTGCGCCAGATAGGTTTCCATCTCCTGCTGGTACTGTTCCTCTACATCAAATAAAAAACCGTACAAGGTAGGAGTTTCATAAATCTCCTTGAATTTGTTTTCAGCCATAAAAATTCTTGGACCTTCTATTATTTGTGCGATATTTGAACCGCCGCCAGTCACAGTCACATCTCCATCAGTAGCTGCGGCTTTTGCGATAATGGTAAACTCCTTGGTTGGAGTTCCATTTTCATAAAATTGAATGGTATCTCCAACTGATAATCCAAAATAAAAAGCGGACTCTGCCCCAGCAAAGTTACCATGATCGTCATATTCGCCCATTAAAATTACATTGTTGCCATTCCAAAGTTTGTTTTTTAAGACAGATAAATCAGTTTCACCTTCGATAATGTCCAGCCGATCAAAGAAGTTTTCCGAAAAGCCAAATACATTTCCGAGGGGGTGGTTATCCGCAGTCAACCCAACAGTATGCCCACCATTTTCTGTTCGGTAAACACCTAAATTGAGGTGTTCCGGCAGCATTCGCTGCTCCTTATTTGTGTTATCAACCACATAGGGAGTTCCCCAGTCACAAGAGATATGGTCATCTTCAAAAGTGTTCCGGTACAGATAGGCTTCGTTTGTGACTCCGGGCTGTTCCTTGATTTCCTCCACTGCCTTCTCTGGAACAGCACTGTCATGCCCAAAGTTATCTCCCCATGCAGCTTGAATGACTGGACTATATACTCTAAAATCACTTCGGGTCTGGTTTTCGATATAGACATCTTCGTCAAAGCTGCTGCTGAAGATAAACACCGAGTTCAAGAAGACAATGCTCAAAGTCAGGGAAATCACAATAAAGACTGTCCGGCGCTTATTGCGCTGAAGATTTGCCTTCGCCAGGCGGGGAATAACTGACCCGGAAGCTGTCTTTTTTCGCTTTATGGAAACAGCGTCCTGCTCTACATATCGGATAGCCTCGATAGGGGACACACGGGAAGCTTTCTTTACTGCCTTTCTGGTACTGATATAAACCGTAAGTCCCGAGAACAGAATTGCACCCACGATAATCCCCAAATATGGGAGTGTGCCGACCTCAATGTTTCCACCGCTGTAATCAACCGCAAATATCTGGAGTGCAGCGGGCAGAATACTGCGGCCAAGCAATGTGCCAAAAAGCAGACCGAATGGCGTGCCGATCAGAAACAGGTACAGTGCCTGCCGATTGACCAAACGCCTGATTTGCCTAGAAGTTGTTCCCACAGTCCTCAGCAAGCCGTACTGTCGAATATCATTGGTTACAGCAATCTCAAACACATTGTAAATCAGCAGATACCCACAGAACATGAACAGGACGCCAAATACACCCGCTACCAGCCACATCATAAGGCCGCTTTCATTGGAAACAATAGGATTAGGAGCAACACGGACTGCGTTGTCAGCACTGGCATCATCCGGATTACCGCCGATATTGCGGACAAGCTCTGAAATGCGGTCCTTTACCATGTAATTATCCCGCATTACTACATCGGCTGTATAAATACCACAGCCAACACGCCCCTGGGCAATATCGCTCATCATTTCTGCGTTTTCTTCCAGAAAGGCTTTGGAAACAATGACCGATTCCGATTTTTCATTTGGTGTGTCGTAAATACCGGATACGACCATATCAAAATGATAAACCTGATCACTTTGACGAACCTTCAATTCAACAGGAATTTCCGCCCCGATTTTTTCTTCGATGTTCAGATCCTTCAGTATATTGGCAGAAACCAAAACCTCATTTGCTTTTTGGGGTGCAGAGCCTGTGCGCGGCGTCAGCATCCGAATTTCCAACTGGTTCTGATCGGCATAATCGACCTCTGCAACACGCCGGTTTGTGTTGGTCATAATTTCGACTGGTATCCAGCAGCCCACCTTTTCAAACATGGCATTTTCTTTTAACTGCTGAAACTGCTTCTCGGAAAGTCCCTGCACCAGAGCGTCAGCAGATGACCCCATCAGTTTTGCCATGCTGTATTCCAGCGTTCCACTGGCACCCATGCCAATGGTCAGGACTGCCGTAAAGAGAAAGGTTGTCAGGGCTATCGCGATAGCTACAATTACATTCCGCATTTTGTTACTGTGAAAACTGCGGTTTGCCAGCTTTTTGATGACAGCCTTGTTGTTATTGCCAAATAGAATGTCATTCATAGTCCCGCCCCCTTTACCGCACGATCTTACCATCCTCGATCCGAATGATACGGTCAGCAAGCTGGGCAATCTCACTGTTATGGGTAATCATCACGAGGGTCTGGTGGAATTTTGTGCTGGTAACTTTCAGAAGGCTCAGCACATCGCTGCTGGTCATACTGTCCAGATTGCCTGTTGGCTCGTCCGCCAGAACGATAGCAGGCTTCGATACCAGAGCGCGGGCGATGGCTACACGCTGCTGCTGACCGCCGGAGAGATTGCTGGGCATATTGTTCAGTTTATCCTCCAGCCCCAGCATCCGCACCACTTCTTTCATAAACTTCTTGTCTACCTTGTTTCCGTCCAACTCCACAGGCAGCACAATGTTTTCAAAGACATTCAGCACCGGCACCAGATTGTAGTTCTGGAAGATGAAGCCGATCTTTCTTCTGCGGAAGATGGTAAGCTGCTCATCTTTCAATGTAGAGAGGTCGCGCCCATCCACAATGACCTTGCCGGAAGTAGGCACATCCAGCCCGCCGATCATGTTCAGTAGCGTGGATTTGCCGCTGCCGGAGGTTCCAACAATCGCTACAAATTCCCCCTGCTCAACAGAGAGGTTCACACCATCCAGGGCCTTTGTGATATTCGGCTTTGTGCCGTAGTATTTTTTCAGTTCAGTCGTTTGCAAAATGCTCATAGAGAACACCATCCTTTCTTTAACTTAGACCCATTGTAACGAACAAACCTCACAGAAATGTCACGAGCCACAAAAAATTTCCGCTAAATTCGGCCCCAAATGTCACAAGTTCGTGACATTTGAAAAACCGGGAGAAAAATCCCCCGGTTTTCCGCGTCCCACAGCCACATACGACGGCGCAGGAAGTATTCACTTGATATGGCTGCGCCTGTTATTCATTTACCCGAAGCCGCTCTACGACACTCCGATTGTTAAGGAGTCGGAGTGCAACAACCGGAACGATAAACGCCAGTACCAGAAAGAGAACCAGCATAATCAGCGCAGGCAGCAAGGTTATCTGGAATGTCATCATCATACTGGTAGGACCATTTTCTACAAATGCTCTTAGCAATGTCATGCCAAGTGTCGCCGCAACTAGTGTGCCGACAATCCCAGCCAGCAGCACATAGGAGAAGCTTTCCGAAATCATCATTTTTCGGAGCTGCCGGTTCGTCATACCAATGCTTTGCATGGTGGCAAACTCATGACGGCGGGTAACGATATTGGTCATAACCAGATTGATGAAGTTGATCAGGCCCACCAAAGCAAATACAGCACCTATCATTCCGCCAACCAGCAGGACAACATTTTTCATGCCTAAAACATCAGCTTTCAGCGTTGAAATAGAGTTATAGGAAACATCGGTGTCCCGCATCAGATAGTTCTCCATATCCTGCTGATACTGTTCCTCTACATCAAAGAGGAAACCATACAAGGTAGGAGTTTCATAAATTTCTTTGAACTTATTTTCTGACATATAGATCTTTGGTCCACCAACATCTGTTGCAATATTATCGCCACCGCCAGTCAAGGTCATTTCATTGCTCGTAACAGCAGCCTTGGCAATCACTGTAAACTCCTCGGTCGGAACTCCATTTTCATAAAATTGAATAGTGTCTCCAACTGACAGTCCAAAATAATAGACATTATCCGCACCACCGCTTAAGTTTCCCTTATCGTTATAGTGACTTACTAAAATTACATTGTTGCCATTCCAGAGTTTTTCTTTCAGGACAGACACATCGCTTTCGCCCTCAATGATGTCCATCTTGTTCAGGAGATTTTCAGAGAAGCCATACACATTTCCAAGCGGAAGGTTATCCGCAGTCAACGCAGCATAATCCTCTCCATCCTCAGTCCACCCGAGATTTAATGAATCAGGAAGTACATAGGCATATTTATCCGTATTATCAATCGAGAAAGAAGACCCCCAATCACAGGCAATATGATCATCCTCAAAAGTATTACGGTATAGACGGACTTCGTTCATTATACCTGGCTGCTGTTCAATTTCCTCTACCGATTTTTCTGAAACAGTACAGCTATGCCCAAATTCATCCCCCCATGCGGCTTGAATGTCTGGGTTATAAACCGCAAAGTCACTTCGGGTCTGTTTTTGAATATAAGTAGCTTCATTAAAGCTGCCGCTGAAGATAAATACCGAGTTCAGGAGGACGATGCTTAAAGTCAGGGAAATCACAATAAAGACTGTCCGCCGCTTATTGCGTTGCAGGTTGGCCTTCGCCATGCGAGGAATAACTGCTCCGGTAGTTGTCTTTTTCCGCTTTATGGAAACCGTATTCTGTTCTACATAGCGGATAGCCTCGATAGGTGACACACGGGAGGCTTTCTTCACCGACTTTCTGGTACTGATATAAACCGTAAGTCCTGAGAACAGGATCGCACCTACGATGATACCCAAATATGGAAGTGTGCTGACCTCAATGTTTTTACCACTATAATCGGCAGCAAACATCTGGAGTGCCGCAGGCAGAATACTGTGTCCGAGCAGGATGCCAAAAAGCAGGCCAAATGGTGTTCCGATCAGGAACAGGTACAGCGCCTGCCGGTTGACCAAACGCTTGATCTGCTGGGAAGTAGTCCCCACCGTCCGTAGCAGGCCATACTGCCGAATATCGTTGGTAACTGCAATCTCGAATACATTGTAGATCAGCAGATATCCACAGAACATGAATAGGACGCCAAATACACCTGCTACCAGCCACATGATAGAGCCGCCGCTGTTGTTGGAAAGGAAAGTGTTGGGAGCTACACGGACATAATTCTCAGCACTTCTATCGTCTGGATTACCGCCAATGCTACGGACAAACTCCGAGATGCGCTCCTTTACCATGGAGCTATCCCGCATGATCACATCAGCATCATAAATGCCACACCCCTCACGCCCTTGGGCAATTTCGTTCATCATCTCCGGATTTTCTTGCATAAAGGCTTTGGAAACAATGACTGATTCCGATTTTTCGTTTGGTGTGTCGTAAATACCGGATACAATCATATCAAAATGATACATCTGGCCGCTTTGACGATTCTTAAATTCGATAGGAATTACCGCCCCAATTTTTTCTTCGATGTTCAGATCCTTCAGTATATTGGCAGAAACCAAAACCTCATTTGCTTTTTGGGGCGCAGAACCTGTGCGCGGCGTCTGCATTCGAAGCTCCAACTGGGGCTGATCTGCGTAATCAATTTCCGCAACCATCCGGTTGGTGTTGGTCATAATCTCAATGGGAACCCAACAGCCTACCTTCTCAAACATGGAGTTTTCTTTTAACTGCTGGAATTGTTCTTCGGAAAGACCCTGTACCAGCGCATCCGCACCAGTGCCGATCATCTTTGCCATGTTGTATTCCAGCGTTCCCTTGGCTCCCATGCCAATGGTCAGGACTGCCGTAAAGAGAAAGGTTGTCAGGGCAATCGCAATGACCGCAATCACATTCCGCATTTTGTTGCTGCGAAAACTGCGATTTGCCAGCTTTTTGATGACCGCCTTGTTGTTATTACCAAATAGAATGTCATTCATAGTTCCGCCCCCTTTATTGCACGATCTTACCATCCTCGATCCGAATAATGCGGTCGGCAAGCTGGGCGATTTCACTGTTATGGGTGATCATCACGAGGGTCTGGTGGAATTTCTGGCTTGTGGTTTTCAGAAGCCCCAGCACATCGGCGCTGGTCTTGCTGTCCAGGTTGCCAGTCGGTTCATCAGCCAGGACGATAGCAGGCTTCGACACCAAGGCGCGGGCAATGGCTACGCGCTGCTGCTGACCACCGGAGAGGTTATTGGGCATATTGTTCAGCTTATCCTCCAGCCCCAGCATCTGCACTACTTCGTTCATAAACTTCTTGTCTACCTTGTTTCCGTCCAGCTCCACAGGCAGCACAATGTTTTCAAAGACATTCAGCATCGGCACCAGATTGTAGTTCTGGAAGATAAAGCCGATCTTTCTTCTACGGAAAACGGTCAGTTCCTCGTCTTTGAGTTTAGACAACTCCTTGCCATCCACGACCACCTGGCCGGAGGTAGGCACATCCAGCCCGCCGATCATGTTCAGCAGTGTGGATTTACCGCTGCCGGAGGTTCCCACGATGGCTACAAATTCGCCCTTTTCTATGGAGAGGGTCACACCATCCAAGGCTCTGATAATGTTCGGCTCTGCGCCATAATATTTTTTCAGTTCAGTCGTTTGCAAAATGCTCATAAAGAACACCATCCTTTCTTTTTGATAAACCCATTGTAACGACCAAACCTCACAGAAATGTCACGAGCCACAAAAAATTTCCGTTAAATTCGGCCCCAAATGTCACGAACCTGTGACATTTCATTTTTTCGGGGCGTGTCGGCGCTACTTTCGGAGCAGGAAAACAGAAAAGGTTGAGCCTTTCCCAACCTCAGACGCCACCCTGATATAACCGCCCTGCAAGGTCACGATCTCGCGGGCCAGATACAGGCCAATCCCAATACCGTCCACATCATGCACCGCATCTTCCCGGTAAAACCGCTTGAAAATCGTCCCCTGGTGCTGTTCTGAGATGCCAATGCCAGTGTCGGCAATGTCGATCTTCACATACATTTCCCAGCCTTCCACCGACACACGGATCTGCCCGCCTGCCGGGGTGTACTTCACTGCGTTATCCAGAATGTTGAACAGGGCTTCGCTTGTCCATTTTCTATCGTGGCGCGCATCCAAATGCTCCGGGCATTCCACCTGCACATCTATTTGTTTCTTTTCGGCATTGAGCAAAATCCCGCCCAGGGCAGCGGCAAGGGTATCATAAACCGGCTGCTGTTTTTGCTCCAGCGAAATGACTCCTGTTTCCAGGCGGGAGGTTTTAATCATGGCCTGCATGAGAAAGTCCAGCTTATCAAGCTGGCTGGCCTGGGCTGTCAGAAATTCCTTTTGCTTCTGCGGGGGAACCTCGTTTTCAAGCAGCGTGTTGTTGATCATCTTCAAGTTGGCTATCGGGGTTTTGACCTGATGGGAGATGTCAGAGATCAGCTCCTGCAGGTCAGCCCGTTCCTTTGCGACGCTGTTTTTATTTTCCTGCATGACCTCGTACAGCCGCCCCAGCCGGTAGTTGATTTTATAGAACAGGCTTTCTTCCTCAACCGTCTGCCTGGGCTGCATATCCCCAGAGAGCATATCATCCATCTGACCACAAAAGGCATCGGAGAACCGGACCAGCTTCCGGCGGATCAGGACCACAAAGAAGATAACGCAGAGCAGTACAAAGAGACTGAACAGGAACACACACCGGACAGCGGTTATATTCTGGGTCAGCAGATACACAGCGGCGCAGACTGCACCAACCGCCAGCAGCAAAAGCGTTCCCAAAAGGACGCAGGCTTTGTTGATGGAGAGTTTTCGCATATTCATTTCGGCGCCCCTCCGATCCACATATAGCCCATGCCGTACACTGTCTTGATGTACTGGCGTCCCTCTGTTTCAATTTTATTCCGCACCCGGCTGATGGCCGCAGTCAGGGCGTGTTCATCCACAAAGTTCCCATCGGCATCCCACAGCTTTTCAAGCAGTACCTGCCTGGTCAAAACATTCTGCGGATTTTTGGTCAGGATTTTCAACAGCCGGTATTCCAGCGGAGTAAACACCAGCGCCTTACCGGACAGAGAAGCAGTCATCTCTGAGAAATTGATGGACAGCGCACCATCCTCATAGCTATCCCCGCCGCCAGACTGTTTCGCCAGCCGCCCCAGCACCACGGACAACTTTTTTTGAAAGACGCTCATAGGAAATGGCTTGGTCACATAGTCCTCTGCACCCAGTTCATATCCTTTGAGCATATCGCTCTCCATATCATTTGCGGTCAGGAAGATCAC